>SAMEA3663070__coassemble_470_pt1 | contig 42307 bp, 31 predicted proteins | sample SAMEA3663070__metabat2_low_PE_033 | metagenome-assembled genome bin SAMEA3663070 (sample SAMEA3663070) | pig gut metagenome | biome: pig gut; feature: pig-associated habitat; material: faeces | place: France | collected 2012
ATTTCACGATATAGGCGTTCTTCAGTCGTACTTCCTTTCCGGGTGTCATGCGGAAGAATTTCTTAGGTGCGTCTTCCATGAAGTCGGCGCGCTCAATCCACAGGTTGCGGGAGAAGGAAATATCATGGCTGCCGGCAGTCTCGTCTTCAGGATTGTTGATGGCTTCGAGTTGCTCGGTCTGGCCTTCCGGATAGTTGGTAAGTACGAGCTTGACGGGGTCGAGTACGGCAGAGACACGTGTGGCACGCTTGTTGAGGTCCTCACGCACAGCGGCCTCGAGCAGTGCGACGTCGTTGAGTGCGTCGAACTTGGTGTAGCCGATGGAGTCGATGAAGTTCTTGATAGACTCAGGCGAGTATCCACGTCGTCTCATGCCGCAGAGGGTCGGCATGCGGGGGTCGTCCCAGCCGTTGACGAGATGCTCGTCGACGAGAGTGTGAAGCTTTCGCTTCGACATCACTGTATAGGTGAGGTTGAGGCGGTTGAACTCTATCTGTCGTGGGCGGTTGTCGTTGAGACCTTGTGCTGCTGTGCCGTCGTATTCCTTGAGGAAGTCGATGAATTTGTCGTAGAGCGGGCGATGGGGTACAAACTCCAGGGTACAAATGGAGTGGGTGACGCCTTCGAAGTAGTCACTCTGTCCATGGGCGAAATCGTACATGGGGTAGCAGTGCCACTTTGTGCCGGTGCGGTGGTGGGGTGTTTGTATGATGCGGTACATGATGGGGTCACGGAAGTGCATGTTGGGGTTGGCCATGTCGAGCTTGGCGCGCAGCACCATGGATCCCTCCACTGCCTCTGGAGTGTTCATCTGGCGGAAGAGACGTAAGTTCTCCTCGATGGGACGGTCTCGATAAGGACTGGCCACACCGGGTGTGGTGGGTGTGCCCTTCTGTTCGGCAATCTGCTCAGAAGTCTGTTCGTCGACATAAGCATTGCCCTTCTCAATCATCCAAATAGCGAAGTCCCATAACTTCTGGAAATAGTCTGAGGCATAATAGATGTGACCCCACTTGAATCCAAGCCACTGTATGTCGTTGAGAATATTTTCAACATATTCTGTGTTTTCCTTGGAAGGATTGGTGTCATCGAAACGAAGGTTGCACACGCCATGGTATTTCTCTGCTGCACCGAAGTCCATGCAGATGGCTTTTGCGTGACCGATATGGAGGTAGCCGTTGGGCTCTGGCGGGAAGCGTGTCTGTATGCGTCCTCCGTTCTTGCCGGCTGCAAGGTCTTCTTCTATGAGTTGTTCTACGAAGTTCAAACTCTTCTTTTCTGTCTTGTTGTTCTCTGTGACTTCCATTTTCTATGTTTTCTTTGATTGATGCAAAGTTAGTCATTTTCTACCATAAACAATATATAATGTTTTTTTTTCTTGCAAAATAATTGCCAATTTATTTGTTAGTATTGAAAAAAGATACTACCTTTGCCAATGTTATCCTGAATACAATCTTTTTACCTTAAGGAAGACTAATGCCTATTGAAAGAAATGGCGTCTACTGTGAAGTAGGCGCCATTCCATTTTCAGACCTGTAGCGCTCTGATTTTTACGACGCTTCCTTTCCCTTTGTCTTTTTCTAAGGAGCAGAAATTATCTGTATGACGGGACAGTTGCTAAACCGGACGCGGTGACCACCTTTGATTTTTGATTCAGGTTATCCAATTTTTGCTATTAAACATTTAGTAGATATTACCTGTGTTCGTCTGGTTTATTGTACTTGTAGGAAACGAGTTGAAATCGTTCGGAAATTAGTTTACAAATCACCGTTGAGAATTTAACACGGTTTTGAGTCGGAAAGATGATAAAACTGAGGTGAAAACCGCAAAAAGATGGTTTGGTATTGCCTTTTCGGCGATATGAAATTGGAGTTTCGGCGAGATGGCAATGGAGATTCGACGAAAGACCGTTGTGATATCGCCGATACGAAATCGCTTCTTCGGCGAAATGAAGCCACCCTTTCGCCGATATGGCGAAACTAAGAAGCCGGTAATAGTGCTTATTATCTTTGTAAATATCTGATTATTAAGATTTTGAGCTATGCGGCTGATAGCTGGCGTATTTACGGCCAACGTCCGTCTCGTTGACTCAAACGCGATTCTCAGAGGCCTTTTAACACATTATTTTTTGACAGATACTCTGTGATGAGAGGCTTCGTCTGAGGAATGAGAATAAAGGGAGTGTATCAAAATTGGAGAAGTCTGGAAGTCCAGAGGTTCTGTCATTACTATAATGATACCTTATTATCAGGTACTTATGTATTTGACTGAACTTCTGGACTTCCAGACTTCTCCAATTATGATACACCCTCTTACAGATCTTATATTGCTTGCGGGTAATCTGTAGTGCTGCGCTGTCTTTGCGTTGTTGGGATGCTTGACAATTGAGCAGGCTTATTTGATGCCTCTCTTGTTGAGTGCTGCCGCATAGCGTCTTGCGTTGGCCATGTGCTCTTCATAGGTTGCGGCAAAATTGTGAGTACCGCTGAAGTCCTCTTTGGCACACATGTAGAGATAGTTGTGGTGCACCATGTTGAGCACGGCATCGATGCCTGCGATGGAAGCCACACGGATAGGTCCTGGCGGCAGACCGGGATTGACATACGTGTTATAGGGACTGTGGATGTGGAGGAGGTTGTTGTAGATGCGCTTGAGTCCGAAGTTCTTCCATGCGAACTTGATGGTCGGATCGGCCTGCAAGGGCATGCCCTGAGGGTACTTGGCATCGCGAAGCATGAGGCGGTTGTAATACATGCCTGCAATCATGGGTTTCTCCTGATTGTTGGCAGTCTCCTCGTCGACGATGCTGGCCAGCGTGCATACCTCAGTGGGTGACAGACGTAGTGCGGATGCTTTCTGCTTGCGGCTCTCATCCCAGAACTTGTCGTTCTCCTTCTTCATTCGGGTCAACAGCTTGTCAACCGATGAGTCCCAATACAAATCGTAGGTGTTGGGGATGAACAAGGCGGCGATCGTCGTTGTGTCGTAGCCATACTTCTGACATTCCTGCTCGTCGGTAAGTGCTTTGGCCAGTGTAGTGCTGTCGAGCATGAGCTTACGGCTTAAGGCACCAGCCATGTCTTGCATGGTGTGTACACTGGGCACTACCACGTTGACAGGATCCTGCAAGCCATTCTTTAGATGACGGAAGACGGTAAAGGCTCCCATGGATGGCTTGATGGCATAGCGGCCTGTGTGAACCCGCTTGCTGAGATTGCTATGATGGGAGAGAATGCAGAAGCCATGAAGACAGTGCTTCTTGGCGATGGGCTCCAACTTGTGAACTAATGAGTCGTAGCTGTCGTCCTGGTCAACGTATACGTAACATACATGATCCTGACCGGTAAACGACGTGAAGAAATAATAATAACCAAGTACAATGAGCAGCAGCACACAGATTCCTGCTGGAATGAGGTACTTCTTTCTCTGTTCTTTTTTCATTTCTGTTTTAAAATTATGGCGGACCTGATTGTCATGGTCAGGTTACCGACAATTATTGGGTGCAAAGTTACGCCAATTCAATCAGATTACCAAAAAAAGATATTACCTTTTAACTGTTACTTTATAATTGTTACCTGATAAATGTGTAACTTTGCACCTGCTTAGAAGAAGGATAACAATAATCATATATATCATAGTAAGCAAGGTAAGCAATGAGTTACGATAGCTATATTTTTGATTTGGATGGTACACTGCTCAACACTCTGAACGACTTGGCAGCGAGTTGCAACTATGCACTGCGCAGCTATGGCATGCCTGAACGTACCGTGGAGGAAGTAAGGCGGTTTGTGGGCAATGGCGTAAGACTGCTCATGGTGAGGGCTATACCCGATGGTGACAACAATCCTTTGTTTGACAAGGCCTATGCCACATTCCGCGAGCATTATCTACATCATTCTCTTGATACAACTGCTCCTTACGATGGAATCGAGGAACTGATAGCCTCGCTCAATGCGCAGGGTAAGCATATTGCGGTGGTGAGCAATAAATTCTATGAGGCCACGCAGGCTCTTGTGCGTCATTTCTTTGGTGAGAGCATTAAGGTGGCCATAGGGGAGCGGCCGGATATCCGTAAGAAACCAGCGCCCGACACGGTGCTGGAGGCGTTGCGTCAATTGAATATGCCGAAGGAGACAGCGGTGTATATCGGTGACAGTGACGTGGACATTGATACGGCCCGCAATTGCGGAATGCCTTGTATCAGCGTGCTGTGGGGATTTCGTGACCGTCAGTTCCTGATTGAGCATGGTGCAACTACATTGGTTGACAATCCCGTGGAGATAACCGAGATCTAAAGGCTACGCATCCAAAGGCTGCACAGGAAATTTCTGTAGTCAAGACAAAGGCGTTATTTCGCACGTCTTGAATATGCACATAAAAAAACATTCTAAATGCTGGTATGAAGCCATGCAATGGCAACCAGACATTTAGAATGTTTTTTGTTTTCGTAGTGCAGCAGGTGGCTCGCCTTCGGTAGTTGGCCTGGCCGGGCTCTGACTGCGCTGCGGCTATCTGTTGAATTTCCTATTCCTAATAGGCTTCATCGTCAGGACGTTCAAGGTGGCGCTTGACCTTGGGCATGTGTTTCTTGTTCTTCAGCCACGCTTGCTTGCGCTCTTCGTAATCGCGCCGATGACGTTCAAGAAAATTGTCGGCCATATTGAAGGTTGTTACTGTTCTGCCAAGTATTATTTGAATTGGCTGTAAATGACCTCCAGCTTGATAGGACTGTCAGAAGCGGTTCCTTTTACCAGTCTTGTGCTCGACAGTGACATGTCGTGCGACAGGCTTGTAACGGTTGACGAGGATGAGCTACTACTGCCATAATAGTAATAGTAATAGGAACTGCTCGAAGACGTTGACGTCGAAGTCGTCTTCAGTGTGACAGGTATCAGCACCACCTTGTTCCAATTGGCGGAGCGATTGCTGGTGTCGATGGCGGCCATGGCATTGACGATTCCCGAGATATTGTTGAACGTGTAGGCGTTGCTCGTTGCACTTGAGCTGCTGCTCCACGATGCTACGTACGACGTGCGGTTGTTGTACATCTCTCCGTTTTCAAAGAAGGAGTAGAGGGAGTCACGAGGAATCATGAGCACTCTCTTGGGTACGTCGAATGAGTATTCGCTGTTGGTCGTGTTGTTGATACGTTGCATGGCCAGCTTTGCTGACAGTATGCTGTATTGCTCGTGTCCCTTGGTGATTTCGTCGATGGGGAGGGTGAGCTCAGTGAAGATGCCAGCCGGCGTCTTGAGATATGTGCAGCTTGAGTCGGCTGCAAGATGCTCAAGTGTGCTGCGGTCGTTGCTGATCGTAGTGGATTGCAGCACTTCCTCTGTACCCCAAAATACGGTGACGCCATTGAAAACGGAGTCTCTATAAACCGTTTTCGTAGTACCATTGACGGTGGCAGTGTCGGCTACCTGAGTTGTATAGTGGTAGTAGACATTGAGCTGTGCGGCGTTGATGTAAGCCATGCTGCCCAGTCCTGACTTGTGCTTGAAGAAGAAGCCTGGCACAACATTGTTGCGGAAGGTGTAGGCATTCTTGTAGTTGCTGGCATTATCATAGAACTTCTGCAGGATGTATGTGCCGTAGTTCGTGTAGCTCTTGCCCTCCTTGTCGGTGTAGGCGTCGTTGAGCTTAATGGTGATGTAAGGGGTGTACGTTGACGTATCACGTGTGTTCTTGGCCACATTGTAATCGGTCAGCGTGTAGACCTTGTCCTTGTGGATGCCATTTGTACGGACGTATCCCTTGGCTATTGGGTCGAAGTTGCTGTAATAGTTGCGGTCTTCGTTCATGGGCTTGCTCATCTCGTATGCGGTGAGCTTCATGGTGCGGGTGCTGTCACCATAGTGGTCATTGTAGAAGAGACGTATCTCGCAAGAGTCGGCCCTGACAACGCCGCGATGAGCGTTGCCCGATGCGTCGACGTAAGTAATGTCGCTCAAATCGGGGAAGCGATAGTTTTCAAGGCAGTAGAACTGTGCCATGAAGTCGCCCGTGATATAGTTGTAGGTCTCGGGGTCTCTTACTTCTCCGAGGTATCCGGTGGTGTTGCGCGCCAATACAGAGTCAGCGAGAAGGGACCGGCTGGTCACATCGAATGTGGCAGTCTCAACATTGATACCATCGGTAATCTTTGAAAGAGAAGAACCAATGGTGTCGGTCGTGCTGTCGCAAGCCGTCATGAGCAGTCCTGCGAAGATGGTTACAGCAGTTGTCTTGAATTTCATGATACAATGAATTAATGGATAGAAGCAATCACTCTGCTAAAATCTTATCGTAGAATTCTTTATAGGGACCGGCGTAGTCTTCTCCCGGATACTCAAGGACGGGACGTCCCGAGTTGCGGGCATAATCTGCGATTTCCTGGTTGACATGCTCGGCAGCGATTACTATGCCGTCGCTATAGTCAATTGCCATCTTGCCAAAATCGATGAAGTCGAACTTACCGCTGTATTTGTTAAGCAGGTCGGCTGTAGCAGTGCCCAAGTTGACGCATTGTGGGAAGCGGTCGCCTAATGAAGCCTTAAACTGATTGTGGAAAAGTGAGGTGACCACCTTGGCATTGGCGAATGTCGGGTCGTTGTGATAAGCCGTCTTGATGTACAAAGGTATTACACCAGCCATCCATCCTTGACAATGAATAATGTCGGGAGTCCAACGGAGCTTCTTGACGGTCTCAAGAACGCCGCGCGCAAAAAAGATGGCACGTTCGCCATTGTCGGTGTATTCCTCTCCGTTCTCATCCTCGGTCATTGACTGGCGGCGGATGAAATAATCTTCGTTGTCTATAAAGTAGACTTGCAGACGGGAGACGGGAATGCTTGCGACCTTGATGATCAGTGGGTGGTCAGTGTCATCAATGACAATGTTCATACCCGACAGACGGATGACTTCGTGTAACTGCCCACGACGCTCGTTGATGTTGCCCCATTTTGGCATGAAGGTTCTGATCTCAAAGCCTTTCTCTTGCATTTTCTGCGGCAGGTTACGACCCATGTTTGCCATCTCTGAAGCGGGCACATAGGGAACAATCTCTTGGTTGATGAATAAAATTCTCTTTTTGGCCATTATTGATTTTATTCTAGTTTTGGGTGCAAAGTTACAAAATAAATAACAAACAATCGCCCGATTTTGCATCAATTCACACAAAATCGGGCGATTTATAGTTTGTTCTATGTGCTTATTCTATAACAACGAGCGGGTCTTCCTCCATGACGCTCTGTCCAACCTTGACGCAGACAGCGGTTACTTTGCCGTCTTTCTCTGCTTCGATGTTGTTGGCCATCTTCATGGCTTCGAGTACGAGAAGCGCGTCTCCGGCCTTTACCTCGTCTCCAACCTTAACTTTGATGTCGGTGATGGTGCCTGGCAGAGGGGCCTTTACCGCATTAGCGGTGTTCACGTTGGCAGCTCCGGCTGCGGGCTGTGCGTCGTTGTCATCGGCAACAGGCTTGCCGAGCACCACTTTCTTCTTCTCTTCTTCGGCCGGTTTTTCCATTTCGACCTCAAAGAGCTGACCGTTGACCTTTACGTTGGCAATGTTTGACTTCTCGTTAATTTCCTCGATCTCAACTTCGTAAGTCTTGCCATTGATGGTATATTTGAACTGGTTCATATTATTTATGGTTTTGCGGTGAATGTAAACTGCTTGGCATCCCACATTGTCTGCTTAGGCTTGATGGTAATGATGCCGGGCTCTTTGTCATGCACGTTGTTGCCTTGGAATTCGTAGATTGCCATGGCGATAGCGGCGAATATGTTTTTGTCCATTTACCAAATGAGCTTTTAATGTTTCTACCTTATTATATTACTGCTATGTTGCTGTTGTTTTGCCAACATATTACATAGGCATGCATCCGTGCTTCTTGGCGGGAAGTGACTGACGCTTGTGAGCAAGCTGAGCCAGACCACGGCAGATGCGGAAACGTGTGTTGCGGGGTTCAATGACGTCGTCGATATAGCCGAACTGGGCTGCCTGGTAAGGATTGGCAAATGTCTCGGTGTATTCCTCTTCTTTCTCAGCAAGGAAAGCCTTTACATCGCCGCCTTGTTCCTTGATGGCTTTGGCTTCCTTGCCGCAAAGGATGGCCACGGCACCAGAGGCTCCCATCACGGCAATCTCTGCTGTGGGCCATGCAAAGTTGAGGTCGGAACGCAGTTGCTTGCAGCCCATCACGATGTGACTGCCTCCGTAGCTCTTACGCAGCGTGATGGTAATCTTTGGAACAGTAGCCTCTCCATAAGCGTACAGCAGTTGTGCTCCATGCAAGATAACGGCGTTGTATTCCTGACCGGTGCCGGGAAGGAAACCGGGGACATCTACAAGACTGACAATAGGAATGTTGAAAGCATCGCAGAAACGCACGAAGCGGGCACCCTTGCGGCTGGCATTCACATCAAGCACACCGGCATAGGCTGATGGTTGGTTGGCTACGATGCCGACACTCTGGCCATTGAAATGGGCAAAGCCGGTGATGATGTTCTTGGCAAACTTGGGCTGTACCTCGAAGAACTCACCATTGTCGGTGATGGCAGTGATGACCTTGTACATATCGTAGGCCTTGTTGGGATCGTCGGGCAGAATCTCGTTGAGAAGGTCAGCCTTCCGGTCGATGGGGTCGGTGCATTCCACACGAGGAGCCTCTTCGGTGTTGTTGGAAGGAATGTAGCTCAGCAAGGTCTTGATCATAGCCATGCATTCTTCCTCGGTCTTGGCAGTAAAGCTCGTCACACCGCTCTTGCTGGCGTGCACACTGGCACCACCCAGATGCTCGGAATCGATATCCTCGCCGGTGACAGTCTTCACCACCTTCGGACCTGTGAGGAACATGTAGCTTGTTCCCTCTGTCATGATGATGAAATCGGTAAGGGCAGGAGAGTATACAGCACCGCCTGCACAGGGGCCCATGATGGCAGAGATCTGTGGGATGACGCCTGAGGCAAGGATGTTGCGCTCAAAGATCTCACCGTAGCCGGCCAGGGCAGAGATGCCTTCTTGTATGCGGGCACCACCTGAGTCGTTCATACAAATGACCGGAGCACCATTGCGCATAGCCATGTCCATGACTTTACAAATCTTTTGAGCCATGGTCTCAGACAGAGAACCACCGTTGACGGTAAAGTCTTGAGCATAGACATAAACCAGTCGGCCATCAATCGTGGCTGAACCAGCTACCACGCCGTCGCCAAGGAATTGCTTCTTTTCCATGCCGAAGTTGTGACAGCGATGAAGCTTGAACATATCGTACTCTTCGAAACTTCCTTTGTCTACAAGCATTTCAATACGCTCGCGGGCCGTGTATTTGCCGCGTGCATGTTGCTTGTCGATAGCTTTCTGTCCGCCACCGAGGTATGCCTGCTCACGTTTGGCAACGAGTTCCTTAATCTTCTCAGTTTGCTTACTCATAGTTGTGAATATTATTCAGATTTATAGATACTGTCTGCAAAATTACTAATTAAAAACGAGATAAAGTATTCTAAGTATTATTATTTACGCTATTCTTTTATATGCGCATCGTCAACGGTATGATTGCCATTCGTTAGACTTTGATCTTGCTGATATTGTGATCTAACTCCGTGATTCCCTTTTGCGTACAGAAGCCTCGGATAAATGTGAAGACAACGTCATGAAATATCTTTTTCATGCTGTACTGACGGAGTAATTGGCGGCTACTGATATACTCTCTTATGGCATCTCCTGCCATGGAAATAAGAGAAAAGTCGATGTTGTTGACAAAATAACCTTCCTTCATGCCTTGATCGAAGAATTTTTTTGTTTCTCCTCTATTCTTGATTTTGTTCAGTCTGAACCATTCTACGACCTTCGGATACCGATCAATATCTTCATAAAACTCTGGCGTCACATTTGAAAGGCGTATCATCTGAACACGATAAAATTCAAGGATGATGGCGATGGGAGAGGGATTAGTCTTGGCAATGAACCTTTCCATTTCATTACGAAATGTCTTGTAACCCTCATCGACGCATGCTAACAGTAACTGTTCCTTATCATCGAATATTTCGTATAATGTTCTCTTGGAAATAGACAATGACTTAGCCAGATCATCCATTTTCACTGCACGTACTCCTTTGGTCATAAATGCCTCATTGGCGGCTGTGATGATCTTTCGATAAAGGATCTGCTTGTATTCTGTTGAACTGCTAGTATTCCCCATACTTTTTTTTGTTTGCAAAATTACAAAAAAAAGAAAAAACTATATCTGATTTAATAGTTTTTATTAATTTTGCATGTGGAATGGGTATTAAAGAATACTCAGGTTTAGAAAGCATAGAGTTAACCATTAAAGCATAAAAATATGGTAAAGATTACGAAAGAAGCTGCTCTCGCTTACCACCATAATGGCAGGCCTGGCAAAATTGAGGTAAAGCCCACAAAGCCTTATCGTACACAAACGGATTTGAGCTTGGCATATTCGCCTGGTGTGGCTTTCCCTTGTCTGGAGATTCAAAAAAATCCCGACGATGTCTACAAATATACCGATAAAGGCAATTTGGTGGCTGTCATTTCGAATGGCACTGCAGTGCTCGGCCTGGGCGATATAGGTGCTATGAGCGGTAAGCCTGTCATGGAAGGCAAAGGGCTTCTTTTCAAGATATACGGAGGTATTGATGTCTTCGATATCGAAGTAAATGAGAAGGATCCTGAGAAGTTCTGCGAGGCTGTGGAGAAGATCGCTCCTACTTTCGGAGGTATCAACCTTGAAGATATCAAGGCCCCTGAGTGCTTCTATATAGAAAACAGACTGAAGAAGAACCTGGATATCCCTGTAATGCATGATGACCAGCATGGCACTGCTATTATCTCTGCCGCAGGTTTGCTGAATGCATTGGAGGTTGCAGGCAAGAAGATCGAGGATGCCAAGATCGTTGTCAATGGCGCTGGTGCCGCTGCTATCAGCTGTACTAAGTTGTATTGCTCTCTTGGAGCCAAGCATGAGAATATCGTCATGTTGGACTCAAGAGGCGTTATCTACAAAGGTCGTGACCATGTAAATGAGCAGAAGGCAGAGTTCGCTACTGATCGTACCGACATTCATACGCTTGAAGAAGCAATCAAGGGTGCTGACGTCTTTGTTGGTCTGTCCAAAGGTAATGTTCTTTCACAGGACATGGTTCGCTCGATGGCTCACATGCCAATAGTGTTTGCACTGGCTAACCCAGTTCCTGAGATTTCCTATGAAGATGCTGTTGCTGCCCGTCCCGATATCTTGATGTCTACCGGACGCTCAGACTATCCTAACCAAATCAATAATGTCATCGGCTTCCCTTATATCTTCCGTGGTGCATTGGATGTACATGCCAAGGCCATCAACGAAGAGATGAAGCTTGCCGCTGTAAGAGCAATTGCCGATTTGGCCAAACAGCCGGTGCCTGACATCGTGAACGAGGTGTATCATGTGAACGATCTTCAGTTCGGTCCGAAGTATTTCATTCCGAAGCCTGTCGATCCTCGTTTGATTACCGAAGTGTCTGCAGCTGTGGCTAAGGCTGCTATCGAAAGTGGTGTTGCCCGTCATGAGATTACGGATTGGGATGCGTATAAGGATCATCTTCGCGAGTTGCTGGGGCAGGAAACCAAGCTTACGCGTACGCTTCATTCTACAGCAGCCCTTCATCCTCAGCGTGTGGTCTTTGCTGAAGGTGGCCATCCTACGATGATGAAGGCAGCCGTACAGGCTCTGCAGGAGGGTATCTGCCATCCTATTCTTTTAGGTAATCCAGACCGTCTCAATCGTTTGGCCAAACGTTTGAAGCTTGACTTGACTGGGGTAGAGATCGTTGATATGCGTGCTGATAATGAGCAGGGTAACCGTGCAACCTACGCCAAGCACTTGGCAGAGAAGCGCGCGCGTCAGGGTGTTACCTTCGAAGAGGCATACGATAAGATGTATGAGCGTAACTACTTTGGCATGTCGATGGTGGAGCAGGGAGATGCCGATGCTTTCGTTACCGGTCTTTACACAAAGTACAGCAACACTATTAAGGTTGCTAAGGAAGTAATTGGCATCCGAAAGGACTACAACACTTTCGCTACAATGCATATCCTTAACACGAAGAAGGGCGTTTTCTATTTGGCTGATACTTTAATCAACCGCCATCCTGATCAGAATGTATTGTACGATGTTGCAAGGCTTGCTGCTCATACCGTGAAGTTCTTCAACAATGATCCTGTCATAGCGATGATAAGCTATTCCAACTTCGGCACCGATGAAATCGGTTCGCCGGTGAAAGTTCATCAGGCAGTGGAGAAGATGCAGCAGGATTATCCTGATCTGCCTATTGATGGTGAGATGCAGATTAACTTCGCACTCAACCGTGAGCTTCGTGATGACAAGTATCCCTTCACACGCCTTAAAGGCAAGAACGTCAACACGCTTGTCTTCCCGAACATGAGCTCAGCCAACAGTAGCTATAAGCTGATGCAGGCACTTGATCCGGACTGTGAGATCATCGGCCCTGTGCAGATGGGATTGAATAAGCCTATTCACTTCACTGACTTTGAGGCTAGTGTGCGTGATGTGGTCAATGTCGTTGCTGTTGCTGTGATTGATGCGTATGTTGATAAGCTGAAGCAGCAGAAATAGCATTAAAAGAAGAGAATTCTTTTTAAGTGACAACTAAGCTTAATAAAGAAATAAACAAAAAAGCTGCAGGAGTGATGCCTGCAGCTTTTTTTATGGTTAACAGGAATAAGCATTCAATAACCGATAGGACGTTTGTCCTGTAAGATTATTCTGTTATCCCTTCTTGATATTTCTTTTTTGATTTCTTTGTTATGTCTACTTGTAAATTAACTTCCTATTCCTCTTCACCATCGTCCTCGGCGGGCTTGAGGTTGGTGTAGACGTTCTGCACATCATCGAAGTCCTCGAGCTTCTCCACCATCTTGTCAATGGTCTCTCGCTGGTCGGCAGGCAGGTCCTTGAGGTCGTTGGGGATGTAGGTGAACTCGGCGCTTGTGATCTCGAAGCCATTGTCCTCAAGATATTTCTGAATGTCGCCGAAGCTTGTCGGTGCTCCATAGATTGTGGTCTCACCAGCCTCTTCGTCAGTGTCGTATTCGTCATCCACACCGTAGTCAATCAGGTCGAGGATCAGTTCGTCCATTTCTACGCCTTCCTTCGTCTTGAAGGTGAACACAGCCTTGTGGTCGAAAAGGAAACTCAGCGAACCTTTGGTGCCGAGGTTGCCGCTAAACTTATTGAATACAGAACGCACATCGGCTACCGTACGGGTAGTGTTGTCGGTAAGTGTGTCCACCAAGATGGCGATTCCATGAGGGCCGTAGCCTTCGTAAGTCACCTCTTTATAATCGCTCTGGTCCTTACCCATAGCGTTTTTGATGGCACGCTGGATGTTGTCCTTCGGCATGTTCTCACGCTTACAGGTTGCGATGATAGCACGCAGACGAGGATTATTTTCCGGTTCGGGGCCACCTGCTTTCACGGCAATGGCAATCTCCTTGCCAAGTTTTGTGAACGTACGGGCCATATGACCCCATCTCTTCAGTTTTGTAGCCTTACGGTATTCAAATGCTCTTCCCATTGGATGAATAATTATTTTGTTGTTTTGTTGTTTTTGCTGTTGTGTTATCTTATCTTAGTTCAGCACCTAACTTTGTAGTGAGGTTATGAACGAGCTTCTGCATCATGGCGTCGATCTGCTTCTCCGTGAGCGTACGCTCTTCATCTTCGAACATGAAGTTGACGGCATAGCTCTTCTTACCGGCAGGCAGGTTTTTGCCTTGGTAAACGTCGAATAGGGAAACGCTCTTCAGCAGTTTTTTCTCTGTCTGGCGTGCAATCTGCTCAATCTGTGCGAATTCGACGCTCTCGTCAACGAGCAGGGCGAGGTCGCGGCTCACAGCCGGATATTTGCTCAGATGCTTGAATTCAATCTTGTTCTTCTTTGTGGCCTTGACAACACCCGACCAGTTGATTTCTGCGTAGTAGACATCCTGGTCGATGCCTGCCTCATGAGTGACCTTGTGGCTGAGCTTGCCATAATCTGCAATCACCTTGCCATTGCGTGTCTTCAACGACAAACCATAAGCAAAGAGGTTGTTATCGCTCTTACTCTCCACCACCAGTCCTGCAGCCAGTCCTGTGCGCTTGAGAATGTTTTGGACGTATGCTTTCAGCTCATAGAACGAACTGTCTTCGTCGGGATGAGCCCAAGAGCCTTGGACACGCTTTCCTGTGACCCACAGACCCATGTGGTATTCTTGTGTGTAAGCAGAGATGGGCGCATCGTGGTCATCCTTCTCAGGTGTATAGCGATAAACGTTGCCCACCTCGAAGAACCGAAGGCTGTCGCGCTTGCGGTTGATATTACGCAGCAGTGATTCCAGTCCGCCAAAGACCAGTGTCTGACGCATCACGCTGAGGTCGGTGCTCAGAGGGTTCATGATTTTCACCGTGTTGGCCCAAGGATAAGCGTTGAGCTCATCGCTGTTGTAATAGTTTTCCTTCGTGAGTGAGTTGTTGAGTATCTCATTGAAGCCACAGCCAACGAGCTGCTCGCTGATGATGTTCTCCAGCTTATGCTCTTTGTCCTCATCGTTCTCGATGGTCAGTGAGCTTTTAAGCTGAGTTGGAATCTCCACGTTATTATATCCGTAGATGCGCAGGATGTCCTCTACTACATCGCAGGGACGTTGCACATCCACCCGATAGGCAGGGACCGTAAGCTGCAGTCCTTCCTCGTCCTCGCTGTCAATCTTCATTTCCAGGCTGGTGACGATGCTCTTGATGGTATCGTGTCCCAGCTGCTTGCCAATGAGTCGGTCGCAGTATTCGTATTTCAAGTTCACCTTGAAGTTGGGCAGAGGATTGGGGTAAACATCCTTGATCTGCATGCTCACCTTGCCGTCGGCCAGCTCCTGACAAAGAATGGCGGCCTGCTTCAGGGCGTAGATGGTGCCATTGGGATCGACGCCACGCTCGAAGCGGAAGCTGGCATCCGTGCTCAGTCCATGACGACGTGCGCTCTTGCGGATCCATGTAGGATGGAAGTAAGCAGATTCAAGCACGACGTTGCGTGTGGTCTCGTATGTACCCGATCCTTTACCGCCGAAGATACCGGCGATACACATCGGTTCTTCAGCATTGCAGATGCTCAGGTCGTGCTCGCCAAGGGTATGCTCCACGCCGTCGAGGGTTACGAATTTTGTACCTTCGGGCTGCGTGCGTACTACGATCTTATGTCCGGTTACCATGTCGGCGTCGAAGCAGTGCATAGGCTGCCCGTAGGCCATCATGATATAATTGGTGATATCCACGATGTTGTTGATGGGTCGGAGGCCGATGACCTCAAGCTTCTGTTTCAGCCAGTCTGGACTTTCCTTCACGTGGCAGTCAGTGATGCTGATGCAGGCATAGCGCTTGCAGGCGTCTTGGTTCTCGATTTCCACGTCAATAGGCAGGTCCTCGTTGTCCACATGGAACTTGGAGCAGTCGGGACGGTGCAGACTGGTCTTATAGCCGCGTTGTACGAGCCATGCATAGAGGTCGCGTGCCACACCATAGTGGCTCAGCGCGTCAGCTCTGTTGGCGGTGATGTCGATGTCGATCACCCAGTCGCTTTCCAGATGGTAGTATTCGGCAGCCGGTGTTCCGACAACAGCGTCATCGGGCAGTACGATGATGCCACTATGGTCGTTGCCCACGCCAATCTCGTCCTCAGCACAGATCATACCGAAGGAGTCGATGCCGCGAAGACGGCTTTTCTTGATGGTGAATTCCTTGTCACCGTCATACAGCACACAGCCGAGGTCGGCCACGATCACCTTCTGTCCGGCAGCCACATTGGGCGCACCGCATACGATCTGTTGTGGTCCACCTTTGCCAAGGTCGACGGTTGTCACATGCAGATGGTCGCTATTGGGATGGGGCTCACATGTAAGCACCTTACCTACAAACAGTCCCTTCAGTCCGCCCTTGATGGCCTGAACTTCATCCAACGCATCCACCTCAAGACCTGTAGAGGTCAGCGCGTCCGCTGTCTCCTGCGGGGTGAGGTCGAAGTCAACATACTCTTTAAGCCACTTATATGAAATTTTCATTATAATGAGTTTATTTATTGCTTGAGCTGCAACGCCATTCAACGGCGTACATAAATCTGTGCAAAATTACTAAAAATCCATCATGTAGACAAAAGAAACGCTATTTTTCTCCTTTAAGTACGGGTAACGAGATGTGATATCTCACAGCCAGGAACCGAATGATGCAGATCAGCAGGAAGGTGGAAGCCGCAGTGACCACGTCGTTTACGTGCAATTTCATCAGCAACCAGTAGAGTATTCCTCCTGCGATGCATGCCATGGCGTAGATCTCCCGACGGAAGATGATGGGTGTCTTGTTGAGGAGGATGTCGCGTACGACACCGCCTGCCGACCCTGTGATGCAGCCCATAGCGACGGCCACCCAATAGGGATAGCCGAAGTAGAGCGTCTTCTGTATGCCGGTGATGGTGAAGAGTGCCAGTCCGAGGGTGTCGAACGCAAACCATGCGTTGTCCAGGCGCTTGAGGTATCGGGCAAAGATAATGACGATGGCCTGTGCGAGGAATGTGCAGATGATGTACATTGGCGAGGTCATCCAGAAGGGTGTGTCGGAGAGCATGACGTCACGTAGGGTACCTCCGCCAATGGCCACCACGAAACCGCAGACAAACCCTCCGAACCAGTCGAAGTGCTTGGCGGCGGCGTGGCGGATGCCGGATATGGCAAAGGCCAGTGTACCAAGTACTTCTATGGTAGTCTGAAGGGTACCGTAGAAAGGCTCAGAAAGTATGGTCATAGGTGTCAGACTTCATTTTTAGGATGTCCTTCGATGAATGCCTTGACGTTGGCCACGCAGATGTCAACGAGCCTGAGGCGTGCTTCTTTGGTAGCCCATGCGATATGAGGCGTAAGAAAGGCATGTGGCTGACTGAGCAGGGGATTGTCAGCCTTTGGCGGTTCCTGTTCCATGACATCGGCACCGTAAGCGGCCAGATGTCCGTCGGCAAGCGCTTGGGCCACAGCCTGCTCGTCAACCAGTGCTCCACGAGCTGTGTTGATGATGATGGCGCCTTGCTTCATGCGCTGTATGCATGCGGCGTTGATCATGTGGTAGTTGTCTTTCGTCAGAGGGCAGTGCAGGGTGAGGATGTCGGCCACTCCAAGCAGTCCTTCGAGGGTGGTCTTCTGTATGCCGTCAGGCAGTTGCGAATTGTCTTTCGACGTGAGTGCAAATACGTCCATGCCGAATTCGCGTGCGATGTGGGCTACATGCGAGCCGATATGACCGAAGCCAATGATGCCTATGGTCTTGCCGGAGAGTTCAGTGAGCGGTGTGTCCCAATAGCAGAAGTCGGGATTGTTGCTCCAGCGCTTGCTGCGTGACTCGTCGGCGTAGTGGCCAATTTGATTGGTGATGTTCAGGATATGGGCAAAGGTCATCTGTACTACGCTCTCGGTGCTGTAGGCCGGGATGTTGGTGACGACAATGCCACGCCGGTGGGCGGCATCCACGTCAACCACGTTATAACCTGTTGCCAAGATACCAATGTATTTGAGTTTGGGCAATTGAGCCATCACGTCGTCGGTGAGGTTAATCTTATTGGTCAATACGATGTCTGCCTCTTTGGCACGTTCCACTACCTCATTGGCTTTTGTCCGTGGATAGACCGTCAATTCACCAAGTTGCTTCAGTGCATCCCAGGAAATGTCACCGGGATTGGCTGCATATCCGTCAAGTATTACAATGTTCATTTTTTTGTCTAATTAGTTGTTATTTATAAAAGACTTGGTCTTAGTCTTATGTGTTATTCCTTGTATCTGTCGCCCCAGCAATTAAGCATGCGTTGGTATAGCTTCTCCTCAGCCGGTGAGTGCTGTGCATGCCAGAAACGCTTGCCGGTGAGCGCGTCGGGGAGGTACTGCTGGACTGTGAAGTTGCCACTATAGTCATGAGGGTACTTATAACCGTCGTGATAGCCCAGCTGTTCCATGAGTTGTGTCGGAGCGTTGCGCAGGTGCAGTGGCACCGGTTCGTTGCCGCTTTTTCTCACTTCTTCCAATGCCTCTCCGATGCCCTTGTAGGCCGAGTTGCTCTTTGGACTGGTAGCCAGATAGACGGTGGCTTCAGCCAATGGGATGCGTCCTTCGGGCCATCCTATCTTCATCACGGCATCGAATGCCGCGTTGGCCAGCAGAAGAGCATTGGGGTTGGCCAGCCCGATGTCTTCAGCCGCGCTGATCACCAGCCGTCTGGCGATGAACTGTGGATCTTCGCCACCTTCTATCATCCGTGCCATCCAGTAGAGGGCGGCATCGGGGTCGGACCCTCTGATGCTCTTGATGAATGCAGAAATGATGTCGTAGTGCATCTCGCCTTTCTTGTCGTAAGCCAAAGGATTCTGTTGCAGCAGTTCTTCCACCTTCTTGTCGGTGACGACAATAGGGTCGTCTTCTGTTGACTCGGTCACCAGTTCAAGAATGTTGAGCAGTTTGCGTGCGTCGCCTCCAGAATACCGCATCATGGCTCCGGTCTCTTTCAGTTCGATGTGCTTGGAGCTGAGTACGGCGTCTTTCTCTATGGCATGATGGAGGATTTGCTCGAGTGCCTCTTTGTCGAGAGACTTGAGCGTATACACCTGGCAACGCGACAGCAGTGGCCTGATGACTTCGAAAGAAGGGTTCTCAGTGGTGGCACCGATAAGCGTTACGATGCCATGCTCCACGGCGCCGAGCAGCGAGTCTTGTTGTGACTTGGAGAAGCGGTGGATCTCATCGATGAAGAGGATGGGGGAGGAGGTGCTGTTGAAGAAGTGGCTTTGTCTGGCACGTTCGATTACGTCGCGCACGTCTTTTACGCCACTTGTCACGGCCGACAGCGTGAAGAAGGGCACCTTGAGCGTCGTGGCAACGATTTGTGCCAGTGTTGTCTTGCCCACCCCCGGCGGCCCCCATAATATAAAGGAGGAGACGCGGTGTTGCTCTATCATTTTGCGTACCACGCCATTGGGTCCTACAAGCTGTTCTTGTCCGTAGTAGTCGTCCAGGGTGCGGGGACGCATTCGTTCAGCTAATGGTTCACTCATGTTGAATGATTCGTTTAATATGCTCTGACGGTCCTTATTCCGATGGCCGATTTCTGTTTCTTGAGATAGGTACGCAGTAGGTTGCTGTCCTCTATCACCTTATGCTTGAGTGATGAGGCGTTGAGCATGTGTAGTCCGTCTTTATGCCATACGGCGATGCCGAGGTGACTGATCTCCAGTCCGGCTTTTGTAGTGACGATGCCGATGATGTCGCCATCGTGGACGGTATTTCTCAACAACTTCGTGTTGTTGATGGCGCTTTCGGGTATGTATCTTGGCTTGAGCCCCGTGATTGCCTTCTCCATGGCTTTGATCTGCTGGATGTATGCGGGGTGGTCAACAAGCATGGGGTACTGGCTGATGTGCGTAGTCATATAGTTTGCTTTCACGGTCTGCCGGGCAGCGTATGGAGGATTGGGCGACTGGATATCCTTTACGATACCGTCGCTCACGTTCTGCTTGATCCAATAGGTGAAGTAGTGCTGACGGGTTGGGTACGACACCACTCCTTTGGCATAGCGGATGAGACGCAGTTGGGTGCAATAGTTTGAGAAAGTGGGCTTGCCCTGCATCATGCACCGGCTTAAGGCCAGCACGGTCTCGACGTAAGTCGTGCAGTCGAGCTGCCGGAGGTTGACGATCAGTTGCTCACTCTTGTTCTTCTCCAGCGTCTTGGCCACGTAAGGCACGCCAAGCAGCTGCCTGCCGAAAAATACCATGTAGGAACCCATAGCGTGAGGCTGTCCTTTGGCTTTGCGAAAGAGCGACATCACACGCTGCGAGTCTGCTTTCTGGTAATCCGCTTTCTGCGCATTGGCCGAAAGCAGCACAGTGGTAAGCAGCAGAAGGATTGTTATCAATGATTTTTTTGTCATTACTTTTTTGTTTTGTTTTTCTTCTTCTTGTGAATACTTCCGAAGTTGTAGCCGACGTAGAAATTCACATTGCCGAAGATGTTGTTGGTTTGGAATTGTTTTTTCTTGTAGTTGTAGGCATGAAAGATGGCGTTGGCACCTGCGTACCATCTCATGTTGTTCCACACAATGCCGATGCGTGAGATGCCATCGAGATTGAAGTTGCGAAAGTCAAACTCCTGAAACATGCCTTTGTGCTCGGTATTGGCGTCACCTTTGGTATGCTTGTAGGCGATGGCGAGTTGCAGCGAGACGTCCAACAGCCAGTTGTGGGCAAACACCCAGTTGTAGGCGTAACCGCCACTCACTGAGAAGTCGGTATACTCTACGTTGCTTCGCATCAGTGCTGTATCAGTGACATCATCGAGATAGCCTTTGCCAAGTCGTTCATTCACCACTTCGTGGAATTTCTCCCAATCGATGTCGAGGCTGTGGCGGGTGTAACCTATGCCGGCGAGCGGACTGCCCTGCGAACGGCGCTGGATGGTGCTCTGGCTGTAGGCGGCGGGATAGGAGAAACGTCGGTGATTGAAGATATAGTAGACGTTGAATCCTCTCACACTGGAATGAAAGCCATCGAACGCGACGTTGTGCATGCCTGATGTGTTGTATTTCTTGCCAAAGTTGACCTGACTGATTCTGTAGTCATCGCCTGACTTTCGCCAGAACAGGTCGAAACCTATCTGGTTGCTGTACACGCTCAAGTTGAGGTCCTGACGTGCCTCGCCGCTGAGGTGGGTCAGGTCAATAGTATAACCCAGAAACACCCACCTCCATCCTATATAGGGCCCTACCTTGTAGGAAGGTTTCGGCGCGAACACCACTTCCTGTCCTTTACCGTTGCTGATGTGGTAGATCTCGAAGGTGTTGGTGTTTTGCAACATCACCGTATAGATGTAGGCCTGGGGCTCGATATACGCCGTGTCGATGCTCGAGAAGCCTCTTACCACTTTGCGCACTTTACTGATCTTGTGTCGCTTCTTGGACTTGACATCTTTTGCTGACAGAGATTTCGGCAGCATGATGGATGAGTCTTTAGCTGCAGAGTCTACTGATTGACCGACAGTGTGGCTCTGGTCATCTGGATTGTACTTTTCAGTTGCAGCAGCCATCGATGTCGTCATAGGAATGATTAGCATGCAGAGCGAAAGCCAGACAGTGAATGTACTTTTTCTCATGCCTCCTGCGCATTTAGAACTTGCCCAAAATACGGTCCATTACCCAGTTGACCGGCGTAGCGCTCACGCTGGTACATTTACACACGCTCAGCCCTTGCAGGTGTCTGATGACAGAGGTTATGATGGGCAGCTGTACGTAGGGCGGATTAGGGATGTTGATGTTGCGCGTGCCCTCGCTGGTGACAAGCCGGATGGCTTCGTAGGTGTAGACGCTGAACGACAACGTGCCCTTATCGCCGGTCACCATGATGCGGTCGGTTTTGGCACTTTCGTGACCCACAAAGCACCAGGACGCACTGCCGGAGATGCCGCTGTCGAAGATGAAAGCGGCACTGATGGTGTCTTCAGCCTTATAGAGATGTTCGCGGTTGGTGGGATAGCCATGGGCCCGTACCACGATGCCGAACAGCTCTTGGAGCAAGTCGAGCTGGTGAGGAGCCAGATCGTAGAAATAGCCGCCGCCGGAGATGTCGGGCTGTAGGCGCCAGGGCAGTTTGGAGGAGGCATTGTAGTCAAGGTCGCGTGGCGGCACCACAAATTGCAGTTGCACGTTGAGTACCTTGCCAATGGTACCGGTATCGATGATCTCCTTGACCTTTTGGAAATAAGGAAGGTAGCGACGGTAGTAGGCTACAAAGCATGGCACGCCGGTCTTCTCGCTGATGCGGTTGATGCGTATGCAGTCTTCGTAGCTTGCGGCCAACGGCTTCTCTATGTAGCATGGCTTGCCTGCCCGCATGCTCATGATGGCAAATGTGGCATGCGACGATGGGGGCGTGGCGATGTAAACGGCGTTGACATTGGGATCGTCAATCAGTTGCTGGGCATCGGTGTACCATTTGGCTATGTGGTGCCGCTCAGCGTAGGCACGGGCCTTGTCCTTGCTTCGGCTCATCACTGCCTCTACATGCGACCCTTCTACTTCGTTGAAGGCGGGACCTGACTTCTTCTCGGTCACTTCTCCGCATCCAATGAATCCCCAACTGATTTCTTCCATTGCTGACATTTCTTTTTAGAGGCAGTGCCAATCACCGCCATTGAATAGTTCGCTTGCAAAGATAATGTAAACGAGTGGAAACCCCAAGAAAATCGAATGTTTTTTTCAGTTTGGGACGGCTTAAAGGCATGTGCTGAACAATGGCAGAGGATGACCTTCCTTAAAGTATGGGCCCGATGACATAAGGTGCTTATTGAATGACATCTTATTTTTGCTCATATTTTTGCTTTTGGTCTTGCCCTTGTGGTAGCAGAAGGTTGAGATGGATAGGGAACATTACATGGATGATATGCTGAAAATATTCAACAAAACGTTGTTGTCTATTTGCTTCGTTTTTGAAAAGTGAATGGGATAAAATCGAGCGACTAACGCGTATCGTCCGGTCGGAAAGCAGTTTTTTTGCGTTATAGGCTGGCGAAATGAGCGATTGGACATGTCGGTTCCACCGAAATCGGGTGGGCTTCTCGCCGATATGCTGCCGGCTTTTCGGCGATATGTCGTTGGCTTCTCGCCGAAGCTCCGTTGGCTTTTCGGCGATATGCCGTTGTGGAAAAGTCGCCGTGCACCATCTGCGTTGCTTAAGTGGTTGATAGATAGGAATATATCTTAACTGCGTCAGGAATGGCATTATTCGGCTCCAAGGTGATCTTGAACGAAAATAATCGATTCTCAGTGTTAAAAGCACATGAAAAGAACTGACATTCCTTCATCAATCTGAACAGAATGTCAGGCCATGTTCTTGCCATTGTCATGACAAGGCCTAACATGAGTTGCGAACTTCTGTTTCTTACTTCTGATCATTTCTTCTGTTTCTTCTTTGATGAGAAAGAGAACAGGTCGCGCAGGCTTGTGAAATCCTTTTTTATGATGAAGCCAATGCCTTGTGTGTTCAGAGAGTTACGTGTGAAATAGCGGTCGTTGGTCTTGTTGTAGACGTGGACGCTGAAGTTGCCGTTGGGGAAGATGAGGTATCTTACGTCGAAGTCGCCTATGAACGATTGTGTGGCGTTGGCATTGTCGCGGTAGCCGAACTGTCCGTTGATCAGCAATCGGTTGTTGAGCAGCCGGCCGCTGAGCAGTCCTTCGTATTCCGCGTTGTTCCATCCCTCGTCACCCGTTGAGATGTTGGCACCAAAGTTCCACTGGTTGTTCTTGATCAGTCCACTCAGTACATTATTAATCTGCTGGCTGATTTGTCCGCTGAGAATGCTTTGCATGGCGAGAGAAGTCTGGTTGGTGCTTTGGGCTTGGGCATTGTTGCTGCTCTCCGTGTAGAAGCGTCCGACGGCCAGGAGGTAGAGCACCTGCTGGTTCATCTGCTCCTCGCTGCTTATCAAGCTGTAAATCATCTGTTTGGCATCGGTATCGAGCGATGGGAAGTCGAGATTGAAATCCACCTTAGGTGCTGATGGCGTACCAGTGATGTTCATCAGACAGTTCACGCGTGTGTTGTTTGATGAGAAGCTGCGTCCTATCTGAAGATCCGACAGACTGACTGAAGCGATGGGGTAGACGGCGCTGAGGTGAAGCTGCGCATTCATGGGATTGCCGCCAAAGACGATGGTGCCCCCGTCTGCGAAGTTGAACACTTTCTTGATGATGTTTTGTATCGTCAGCTTGTAAGTGCCGCTGTTGATGGTGTAAGTGCCGAAGATGTCCATGCTACCCTTGTTGAACCAGTTGGCGCGCAGGGTGCCCGATCCGTTGAGCGCTATGTAGTCTCCGCTCTGCCGGTCCATGATGATGCGCAGAGTGGCATCAGGGGTTGTGTTGATAAGGAAGTTGAGATGGATATTAGTGGGTATGTCGTCGTCTGTCTGAGCGGCTTGTCGCTTCAGCGAGTCGTTGGCAGTGGTGAGTGTATCACGTGATGTCCAGTGAATGAAGTCATGTCCACCGACCGTTTCCGGACTGGAGATGTCGTAGACGATTTCCGAGTTCTTGTCGGGTGTCACATTGATGTTGATGTTGACGTTGCCACTGCCTCCACCACCGGCGATGCTTGCCTTTCCATTGCCGAAGACGTGTCCGTAGAATGAGCTGCCGTCATTGCCGTTGGTGTCGAAGGCCAGCATGTGGCGGGCTGTGATGTCAAGGTCGTACGACCATCGGCTAAGGTGATTGTGGTGGATACCGCCGGTGATGATGCCGTGGTTGCCGTTTTTGTCGGTGATGGTGTCATGGTCGAATACGATCTCGTTCTCAATGAGTGACACGTCAGCGTCTTTCAATGAGTAGGTAGTGCCAAGCGGTCTGATGTGAGTGCTGCCATTAGCTTTCACCTGTCCGGTGAGGTTGAGTCTCTTAAATGGTCCGGCAATCTTGATGTTGCCGTCGGCGGACAGATCGAAGTTGTCGAGGAAGCTGGAGCAGATTTTCCCGATAAACTCACCGCGGGTCTTGTGCAGTTGAATGTCCAGGTCGAGCTCATTGCGCTTGGGCGATACATAGCCTTTCACGACGGTGAGGCGTGGCTTCACAGTCAGCGGGTTGTTGCCAATGGTGTCCTTCGCCACTGCGTCGATATCGATTTGGCCCTTGTCGGGGTTCCAGTCGGCCTTGGCGAAGAGTGTGCCAAGGTGGCCGTCCATGAGCGTGAAGTCGTCAACGCGCAGCTGACCGGACATGTAAGGCCTGCCAAAGAGTTCTTTGACATTGGCGATACCCGACACAGCTCCGCTGAAGTCAACGGAGTGGAAGTTGACCAGATTGAGCACGTAAGCCACGTTGACATTGTGCAGCTCGGCAGTGATGGAGTCTGTGGAATGGTCAGAGACGACACCGTTGAGCCGGATGCTTTGTCCGCTTGAGGCAACAAGGAAGTTGTCGATTTCCAATCGTTTCTTGCTGTAAATAAGCGTTGATGGGTGAAGGTTGAAAATGGTGTCGCCAATGCTGTAGCTGGACTGTTGCAACTTCAGGATTGCCTGAGAATGCCCGTCGGCGGTTTCGTCGAACGAGACATGCGAGTTGATCTGTCCACGGAAGCGCTGGGCAGTGGCGTGGTTGTCAAACGACATTGCCGCTTGCAACTGGTCGCCGCCGGCCTTCATGTCGAGCGCCACGTCGGTGCCTTTGTCTCCGGTCCTCATCTTACGCAGGCTGGCTTTGGCATGGAGAATGCCGTCGATGGTCTCGACCTTGGCCGAGATGTTGCGCAACTGGTTGCCACTGTAAGCAAGGTCGGGTGCGGTCAGCCGGCCGTTGAGTGCGTTGCCATTGTCAGTGACGGCCGCTTCTATGTGCAGGGTGTCTGACAGCTCTAAGGGGATGTTGAAGAAAGCCTTTGCCCAGTCTCCCTTATACACGTCGGCGGCGAGAGAGAAGTTGCCGCTGGCAACATGGCGGTAGTGGAAGGGGGCGAGGTGGCTGATGCTGGGCAGCTTCTTCACAATCACGTTCTCTACACTTTGAATCATAGACTTGTAGTCGGATGTGCCATAGAGCAAAGCCTGTGCGAAGTCGCTGTTCATTCTGATATAGTGACCGTGCGAAGTAGTGCCGGTCTGCAGGCGCAGGGAGTCGAGCGCGTAGCTGTCTTGTCCTCGGTCCATCGTGAAGTTGTTGACCACCACATAGCCTTTGGCATGGTAGAGGTCGTTGCCTGCGATGGCAGCTTTCAGTCGGGCCTTGTAGCTGGCTTCTGCCAGCCGGCCAGTGAAGAGCCGGAGTTTCTCCGGGACAAGATGCTCGATATCTCCAGTCAACTGATAGACGTGAGCAGCCGACTGCAGGTCGACCGTTCCCTTGGCGGTCATTCTGACATTCGGGTCGTTGATGCTGATGGAGCCGGAGAAACGACGCTTGTCAGCTTGCCCGTCTATGGTGATGTCATGGTAGGAATAGCCCTTATAGTCAAGCCTGCTGATTTGGCCTTTGGCAGTATAGTGGCTGGTCTTGATGTTGCCTTCACCGTTGATATTGGTCGCCAGAAGGCCGAGCTGATCATTGCCAAGCACCTGTCCGATGTTGAAACCACCGGTATTGAGGTGAGCCCGCATGTTGTCACCGGTCTTATTGAAGGTCAGTTTGGCGTTGCCTAAATCGGAGACGAGTTGCCCGTCTACCATGACATCATGATAGTAGCCCGATGCTTTTCCTCTGAACTTCAGGGTGCGCAGTCTTGACACGGCGTCCGGTACGTGGCCGGCGAGCAGCTTCATGCCTTCACCGTTGACGGTGAGCAGCGGTAGCCTGACGCGCCACTGAGGATGGCTGCCCGCAAGGTTGACCCATGCGCTGGCCATCAATCGGATGTCGGACGGAGCGGTGGCGATGGGTCGTGCTTGAGGCTTGAGCAGGGAGGCTGCGAGCGAGGTTATGGTGATTTCATGACCATGTCCTTGAATGGACGACTTGACGACGACCTGCCGTGGCATGCTCTTGAAGGGCATGACAAAGGCACTGAGGTCAGGCAGGAAAACGTGGGACTCCGCCAGCAGGCCCTGATAATGCGCTGTGGACCACTGACGCTTGCGGTATGTGGCGGTGAGCGCAGGGATATTGATTTCCGAATGAGGGAGCGTGAGCTGGAAATCGTGAAGCTGCAGACCGTTGTGGCCTGCGGCAGCACGCAGAGAGAGTGAAGCAAGATGGATGCCCGAGGCTTCGTCGAATGCCAGTTTCCTTAGGTTGACATTCACCGAGTCGCTGCCCACGAGACGTAAGATGATATGCGAGCTGATGTTGGAGAAATGCATGTGATGAGTATCGAACCCCTGTTTGTGAGGGGCATCGAGCTGATTCCATGCAATCTTTCCATGACGGATGACAAGGCTGTTGATATCGAGGTGGAGTGGCTCGTGATGGGTAGTGTCTTTGGATGCCAGAGAGTCAATGACAAACTGAAAATTGGGCTTACTTTTGGCCGTAGCCTTATAGAGATTGGCTTCTAAGCCGAACATCTGTGCCGACACAATGGTGACGCGTCCCTTCAGCAGGTCGAGATAGCTGAACTTGGCCGAAAGTCGCGTGGCACGCAACAAGTGGTGCTGTTGTTGGTCGAGCATGCTCACATCGTCAATGATGATGCGGTTGAAGAAGCCCAAGTTAACCTTGCCAACTGTTACTGTAGTGCCGAACTTAGACGACAAAGCCGACGCCACAGCCGAACCGATGACGTGCTGTGTCATCGGTATGTTGACCATGACGGTAAGCAGCAGATACAGGCCCACCGTGGCCCATATCAAGTAATTTATAATGTGTCTTACCTTTTTCAATAGGTGCAAAATTAAGAAAAACTGCTGTGATTTGAACAAAAAATATGGTTTTTATGGAGTAGTCACATAATTTTTGCTTAAATTTGCACTCGGAAGCAGAGAAGGAAATTCCAAAGTTTTTTAATCTCTTATTATAATTTATCTTCATTCTTATGGCAAATGTAATCAAGTTGCGCAAAGGCTTAAACATTAACCTGATAGGCAAGGCCAAGGAAGAACGGTTCGAGGTGAAGCCGTCGGAAGAGTATGCATTGTCTCCGTCCGACTTCCCCGGTGTCACTCCGAAGGTGGCCTTGAAGGAAGGCGATCATGTGCTGGCCGGCGAAGCGTTGTTCTTCAACAAGGCTTGTCCTGAGGTGACTTTTGCTTCTCCGGTGAGCGGCACGGTGAGTGCCGTGGTCAGAGGAGAACGCCGCAAAGTGCTCTTCGTCAAGGTGAAGGCCGATGCACAGCAGGAGTATCATGATTTCGGTAAGGCCGATCCTTTGACCATGGATGCTGAGGCTGTGAAAGCCAAGTTACTGGAGGCCGGACTGTTTGGCTACATCAATCAGTTGCCTTATGCAGTAAGCACCCTTCCTACTACACAGCCCAAGGGCATCTATGTGTCGGCATTGCGTGACATGCCGCTGGCCTGCGACTTCGAGGTAGAACTCAAGGGCAATGAGTTCGCATTTACTACAGGACTTGCCGCACTGTCCCGCATCGCTCCTGTTCACCTTGGGATTGGAGCCTCGCAAACATCGAGGGCGCTGACCGATGTAAAGGGCGTCAACCTCAATGTGTTTGACGGTCCATGTCCAGCAGGCAACGTTGACGTCCAGATTAACCACATTGAGCCGATGAACAAGAACTCTGTGGTGTGGACGGTTGATCCCACAACTGTTATTTTCATCGGCCGGTTGTTTAATAGTGGTAAGGTTGACTTGCGTCGTACGATAGCCGTGGCCGGAAGTCAGGTCAAGAACCCGGCTTATACCAACGTGCTTGTCGGTACATCGCTGAAAGACATCCTCGGTGAGCAGCTCAAGGCTACTGAGCACATACGCATTATCAACGGCAATCCATTGACTGGCCGTAAGGATTCCATTGATGGCTACCTGGGTGCACACACCTCTGAGGTGACCGTCATCCCCGAGGGCGACAACGCTGATGAAACGCTTGGCTGGATTATGCCGCGTACGAAGGAGTTCTCTGTGAGCCGCAGCTATTTCTCTTGGTTGATGCCTCATAAGCAATACGACCTTGACGCTCGTATCAAAGGCGGTGAACGGCACATCATCCAGAGCGGAGAGTACGACAGGGTGTTCCCTATGGATATCTATGCCGAATACCTAATCAAGGCCATCATTGCCGGCGATATTGACAAACAGGAACAACTCGGCATCTACGAGGTGGCGCCTGAGGATTTCGCACTGGCTGAGTTTGTCGACAGTTCTAAGTTGCCGCTGCAGAAGATCGTGCGCGAGGGTCTCGACATCTTGAGAAAGGAGAACGCTTAATGCAGTTCAAGTTAGTATTAGTAATGAGTATTGAATGTATTGAATAATGAGTGCATTAAAGAATTATTTTGATAAGATAAAGCCCAACTTTGAGGAAGGTGGCAAACTGCACGCGTTCAGAAGTCTTTATGACGGCTTTGAGACGTTCCTGTTTGTACCGAACACAACCTCTACAAGTGGTACGTCTATTCACGATGCCTTCGACTCGAAACGAATGATGAGTTTTGTGGTCATCGCCTTGTTGCCGGCACTGCTTTTCGGCATGTACAATGTTGGCTATCAAAACTATTTGGCCGCCGGCACGTTGTCCACTGCCTCGTTTTGGTCCATCTTCGGCTATGGCTTCCTGGCTGTGCTGCCAAAGATACTGGTGAGCTACATCGTTGGCCTCGGTATAGAGTTTGCATGGGCTCAGTGGAAAGGCGAGGAGATTCAGGAGGGCTATCTCGTAACGGGAATCATCATTCCCCTTATTATTCCCGTCACCACACCGCTGTGGATGTTGGCGCTGGCTTGCGCATTTGCTGTGATCTTCTGCAAGGAGATTTTCGGTGGCACAGGCATGAACTTTGTCAATGTGGCCATCGGTGCGCGTATGTTTCTTTTCTTCTCTTATCCGTCTAAGATGACGGGCGATGCTGTATGGGTAGCCCACAACAGTATCTTCGGCCTTGGCAATACACTGGCTGACGGCTTCACAATGGCAACCCCATTGGCGCATCTGGCTCAGGGCACACCCATTGACACGAGCGTCTGCAACATGATTACCGGTCTGATGCCTGGCTCCGTCGGTGAGACATCGGTTATAGCCATTGCTATCGGTGCTGTCATCTTGCTTTGGACGGGCATCGCCAGTTGGAAGACCATGCTGAGCGTGTTCGTTGGAGGCAGTGTGATGGGCGCCATCTTCCACGCTACTGGTGCCACTCCGATTGCTTGGTGGGAACACCTTATCTTAGGTGGTTTCTGCTTCGGTGCCGTGTTTATGGCAACCGACCCGGTGACATCTGCCCGTACGGAGACTGGTAAGTGGATCTACGGCTTCATCATTGGCGCCATGGCCATCATCGTGCGCGTAAAGAACCCAGGATACCCAGAGGGTATGATGCTCGCTATCTTCTTTGGCAACATGATAGCTCCGCTTATCGATTACTGTGTGGTGGAGTGCAATATTTCAAAGCGTGCTAAGCGCAACGGTCTCTGAATTATCGTAAGCTATGAAAACAAACAGCAATTCATATACAATTATCTACTCGGCCATTATCGTTGTGGTCGTGGCCTTCCTGTTGGCTTTCGTCTATCAGGCGCTTAAGCCGATGCAGGAGGCTAATGTAGCTCTTGACCAGAAAAAACAGGTGCTTTACAGCCTCAACATCAGGGGACTGGACAATGCAGCTGCAGAGGCTACTTATAATAAGGTGGTGAAAGAGGAAAAGACGGTTGACGGCAGCAAGATGTTCATCTGCAATGTCAATGGTGCTACTAAGTACGTATTCACCATGAAAGGCATGGGCCTGTGGGGCGGCATCAGCGGCTACGTATCAGTCAATGCTGACAAGTCAACGGTTTATGGTGCTTATTTCAATCATGAGGGTGAGACTGCCGGACTGGGTGCTGAGATTAAGGACAACCAAAAATGGCAGGAGAAGTTCCAAGGAAAGCAACTCTTCAAGGGCAATGACCACAGCAGTATCGCGCTGTCGGTGCAGAAGAAGGTTACCGACCCTGCCACACAGGTTGACGCGGTCACTGGTGCCACGCTTACTTCCAATGGTGTGGCTGCCATGCTGCACGACGGACTGGGTAAGTTCCTGCCTTTCCTCAATGCAAAATAGTTTAACCGAAGCACGGGCCTCGCAAGGCCTGCACTTCATGTAATATGCAAAACTATGAGTTTATTTTCAAAACAGAATAAAGCTGCCTTTATAGAGCCGCTCCACCTGAACAACCCCATCATGGTGCAGGTGTTGGGTATCTGCAGTGCCTTGGCCGTGACCTCGCAGCTTAAGCCCGCTATTGTCATGGGCTTGGCCGTGACGGTGATTACGGCATTTTCGAATGTCATTATCTCGCTTATCCGCAATACCATTCCTATGCGCATCCGTATTATCGTGCAATTGGTGGTGGTGGCTGCGCTGGTGACCATTGTCAACCAGATTCTCGGTGCTTTCGCCTATGACGTGAGTGTCCAACTGAGTGTGTATGTGGGTCTGATTATCACCAACTGTATCCTCATGGGTCGTCTTGAAGCTTTCGCCATGATGAACAAGCCTTGGCCTTCCTTCCTCGACGGTCTGGGCAATGGTTTGGGCTACGCCATGATTCTGGTGATCGTGGGTGCTTTCCGCGAGTTCTTCGGTCGTGGCAGTCTGTTGGGCTTCCAGATTATACCTGAGAGCGTCTACAACTTTGGCTATGTCAACAATGGTATGATGACGATGTCTTGCACAGCGCTCATCCTTATTGGTTGTGTGATTTGGGTGAACCGCGCATTCTTTGTAAAGGACGAAAAGAAGTAAAGTAATATGGAACACGCTATAGCATTATTTTTCAGGTCAATCTTTGTTGACAACATGATCTTTGCCTACTTCCTGGGTATGTGTTCTTACCTGGCAGTAAGCAAGAATGTGAAGACCTCGCTGGGCCTGGGTTTGGCAGTGACCTTTGTGTTGCTGATTACTGAGCCTATCAACTATCTGCTTCAGACTTACGTGCTTGGTCCTGACTGCCTTATCAAGGGTGTTGACCTGAGCTACCTGAGTTTTATTCTATTCATTGCCATCATCGCCGGCATCACGCAGTTGGTGGAGATGGCTGTCGAGAAATACTCTCCGTCGCTCTATGCTGCGCTGGGTATCTTTCTGCCGCTTATCGCTGTGAACTGTGCCATCATGGGTGCTTCGCTCTTCATGCAGCAGCGTATCAAGATGGATCCGGACAGTGCACAGGCCATCAGTAACCTTGGCGACGCTGTCGCTTATGCGCTGGGCAGCGGACTGGGATGGACACTGGCCATCGTCATGTTCGGTGCCATCAGAGAGAAAATGGAGTACAGTGATGTGCCAAAGCCTCTGCAGGGTATGGGCATTGCCTTTATTACCGTAGGACTGATGGCTATGGCCATGATGTGTTTCAGCGGATTGAAGTTTTAACAGAGGTTTCTTGGATTAAGTAAATTAGTATTCAACAATGGAATTCATAACATTAAGCATAGCAGTCTTCCTGGTAGTCATCTTACTGCTGGTGGTCGTCCTGCTTATCGCAAAAAAGTATCTCAGTCCAAGCGGTAAGGTGACAATCACTATCAATGGTGACAAGAAACTTGAAGTGGAGCAGGGTGCAAGTCTGCTTTCTACGCTCAACGACAATGGTGTGCACCTTTCATCGGCTTGTGGCGGTAAGGGTAGCTGCGGACAATGCCGTCTGCAGGTACTCGATGGCGGTGGCGAGATTCTCGACACTGAGAAGGGCCACTTCTCCCGCAAGGAGATCAAAGACCATTGGCGTCTTGGTTGCCAGACCAAGGTGAAAGGCGACCTCAGTATCAAGGTAAGTGACGCCATTCTCAATGTCAAAGAGTGGGAATGCACCGTCATCAGCAACAGCAACGTATCAAGCTTTATCAAGGAGTTTAAGGTAGCATTGCCTCCCGGCGAGCACATGGACTTCATTCCCGGCTCATATGCTCAGATCTATATTCCGGCCTATGACACGATCGACTACGACAAAGACTTCGACAAGTCACTGATTGGTGATGAGTATATTGGCGCATGGAAGAAGTTTAACATCTTCTCCCTCAAAGCTCATAATCCCGAGCCAACCATCCGTGCCTATTCGATGGCCAACTATCCCGCTGAGGGCGATATCATCACGTTGACAGTGCGTATTGCCTCCACACCATTCAAACCGCGTCCACAGGTGGGCTTCCAGGATGTGCCTACGGGTATCGGCTCGTCTTATATCTTCTCGCTCAAGCCGGGTGACAAGGTGAAGATGAGTGGTCCTTACGGTGACTTCCATCCGAAGTTCAACAGCAAGCGTGAGATGATTTGGATAGGCGGTGGTGCCGGTATGGCTCCGTTGCGTTCTCAGATCATGTATATGACACGCCAAATCAACTGCCGCGACCGTGAGATGCATTTCTTCTATGGCGCACGCTCATTGTCGGAGGCTTTCTTCCTTGAGGATTTCTGGGAACTGGAGAAAGAATTCCCCAATTTCCACATGCACCTCTCACTCGACCGTCCCGACCCCAAGGCTGATGAAGCAGGCGTAAAGTACTATGCTGGTTTTGCGGTCAACTGCGTGAGAGATACCTATCTCAAAGACCACGAGGCACCAGAGGACTGTGAGTACTATCTCTGCGGCCCTCCAATGCTCATCAAGACCGTCACCGACTATCTCGATAGCCTGGGCGTGGAGCCGGAGAGTATTATGTACGACAACTTCGGATAAACGAATATGGGCGGCTGATCCCATCGTATTTATGGGCAGTCATGGCCATTCCTATCAATGGGCCGGCATTTGCCGGCCTTTTTTAGTGCTTATATCATTCATGATTGTGCAGTAGAATCCAATGAAACGCTGCTGGTTTGTGAAAGAGGGAATCCGACCTGACGGCTTCTGGTAAAATTACTTTCATTTTCTTTGATGCACTGAATCATTTGTTTGCTTTTTAGTCTAATGCATCAAACTTGAGTTTGTAAGTCAAAAGCTAGTAAATTCATTACATGGTGTTTTTAGCCAAGAAACAAATAGCTAAAAACTCTGATGCTTAATTGCTTTCAAACTTACAAACAAATGTAACTTCTTGAGATAACTATCACATTATTTTACTAAACTAAGAGCAGCAAGGCATTTGTCTGTGCTCTTCTTTGAGGCTGACCAATTTCTTTGCCATTTCGTTAATGCATAGTGTACAGCGGTCCAAACTGTCATTTATTTCAGCCAACGGGCCATTATGTTAAGCGAAACGACACTGATAGGCCATGAGTTCATATAAAGGCTGTATGTATCTGTATATAAACAGCTTACGTAGGCCGTTGTTTTATCTTTTTTAATACTTGCATCTTTAAACTTTTAGCATTACCTCAGCGTCAAACAAGCGAATTTAATCAACAAAAACACGTTTAACTATGAAGAAAGTAATGATGACCGCCATGTTAATGCTTGCAATGACAGCAGCTATGGCACAGAACGAGAGACCTGCAAAGATGGACGCCACTTCGCTGACAGAACTTCTCGTGAAGCAACTGGGTCTTTCGAGTACGCAGAAGACCAAGGTGTCGGCTCTGAACAAGAAATACGAGAGCGTGTTAGGTGGGCCCGGAATGGGAAGACCGCGACATGACGAAAACAGTAACAGCAGCAACTCTGGCAATAACAAGCGTGGTCAACGCCCAGAGTTGACCGATACACAGAAGGCTGAGATGCAGCAGAGACGGACACAGCGTCAGGCCTATGAGAAAGAGCTGAAAAGCATCCTCACCGACGATCAGTATCAGAACTACCAGAAGATGAGAAGGCCTCATAGAAACGGGCAGAACCGTGGCGAAAAGAGCGAATAAGGGATAACAAATAACATAATTCAGGATAATAATAAAAAGTAAAGTATTATGAAGAGATTCATCATGATGTCGATGGCTATTGCAGCCGTCGTCGCAGTACATGCACAGTCGTCAGTGACCTCAACACTTGCAAAGGAAGCAGCAAAAGCTGCAGTGAGCAGCGCTGCCAGCAAAGTTACTTCCAGCGCTTCAAGCAATGCATCTGTGAGCAAAGCCCTCTCTACTGCCAACGAGGTCAATTCTGCTTACAGCAAGGCTAAGTCTACTTACGACAAGGCCAAGTCCACGGCCAATACCATAAAAACGGTCAGTAGTGATGCCAAGAGTACTGCTACATCATCGGCCTTGAAAAGTGCTGCCGAGACTGCTGCCACCAACGCAGTGAAGAAGGGAGCATCCAGCGTGGCAGAGAAGGCGGTTGATAAAGCACTGACATCTACAAGCACGAAGACAAGCAAATCAACGGCAAAGAAAACCACAAAGAAAAAGACAACCACAAGGAAGAAGAGCACAAAGAAATAAGCTTCCTTTGTGACTTGCTTTGATAACACAGCGAGGGGATGAGGCAAATGTATTGAGCCTCGTCCCCTCGTCGCGTTAGGTATATCAATAAGTTCACTACCTCTGGTTTTTTGGTAACCCGAATACCATCTGAAAAGCCTGGAGATTGCGGTTGTGGCTGTTTTGATCTTCAATGATAGGGAATACAATCTTTCGGTACTTGTTTTTGAACTCCTTCTCGTTCATCACCTGCTTAAAGAGTTGGGCGATATGCATTGGCGGATTGGCAAAAGCACCACAGCCGAAAGCGCCTAAGACCAAAGCGTCGTGGCCGTGACTGAGGCCTATGCGGAAGATGGTGCGCATCTTGTTAAGGGTAGTGACGACATCGTTTGGAGCAATCCTGCTTTCGACAGTTTGACCAGTGTCTTGCTCTAATCCAAGGTTGCTTCCATTGATAAGTTCCGGATGATTGATAGCTGCCACGGAGACAAAAGAGAGTTTGAAGGGGTGAGCCAGAAATTTGTAGCCTTGGTTGTTGCCACTGCGCAACACCGTGGCATATGGCGTGTAGATACCGCCAAACTCACGGTCCATAGGATACTGACGACGATTGACCTTCAGTCCGAAGTTCTCAGCGTTTGGTGTGAACTGATAGAGAGAACGGAAGAGATTGGTCTGCCTGAAGAGACTTTCTTCCTGAGCCCGGCTGCCACTCATGACACCGCCTCCGGCATGACGGCGACTGGCAAAGTTGAGGACAATAGGACGATAGCCTTCGTCAATAAGTTCTTTGCCAGCGCTGATGCTGTCGGTGTTTTCCACCTTTACAATAGTAGGATTGGGATAGGCCGGAATATCGTTGACCGTGAACAGATGACTGTACAGACGGGAGTTTCCCTGCATCTCTAGGTCATCGCCAAGATGGACCACAGTGCCATCGTCTGTTGTATACTGACCGGATTCTACAGCGCTCATCGTTGACATGTAGATGTTGATGAGTTCCAGTCTTGTCAGTTGCTTGTGGTTGTCGCTCATATCTTTAGAAACTTTTGGTTGATGGTAAACGAAATGGATCTTTCGGTCTATCCGTCCTTACGTGTTGAGATGATGGTTGGTGCTGTGTACTGATTGTGGTTGACATTAGAACCACCGGACCTTTCCCGCTGCCGTGGGTTGTACAACCGCAACGATGGAGTCCAACAGCATTAGAACGTACGATTCATCCTTGTGATGCAAATATAGGCAATCCTTACGTTCTACGCAAGTCTATTCCTGATTTTTGTTGTCAGAAAGTTACGAAGGCAAATCAATAAAGTAACGAAAACAAGTCAAACCATGCTGTGTGAGGATATACTGGAGAAATAGCGTAATGAAAATCTATAAAGAAGGTATCAGAAGCCCGGGAGTCCTGTCATGTGCTTATTTGTCAATAATGCCTGATTATCCGATCGTTAAGCATATAGCAGGACTTATGGTTTCCCGGACTTCTGATATTCTCCTTACTTTTTAACTATTTTACGTCTGTTGACAATATAAACGCCTTTTTGGGGGTTGCTGACTGCCATTCCTTGAAGGTTGTAATATTGCGAGGGTAGTATGGCTTGTCCTTTTACTGTCGTTTGCGTGATTGCCGTTGATGCATCGATTGCCTTTCCATGTATGGTGACATCGCTGAGACACACGGTCTTGCCCGTAGCCTTGTTGTTATACCAAGGATAAACGCGAACGCGCAGCGTGTCGCTAGGTTGTAATTCAATCACCGTTTTGGCAGCCACTTCCAACATGTTGTTAGCCGGCATCTGCATGGGGGAGAAGATGGTATGTTGGTTGGCGAAATCAGGCTCGGTGGAGTAGTTGATATGGCAGCGCATGCCATTTCCACCGCATCCGCAAATAAACATGCCTATGGAGTCGATGTTGAGTTTTGTGCCAACAGCTGGTGTTATGCCAAATTCGATGTATCTGGTTGACACCTCGTCTATTTCACCTTCCGGCCATTTATCTCCAACAATCAGGTTGCGCTGGGTCTTGCGTTTGGCATCATACCCGGTCCATTCCGGCCACACGGTTTTTGCATTTGGACTGCTATATCGCTGCACATACATGCCACTCCATGATTCTGGCAGCACTGTTGCCGGTCCACTCAGCGTGTAACTGTCGTCGCTTTCCAGTCGCCAGTAGGCGGTCACGTCTTGCCCGCCTTCCAGTGACAGTGCTTTGGCACTGACGGGGATGGTCACGGTCTGTCCAGCTTGCTTAACGGTTATTTCGCCACTGAACTCACCTTCTTGCAGCAACGTATATTGTGCATTGAACGATGATATGCAGGTGCCCTCGCCGTAGGCTATCTGCAAGGTGTCTTTCCAATCCATGTTACCATGCGAGAGTCTTAGTCCTTTGGATGCCTCGACCGTGATGTAGCCGCTTTGTGGCTGAAGGCTGAAACCTGATACTGAGAACGTTTTTATGAGGCTCTGCCCTTTATATCCCATGCCCATGTCGCTCTGGTCGGGAGTTACGTTCATATTGCTGTTGAGTACCACATGGTCGGCCAGTATACTGCTGTCTCGCATGAGTTGGGCGCAGAGCCGGGCAATGAGCGTGGCACCCATCGTGTTGAGGTGTGTGCTACCGTTGCCGTCGCTCAGCAATTCGTGGCACTTGGTGTCACCGTAGCTGAGGTACAGCTTGCGTGTGGCCTCGGTCATATCGAGGAAGGCTACGCCTTTCTCCTCTGCCACTGAGCGCATTTGCGCCACATAGTCCATGCTGTCGTTGTCGGCCGCAATGCGCTGGCCTGTCAGTATGCCGTCAGCAGTCAGTTTGTTGAAGTTGTCACCTAAGTCGTGCAGTCCACTCCTGCGGATGGTATTGCCAGAGAAATACATGCGGCAGATGGGAGCCACCAGGACGGGTGTGCATCCAGCGGCTCTTGTCTCGTCAATATATTTGCGCAGATAGGTCTTATATGTACCCCAAGGTGTCGTGCCGCGGTAGTCAGTGGCTGCGGCCTTGTCAGCATCGCCCACTTTTGTGTAATAGGCCTTTACGGAGTCTCCGTCCATACCATTGCTCTTTTCGTCGTTGTGAGAGAACTGTATGAAGACGTAATCGCCAGGTTGCATTTGCGTCTTAACGCTCTTCCAGTAGGCAGGCTCCTCATAGAAGCTCTTCGAGCTGGCTCCGGCCTTGCCACGATTGTTGACCGTCAGACCAGTAAGAAACTGTTGCAGATACTGTGCCCACCCTCTTGTCACGGTGGCATTCTCGTCGTAGTTGGCCATCGTGGAGTCACCGATGGTGTGTACTTTCTTTATAGCTGTGGCAGGCAACACGGCCGCTGCCACCATCATGAAGATGATGAAGTTTGTTTTCAAGTTGTGCATCGTTGTGTAAATGACAATGTTATATATGTTATCTATTACTTGATCATTACCTTCTTTCCTTTATGAATATAGATGCCTGGATGTAGAGGCTTGTCTATCTTCATGCCAGTGAGCGTGTACCAGGGGGCGTTGTCCTGCTTGGTTGCCGCGTTCACCTCGTTCACACCGGTGGTTGAGTCCATGGCCTTGGCTCTTGTCTGAAGGCGTGTGAGGGTGCCATAGAGCTTCACGTTGGCCAGGCCGAACTGTTTGGTGATGCCGATGTTGTAGAAGTTGAACGTCAGCTTGTGTCCCTTGCCTGGCTCGGCCGTCGTTACGTTGTAGATGTACGTGGTGTGGTCGGGGTCAGCGCCGTTGCGTGCGGGGCGGAGTCCGGATGCAATCTTCTTGCCTGCCCAGCTGACGTCAATGCTACCGCCGTCGGTTCCGATGCGCGTGGCTGTAAACTGTATCTTGGTGATGTTCAGGGCATAGCCTGCTGCAGGCGTCACGCAGAAGGAGAGCTTGTTGCCGTCGGTGGGAGCGGGCGCGTTGTCGATGGTGACACCGATGCGGGTCTCGTTGACGGAAGGCAGTTTCTTCACACCGCCATAGGTCAGCTCGTTGCCTATTACAACACTGGTAGTGACATGGTTGGCGAAGTCCTGGCTTACGGTGGCCGGTTGGCCGTCAGTTCCCTTGTCGAAGGCCCATTTTATCGTGCCGTTCTCAGCGGTCTCAGACTGGGTTGTGTCTGTTGTCCCTTCAGCATAGAAATTAAAGTTACGGGTAAGCGAAACGCCATCCTGCGAAGCGGTCACCTTTACGGAAAACAGGGCCTTGGCGGAGCCATTGTATACGATGAGCTTGTTTCCGCTCACCGCTGCTACAGCGCCATTGGCTGTGTAGCTTACACGATAGGAGGGTCGGGTGTAGCCTGCAAAGTAACTCGACAGGTTGACCTCTATCTTTCCCTTCATCGTGAAGTGAGGGTCGGCACACCAGTTGAGGTAGTCTTCAAGATTGGTGTAACCATCACCGTTGATATCGCCATTGTTGTCGGCCACATTGGGGTTGGTGCCGTAAGCCTTCTCCCACCAGTCTGGCATGCCATCTTTATCCGTATCCCAGTTGGATGGGGGCTGGCGGTTGTGATGTTCAGTTGGCCAAATCCCTCTGAGTCACTTTCTCGGTCGATGAGTCCCTTCTCGTGTGTATAGTGCACAGTGGTGGAATAGGTGCCGTTAAGTGTTTCCCTGACCATACGGCTGTCATGATTGTCGAGCTCGGGCTGGTTGCATCCCACGTCTGAGAGTACATTCTTATAGGCAGCTTCAGCGCTCTCTATGTTGGCTAGCGATGGGAAGAAAGGCTTGTTTTGGAATACCTGCCATGTGAGCTTCTGACCATTGCTGAGCCGGTAACGCCTTAGCTCATTCTGATTGGTTGTCTTGGAGTGGTTGAGGTTCTCACGCACGTTACCACTCACATAGTAGGATTGTGAGCCTTTCCCTGTTCCTTCCAGGTCAGCATTGAGCAGATAGGTTTCCCTTGACGCGGCACCCATCTTATAGTAGTTGTTCACGAAGTTCACTTCATGCGACCCTCCGTCTGTGGTACGTCCTCCCCAGTTGTAGACCACATTGTTGAACACGTCGTGGTGTCCGTCGTAGTAGCCGTTGCCGTCAAGTCCACCGGAGAGGCTCCAGTTACGTCCCTCACAATGGGCAATGAGGTTGTGGTGATAGGACCCGGCACCGGCGACGCCGCCTTCACCACCGCCGATGGTGGCAGCGTAGCCATGCCGTATGTAGCTGTTGTTTTGTTCCACGTAGTGGCTGTGCCCAGCATAGTTGAGAGCCTCCGAGATGAGAGTGTGCTGCAGCGTCAGGGCCTTGCCGTTGCGTGAGGAGAATGCCTCGTCAATGGTCCAGGAGATAGAGCAGTGGTCCATGATGGCATTGTTGTTGCCCGACATGCCCATGCCATCGCTGGTGTTGGGGTTGGCTCCACGACCGCTCCAACTGTCGCCCCCGCCAAGTCGCATGCGGATGAAGCGCGTAATGCCGTCGGAGGCCACTCCTAAGGCATGTGCTTTGAACATGATGCCCCTTCCGGGAGCAGTCTGGCCGGCAATGGTGATATAGGGGTCGCTGATGGTGAGCCTGCTGTTTAGGGTGATGACACCAGCAACATCAAAGACAATGGTGCGCGGTCCTTTGAGTTTTGTCACGCCATAGCGGAACGAGCCGTAGCTGCCGTCGTCCTTAAGGTTGGTGACGTGGTAGACTTGACCGCCTCGTCCTCCGATGGCATAGCGGCCGTAACCCTCTGCGCCGGGGAAGGCCAGGCGTCGGGGTTGAAATGTCCACACAGCACCTTTTGCCGTGCCGTTCTTCACAGCATCCACACGCCAATAGTATGTCTTCAAAGGCGACAGGCCGCTCAGAGTGTAGGAGGTTGTCGTGCCAGAGAGATTTATCCGGGCCGACGTGCCGTTGGCCACGGCGTTCTTGTTGGTACCCCAGTAGAGTACCTGTGAGTTGGCTCCATTGCGAGCGGGTGTCCACCTTAGAGATATACGCCCTCCGTCTGCATTGGCGTGGAGGTCATTGTCTGATGGATAGGGCGATGTGGCCAGGGCATTGGCATCTGCGACATCAAATTCCAACGAGTTGATGAAGAAGTCAGTGTTGCTGCTATAGACAATGGTTGCTGATGAGCCGGTGAAAGTGACATACGACTTTGCTGCCTTTGCCGTGCTTGCTGCACGGTTGGAAGGGTTAACAGTCGTTACCTTGCGGCCATTGACGCTCACGGTGATGCTTGCTCCGTTCAAGCCGTCACAATTATTGTGATAAGCCTGAAGAGAGTGGGTGCCGTTGCTGAGTCCGCTTACCTGGACGGTGATGCTTGTACTCCTTTGTGGGCTTCCGTCATGATGTATGCCATCATTGATAAGCTTGTCGCTGTTGATGCCAGCCTTGTACCAGCTGGTACGGAGCTGGTAACCGCCTGTGGAGTTCTTCACTGTCACACATGCTCTCCCAACAGTCGTTGTTGCACTGGCTCCATAGCCGAGCTGACCAACCTGCCATGATGTAAAACCATTCATCGTTACTTCCTCGCTACGACGTCCCGTCATATCGAAGTCAATCTTCTGCGCCTTGATCGTCGTTGTCAGCGAAAACGCTCCAAGAAGAAGCATGCTCCACCTAAGGGTTCTTGGCGAGTTGAATTTTAGTAGTTTGTTCATGTTTATTTGAGTTAGTTTGATGTTGCAAAATTAGCTACATCAAGACAAAAGAAGGGGGCAAAATAATGCCAACAAAGGGGTAGAAATGTTGCAATAAAGCAGTGAGTCAACCTCTTTCTCCTGGTAAATGAAAGAAAATAGTCCTTGGATACAGAATACAGAAGTCAGTCAAAGACTACTTCTTTCATCCCTGGGAAAATCGGATTGATAAGAGTCATTCTTTTTCGCTTGCTCTGTATTCAGTTGGTGACAAGCCTTTCGACGCTTTAAACCGTTTACTGAAATATTTGGGATCGGTAAATCCGCATTGCCAGCTGATGTCACTGATGGGTGCCTCGGTGGTGGAGAGCAAGGTGCAGGCTTTCTTTATGCGTGCCTCGAACAGAAATTCGGCAGGCGTTAGTCCTACAATGGATTTCATCTTTCGGTTGAGACCGGACAGACTGGTGGCTGTTGCAGCAGCCATGTCGTTTAAATTGGCATCAGAGTTGCCTAACTCCCGCTCTACATACGCCATCACCTTTGCCATGAACCGCTCGTCCTCCGGACTCAGATGTTGTTTGGCCTTTCTGTCCTCTGATGTACGTGGGTACGGTCTTGCTGCTTGTTCAGCAGGTCAAGGTAGGCCTTTAGTGTGGCACTTTGCTTCCTTCTGATTCTCCTTATATAGAAGTAGGTGTAGCACC
>SAMEA3663070__coassemble_544_pt1 | contig 23818 bp, 19 predicted proteins | sample SAMEA3663070__metabat2_low_PE_033 | metagenome-assembled genome bin SAMEA3663070 (sample SAMEA3663070) | pig gut metagenome | biome: pig gut; feature: pig-associated habitat; material: faeces | place: France | collected 2012
CATTGAGGACAAGACAGAATACGAGGAGTAGCTCGAGAGCTTATCAGAACTCGATTCTCACCTTGCCATTAAGCAAGCGTCCCGTCAGATAGTTAGGTACAGCATACATCTGATTGGTGACATCAGTGACCCAATAATAGGAATTGACATTGCTGATGCCTAACAGGTTGAGGCAGTCAATTCCAAGCCACACATTCTTAAAGATGCTCTTGCGATGATGATCCTCATTGTTGAACAGGCGGTAGCTCATGCCAATATCCACACGTCTGTAAGCGGGTGCACGGAAAGAGTTACGCTCTAATTCACGGTGAGGCGCAGAGAAAGGTAAACCGTCAGCATAAGCCATCTTGAGACTCATCAGCCAACGATCGGTACCGGGGAAATAATCTGTGAAAAAGAAATTGATGGCATAACGCTGATCGGTAGGCATGGGAATGGAGCGGCCATTCAGTTTCATCTTTGTATCCATCAGCGACAAGGTGACCCAAGAGTCTGTGCCCGGCACAAACTCGCCGTATAGCTTCAGGTCAAGACCTGCGGAATGTCCGTTAGCCAAATTGTCGCCATAATAAGTTACTTTTACATTGTTGATACTGTATGGAATCAGATTGCCCAACAACTTATAGTACAGTTCGGCCGTAAATTTGAAAGGGCGATTCTGCATGTTGAAGCGATAGTCCATGCCGGCAATGAAGTGCAACGACCGCTGACTCTTGATATGACGGTTGAGCGTTGCATAGGTAACACCATTGCGTGTGGTAGTATCACGCAACTCTTTGAAGAACGGGGACTGGTAATACAGGCCAGTGGCAAAACGAAGGCTGATGTTCTGATTAGCCGCTGGAATGATACTTAGTGAGACACGGGGCGACAATATCGACTCTTTGTTGTAGTTCCAATGAGAGAACCTGACGCCATAATTAAGCGTATAGAGCGTTTGTTGCTCAGCCTCGGGATCACCGGAACGGAAGCGCCAGGTGTCTTGCAGATAGAACTCGGTACGATTGGCATTGAGCTCGTTGTTGGCACGCAACGTATAAATCATATTCAGATCGCGGCCTGTATGAGGGATGCTGTACCCGGCAGAGTCACGCATCTCATATTCTGCCGACTGTTCCTCGACATGCTCTATCTTATAGGTAAGCCCGGCCTCAATGCGATGTTGCTTTGCCGTATGCTTGAAAAGAAGCTTGATGCTTTCCACATGCGCCTTGAGATAGTTGCGGGCATGCTGGAAATAAGTGCCAACGCCTAGATTTTCAGAAGTCTCAGTCTGGGTAAGCCAATACTGACCTTGAATATCATATTTTTCCTGCTCATTGGTATGGAAGGCAGAGCCAATCAGAGACACCGACGTGGAGTCGCCCCAATGCCTTGTGATGCCAATTGTACCAGTAAAAGTGCGGAAGAGATCACGCTCCTGACCATCGAAATAGACACGGAACGACTTGACGTCTTCCAAGGTGCCAAAGCTCGTTTCACGGTCTTTGGGCCTGAACTGATAATGATTGTCAGAGACATCGCCGATGAAGTCAACGCTCCACCGTTTGTTGGGAGTATAGGTAAGATAGGTCTGATAATCCAAAAAGCTTGGCTTATACTCACCATTTGTCTCAAAGGTACCTAAGAGATAACGGTTGGTCTTATAGCGCAGGCCATTGGACCACGCAAACTTCTTGTTGGAGAAGCCTACGAAGGCACTACCCCCGAGCAAGGAAGCCTCAGCATTGGCCTCAAACCGCTTGGGACGTCGGTAAGTGATATCAAGCGCTGACGACATCTTATCGCCAAACTTGGCCTCGAAACCACCAGAAGAGAAACCTATATGACCAACCATATCTGGATTGATAATGGAAAGACCTTCCTGCTGACCGCTTCTGACAAGGAACGGACGATAAATCTCCACATCATTTATATAGACGGAATTCTCATCAAAGCTTCCTCCACGCACATTGTATTGCGAGGAAAGCTCTGAATGGGTGGACACACCGGCCTGCGTCTGAATAAGGCTCTCAACAGCATTGCCGGTGGAGGAGGGCATGCCCTTGAGCTGTTTGGTAGAGAGCTCCTGTATCTGGCCGGACTGTATCTTCTGCCCAGTCACCTGCACCTCGTCAAGTTCTTTTGAAGCGCCCTGAAGGACAACTTGAAGTGTCTGAGGACCTCTGGGGCGATGTAACACGCGAGTCTTGGTACGGTAGCCAAGCATCGAAAAACGTATGACAACAGAGTCGGCTGAGGTTAAGGTCAACCGATATTCACCTTTCAATGATGTGACTGTCGCCTTGCCCTGGGCGAGACAACTCACACTGGCAAATTCTACAGGATTATTGTCTTCGTCAATCACACGGCCCTTGAGGGTGAACGTCTGAGCGGCGGCTGTTATGGTGGAGGCAATCAATACTGCCAAAAGAAGAATTCTGTACTTCATACATACCAAATAACGATGACAAGGCGTTATTATTATTGTAATAGATTGGGAAATGAAGAAAATCATTATTGCCTTAGACAGTTTTAAAGGATGCCTTAGCTCGCAAGAGGCCAACAAAGCTGTTATTGACGGATTATCCGCTTACAACCCGTCTCTGAACCTTCAGTCCTACACCATGAGTGATGGTGGAGAGGGATTTACAGAAGCCATGTGCCCAGACAGCATCATCCATTGCCATGTACATGACGCCTTGATGAGATGGACAGATGCTGAATTTGGCATCAAGGACGGTAAAGCCATCATAGAAGTGGCACAAGCAGTAGGATTAAGCAAAATAGAGAAAGAACAACGCAATCCACTGGTTGCCACAAGTTATGGGGTTGGGGAGCTCATCGTGCAGGCTATGATGAAAGGCTGTAGGGAGTTTATCATCGGCTTGGGCGGCAGTGCTACAAGCGATTGTGGCCTTGGCATGTTACGGTGCTTGCGACATGCCTTTCAAACACAAGATCACAAAAACTGGTACGACTCTTTTGATACAAAGCAATGGCGTAAGCTGAAAGTGACATTGGCTACAGATGTGAGCAATCCTTTATGTGGACCCAATGGTGCGTCCTACGTCTTTGCTCCGCAGAAGGGAGCCTCCAGCGAGGACGTAGATAAGCTGGAAAGGAGAGCACTTACCTTTTCTAGAATGGCTGCAATACATCAAGGATTTGATATGAGCAACGCCGCAGGAGCAGGCGCTGCAGGTGGACTGGGCTATGCCTTCATGGAATTTATGGATGCCGAGGTGGTAAGTGGAGCAACTATGGTGCTACAGCAAAATGGTCTTTATGAAGCTATGAAAGAGGCTCAGTTGATCATTACTGGCGAGGGGAAGGCTGACCGGCAAACACTAATGGGAAAGATGCCATACGTGATGATGCAGCGGGCCAAGCAGTTTGACGTGCCCGTCGTTCTGATGGCAGGACTGATCCAGGACAAAAGTGCTCTTGAGAGCACAGGATTTGTGCAGGCCATCAATATCAATGACGGATTATCAATGGACCATGCGCTGGACAAAGAGGTTGCAACACAACGTCTGAAAGACAGCTCCTTGACATTGGCAAAGCATCTGAAGTTATAAGTCTGCTATTCTCTGTATATAAATGATAGCAAGTGATTTATCCATTTAATAGTGAACTTAAACCACCGATATTTTGCCACTGGCTTTCCGCCAAAACTAAGAATGAACTCACGGAAAGGATTCTTAGAAAAAGGCAGACCAACATCAAGGAAGTAGATATGCTGGTAATGATGTTGCCATGACCACTGGATGGTATACCAAACCGTCATAAGATTGGGATGCAACCCCGCATAGATCTTCCGCTTCGAGGCTAAATACCATAGGTAAGCATTGCCGTTGCTGAACACGCAGACACTGCCACCAATAACCCGCTTCTTATAAAGCGTGATGAAAATACGGCCATTATCGCTTTTATAGAACTGCCTGACCTGACTTTCCGGTGGGATGATCCGACGCATTTTTAATCGATAAAAACCGTTGAGCAAACGATAAAATGCATGCACTTCGTCCTCCGTCTGAGCCTCACGGGTCTCGACGCCATAACCATAGACGCGCTTTATCCTATCCCTCATCCTTTCTGAAAGACGGTCAGCAGGATTCATGGAATGAAGGGAGTTGTGAACTTCCTGCCAATTGACAGGAAAATAGCCTTCTGCACGAAAATACCTGTAACCAAACATCTTACGGGAAAGATCGCTGAACTCTATGTAAAAACACAACTTGCGGTGGAACTTTCTCGTCAAGGCATGTAACAGCGATGCAAACACTTTGTCCTTCGACACTTCATCAGCATATACTCCTTCTCCATAAATTCTACCTTGTGTATAGAAGTAGGGTGGGAGCCACGAACTACGACGACGGATAAACGATAACATATGTCCCACAATCTTACCGCTATCGTCCCTCGCAACGGCCATATAAGGCCGTTCTCCGGGCGATGCCTCAATAATGTGAAACAGCTCGGAGCTATGAAAAAAATTGCTCTCATCAAGAGAAGGCAATTCTTCGCCTGTTGTGTAAATACTAACATGATAGCTCTTCATAATAGCAAAATTAATAATAAATTCTTTAATACAGTCCTTTTGACTCCAATATTTCATCAGAATGAATCTGATTTCGACAAAATATTAGCTTTTAAGCCGTTTTCCTGTCTATTACGATGCCCAAGTTAATGATTTATGCCCGAGATAATAAATTATCAACTTCAGCAAATGAATCATTCTCTTGCAAGGATTTTATTTTCATCCACATCTTCACCCCATTAGTCATTTTTTTTATATAAATTTGCATCGTGATGATCAAAGCAAATCAATTCTTATGATAAAATACGACTTACAAAGCATCAAAGCCGTCATTTTTGACGTAGATGGCGTACTGTCTTCGTCGACCGTTAGCATGGATGCAGAAGGCATGCCGCAACGTACACTGAACATCAAGGACGGTTACGCCATACAACTAGCCATAAAAATGGGTATTCATTGCGCCATCATGACTGGCGGATACGCTGAGGCAATATATAAAAGGTATGCATATCTTGGCATGAAAGATATATATATGAAATGCGCCGTGAAGATCCAAACTTATAACAAGTTTATCGAGCAATACCAATTATCTGATAAAGAAGTGATTTACATGGGTGACGACATACCCGATCTTGAGATTATGCGTCGAGTAGGTTGCCCGTGCTGTCCCGCCGACGCCTGCGAAGAGGTTAAAGCTGTTTCTATATACACTTCACCGTACCAAGGTGGATGTGGCTGCGTCAGAGATGTCCTTGAGCAGGTACTTAAGGCCAAAAGCAAATGGCTCAGTAGTGACAAAGCTTTCGGATGGTAATTAATATATTGGTATTGAACATAGAACCATTCAACAGAATAGTATCCAACAAAAATATTCTACAAAAGAATCCTGCAAATGAAGAAGATTATATTAGCCAGCAACTCTCCAAGGAGACGGGAACTGCTGAAGGGGCTGGACTTAGATTTCAGTGTTGAGGTGCTAAAAGATGTGCCTGAGGATTATCCTGACAACATTGCTGCAGAAGATATTCCATTGTATATTGCACGTGAAAAAGCTTCCGCTTACAAAGTACCCGAAAAAACAATCCTGATTACAGCTGACACAGTCGTCATCCTTGATGACAAAGTACTTGGAAAACCGAAGGACGCAGACCAGGCTTTCCATATGCTGAGTATGTTAAGCGGACGTATACATAAGGTTGTAACAGGTGTATGCCTGACAACCTCAGAGCGACAAGTATCATTCTCATCCTCAACAGAAGTGACATTCCGAAAGTTGGAACCCGCTGAAATCAAATACTATATAGACCATTACAAGCCTTTCGACAAAGCAGGGGCATATGGCATACAAGAATGGATTGGCTACATAGGAGTAAAGGCTATCAATGGAAGTTTCTTCAACGTAATGGGCCTGCCCGTTGCCCGCGTCTACGAAGAACTTAAAAAAATATAGTCACACAAGTTCCCCCAACTTGACCAACAAACTACTCTGTTCCAACAGCGGGGAAGTACTTTCTCATACCGATTATTTATCATAACTGACATTACGCCGAAGAAGCGGCAGAAACGGCAGAAGCATCAGAAGGGCATGCCAACTGCAAAATGAAAAGAGAAATCACGGGAAAAATCAGGATGTACAATGGGAAAATGTTCAGCATTCGACTCATAAGAAGGATTGACGGCTTTCATACCGCCATCCAGACGCAAGATAAAATAATTGAAATTCAAACGAAGGCCAAGGCCATAAGAGACAGCAATTTGCTTATAGAACTTATCAAACTTAAACTGTCCTCCTGGCTGATCGGCATAGTTGCGCAAGGTCCAATATTTCCAGCATCTATGAAAGCTGCGCCTTCGAATTTCCAAAATAAGGATGAACGATATTCCACATTCATTGTCAGCTTCATGTCACCCGTTTGGTTGATAAAGTCAATTCGTCCATTTTGTCCCTTGTAGCTTCCAGGTCCAAGTTCCCGTACTCCCCAGCCTCGAACACTATTTGCTCCTCCGGAGAAATAACGCTTTTCAAATGGCAAGATGTCGCTATTACCATAAGGATATGCGATACCGAAATCCCCATGCAGCACCAAGCTGTTATTTGTATCGAAATGAACGGAATGGGTGTAGTCGAAATCAAATTTCACATATTGTGCATAAGCAATATTAATAAAGGTGTAATGCCCTTCATCATTCCTATGCAGATTTAGAGTATGTGCCATACCATTCAATACATTGCCAGCAGTCTCAATATTCATTCTGAAAGCATTATCGCCATAATTGTAAACCATAGCCAAACCGAGTTTCATAATGAACAAGTCCTCATAATTATAGCGCAAGATGGCGTTGCGATTACTCACGCTATCAATATAATCATGCTTAAAAGTAGGACTGATCCATGGCATATAAACATAGTTTAAGTCAAGCAGATCAAGGCGATAAGAGGTATGTCTGCTTGGTACTGACCATCGATAACGCCACGCCGCAGAATAAACTCTGCGGTGGAATTCCGGTCTGTTCTGAAGATCCCAAGAAACAGAAAACTCAGTTGCAGCACTCCTACGTCGCCGAAAAGCTGACGAGAGGAATGGAGCAATGAAACGCGGCAACTGCAATTTTGCTTCAACGCTGTATTCCTCAAAGTCTTCATCCTGATAGCCCTCCAATCCTGTAATCGCCTCAAAAGCAGCACGTAGTTGCAGGCTAAACAGTTCTGAACCATGGAACAGATTACGATTTTCATAAGTAAGAGAAGCAGCTGCTCCAAGATCGCCTGCCGTATTGGTACCTTCAGGCTGGAGGGATATAGTTGATGGCTTTTGAGTATCTATCTGTATATCACAATCTAACAAGTTTGTATCAGGAACCTCCTTAAATTGGATGTTGGTATATTTGATGATTGGCATGCGGCCAAAATTCCTGTAAGTATTCTCCAACGATGTTTGGTTATACCAAGCATTCTCTGTTAATTCTGTAGCATTGGAAAGCACCATACGACGCAATGGGATATGGTGATACCCATCACCGCTGTAAGTGATATAACGCATCTTATAACGCGGATGATTTGTCAATGGCGCGTCACTGTTAGTTCTATATTTGAGCAATTGAACATCAACGTCTATATCATTGCTACTGGATGATGAATCAACTTGAAACTGAATAAAATCCTTATGGAACTTGTAATAGCCACTATCGAGCAACATATCTGCTATTCGTTCACGTTCAGATTCAAGCCGAGCTACAGAGAATTGTTCTCCCGCACGAAGACCATCAGCACGCATTCCATCAGTATGGGGCACTCCAGCATGTGCTACTTGTTGTTGAGATGCTGTTGCATCTCCAAGCTTACCCTTCAGAAGCCGGGCAATTTCTTCATCTTGAATATCATATTTGATGGTGCGGATTCGAAAGGGTTCACCCGGATGAAGGGTGTATATAGCCTTCAACTTCTTTCCATGAATTTTCGTTGTGAAATCAACCCGACTATGCATAAAACCCTGATCTTTCATGGCATTGCACAGATCTTCGACGGACAGACGAGCCTGTACACTATCAAAGATCACCGGTTTCTCCCCTATTTTACGTAATGTGCGATTTATCCATTTCGAACTGTCACGTCCGGAAAGCGCGTAAGTGCCAAGAGGCATTTTAAACAATGAGAACCATTTGGAGTTAGCCTTCTGGCGAATATAAGGAGCAAGGCTATTTGGAGCGATAGCCCTTGCATCAGAACGAATTTCTACACTCTCCAACAAATATTTGTTATCGGGTACCAACTTGGAGCTACTGCAACTACCAAGCAGTAACAACAAGAGAACAAGCAGAGAGAATAAAGAGATGCGGGACGTTTTCAAGTACAATCTGTTTATATATCGTGTTTATAGCAAAATCGCGACAAAGATAATATTTTTTATTCACAGAACACACACATTAACACACATTTTTAATCTAATTGAATTGAAATTGACTATCTTTGCAACATGATTAGTAAGTCAAAGCAAAAGTACATCAATTCCTTGCAATTGAAGAAGAACCGCCGACAGGAAGGCCTGTTCGTCGCCGAAGGTCCAAAAGTCGTCGGCGATTTAATGGCTGTTGCCCAACCCAAGATGGTTGTTTCAACCAATTCCTGGTTAGCCTCTCATAAAAAGGATTTGACGCCACAGACCGAGATCATTGAGGTAAATGAGAAAGAATTGTCACATACTTCCTTTTTACAACATCCTCAACAAGTGCTGGCACTCTACCCCATTCCACCTCAAGTCTCATCTTTCGACATCAACTATTTTGAACAACATTTATGCCTTGCTCTCGATGGCATTCAAGATCCTGGCAATCTGGGAACTATCATTCGAATAGCAGACTGGTTTGGTATAGAAACCATCTTATGCTCACACGACACAGTTGATGCCTGGAGTCCAAAAGTGGTTCAAGCCACCATGGGAAGCATTGCACGTGTGAACATCAGCTATGTGGACTTACAACAATTGTTTGCATCTTTACCAAAGGATTTTCCCGTGTATGGCACATTGCTTGACGGTAACGACATCTATGAGCAACCTCTGTCATCTAACGGAATAATTGTAATGGGCAATGAAGGCAACGGAATATCAGCAAACATAAAGCAAATGGTAAACAGGCACCTGCTTATTCCCAACTTTCCCAAAGGCAGAGCCACGGCTGACAGCCTTAACGTAGCAATAGCTACAGCGATTACATGTGCAGAATTCCGCCGAAGAGACACCATGACTAATACAGTTGGTAATGATAAATGAAGAGCATTCTTACAACATCTTGTGAAACATTATTTTAGTGACAAACAGCATGGATACAGAAGTTTACAAAATAAGAAGTGTTGGAAGCTGTATGAAAGCAGCTTTCGAACTGTATATATCAAACCTTAAGAAGATTATTTACCGGACGTGGTTGCCAGCATTATTGCTGTCTATCTGCAGTGCATTCCTCATACAGTTTTCTCTTCGTCCAAGCAATAGTCTATCAAGCAGTCTATTGATTCTTGGCTTTTGCCTTCTAGTCTACGCTTGCGCAACGTGGCAAAACGGCATTGTTGTTTCACTACTCAACGGCAGAGCATTCCGTACCAATCTACCTCGCGTTGTCCGTCTGGCTTTATTACTGTTACTCTTGATCATAATCCTGTCATTAGTAATTGTGTTTGCCGGAACCATACCAATGTTTATTAAAGGAATGAAGGGAATCAGTGAACAAACTATAATGTTCTCTGGAATTATAACAATAGCCACTACTCTATTGTTTTTGTTCTTGTCAATTCCGCTTTGGTACTCCTCATATAAATATCTCATGCAGCCGGATACCAAACTTATTCAAGTCATCGGGCGCGATTATATACGAGGGCTTGCACATTGGGGCTATCTCTTTATCATAGTCTTGCTGACTACTATCTTCATTTGCGTTATCGGTATTGTGCTGTACATGCCTCTTGCAATAACCTCCCAAGCTATCACACTTGACAACTACGGAAAGGTCATGGGCGATCCATCAGGACTACCCTCCTACTTCAGCATCATCGCTTTTACAACTACCATGATTGTTTCTTTCATCAACTCATACGTCATGCTATGGGCATTAGTCACTTTCTATTACGCATATGGTCATATTGTGGCGAAGGATAAAGCCAAAAAAGAAGCCAAGGCGCAAGGAGACGTCGCTGTTCCATCCAACGAGACACCGATAATACCCCAAACGATATAGAAACGATATAAACAAGTTACGCCAACCATACAAGAAGAAGTTTCATGAAGAAGACACGCATTTTATTTATTGACCGCGACGGTACCATCGTTCGCGAGCCACTCGACGAACAAGTTGACAGTTTTGTAAAATTAGAGTTTATGCCCGGTGTATTCAGCAATCTGAATTTCATCAGGAAACATACGGACTTCAAGTTTGTAATGGTCAGCAACCAAGACGGTTTGGGCACAGCTTCTTTTCCCGAGGAAGACTTCTGGCCCGTCCACTATTTTATTATCAAAGCTCTAGAAAATGAGGGGATCAGTTTCGACGAGCAACTCATTGACCGCCATTTCCCTGAAGATGGTGCCACAACACGGAAACCAGAGACAGGGCTTGTCAGCAAATACATGGACGATCCCGAAATTGATATTGCCAATAGCTATGTGATTGGTGACCGTGAGAGCGATGCTCAATTTGCTAAGAACATAGGTTGCAAATGTCTCATTCTTGACGACAACCAAATGACATGGGCAAAAATTGCTGAACTGCTGTTTGCCGGAGAACGCACGGCCATGGTCCATCGCAAGACCAAAGAAACCGATGTCACCGTCAAGTTGTGTCTTGACGGATCAGGTAAGAGCGACATCTCCACAGGAATTGGCTTCTTCGACCATATGCTTGAGCAGATCAGCCACCATGGCAACATTGACCTCACTGTTCATACCATTGGCGACCTTCACGTTGATGAGCACCATACCATTGAAGACACCGCCATCGTTCTCGGCGAATGTTTGTTGGAAGCTTTAGGTGACAAGCGCGGCATTGAGCGCTATGGTTTCTGCTTGCCTATGGACGACAGTCTGTGTCAGGTAGTACTTGACTTTGGAGGCAGACCATGGTTAATGTGGGATGCTGATTTCAAACGAGAGAAAATTGGAGAGATGCCCACAGAGATGTTTTTCCATTTTTTCAAGAGTCTGAGCGATGCGGCGAAAATGAATCTCAACATCAAAGCGGAGGGACAAAATGAACATCACAAGATAGAAGGCATCTTTAAAGCATTTGCAAGAAGCCTTAAGATGGCTGTCAGGCGTGACATATACCATTACGATCTCCCTACGTCAAAGGGAATGCTATAGCATCATAAACCACTTATTGAGACTGCGGAATATGATCATCATTCTGCAGTCTCTACATTATCTTGATTCCCAATGGTTAGTCGCATCAAGTCATAATAGGAGCCATTGTAAATATTCAAATCAACGTTGCCCTTTATTCCCGGAAGAACACCCGTATCAGTGTGTTGCCAGAATTTCCATGCACCTTTATACTCCACTTTGTCTACATAGTAGTGGGCAATCCAGTAAGGATAGTCATCAAAGACGGGAGCACTCAGATACTGCTGTTTGAACTTATAGTAAGTATAGATGATAGGCTTCACCTTATATTTATCTTCGACGATATGGAGCCATGTTAACACATCCCTTTGAAAATCCTCAACGCTCTGCTTCGCCGGTTTGTGCTCAATATCGAGTACTGGCGGCAGATCTCCATCTTCAAGATGCACTTTCTTTAAAAAGAAGTAGGCTTGACTTCTTGCTGATGACCTTATGCTCCAAAAGTGATAGGCGCCCCTGACAAATCCGTATTCCCTTACTTGATAAAAATTATCTGCGAAATTAGGATCTATACGCGAAGAACCTTCCGTAGCCTTCACAATAATGAAACGAAGCGGACAACCGTCGATAAGTGCATTGGACCGAAGGCGGTCCCAGTTAATTTTTCCTTGATAGTGAGAGATGTCTATTCCATGAATCTCATAGCCCTCCGGATATTTGGCATCTCCATAAAATGCTCTCCATCGGAAGCCTGTAGGGCCCACAAAAAAATAATAGAACGCCCAGACATAAAGAGCGATGACCAGCAAACCACCAATGACCAGTCCTTTTCTGTTGCCCTTCTTGAGGAAAGGAAAGAAAGAGAGACCACCCATTCGATGCACTCGTCTCACATGTCTTGTATTACGAGACGATGTGGTTTTACGTCGACGTGTCGGTTTTTTACTGTTCATCATATGTATGTTCAAATCAGAATGAGGAAAGGGGCATCATCACAGTATGCAATGATGGTGCCCCTTTCGTAATCAAGAGAAGTTATTCAACTTTACTTCTTAGCTGCATTTTCCAGTGCCAATGTCATGGTCTCTCGGTCGCAGACCTCAGCAGGACCCCAATACTGGATAGGACCGGGATACACATAGCAGGTCTTGCGTGCCCACTCCTCGCGATGAGCAGCAAACTCTTTGAAAGGTGCACCGTCAAGCTCTACGAGGGCTTTTCTGATAACGGGTTTCATCTCACCATTACGACGTTCCATGTTCATCATCATGGTGATTGGCACGCCACCAGCTTTCCACTCGTCTGTAGGAGCAGACAGATTCTTGACAATAGCCATATAACCCGTCTTGCCACTGGCAATAAGGTTGGCAGCGCTCACGCCCAAGGCATAGCAATAGTCTGCATCGAAGTTAGAAGGAGCAGCGCAGCGGCCTTCATAGCCAAAGAAGTGATGCTGGGCAGCGAACTTACCAACGAACTTACCTTCCTTCTTCCACTCAGCAAGCTTAGCGCCCACCATGTCAGAGATAAGCTTTTCGGTCTCAATGAGAGAAACCTGTACGTTTCCGTGAGGGTCACGGTCAAGTGAAAGCTGACGAGCCACACCCTCTGGCAGTGTTGCAAACGTTTCAGCATTCTCCTTGCTCAGATGAGCCAAGATGTATTTGCGCTGCTCTTCCTTGTCCAAATCCTTGTAATCAGCGCCATGAGCTGCGAGCAGGTCATTAAGTTCGTCAATGAGACGGCCAATAGCGGGAATGAACTCGATAAGACCTTCCGGAATGAGCACAACACCAAAGTTGTTGCCGTCCTCTGCACGCTTAGCCACAGCTGTTGCAATCTGCTCCACAATCTGGTTGAGCGTCATGTCTTTCTTCTCAATCTCTTCTGAAACAAGGCAGATATTTGGCTGTGTCTGCAGAGCGCACTCCAAAGCGATGTGCGATGCCGAACGGCCCATGAGTTTGATGAAGTGCCAGTACTTACGCGCAGAGTTGGCATCGCGTTCGATATTGCCAATCATCTCAGCATAAACCTTCGTGGCTGTATCAAAGCCGAATGATGTCTCAATCTGATCATTCTTCAAGTCTCCGTCAATGGTCTTGGGAGCACCAATCACCTGAATGCCATACTTCTTGGCTGCATAATATTCAGCCAGCACACAAGCATTGGTGTTAGAGTCATCACCACCGATGATGACGAGTGCCTTGATGTTGAGCTCACGAAGGATCTGCAAACCCTTCTCAAACTGGTCAACCTTCTCAAGCTTTGTGCGGCCAGAGCCGATCATGTCGAAACCACCCGTGTTGCGATACTCGTCGACGAGCTCATCGGTCAACTCCATATAGTTATGATCAACCAAGCCACCAGGTCCCATAAGGAAACCATAGACTTTGTTGTCCTTATTCATCTTCTTCACGGCATCAAAGATACCACAAATAACATTGTGGCCGCCAGGAGCCTGACCACCGGAAAGGATAACGCCTACATTGATCTTGTTGTCAGCAACTTTGTCACCGGGAACAAACTCAATAAGAGGCATTCCATAGGTGTTAGGAAACAACTTCTTGATTTCTTCTTGGTCGCCTACACTCTGTGTAGCAGCACCTTCCACGACTTTCACCGCGCCCTGGAGGCCCTTAGGAAGCTTTGGCTGATACTGTGCACGCGCTTGTTGCAAAAGACTTGTTTTCATTGTTGATGTTTTAATGAAGTTATATGTATTTACAATGTATCTATGACAATACTGTCTTAAAACAGCTCTTAAAATAATGTATCATTTCTAGACTGCAAAAGTACGGTTTTTCCGTGATATAAGGAAAGAAATAGAACAGAAAACATATTTTTTAGATTTTTTAGAACATCAAGTAGCCTCATTTCCTCATTTTTGTTTATCTTTGGACGTAAATATTAATGCCACAACTAATAAAGACACTCACTATGGCAAAAAAAAGAAATCTCAAGCGGCAGATCAACTATATCTGCAGTGACCTGTTCGCGGAAACAATAGCCACAGCGCTATACAGTTCCAAGAACAACAAAGAAGCTATTGACGACACCCTTACCACTGTCATCATCATGCGAAATGACTTCATAAAACGTATCTCCCACCCAGAACCGGGCATGAAGCCACATGTTTATTACAAATCATTGATCAAGGAGTTCAATCTTCAGGTCTCCGATATCATTGACAAAATTGGCAATTTAGGGTAAGCAGGGGAGTTGGTTACTATGTTACAAAAAATTTGCAAGTGGCTACTCTTTAAGCAGTTAGGATGGAAGACGAACATTACGGTCAACCATCCCGACAAGTTTATCATTGCTTTGGCTCCTCATACGAGCAACTGGGACTTTATCGTAGGACAACTCTACATGCGATCCCAAAACATGAACATCAATTTCCTGATGAAGAAGGAATGGTTCTTCTGGCCTTTAGGCATCTTGTTGCGACACATGGGCGGAATACCCGTCTATCGCTCAAAGCACACAAGCATGACCGACCATCTTGCTCAAGAAGCCAAGGACAGACCGTCGTTCAAGCTTTGCATCACTCCAGAAGGCACTCGATCACTAAATGCCGAATGGAAGAAAGGCTTCTATTACATTGCTCTGAAAGCACAGATCCCCGTTCTGCTTTATGGCGTGGACTACGAGCGAAAGCTTATTCAGTGTACTAAGAGTTTTGTGCCGACAGGGAACATCGATAGAGAGTTGAGAGAAGTAAAACTGTATTTCAAGGACTTCAAAGGGAAATATCCAGAGAAATTCACCATTGGAGAACTATCACAAGAATAGATGACAAAAGCCACTTGGTTCTTTATAATGCTTGGAGCATTAGCCACAATGCCCTCAAGTCTTTTTGCACAGCGTTCCGACTTACAACAGAAGGCGGAACGCAACCTTTCTATATTTTTTTCAACCTACCATAACGATGCCACGACGTTCTCTCATCAGCCCAGGATGCAGAAGCTATCCATTGATAATCAACGACAAACAGTAACTGTCACCACTGATGCTGCGTTTGCTCAGCAGCCGTTCACTGACAAAACGGTAGATAAAATTTATAAGAAGGTAAAAAAGGCACTGCCCAAACCCATCAACAAATACGCCTTGAGGGTTGAAACAAATGGCATGCCCATCGAATATCTTATTCCCAACTACAAGTTGGAAGAAGATGAAGGACATGCATTATGGGGCAGGATCGACTATCTAGGTCATCCATGGGTCAGTAACGCTTCAGCACCCGTTTACTTCACCCACGGACTTGAGGGGCGTCATCTCACTTTATGGGCTTCTCATGGCCGCTATTACAACAACCAGACTGGCAAATGGCTCTGGCAGCGCCCACTGCTCTTTGGCACCACCGAAGACCTGTTCACTCAAACTATTGTTGTTCCATTCCTCATCCCAATGCTCGAGAAAGCCGGTGCAGTGGTGTTTACCCCAAGAGAGCGCAATTGGCAAACAAGGGAGTACATTGTTGACCCAGACGGTGGCCTCAACAGTAAATCCTCCGATTATCGCGAATACTCCGAGCAGTCTGCATGGACAACGACCGGTCAACGTGGATTTGCAGCTCACAATGGCTATTACCTCGACAATGAATCCCCTTTCACAGCAGGACAGGCCAGACAAATCAAGACTACAAAAAAAGCAGGCCGTGCCTTTGCCAAATGGCAGCCCAATTTTGAAGAGACAAGCGACTATGCCGTATATGTCAGTTACCAGAGTCTACCAAAAAGCGTAGACGATGCCCACTATATGGTTATCCACCAAGGCATAGCCACAGAGTTTAGGGTCAACCAGCAGATGGGCGGCGGAACGTGGACCTATTTGGGTACATTTACCTTCGACAAGGGCAGCAGCATCGATAACTGCGTGATGCTGACCAATCAAAGCCACAGTAAAGGAATTATAACGGCTGATGCCGTGCGATTTGGCGGAGGCATGGGCAACATCGCCCGAGGAGGCACTACCAGTGGTTATCCAAGAGCACTGGAAGGTGCACGTTATGCCGCACAATGGGCAGGAGCCCCCTACTCCGTTTATGGTGGCAGAAATGGTACCGACGACTATTCCGATGACATCAACACACGGTCTCTCATGAGCAACTGGCTATCCGGAGGCTCTGTGTACAATCCCACACAAGATGGCAAGAAGGTGCCCATTGAACTCTCACTTGCCGTACACAGCGACGCAGGCTATTCAAAAGACGGACAGAGCATCGTTGGCAGCCTTGCCATTTGCACAACCGACTTCAATGACGGTCGGCTGTCATCAGGCGTCACAAGGCAAGCCTCCAAGATGCTGGCTTCCGAATTGCTCAACAATGTCACCAACGACCTGTCCTACAAATATAAGAACTGGGCCAAACGATATCTTTGGGACCGCAATTATTCGGAGACACGCCTGCCAGCTGTGCCATCAGCCATTCTTGAAACCATGTCACATCAGAATTTCCCCGACATGTTGCTGGGACAGGACCCCAATTTCAAGTTCGACTTCGCACGTTCTCTGTACAAGACCATAGCACGTTATATCAATGGCATGCACGGGCACCCCACTATCATTGAGCCTCTCGCTCCCTCGAATATCGCGGTAGAACTCAATGGCAGCCAGGCTACCATCAGTTGGAATCCGCAAACTGACCCTCAAGAGCCGTCGGCCTACCCTACAGGTTATATCCTTTATACAGCCAAAGGCAAAGGTGGTTTCGACAACGGCACCGTCGTCAACAACACGAGCGCAAAGGTAGACCTCGAACCTGGCATCGTATATCGCTTCCGTGTGTCTGCGACCAACCAGGGAGGTGAGAGCTTCCCCACTCCTGTAGCAGCCGCTGTCTATGAGCCCAAGGCAACCAAGACTATATTAGTCATCAATGGCTTCAACCGACTTTCCCCACCTGCAGTCATAAACGATAGTTCCAGACAGGGCTTTGACCTCAACAGTGACATCGGCGTAAGCTATGGGCTTACCGCAGGATGGAATGGCCGTCAACTGAATTTTGACAAAACAAAAATGGGCACCGAGGGACCTAACGGTTTAGGATACAGCAGCAACGAATTGGCAGGGCAATTCATAGCCGGCAACGACTTTACCTATGCGGCGACCCATGTAGAGGCCATTGCGTCAGCTCATCAATACAATGTCGTGAGCTGTATGTCAAATGCTGTAGAGAGTGGAAAGGTCTCACTCAGTCATTATGCGGCAGTCGACTTACTACTAGGTCTTGAGCGATATCAGCCCACAGCTGTCAAATATTATAAGACATTCACGTCTTCCATGCAACACCGTCTAAGCAGTTATACACAAGGTGGCGGCCGCCTCTTGGTGAGTGGTGCCTACCTCGCTTCCGACATGAGTGACAACGATGAAGTTCAATGGCTGCGGAAAACGTTGCGTCTATTACCGGGCGGTTCAGTAAAGACCGACTCGATAAGCGGCTTTAATGGCATGGGGCTTAATGGAATAGCGTTCTATAAAAAGTTCAACAGCCAACACTATGCCGTGCAACAGGCTGACTGTCTGCTGCCTGAGTCACCGGCGGCATGCGTGATGCAATATAGTGACGGCTCGTCAGCAGCAGTTGCTTATGATGGCAATGACTACAAGACCTTTGCCATGGGCTTCCCATTTGAAAGCATCTGCGACGATAACACGCGATCCAATATTATGAGGGGCATTCTGGCCTTTCTACTAAAATAATCAACCTTTTAAATTGTTCAGCACATGAAAATTCAAGCCAATCATTCCGGAACAAGAACGATCGAAGTGACAGAGAAGCACCTCGAGACTATTGACAAATATTCTCTTCTGCGTAATCTCATAGACAGCAACGGCATCATTGACGAGACAGTAGTTGACAAGTTGAGATTCAACGTGCGTGGCATTCTTGAATCAGAGATCAACAAGGACAATGACCTGCTTGACCTCTGCCTTGATGTCATCTACAATAACAACATGAAAGCTTTCGGCTTGCACGAGCTTGTCTTGCTCTATATCAAATGGAAGAGCGAGCAAGAAGAAGAGCCAAAAGCCGACACTGAAAAAACGGCAGAGTAACCACCATGGGGTATCAACTCACAGATTTTCTTCCAACCACAAAGAAAGAATGCCAACTTCGTGGGTGGGACCAGCTCGATGTCATCTTATTCTCAGGCGATGCTTACGTCGATCACCCAGCCTTCGGTGCTGCGGTCATAGGACGCATGCTTGAGTCAAAAGGCTATCGGGTTGCCATAGTTCCACAGCCGGACTGGCATGGCGACTATCGCGATTTTAAGAAGTTAGGGCGTCCACGCCTGTTCTTCGCCGTGTCGCCCGGCAATATGGACAGTATGGTCAACCGCTATACGGCCAACCGGCGTATGCGTCACGACGACGCCTACAGTCCTGACTCTCGTCACGACATGCGTCCCGACTATCCAAGCATCGTGTATACACGCATCTTAAAACAGCTGTTCCCCGATGTCCCCGTCGTCTTAGGTGGCATTGAGGCCTCTCTGCGTCGGCTCACCCACTACGACTACTGGCAAGACAAACTGCAGAAGCCTATATTGTGTGACAGCGGTGCCGACCTCCTGCTCTATGGCATGGGCGAGAAAAACACTCTCAGGCTCTGCGAAGAGTTGGATCGTGGAAAGAAGATAAGTGATATCGACGACATTCCGCAAACGGTTTTCCTGCGACGAAAGGAGCAAATACCCGGAGGTATCACAGAAGACGACATCGTGCTGCATTCTTATGAAGAATGCCTGCACAACAAGAAAGCACATGCAGAGAATTTCCGTCATATAGAGGAAGAGAGCAACCGCATGCATGCGCAGCGCATCATACAAGAAGTAGATGGTATGTACGCTGTTCAAAATCCCATGTATCCGCCTCTTACCACAGAAGAGCTGGATGCAGCCTACGATTTGCCCTACACTCGTCTGCCTCATCCCAAATATAAGGGGAAGACGATTCCTGCCTACGAGATGATCAAGTTCTCCATCAACATTCACCGGGGATGCTTCGGCGGTTGTGCCTTCTGCACCATCTCTGCCCATCAGGGCAAGTTTGTCGTTTGCCGCTCTAAAGAAAGCATTCTGAGAGAGGCCAAGCAAGTAATTGCCATGCCCGATTTCAAAGGTTACATCTCTGACCTTGGAGGACCTTCAGCCAATATGTATGGCATGCACGGCCGCAACCTCAAAGCCTGTGAGCATTGCAAACGACCATCATGCATCAATCCTGAAGTATGCCCAAATCTCATCACAGACCACAGCAAGCTGCTCGACATATATCACGCTGTCGATGCATTGCCTGGAGTAAAGAAAAGCTTCATTGGAAGTGGCGTACGCTACGATCTTATCCTCCATAAGAGCAAGGACGAGAAATCCAACCAAGCTGCCATGCAATATGCGCGCGAGCTGATCACCAAGCATGTGAGCGGCCGACTGAAGGTGGCACCGGAGAATACATCCGACAGAGTGCTGAAATTCATGCGCAAGCCATCTTTCAAACTTTTCTATGATTTCAAACAGCTGTTTGACAAGATCAACAAAGAGGCTCATCTCAACCAGCAGCTCATCCCCTACTTCATCAGCAGTCACCCAGCTTGCCATGAAGAAGACATGGCCGAGCTGGCTGTCATCACCAAGGATTTGAATTTCCATCTCGAGCAAGTACAAGATTTCACGCCAACTCCAATGACCGTCAGCACAACGGCTTTCTATACAGGCTTCGACCCGTATACGCTTGAACCGGTATTCTGTGCTCACACCCCTAGAGAGAAACTGCAGCAACGCATGTTCTTCTTCTGGTACAAACCAGAGGAGAGGCACACAATAGAGAGCGAGTTGAAACGCATTGGCCGGTCCGACCTCATAAGAAAGCTGTATGATGGCGTACCTTATCATGGACACGTCCATTATGACCCAAAAGCTGTTGGCAGCAGTCCCGACACCAAGCCCGCAAAGAAGAGGAAGTCGTTCAATCCCAATTTCCAAAACAACGGACACGCACGTTCGTGGAAGAAACCATCAGAGAGTAGGCATGGAAATCATAGAAAGTAAACTCGTTGGTAAGCACAATGACGAATTGTCGTGCGAAGACGGCATCGTGACCACAGCCGATTTCATTGCTGTAATTGACGGAAGTACCAGCAAGACTCCTTTCCGTTTCAATTCTGCAATGAGCAACGGTCGTTTGTGTATGTCACTCATCTCCAAGTACATCAGTCAAATGCCTGCAAGCATTACGTTGAAGCAATTCTGCGATGGCGTCACGGCGCTGCTACAATCCTATTATCAGTCAGATGTCAAGCACTTTGAGACTCATCCTGAGCAGCGTCTCTGCGCCAGCACGGTGGTCTACAGCAAGTATCGCAACTGTATTTGGATGATAGGCGACTGCCAGTGCATGATTGACAGCCAATTGTTTACCAACGGCAAACCATCGGAGAGTCGGATTGCGGCACAGCGCGCGCAATTGTTCAAGCATTGTGTTGAAACGCACCCAAACATGATAGAGGACGGACAACTTGTCCACGATTATGCCCGCGATGCGATTTTGCCCGATCTGGTGGAGACCATGGAAGATGAAAACAAGACCTATGCAGTCATTGATGGGTTTCCTATCTATGCCGGCGGCATTAGGACCATCCCAATAGATGGTGCCGACCACAACATCGTGTTGGCCTCAGATGGTTATCCCTTCTTGTGCCAAACGTTGGAAAAGAGCGAGACCAAGTTGGAGAAACAGCTTCGTCACGATCCATTCAACATCGACACTTTCAAAGCCACAAAGGGGTTGATGAAAGGCAATGTCTCATTTGACGACCGAGCCTATATCCGATTTACTACAGCTGACAGCAAGCGCTATTTTATCCATCTGTCCTTTGATGGCACCCAATACCATGGCTGGCAGATACAGCCCAATGGCATGTCCGTTCAGGAGAAACTGCAGGAGTGTTTGTCGAAGATTCTCCGTCGAAAGACAACTGTGACAGGAGCAGGACGCACAGATGCCGGCGTACACGCAAAGACCATGGTCTGTCATTTCGACTTTGCCGGTTCACTCGATACCAAGCAACTCTGCTATCGCCTCAACCAGATCATGCCCTGCGACATCAGCTGCAACACCATTGAACAGGTGACCAGCACGATGCATGCCCGCTTCTCTGCAACAGAACGAACATATCATTATTTCATCCATACGCACAAGGATCCATTTCTGCGACATTTCTCTGTCGAGACACACTACGACCTCGACTTTGACTTAATGAACCAGGCTGCCGAATACTTGCTACAAGTGGATGACTTCAAAGCCTTCTGCAAGGCTGGGGCCGACAACAAGACAACCATCTGTCATGTCACAGCCGCCAAGTGGATACAAACAGGCCCTTACACTTGGTATTTTAAGATCAGTGCCAATCGGTTTCTACGCAATATGGTGCGTGCCGTAGTTGGAACACTTTTCGATGTCGGCCGGCATTGTATGACGCTCGATCAATTCCGTTCTGTCGTTGACAACGGCCATCGTACCGACTCTGGCGAGTCGATGCCAGCTAAAGGCTTGTTTCTGTGGGACATAAAATACTAAGCATCGTTGACTCACACAATGATAAAGGCCATCATCCTGACAAATTTCATAGGATGGTGGCCTTTATATTATAATAAGGTGTGGACAGACAAAGGATTAATAATCTCCTTCATCTTCACTTATTTCTTCTGCCTCATAGTTCAGTTCATCGGGACTGGTCTCGTAGGTGGTACGATAACTCTCTTCCGTGAGCTTGTCATCATCGAAAGCGTCATCATCATCGTCTGAATCATCTTCACGCTGTGACAACCCCCGCTCCATGTCCTCGTCGTCATTATCGTCGTCATTATCGTCGTAACCATCGTTATCCGACTCAAGAGGCTGCACAATCGGTTTTTCCTCCACATCGGGCTTCTCCTTGGCGAAGATAGCCTCTATCCAGGTGCCCTTCGGAATTTCCAGCACCTCATAGCCGTCAGCTTTCTTCTTATCGTACATCCCACCGGGCTTGTGCAGACGATCAGCAGGCAGCGTATTGGTAGAGATATCGAAACCAGACTCGATAATGTCTTGTATGCTCTGCGGCAATGATTCCCAGCCGCCACCGAAATTACGCTCAAGCACCTCAATGAGCTTCGAGGCAGAGATATGACGGATGTTCTCGTAGGAGAGATCGGTCACGTGCATAATGGCACGCTTCTTAATTGCGATCTTAGTTTTCTCATCGCCCCCAAGCTTGATGGAACCGATCTTGAAGCCGCGATCCTCATATTTCTTGATCACTTCAGGCTTATCTACCTTCACTTCCTCCACCTCAAAAGCCGTACGGATGATGTCGGTGTATCGGCGCAGGTTATCCTTAAGGTCAGCATCCTTTTCGGCTGCCTCCCACATGCGGAACACATCATTCTCTTGTATATCCCAGACATTGCTCTTGGTCAATGTCTTTAATGTAACTGCTTTTTTTATTTTCATGATGTTACTTATTATTGCTGCAAAAGTAATTATAAATTCATAATCTGCAAACTATTCACCATACTTTTCGCTATTTTTTCTTCATATGTTGAAGATAAAAGGCTTCGTACTGCCGTGCCACCTTCATATAGTCGTGATGCTTGGCTATATAAGCCCTACCCTGTCGCTTTAAATCAGCCACATGTTCAGGATGCAGCACAAGTTGTTCAAGTTGTTGATACACACTCTCATACGTGGGAAGAACATTAACGATAGGCCGCAACTGTTGCTCATGCAAGATATCATAGTTCTCCGGTTCTCCTCCTCCAACAACCACTATACTGCGGTTCATGGCCTCTAAAGCGTTCATGGCAGGTGTGTAGCTATATAACTGGTCAAGGATAACATCAGACTCATTCATCAGACGGACATACTCCTCAAACGGCAGGCCTTCCACCAAACGCAGGTCCATCCGGCTGGGATAGGCCTTCTTGAGCGCCTTGGCCGCTGCCAACATCACGTCAGTACCCTTGTAAGCACTTCGATTGCGACTGATGCCTATGAAGATGCGCAATGGCTGATGAACGCGGTCAGGCTCAGCTGGTGCAGGCCTTGGACATATGGGAAAAGGAATGAAAGTTGTCTTATGGGGGAATAAGGGCTGATAGCAAGCCCAGTATTCATATAGTCCGGCAATGATGCCGTCACAGTCCTGAGCAATGGTTTTGTTGAGCCGTTCCTTGGTCGTACCAAGCCAATCACTGCGTTGGATGAGGGCATCTCGGTCATCACGAAGGCGATTGCCAAAATTGAAATCACTATAGCGAAGGGGTTTACGGGTGATGTTCTCATGTACCCAATAATAATCCATGCCAAAGGCTCCGAGAAACATACTGCCGTTGTGACGGCGCAGATAATGGTAAACAGCCGCTATGCGCTCGGCTTTCAGTTCAAGAAACATCGGATTGATGAGCTGCACGACGTCAAA
>SAMEA3663070__coassemble_554_pt1 | contig 23160 bp, 17 predicted proteins | sample SAMEA3663070__metabat2_low_PE_033 | metagenome-assembled genome bin SAMEA3663070 (sample SAMEA3663070) | pig gut metagenome | biome: pig gut; feature: pig-associated habitat; material: faeces | place: France | collected 2012
TCTGCAAAATTAAAAAAAATAAATGAATTTGTAGGAAAGTTGAAAAAAAACTGCAATAAATTTTGAAGTTCGAGAATAAAAGCCTATCTTTGTATCGTTATCCTGAAAGCAATCTTTTTTACCTTAGACGTGACTAATACCTATTGAAGATTTGGAGCGGTGGCCTGTGAAGGTAATCGCTTTCTTTTTTTATATAGGTTGATGCTTTTCCCTGTCTTTGTCATATGGTATTTCCTTTCTTATGAAGTTCTTTTACTTTTAGTGATAAATATTCTTGTCGGTTTCACCTTATTTAATATAGAATGATTTAGTCAACTCACGATACCATTCAGATCGTTGTCCATCGCCACTTTGTAAAATCACTTGCTCCCTGTCGAAATGAGGAGGTCGTGACTTTGAAAAAGCGGCAAGGCATCGTTTGGGCTCTTTCTTCTCCGTTGTGCATACCTTATAAAGTCTTGTGATGAAGAATCCATGAAGTGAGGCTGCCATCTCCATGTCGTCAATTCCCGTCATTGGCAGCACGGCTGACAGTTCCCCCTCTTTGGTCATCCACTCTTTGGCAAACATGAAGATCTCGTCAAAGGTCAGTTCTATGCTGTGCCTTGCCATATTGCGTGACGTATCTTTTGCTTCCACCCCATTGCTGAAGAACGGAGGGTTGGTGACGATGGCATCATAGGCGGCAGTGGGATGATAGTCCTGTATCCGTGAGTGATATATGCTGATCTTAGAGGCAAAGGGAGAACGAACGATATTGTCTATAGATTGTTTGGCCGCTTTCTCGTCGATCTCCACTCCATCAATCATGGCTTCCGGAAATCTCTGGGCCATCATCAGGCAGAGCAAACCCGTGCCGGAGCCTATGTCAAGGACATGTGAACCGCCATGAGCCCACGCCCCAAGCAGTACACCATCTGTACCAACTTTCATGGCACAATGGTTTTGTTGTACACTGAAATACTTAAAGTTGAATGTATCTGTCATACATTTCCAACGAAGATTGCTTGTTTTTATTTTATTCTTTGTAACTTTGCAAAGTTTGAGACGGGGGAACCCTTCGTCATATTACACCTTATATATATAATATTAGATAGAAAGCATTCATTCAATGTCAAAAAATAATCCAACCATCCAAATGTTTGCCGACTTTGAAGGCGACAGCAGCAAGCTGTTGACTGATGGCAAGGAAGGAGTATTGCCGGTACTTACCACACGCGACATGGTCCTCTTTCCGGGTGTGCTTGTCCCTATATTGTTAGGTCGCAAGGCAAGCATTGGCCTCTCTCGCTATATGTCCGACGGAAGTGACGACCGTATGTGCGCGATAGTGAGCCAGATCAACCCTGACGTAGACTTCCCTAAAGAGCAGGATATTTATCACTATGGCGTATATGGCAAACTGGTTCGTGTGATAGAGATGCAGGGATCTGACAATGTCACTGCTATTTATCAAGCGCTCGGCCGGTGTCATCTCGATAAGGTGTCCAGCTATTCTCCATGGATGAAAGCCCATGTGACACCCCTTCCAGAGCAGATGCCCGATGAGAACGATCGCGAGTTCAAGACGATAGTGGAAGATATTAAGTCGTCGACAGAAAACCTTGTGTCGATGAGTGATGATATCCCTGACGAGATCATCTTGACGCTCAAGCATCTTACCAATGATATCATGCTTGTCAATTTTGTGTGCACCAATCTGCCGCTTCCTGTGACAGACAAGGTTAAGCTGCTCAAGATAGACAGTATAAAGGAGCGTGCTCTGGAGCTTCTCAAGATGGAAAGTCGCCAGATGCAGTTCGAGCGTATGAAAGGTGACATCCGCCGCAAGACTCGTGTGGACCTTGATGAGCAGCAGCGTGAGTATTTCCTGCAACAACAAATCAAGAATATCAAAGAAGAACTCGGCGACCATGGCAATTCAGCAGAACGCGACGAGTTGACTGCAAAAGCAAAGGACAAAGATTGGCCGGAAGCAGTGGCCAAGACCTTTGAGAAGGAGTTGGCGCGTCTCGACTCGTTTAATCCCCAAAGCCCTGAGTACAGCGTGCAAGTCAATTACCTTGAGCAGCTGGTCTCCTTGCCCTGGAATTACTGTACCAAGGATGATCTTGATCTTAAGCGTGCTCGTACCATCCTCGATCGTGACCATTATGGCATGGACAAGGTCAAAGAGCGCATACTCGAGTATTTGGCTGTCCTACAGTTGCGTGGTGATTTGAAGTCACCCATCATCTGTCTCTATGGTCCTCCGGGCGTGGGTAAGACCTCACTGGGCAAGAGCATTGCCAAGGCGATGAAGCGCAAGTATGTGCGTGTTTCGTTGGGCGGCGTTCACGATGAGAGTGAGATCCGTGGTCACCGTCGTACGTATGTGGGAGCTATGCCCGGGCGTATCATCAAGAGTATCCAGAAAGCCGGTACCTCTAACCCGGTATTTGTATTGGATGAGATTGACAAGATCACTCAGAACACGATCAATGGTGATCCTTCTTCAGCTTTGTTGGAGGTATTGGACCCCGAGCAGAACAATGCTTTTCACGATAACTACCTCGATGTAGACTATGACCTGTCGAAGGTGCTGTTCATTGCGACAGCCAACGATCTCTCCACAATTCCTCAGCCATTGCTCGATCGTATGGAAGTGATAGAACTGACAGGATACACTACCGAGGAGAAAATTGAGATTGCCAAGCGTCACCTTGTGCCAAGAGAACTGCGCAATACAGGTTTGGATCATCTTGAGCCGAAGATACGCTTCAACAAAGCGGCACTGGAGAAGATCATCGAGCGCTATACCAGAGAAAGTGGCGTAAGACAGCTTGAGAAGCAGATTAATAAGGTGTTACGTAAAATTGCTTATCGTCATGCTTTAAACAACACGCTACCAGCCAAGGCGCTAGGAACGGCTGATGTCGAAGAGCTTCTGGGTAATCCTCCCTTTTATCGTGACATCTACCAGGGCAATGACTATGCCGGTGTGGTTACGGGCTTGGCATGGACAAGCGTGGGCGGTGAGATTCTCTTCATTGAGACCTCCCTGTCTAAAGGCAAAGGCGGTAAACTGACGTTGACAGGTAACCTTGGTGACGTCATGAAGGAAAGCGCCATCATTGCCTTGCAATATGTGAAGGCGCATTGTGACGCTCTTCATGTTGACTATCGTGTCTTTGATTCATGGGATATTCATATTCACGTTCCTGAAGGCGCTACTCCAAAGGATGGTCCCTCGGCCGGTATAACTATTGCCACCTCTATTGCCTCAGCCCTTACGCAGTGCAAGGTGCGTGCCAATACGGCAATGACCGGAGAGATTACTCTTCGTGGCAAGGTGTTGCCGGTGGGTGGCATCAAGGAAAAGTTGTTGGCTGCCAAACGGGCCGGTATTACTGATATCGTAATCTGTAAGGATAATGAGAAGGATGTACTTGACATTCCGGCTGAATACCTTAAAGGGGTCAGTTTCCATTATGTAGAGAATGTTCAGCAAGTATGGGATTTTGCGCTTACCAACGAGAAAGTCGACCATCCCATAGATCTTACAATTGACGAAGCATCAAAGAAAGAGACTGATAAATGAAGTTTGAAGTACAATATAACGATACTGCCTCAGATGCGCGCGCTGGTGTCATCACGACTGATCATGGACAGATTCTGACGCCCATCTTCATGCCTGTGGGGACGTGCGGTGCAGTCAAAGGCGTTCATTTCAGCGAGTTACGCGACCAGGTGAAGGCACAGATCATTCTCGGCAATACCTACCATCTGTATCTTCGCCCAGGTCTTGACGTACTTAAGGCTGCCGGCGGACTTCACGGATTCAATGGCTGGGAACGTCCAATCCTTACTGACAGTGGTGGCTTCCAAGTATTCTCGCTCACGGGCATCCGCAAGTTGAGGGAAGAAGGCTGTGAGTTTCGTTCTCATATTGACGGATCCAAGCATTTCTTCACGCCGGAGAATGTGATGGATACGGAGCGTATCATCGGCGCAGACATTATGATGGCATTGGACGAGTGTCCGCCAGGAAAGAGCGATTATGCTTATGCCAAGAAGAGTCTTGGACTTACGCAGCGATGGCTCGACCGTTGTATCAAGCGCTTTAACGAGACAGAACCACTCTATGGCTATCATCAGAGTCTTTTCCCTATTGTACAAGGATGCACCTATAAAGACCTGCGCTCAGAGGCTGCAAAATTCGTTGCCGATAAAGGAGCGGAAGGTAATGCTATCGGCGGACTGGCTGTGGGTGAGCCTACCGAGGTGATGTATGAGATGATAGAGGTGGTTAATGCCATCCTGCCTAAGGACAAACCTCGTTACCTTATGGGTGTGGGTACACCCCAAAACCTTCTTGAGGGTATAGAAAGAGGTGTAGACATGTTCGACTGTGTAATGCCGACCCGCAATGGTCGCAATGCCATGTTGTTTACCTATGAGGGAACCATGAATATGAGAAACAAGAAATGGGAGATGGATTTCTCACCGCTTGACCCGGATGGATGCGAGATAGACCGTATTACCACCAAAGCCTACCTCCATCATCTCTTCAAGGCGGGAGAGTTGCTTGCCATGCAAATAGCCAGCATCCATAACCTTGCTTTCTACCTCCGGCTGGTCGGCGATGCGCGTAAGCATATACAGCAAGGTGACTTCGTGGCATGGAAACGTGGCATAATAGATCAACTTGGATTGAGAAGATAGCATGAGAAGTTTTCAACAAATACGCAATCACAGGCGCTACTTTAAGATGATGCGCTGGTTGTCGAGGCATCCGGCATGGCTTCATCGGTTTTTCCGGTGGACAGCCGCCCATACCCGGCTGCTGCAACGCGTATGCAAGTGGATTGGACGGAAATTGAAGTTTTTGAGATTTATCAATCCATTCCGTTACATTGAGAGAATAGACTGGTACATCATCAAGAAGTTTATCAGTACTTATGTCCTTTCCATTGCGTTGATCATCAGCATCTCCATTGTCTTTGATATCAATGAGAATTTGGCAAAGTTTACGCAATACCATGCCCCGTTGCATGCTATTGTGTTTGATTATTATCTCAACTTCATCCCCTACTTTGCCAATCTCTTCAGTGCATTGTTCGTATTCATCTCGGTCATCTTCTTTACTTCTAAGATGGCAGGAAACTCCGAGATCATCGCTATGTTGGCCGCAGGCATCTCCTTTAAGAGACTGTTGCGGCCGTACATGATGACTTGTGTTCTCATTGCAGGATTGTCTTATTATCTTTCGGCATACGTCATTCCGCATGGCTCCGTCGTGAAACAGAATTTCGAGACGATGTATAAGAATAAGAAGAAAAACACTTCAGCTGAGAATGTACAACTCCAAGTAGCACCGGGCGTTATCGCTTATATCCAGCACTACGACAATAATCTGAAACAAGGCTATGGGTTCTGTCTTGACAAGTTTGAGAATAAGAAACTGGTTTCTCACCTCACGGCGATGGAAGTACAATACGACACAGTAGCTGACTCTAAGTACCATTGGAAGTTAAGCAACTGGAAGCTAAGACAATTGCGTGGCCTGCGTGAGCATATTACAAGTGGTGCCAGTAAGGACTCATTGATTCTCATGGAACCAACCGATTTGGTCTATTCGAAAGGCCAGCAGGAGACGTTCACTTCACCTGAGCTGAAGGACTACATCTCCAAGCAGGTTAACAGAGGCTCGAGCAACGTTGTTCAGTATCAGGTGGAATACCACAATCGTATTGCCTCGTCGTTAGCCTCATTTATCCTCACCATCATTGGAGCGTCGTTGTCGGCCCGTAAGCGCAAGGGAGGCATGGGGCTTTATCTGGGTATAGGTTTCGCACTGTCTGCTGCCTACATCGTATTCCAAACGGTGTCGGCTACATTGGCCATCAATGCAGGCTTCCCACCGATGCTGGCAGCCTGGATGCCAAACATCGTGTTCTCGTTCGTTGCCTTATTCTGCTATTTCAAGGCACCAAACTAACAGTTTTCGTTCCTGTGTTAGAAGACTTGGCTATATGGTACAATGGCCATTGTCTTTAAACAACAAAAAGTAAAGAAATTATGAAATTTGAAGATTTAGATTTAACCGACAACATTCTCGATGCACTCTATGACATGCATTTCGATGAATGTACTCCTGTTCAGGAAAAATGTATACCGCCAATATTGGAAGGGCGCGATGTGCTTGGTGTTGCTCAGACGGGCACAGGAAAGACGGCCGCCTATCTATTGCCTATTCTCTCTAAGCTCGACGGTGAGAACTATCCCAAAGATGCGGTCAATTGCATAGTGATGTCTCCGACGCGTGAGTTGGCTCAGCAGATTGACCAGGCCATGCAGGGCTTCTCCTATTATCTGCCAGACGTGTCAAGCGTTGCAGTCTACGGTGGTAATGATGGTAACCGTTATGACCAGGAAATGAAGAGCATGCGTTTGGGTGCTGATGTGATCATTGCTACTCCGGGTCGTCTCATCTCCCATATAAGCATGGGCAACATAGACTTATCAAGAGTGAGTTTCTTCGTATTGGATGAGGCAGACAGAATGCTTGACATGGGCTTCTCGGAAGATATCATGAAGATTGCCTCCAAGTTGCCTGCCAATTGCCAGACCATCATGTTCTCGGCTACCATGCCTAAGGATATAGAAAAAATGGCGCAAAACCTACTCAAAAATCCTGTAGAGATTAAACTTGCAGTTAGCAAACCTGCTGAAAAGATACAGCAGAGCGCCTACATCTGCTATGAGACACAGAAGTTGCAGATTATCAAAGATATATTTAAGGCCGGAGACTTAAAACGAGTTATCATCTTCTCGGGAAGCAAAATGAAGGTGAAGCAGATTAATCAGGCTTTAACCCGTATGAAGATTAATAGCGGTGAGATGCATTCTGATCTTGATCAGGCCCAGCGTGACGAGATGATGTTCAAGTTTAAGAGTGGACAGATAGATGTTTTGGTAGCTACTGATATTCTCGCACGTGGTATTGATATCGATGATATCGCAATGGTCATTAACTATGACGTGCCTCACGATGCAGAGGATTATGTGCATCGCATTGGCCGTACAGCCCGTGCCGATCGTGACGGTGTAGCTATCACTTTTGTCAATGAGGACGATATGTTCGCTTTCCATCAGATCGAGAAGTTCCTTGACAAGGACATCACTAAGAATCCGTTGCCTGCGGACTGCGGTGAGGGCCCGGAGTATACCACGTCACGGCGTCCAGGCAAGACTAGCGCGAAAAACAGACGTCGTAAAGACCGTGATAACACTTCGCACCGTGATACCAAACAACGCAATCGCAACCGCAACAACGGAGAAGCGGGAGAGAATAACCGTCGTAGAAACAACGATGAAAAAGAGAATGAAAAGACGACCGGCCAAGAGGGCTCTGTGCCTAAGTCCAATAAGAATAACAGAGGCCGTCATCGCTCCCGTAATGGTCAGACCGCTGATGTGAAAGAAACGAATGCTCGTCAGGAGAATGGGCAGGAACGTGGTAGCCACAATAATCGCTCTAACAATCGCAATAATGCACGACCGGTCAATGGTGGCAAACCTGCAGAACGGCACCGTCAGCGCGGTAATAAACAGCGTCAGGCAGAAAAACCAGTGAATGCAAAGAACATGGTAGTTGCTGCCAATCAATCAAGATCTCAAAAAAACAATGACAACAATGGAATAGGAAGCATTCTCCGCCATCCGCTCCGTTGGATTAAGTCGTTGGGTAAGAAATAAATGTGCAAGTTGCTTTATCCATTGGATGAATAGTGACATCCTTGGATAAAGCTTGTTGTATGTGCTTCACACAAGACCTTTTATTAAATCATATAACTATGGAAAAGGAAAAAAACAACAATCTCTCAGAGTGTACAACCATCATTGTGGGAGGTGACCTCACGGGTGACGGATCACGTATCTATGCCCGTTCTGAGGATTTTGACGCCATGCGCTGCAAAAATTGGCTTGTGTTTGACGAGACTGACAACGGTCCGGAAGAGTTTGTAGCTGACGACAGTGCTTTCCGCTGCCCACTTCCCAGACATCGTTTTGGCTACACTGCCCTACCCGATTATCAGTATCATCATGAATGGGGAAGCGCAGGTTTCAACTCGGCTGGTGTGGGTGAAAGCTCCACGGAGACAATCTTCAGTTCGGAAGAGGCTCTTAAATTCGACCCTTATGTGGCCAATGGATTGGCTGAAAACTGCACTTACAACACTGTGTTGCCTTATATTCGTACTGCTCGGGAGGGCGTTGTGCGCTTAGGAGCTATGATAGAGCAATACGGTTCGGCAGAAGGTTTTGGCATTGGATTTATTGACAACAAGGAGACATGGTATCTCGAAAATGCCTGTGGTCATCATTGGCTCGCTTGCCGTATTCCCAATGACAAGTACTTTGTAACGGGTAATCAAAGCCGTTTCCGTGACTATGACCCGGAAGACAAGGATAACTATATGGCAGATAAAGACTTACTGACCTTTGCTCAGAAGAATGGTTTGTGGAATCCAAGCGAGGGAAAGTTTGACTTCCATAAAGCCTATTCAAAGGATGATATTGCCGATCATACCTATAACTACACTCGCGTGTGGGGATTGCAGGGTATGTTCACGCCATCTTTGAAACAAGATGTCAATGTCAACAACTTCCCTGTCTATGCCATTCCGGATAGTGGTCATATTGGAATAGCAGAATTGCGTAAGGCTTTCCGGTTCCATTACGACGGTACGGATCATGATCCATATCTGCACAACAATGGTAAAGAGCCTTGGCGTCCTGTCTCTATTTTCCGTACGACGCAAACTCATCTTATGCAGGTTCGTCCCTGGCTTCCTGATGCTATTGGCCATGTGGTCTATGTGGCTGACGGTATGGCCGATCTGGGCGTATTTCTGCCCATTTACCAAGGCATTAAGCATTTTCCTAAAGCCTATGGCATAGGTGATAACCATTGTTCAGACGACTCTGCTTATTGGAAATTCCGTAAGGTAATGACCTTGGCAATGACCAATTATAATGCTTATGCACCTCTGGTGAAAGAAACATATTCCAAGCTGGAAGAGGAGAATGATCAACGGCAACGTGAGTTTGAGGAAAGATACTTGGCCATTTATAAAGACCGTCCTGTGGAAGCTGCCGATATGTTGCAATCGTTTAGCGATGAATTGCTCAACCATGCGCTTGAGGTTGCTGACAAACTTACCCTTGAGCTCTTCACTCGTTTGACAGAAGACACGATGAAGAACTATATGTTCCATGGTGCATAACCGAACTGTTGGGGCTTAGCTATTACATAAATGCATTCATAGAATTTGATCTTTCTCGAATACGCTTGTTTCAACGTTTGAAGGGTATTCATTATCATTTAGTGATTCTTTGTAGAAAGATTAATGATTCTATGAATGCATTTAACGTCTCATATTGACTGATTGGAATGATATGTTTAGCATGAGAAAATGTCGTTACACTTAAATAAAATCTAATTCGTTGATAAATATTTTGCCACAACTAAAAAAAACAGTATCTTTGCCTAGAACAAATAGCATCACACATGCATAAACGTCTCTTACTCATATTCATACTCATGGTGGCTTATCTGCTGCCTACCCATGCGGTACTCAAGGAACGCAACATAGAGGGTACTTTGGCAATGCTTCGTATTGAGCTCACAGAAAGCCATCGTAAGTTGGAACGTCAATCCAGTTTCATGAAAATGCAACGGATGGAGGTTATGTCGCAGCTTATTGCTACAATGAATAAAAGTCAGCAAAATGCCATGATGCTCTATTCCCAAAAAAATGGCTATGTGTTTGATTTAACCTATGCTTGCCATGAGGCTACCGAGCAATATCATAGTTTCAAAGACAATGTAGCGCCATTCCGCCGATATGTTGACAATTCTAACATTGAGATAGCGCGTTATGACAGTTTGATCAATGATCTGAGCTCAATGTATATCACTGCCTTGCCAGAATCGTCTAAGGTAGATCGTAATGTTTGCTTGACGCTTGCCGTAAACATTCGTCGTACGTTGGACTACAACCGTATGCAGATGCAGCAATACATTGACTTATACAACCGTACGGAGAATAGGCTCAAGAATCTTAATGACTATGCCATTAAGCGTTATGGTGACATCCAGGCTTCCATTTTTACGAATGGCAGTGATAACTATTTTACCATTCTGCGTAATTTCCGCAATGAGCTTAGAGAGACGACTGAGACCGTCATTGATAAATATCGCCCTCAAAAAAAATATTTTTCAGATTGGGATAGCAGGGTGATTTTGGGATTGGCTGTCGTTCTAATTATTATCGGCCTTTTGGCAGCTGCAGCCAGCTATCTGCTTATTGGGTTTATTGTCACCAAGCTTATCAAGCATAACAAGGCCAACAGATTGCTTGCATGGCTTTTTGGACAGCAGAACAATGCTGTTGCCAAGGAAAATTTTAGAGCTAAACGCTTTTGTATCATACTTACATTCACGATCATTTCTTTTGCAGTGATCTTGGGAATGGTACGTGTGAGTTGGAGTCAGAACTTTATCATCATGGCGTGTGGCCTGTTGGTAGAGTATGCATGGCTGATGGGTGTCGTTTTGCTTTCGTTGCTCATTCGTCTCGATGGCAAGCAGATACGTAATGGATTCCGTATCTATTCCCCCATCATGGTCATGTGTTTCATAGTGATCTCATTCCGAATCATCCTCATCCCTAATGATTTGGTCAATCTTGTCTTTCCTCCTATCCTGCTGGTCTGCACGGTATGGCAGTGGTGTACTTTATCGAGAAACAAAGGCAAGCTTCCTTCAAGCGATGTGTTTTATGCTTACTGCTCGCTATTTGCTTTTTTAGCCAGTGATGTGGCATCGTTCATAGGTTACACACTTTTCTCGGTCGAATTGCTGATCTGGTGGACAATGCAATTGACTTGCATCCTTACCATTACTTGTGCTTCAACAATGCTTAAGGAGTATGGTAATAACGAGAGGAGAAAGTTTTTCAGCAACGACACCCCCGTTTCCCGTACGTGGTTTTTCCGTCTTCTGTATACGGCTGTTCTACCTATTATGGGCGCACTGTCGGTACTGGTATCCATCTATTGGGCTGCTGATGTGTTTAACCTCAGTGACACTACATGGATGATTTTCAATGAGCCATTGGTTCATTCTACCAAGATCACCTTTAGTATCATACGGGTGGTCCAGGCACTTGTGCTCTTCTTTATCTTCTCCTATATTGATAAGATATCGATACAGTTACTCTATTTTCACCTGCTCAACCGTGAAAAATCCAAAGCTCTCAAGGATAATCGCAAGGCAAACATACAGGCTGTGTCCAGTCGTATTGCAATGTGGAAAAACTTTATCCAAGTAGGTATATGGGGATTGTGGATATTGATTATTCTCAATATCTTTGATATTGACAACACATGGTTTGTGGCCATTTCGGCTGGTTTGTCAACTGGTATCGGTTTCGCCATGAAGGATATCCTTGAGAATATCTATTATGGCATTTCACTGATGGCTGGCCGTATCAAGGTGGGTGACTATATTTCCATAGAAGGAACTCGAGGGACGGTGGCTAATATTTCGTATACATCGACTACCTTGGAGGCTCTTGATGGTTCTATCATCTCATTCCAAAACTCGCAGCTTTTTTCGAAGAACTACAAGAACTTGACGCGTAATCATGGTAATGAGCTTGCTGTAATACCAGTTGGAGTAGCTTATGGCACCAAGGTGCCTGTGGTTAAAGATGTTATATCATCTGCAGTAGAAGGTCTAAACAAAGCTAATTACATCAAGTTTATTAAAGTCGTCTTCTCAGGATTGGGTGACAATTCTATCGACTTTAAAGTGCTTGCATGGGTGGATTCACGAAAGCAAATCTATGCAGAAAGTGACATTTGGGAAGCTATCTACAATGCTCTAAATGATGCAAAGATAGACATACCTTATCCTCAGCGTGACATTCATATCGTATCAGATACTGCTCATACCATACAGCACGTTGACTCTTTGGAAGAAGCAGAGAGATTGATATCGAGTAATAGAAACAAATAATTAGTTCATGGCAAATCAACATACAATTTTTATAGCAGGTCCTTGTGTAATTGAATCAGCCGAGCTTCTCGACACTGTAGCAGCACAATTGGTTGAAATCAATCATGCTCTGGGCACTGATATTATTTTTAAGGCTTCGTTCGATAAAGCCAACCGTACGTCTATACATTCTTTTCGTGGACCAGGCTTGGATAAGGGCCTGCAGATGCTTGCGGATGTGAAGTCAAGATATAGGTTGCGTATCACAACAGACATTCATGAGTCATGGCAGGCTGAGCCGGCGGGAGAGGTGTGCGACGTGTTGCAGATACCGGCTTTTCTTTGCCGACAGACGGACTTGCTTGTCGCTGCGGCTAAGACAGGTTGTATTGTTAATATTAAGAAGGCCCAGTTCCTATCAGGACGTGACATGCGTTATCCGGTAGAAAAGGCTCTTGATAGTGGTGCTAAGGAAGTGTGGCTTACGGAGCGTGGCAATTGCTTTGGCTATAACAATCTTGTAGTTGACTTCCGTAATATTCCAGATATGAAAGAGATTGTTCCTACTGTGATTATGGACTGCACTCATAGCGTACAACGGCCTTCTGCTGGAGAAGGAAAAACTGTAGGCGATCGTAAATTTGTGCCTGCGATGGCGAAGGCTGCAAAGGCTTTTGGCGCCACTGGCTATTTCTTTGAAGTGCATCCTCAGCCAGATCAAGGATTGTCAGATGCAGCCAATATGTTAGAATTGGACAAGTTAGGTCCATTAATCAAAGAACTAATCAAATAGTTTTCACAACATGAATAGTAATTGTAATCAAGATATAAAGGATTCTTCAAAGGCTTCATCACCAGAACAACGTCTGCGGCATGCACAGGAATATGGCAAGCGTTGTATACAGGAAGAAGCCCAGGCATTGCTTGATCTTATTCCTCAGATTGACGAAAATTTTGAGCAAGCTGTGTCCCTGATGTTTGGTTGTCATGGTAAAATCATTGTCACGGGCGTTGGTAAAAGTGGAAATATTGGGGCTAAGATTGCAGCAACCTTGGCTTCGACCGGGACTCCGGCTTTTTTTATCAGTCCCCTTGATGCTTACCATGGCGATTTAGGCGCAATGACGTCTGATGATGTCGTTTTGGCTATTAGTAACTCTGGACAAACGGACGAACTGCTGCGGTTTATTCCCATTCTGCTTCACATGCATGTACCTATCATCGGTATGAGTCGTAATCCTACTTCATTGTTGGCCAAATATTCGACAGTGCATCTTAAAGTTTATGTCGATCATGAGGCCTGTCCGCTTAATCTTGCGCCTACATCCTCAACTACTGCCGCGTTGGCTATGGGGGATGCATTGGCTGTGGCATTAATGCAGGTACGTGATTTCCGTCCTCGCGACTTTGCTCAATTCCATCCTGGTGGCGAGCTTGGTAAGCGTTTGCTTACTCAAGCAAGTGATGTCATGCGAACAGAAGATCTTCCTATAATACCCAGTGATATGCATTTGGGAAAGGCTATTATCGAAGTGTCGAAGGGCAAACTCGGACTGGGCGTCTCATTGGATGAGAATAAGAGGGTCGCTGGTATTATCACTGATGGCGACATACGCAGAGCCATGGAGCGATGGCAGGCCCAGTTTTTTGACCATACAGTGGCTGATATTATGACACGCGAGCCAAAGCGTGTATCTCCAACGACGAAAGTGACGGAAATCCAGCGAGTTATGCATAAGTTCAAGATACATTCTGTTTTGGTTTGTGACAATGAACGGCACTTGCTTGGAATTGTAGACAGTTACGCATCATCAATGCTCAATCAATGATAAATAATAAGAATCGCATTATAAGTTCGCTTAGGTTGTTAATCTTTGCAGTGGCATTGATACTCCCTATGATGTTGAAGGCTGAGACGGAGCTTCCTGTCTTGACAACTAATCAGATAACACAGTCTGAGAGAAGTGATTCACTCATCGTGAATCATCTGAGACATTGTGGGATTAAGTTTTCACATGATAATTCTGTTACGTTGCTCATGACGGGACAAGAGAAATTTGATGACCTCTTTAAAGCTATTGATGAGGCTCGTAGTAGCATTCACATGGAGTATTTCAATTTTCGCAACGATTCCATAAACAGAGTGCTGATATCTCATTTGGCTCCCAAAGTGAAACAGGGTGTTGAGGTGAGATTACTCTTTGATGGCTTTGGGAATACTTCCAATAATAGCCCCATGCGCCATAAAGATATAGATAAGATTCGCTCTTTGGGTATTGAGATCTACGAGTTTGATCCCATCCGTTTTCCTTGGGTCAACCACGTGTGGAGCCGTGACCATCGTAAGATAGTAGTGATAGATGGAAAGGTTGCCTACACTGGTGGTATGAACGTGGCGGACTACTATATTAATGGTACACAAAAAGTTGGATCGTGGCATGATATGCACTGCCGTATACAGGGATCGGAGGTCAACACGCTTCAATCCATCTTCTTGAAAATGTGGAATAAGGTATCAAAGCAGAATGTCCATGGTGCCAAGTACTATAGAGGATTGGGACATGATGAGTATTTCACTGGCCTTAAGACTGATTCCTGCCCTACTGCCGGTCATAAGATGGTAGGAATCATCAATCGGGAGCCGCGTGTATCTAATAAGATTATTCGTGAGTTTTATACGAATGCTATTCGCTATGCCAAAGACAGCATTAAACTTATCAATCCTTATTTTACGCTTAACCATGCACTAAAGAAGGCTTTGCGTGACGCTGCCAGACGCGGGGTGAAGGTTGAGATATTGTTGTCAGTAAAGAGTGATATTCCCTTGACTCCAGATTGTGGATTCTATAATGCCCACAAACTTATGAAGCACGGTTGTACAGTGTGGATGTACAAACCTGGATTTCATCACACTAAAATCATAATGGTGGATGGTCGTTTTTGTACTGTCGGGTCTGCCAATCTCAATGCCAGAAGTCTGTCTTGGGACTATGAAGAGAATGCTGTCATTATAGATCCTTGTACGACGCGCGAACTCAATGATTTATTTGAGCAACAGAAAAAGAACTCTTTCATCTTGACACCGCAATCATGGAATCAATGGCGGACGCCGTCACAGAAATTCAGAGGGTGGTTCGCCCATCTCCTTTCTCCGTTCCTATAATGCTCAACAGTATTGGATAAATGTTTGCTGTCAGATGTCAGTAAAATTCAATACATTCACGACTTTATCATCAATAACAGAGAAATGAATGTCGTGATCTAAAAATGGCATGCCATAGATTCGCTTGCTATCATGATGGTAGTGAGGTCGTGGATCGAGCGACAGTATTTTCCGGAGAGCTTCCAGCTCTGAGGGGGAAAAAACATTATTCATAGATTCTGGAATATTGACGGTAAGATGCTTGAGGGAGTGGGTGTCAACAAATCCAGAACGTGCTCTTTCATGGCAATCGGCATAGGTGATATAAGGTTTGATGTCGTATATGGGTGTTCCTTCCATAAGGTCAGCACCCAATACATGTATGATAGGTCCATTGTCTGTCTGCCACTCTACGTGAGATAGTCTCACAGAAGAGAGTCCTAGGGCATTTGGCCTGTAGGGAGAACGTGTAGCAAAAACGCCCATGCGCACGTTGCCACCTAATAGAGGGGGGCGAACGGTGGTTCCCACAGCCTCATGGCGATTGGCTGAAAACTCCCAAATGAGCCAAAGATAATCGAATTGGTCAATTCCACGCAAGGCTTCCCCATCTCGATAGTCTGGTTCAAAGATGATTTGTCCCTCTAATTCCTCAACTAATCCGCTTTGCTTGGGGATACCGAACTTCGTTGAGAAAGGCGAATGAAAATGGGCTATTGGCTTGATTTCCATGAACTTTAGATAGAAAACATTGTGAACATTGCAAGGATCAGCATTGCAGCAACTTCTGTTGCACAGACCATGGAGGGCGTGTAAAGTTTGCAACTACAACTATGTGGTTTAAAGGATTCTGTCGTTTTTTTCATCGTATGTTCAAATACAAAGTAAACGATAGAGGCATTGATAAAACCTACCAAACATCCCACCATCACATCCCCTAAGTAATGGACACCGAGGTAGACTCGCGAGTAACACATTAATATTGCCCAAATAGCAAAGACCTTTGAAAGTACGCTGCGGCGGAAAACATAAAATACGAATATGGCAGTGCCAAAGCAATTAGCAGCATGCGCTGAAGGGAAGCCGTAGCTGCCTCCTCTATATCCATCAACAATATGAATGTATTGTGAGATGGGATTCAGAAGGTTAGATGGTCGTAACCTTGCGATGAATGGACGTATCAATGTTGAACTCACTTGATCATTTATGGTTACTAATGCTATGGTTACCAATATGCAAGCAATATTGACTCTAAGAGGGAAATTGCGTAGCATGATAATGAGCAAACTCAGGTAAAGTGGAATCCATATAAAGCGACCCGTATACATCATCATGAAATTATCAAGATAGGTGCAATGCAATCCGTTGATTGCCAATGTTGCAGTTGTATCCAGGTATTTCAGAAATGTAATCAAGCTCAATATTGTGCTCTCGATCATTTTGTATCTTTGTTGTATAAGTTAAATTATTTCTTTACATGCAACTATTATTTACTGGCAATATCGTCAAACAGCACTTGTAGCAGTGCTTGCCCGTAGATCAGGTTCGCTCCTTTTCTATATCCCCTATCAATGAGGACTTTATGTTGCTTATTGTCATAAATAATTTGGTTTTCTTTTGTCACCATGCCGAAACCATCATTCATCATAAAGTAAGCATAATGATTTACTGAAGGGTCAAACAAGTCCTTACTGAATTTCATGTCACTATGAGCAACACCTAATTGACCGAGCAGACTTGCTGCGATATCTTGCTGTGAGCCCAATGTGGAAACAACTTGTGAATGATCTATAATGCCCCCTGTCCAAATCATTGGTACATGAAAGCGCCATGTACTGAAATTATCAATGTCACGGGGCCAAGCGCCAAGATGGTCAGGAATGAGCACCACCAGACTGTTGGACCAGCGTTGGTGTTTTTTGAGGAAATCTATGAATTGTCCTACGCAATGGTCAGTATATGCGAAAGCATTCAGTACTTTATCGCCCAATCGTTTATAAGGAACATCAAAGGGTTCATGAGAACTGGAGGTCTGGATGACGGTAAACATTGGTCTCTTGTTCTTTCGTTTATGCAAACAATCTGATTCTACCCGATTGAATAGCAGATGGTCGGGAACTCCCCATTTGCTTAATCTGCTTTCTACCGGAAAGTCAATGTCTTCTGTGATATGTTGAAACCCTTGGTTGATCAGAAATGAACGCATGTTGGTAAAGTCAGCATCGCCACCATAATAATATTGGCGGTCGTAACCCATTTTAGCCAAATGCGAAGCTATAGAAGTGATTTGTTCTGTCTTCCGGGGATACTTCATTAGGCTTACTGCTCCGGGAGCCGGATATCCCAAGAGGATGGAGACCAGACCACGGTCGGTACGGAAACCATTAGCATAAAATTGTTCGAAATATATGCCTTCCTTTTTAAGTCGGTTGATGTTGGGTGTTACATTCTTTACTTTGGTAAGCGTATCAGAAAAACTCTCGAGAATAACTATATAAATATCGGGTTTTACCTTTGGATGTAACACTTGTGTATGACTGGAGTCAGTTGCTAACGGCATCGATAGTTGTCTGAATAACAGCTGAGCCTTTGCATCATCCATGAACCTGTATTGATGAGCAAAGTCTTCTTGGTGGGCCATGCTCTCCAAGAAAGAGAAAAGCGGGTTGACTGCCGCATGATTGAGGGTTTGGTTATTACTGAAATACACCTGCCCTGTATTCATGGTAGAAACTGTTACGCCCCCACGAGCAAAAAGGAAGAGAAGTCCATTGAGCAATAGTAGTGGGAAACACTGCCAATATTGAGGAGCTTCGTTGAAAACGTTTTTGCCATATATCATCCATAATGGATGGAAAAACAAGCCAATAATGCCTGCTGTCAGAACAATTGCGATGATGCCTAGCAAAGCCTGCCACCATTCAACACTTGCCATCGCTGCTGACGGAGATGAAGTGATGAAGAAGATGGGTGTAGAATCAAGGGGGAAGTTCCAGTAACCATATAAGGCCAAATTGGCTACAAAGGCGACTGCGACCAAGAATGAACTGATGCAAAACCACAATCTTACAATATCCATCAATAACTTTCCAGCTTTAGCGCCAGATAAGCATTTGATGGGTATTGAACTGATTAATAGGATAATAGATGGTATGGCTGTCAAGTAGGCAGCGGTCGACAAATCTAATTTTAATCCATGTCTGACGACATTGAATACTTGGCTAAATCCTCCATAAAAGATCAAAAAGAAGGGTTTCTGAAGTGTAAAGATGACGGTCCATATCAGGAATGTGAGCACTATTAGCAGAAGCTTTTTCTTCATTGTAATCTTATACGGTATTTTTATATTGTATAGCGCTTATTTTAATGAGGATAGACCTTGCCAAAGTGTTGTTTTGTTATTTTTGGTCAATTCAAACCAAGGTTCCTCTTCTCTTAAGGAAATATCGTCATATTCGAAAGGTAAAATTACAGTGTCTTTACCATCGGGCATGACAAGTCCCATCTTTCCATTTTTCTCAGCTATGACCGGCATAGACAATAAATCATCTACGTACACATAAGGTGTGCGAAGAAAATCGTATTGAGTACTGAGCAAAACTTTTCCTTTGTCGTCGGTCATGCCATATTTACCGTCTTTCTCTACTATCTGATGAAAACGGATGTATTTTTTCTTCATGCGTTCTTCATAAAACAGCATAGTCTGTGCATCCGAGACCATTGTCTTGAAATAGCTGTATGAATCGCAATAATTCGCCATGGAACGTGCTATAAGCATCTGCCAGTCCATGTTTCGCACAACTTTGCGGTTGCGGTCAATGTAACGAGACATGATATGTTCCCGTTCAGGCACAGGCAAGATGTCAAGACGTTGTTCAACGCTCTCCAACATGGTCATGGAACCGTGTGCTTTGATGTAACGGTGGATTTGTCTGCCCATCTCATTGCAGAAGAACTTGTCTATCTGCGTGATTTCTATTTCATCTCTAAATAAGCCTTCCATAAGCCAATTTGGTTATTCGTTTTACTATTTATGCAAATTTACTAATATTGCTCCATTCTGCCAAGCTTTTTTGCAGAAAAAGTCAATTTTATTTGTCTATAAATCTACGACTGTGATTCCTGCTCCTCCAAATCTCACATCTTCATCTTTAAAATGAGTGATACTTGGCTCGGCAGAGAGATATTGACGAATAAGCTGGTGTAGAATGCCGTTTCCTTTTCCATGTAAGATTCTTACTCTTGGCACTCCCATCAGAATAGCGTCATCAATAAAGTAACGGACGGCAGTCAGGGCTTCATCACCACGCATACCCCTTACATCGAGGTCTTGTTTGAAGTTTTTTCGATGATCGTCAATGGTGTCTTGTGTAACATGCGAGATGTTGAACGACTGAAGATTTTCTTTCAATGTGTCCATCTTTGTCTTATTGCTTCCAGAGATTGGTTCTGCATCGGACGGCAATGAAAGTACCAACCGATTGACGGGCAATTGCGTACGCATGTCCCCTACCCTGACAACGGCTATTTTGCCGTTGATACGATCTATCACTCCTTTCGACTGCAAACCTTTAATTCTTACTTCATCATTGACTTGCAGTGGACGGTCGGCGATGGTTGTACTTGTTTTGGATGCTGCGGACAATAAGGATTTAGCAGCCTCTGCCTCCTTTTTACTCTTGTTAGCCTTATGTTCTTCGTGTCTTTTCTTTCGGGCCTGAATCTGAGCCACCTTCTTCTGAAAAGCCTCGTCAGAAAGATAACTGGAAGAGGACTTCTTATCTTTTGATGACTTCCAAGAATCATCCTCAACACTTTGCTTGAATTCATTGAGTTCTTCGCGAATCTTTCGTGTTGCTTCTTTCTCTGCTTGTTGCTCCCGTATTTCCTTGATAACGTTTTCTATCCGTTTGTTGCTCTCCTTAAGAAGGTCCTCTGCCTGTTGTCGGGCCTTTGACAGAATGTCTTTACGCTCCTTCTCAACGTCGTTAACGCTGTTCTCGTAGTGATCTATACGTCGTTGGAGCTCTTTTTCTTTCTCATGAATGGTTTGGCGCTTTTGTTCCCAATAACGTTTGTCTCTTACAATGTCTTGAAGGTATTTATCACTTTGAATGTAGTCAGAACCAACAATGTCTGAGGCATCTTTGATTACCTCTTCCGGTAGTCCGATTTTACGAGCAATATCGATGGCAAAACTACTGCCAGGACGTCCTATGGCTAGTTGGAACAATGGACGCATTTCATGCCGGTCATACAACATGGCACCATTGACCACACCGTCATGATTGTCAGCAAAATGCTTGAGATTTTGATAGTGCGTTGTGATTACAGCCCATGCTCCTTCAGAACAGAACTTCTTAAGTATGCTTTCTGCGATAGCACCACCAATCTGAGGTTCTGTACCAGTTCCCATCTCGTCAATGAGAATCAGACTGTGACTGGACGCCTGCCGGATCATAAACTTCATGCTCAAAAGATGAGAGGAGTAAGTTGAAAGGTCATTTTCAAGGCTCTGCTCATCTCCTATGTCAATCATAATATCCTCAAACACACCACATTTACTTCTTGTATCTATAGGGATACTTAAACCAGACTGGAGCATGTACTGTAGAAGCCCCACTGTTTTTAGGCATACAGACTTTCCTCCGGCATTAGGGCCAGAGATGATGAGAATATGTTTCTCTGCAGTAAGCGTGATATCTAGAGGAACAATCTTTCGCTCTTTAAGATGTTCTTCCAAAAGAGGGTGTCTAGCTCTAATCCAGTCGATGTGTGGGTAATCAAGCACTGTCGGTTCGAATGCCTCCATTTGTTTTGCAAGACGTGACTTAGCCTGAATGAAGTCGATTTTTGCCAAGAAGTCCAAACCGTCCAACATCTCATGTGTGTAGGGACGAATACGGTCTGACATCTTAGTGAAGATGCGGATGATTTCCTGTCGCTCCTCAGCTTCCAACTCTCTAATGCGATTGTTGGCTTCTACCACCTCTGTAGGTTCGATAAACACGGTACGTCCGGAGGCACTCTCATCATGAACAATTCCTTGTATCTTGCGTTTCATCGACGGAGCAACGGGTATTACCAGTCGACCGTCGCGCATGGTTGGGGCGACGTCTTTCTCCACTACACCGTCGCTTTGTGCAGATTGGAGAATATGATTGAGTATTCGGGAAATTGAACCTGATGTGTTGGCAAGCTCGTGTCGAATATGGAACAGCTCTGGTGAGGCATTGTCGCGTAGGTGTCCAAATTTATCTATTATCTGATTGATCTGCTGAACAATCACGGGGAAAGTAGCTACTCCATCAGCAAGGTCATGTAAGGCTGGATAGTACCATTTTTTAAGAGTAAATCTGTTATCTGCACGATCAACTGACGATGTTTCTGATGCAGGGGCTGTTTCGGGCAAATCGTCTCCTCGATATAAAAAATCAACCAAGTTGTTAATTGTCTCAAGAGAACGTTTCAAATCAAATAATTCATCGCCTTCCAACCAAGTGTTCTTGATTCGAACTCGTTTAAGAGAAGCTCTCACATCAAAGAAATTTTCCAAAGGGAAGTCCTCCCCTTTCTCTTCAATGTCTCTCATCTCCCTGATTTCTTCCATCCATTTGTTAATCTGTACTGAATCTGAAGAATAAGCAAGGGCATCAACTAACCTTTTACCTAATGGTGACAAACACTTTCCCTTGAGTTCATCTTTGATTTCGTCGAAACCTAACTTCTTTTCTATATTGTCTGGATATATCATTATTGTATTCAATTTATTAGTACTTGCAAAGTTAGCCAATTCTGAGTAAAAGCCAAACGACTAACCAAAAAATATATAGGTCCAGACTATAATAAATTTTGGTTCATATCCTACAATTTGGGCGATGTATATCGCAGACGACATTACTCAGTCCAAAAGTCAATTCCAGTATTATACAGTCAGATTTCAATTTCATCCTAGTCTCTTTCATGTGATTTTTCGAAATTAACTAAAAATAATATACTAAATGCATACAGTATCCAACAAATTGATTAACTTTGCCATTGTTAACTATTAATAACTAAATTCAATATGAAACGTTTCGCTTTTAAGATGTATTTAAAACCGGGTTGCGAGAAAGAGTATGCTAGACGTCATGCTGCCATATGGCCTGAACTGAAAAAAATGATTCAGGAGGAGCAGGGTGTGTCCAATTACAGCATCTTTTGGGATAAAGAGACCAACCTGCTCTTTGCTTATCAAGAATGTTCTAAAGATACTAATTCACAGGATACGTCTCAGGTTGATCCTATCACGCAGAAATGGTGGGACATGATGGCAGATATTATGGATGTTAATAAAGATAATTCTCCAGTGTCAATCCCATTAGAGGAACTTTTTCATTTAGATTAATGTGTAAGGCAAGGCTCCTCTTGTTTGACAAATGACAAGAGAGTACTTGCCCGACTCTGCTCTTCCTTCAAATGTTGTGATAAAATACCATGGAATATCCATTTGGGGTTAATATCATAACCGGCAATTTCTTGTCTGGTCTTTATTGTTGATACGTTTATTGTAACAACAACCAATAACTAATACGGTTCTTCTTCAATTTAGTTGAAATTAAAAAGTTGAGATTAATGGGAAAATTACTATTGCAGTCTGATAAAACCTCAGATTTACTTCTATAGTACAAAAAAGAGCACCCAAGATAAATTTAGTTGGGTTATAGGATGATTTGCCTATTGTCTATCAGGTTGATACGTCAAAACTATCTATATTATTAGAATGGAAAAATGTAATAACCTTGCCATGTCAGTCAATATCTAAATGAAGAATTGCATATTATTGAAAAAGAAAATACGAATAAGATTTGGTAGTTTCATAAAAACTTATTACCTTTGCAACCGCTTTCAGATAGGAAGTTGGTACACCATAGCCATGGAGAGATGGTAGAGTGGTCGATTACAACGGTCTTGAAAACCGTCGTACCGA
>SAMEA3663070__coassemble_562_pt1 | contig 22748 bp, 10 predicted proteins | sample SAMEA3663070__metabat2_low_PE_033 | metagenome-assembled genome bin SAMEA3663070 (sample SAMEA3663070) | pig gut metagenome | biome: pig gut; feature: pig-associated habitat; material: faeces | place: France | collected 2012
TTTTGATATGGCTCCTATTCCTTGTGGATGCCTTTTTGATTCAATATAGTTGTTTCACTGCCCAATCGCCGATCGCTTCTCGGTCATATTGATGCCGCATGCCTTCAGTGACAGCAGCTGTTTGTCGCCGGACAGGTCATGGCTGTCTTTGGAGAAGCCTTTGCTTTGATGGTGCGATTGCGCTCTGACAAAGTTACTAATATTTATTGATTCTTAACCCACCGAGCTTGAATTTTTTTGAAAGACAATATAAATAATGTGAGAATAACGCCTTTTAAATGCAACAGAATAACTTTTTTCACTCTAATGAAGCAAAAAAGCGTCATTTAATTTGGTCTTTTGCTTATAACTTATTACTTTTGCGGTTGTTAAGAGAATAGAATAGATTTTATAAGAGAGAAAGTTTTTCGTTATTGTTTAATTTAAAGTATTTACGTATGAGGAATTTTACCTATTTACTCGTAAGTGCGCTGCTTGCAGGAAGCACAGCAATGGCTCAAGGCCTCAGAATTAACGGTACAGTGGTGAAGAAATCCACTCTTCCTACACTGGCACAGGCTTGCAAGGCGCACGTCATTCAGCAGGCAAGAGAGAATTCAAGCTTCTATTCATTGAGTAAAGCTCCTATCTTCAAGGCCATGCCCCAACCCGTGTATGGCGATAGTCTGATCACCAGTCCCGAAGGCACCGCAGTCAATAATATGATGCGCTCTGACGTTAGTTTCTATTCGTATTTTGGCTATCTGATTGAGAGTAACAGTGAAGCTGGCTTGGGCAGTTATGTCTTAGGCGCTGACGGCAACATTTATTTGACGAATCCCCTTTCTACTCTCAATACGGAAGGTAAGCTGAAGCTTACCAGGCGCAATGATAGCACTTATGTGGCTTATCTGCCGCAGGCCATCTATTCAGAGGAGAATGAAGACGGCTCGTCATTCTATGCTTATGCCAACCGTTTGGTGGCAAAGACGAGTGACGATGGTGTGTTTTGGTATCCGGACACGTTGAGCGATGGTACTTGCAATGACAGCATCGTGTTCAGCTATAAAGATGGAGAGTTGAGCCAGGCTGATCAAAGCCAAGTCTATGGCTATCCTTATGAGATGCTTTGTCTCACCGATGCTACTGGTTCTTGGTATGGCTATGGATCTGGTAATATAGCTTATAAGCCGTTGACCGAGACCGTGACTCCGATTCCAGCCGACACGACGTCTGCTACTTATAAGTTCACGTACAACACCGTTGTTGACAGTACGGGCACCGAAGTGCCTACTACCGTATTGAAGCAGGTTGCCCTCTCAAAGAATGGTAAAGATATTTATCTCCACGACCCAGCCAACGATGATGCCGATCTTTGGATCCACGGAACCATCAGTGACGATAAGAAGACCATTTCATTCCCCAAGCAGTTCATAGGAGCTGACAGCTCGATTTCTTCTTACGTGTGGATGATTCCTGGCACAGCGACGGTTGAGTATTCTTCGAGTAACGGCAGCTATGGTTATTCCTATGAATTTGCAGACAAGGATACGCTGACCTTCACTTACGATGCTGCTACGGGTAGCTTCTCGCTTGATGCACCAGAGGCTCTTATTGTGAATGCTTCCAAGACACGTGTCTATTACAGCGGCGCCTATGTGGCACCTAAGTATGAACCGTTTACGGAGGTAGCAGCTACTCCTGCCAACCCGAAGTTCGATTCTTATCAGGCTTATAGTGAAAGCTATGGCTATGGTGGCGTTCAGTTTGAGATTCCTTCCACCGATGTTGATGGCAACATCCTTAATACCAACAAGTTGTCTTATAACTTCTTTGTAGACGATCCTGATGAGCCGTTCGAGTTTTCTACGGATGAATATACAGCTCTTACGGAAAATATGACCGAGGTGCCTTACAACTTCTCTGACAGTTGGGATTTCTACGCCACAGGAGACCAGCATACCATTTACTTCTACTTCGACGGTGCTGAGAAGTTCGGCTTGCAGAGCATCTATCGTGGTGCCGGCGAGGAGCATAAGTCCGATGTTGTTTGGCTTGACATCGCAGCCTATACTTCTGTGAAGGGTATTGTGAACAACAATACCAAAGTGGCAAAGACCGAGATGTTTGACATTACCGGCCGCAAGGTGAACAGTACTTATAAGGGCATGGTCATCAAGAAGACTACCTTCGCCGACGGTTCTGTGAAAACGGCTAAGCTGCTCAACAAGTAATCTGGAAGAGCTTGCAACAATAATCTTTATTCTTTGGGGAGCAACATGTGTTACTTCCCAAAGAATAGCTTAATGGTTTGTATCTAATATCATAACGAGTTTAGAAAGATGAAAATATCAAAGATATTGTCAGTAATGACTGTTGTGGTTGCCATTCTTTCGTCAACTGACGCTTTGGCCCAAACAGTTACATACGGTCCTTATTCTGGTTCCGAGAACATAGATTCCTGGGGAACCAACAAAAAGGAGAACTACGACGTAGCCGTCTTTGTCAAAGATGCTGCGCTGGTTGGCAAGACTATTACAGGCGTGAGAATTCCTTTCGCCTCTAACGTTGATACTACATTGGTTACCGACGGTCGGGCTTTCATCACAAAGGCTCTGACCATCAAGAGCTCCAAGAATGTTCCTGACGTCACGAGCCAAAGCTTTAAGATTGCTCCAGGATTTGTTGAGGTGACGTTCGACACTCCTTATACCATTACGTCCGATGGTGTTTACGTGGGCTATTCTTTTGATCTTACCTCTTCGGTAGCTGCTCCTTTGCAGGTCATCAGTACCAGTGAGGACAACTTCTATCTTCATACCAGCCGCACCTACCGTAAGTTCATGTCAAAGGGAGCAGCCCTTGGCATTGCGTCGGCTATGCAGGTAGAGATTAGCGGCATCCCTGCCGATCAGGCTGTAGCTTCTGGATCGGAGGTGTATGTCCAGTACAACACCCCAGCTTCCTATGCCTATACCATTAAGAATGTTGGTTCCACGCCTGTCAGTTCCATCGATTACAGTTATGAGCTGGCAGGAACTACGACGACTGGCCATTACGACCTTCCTGAAGCCATTCCTGCCCACTTCGGCAAGACGGCCAATGCCACGATTGATGTTCCGGCCATTGCAGAGCCGGGCGAATACACCATGAAGTTTGCCATTACCAAGGTCAACGGTAAAGACAATGCCCAGGCTTCAACCACGTCAGAGGATGTGTATCATGTGCTGCTTCTCAACCCAAAGAACCGCCCATTGCTTGAGGAGTATACCGGCACCTGGTGCGGTTGGTGTCCGCGTGGCTTCGTAGGACTGGAGCATATGAACGAGTTGTTGGGTGATGACTTTGTAGGTGTTTCCTATCATAATGGCGATCCTATGGAGTTTGTGCCTGCGTCCGACTATCCTTCCGATGTCCCCGGTTTCCCGGCTGCTTATATCAACCGTACACACGCTACGGATGCCTATTGTGGTGACAACTATGACGGCCATTTCAATATCGATGATACCTATGCAGAGTATGCTACCAAGTTTGCACCTGTTGGTCTCGAGGCCACCGCAGTGCTGAGCAGTGATGAACAGAAGATTGATGTCTCAACCAATACTCAGTTTGCCGTCTCTCAGTCCAATGGTCGTTACCAGCTGACCTATATCCTTACAGCAGATGGCTTGTCGGGTACGTCCAGTGATTGGATTCAGCATAACTATTATAACGGCCGTGCCTCATCTTATCCCGATGATGATATGAAGCAGTTCACACAAGGCGCCTCCGAGGTTAGTGGCCTGGTTTACAACTTCGTTGTGGTAGGATGGAGCGGCAAGGACCCTGTCTCGGGTAGCCTGCCTGAAACCGTGGCAGCCAATGCTTCTGCACAGTCCTCTTACACGTTTGACCTTTCCGCCAGCAGTAGTCTTGTCGGTTCGAGTATCATTCAGGACAAGAGCAAGCTGCACGTTGTGGTGGCCGTCATCGATACGACGACAGGCGAAGCCGTCAATGCTTTGAAGGTGAAGGTTACTTCACCTACTGGCATCCGCAACGTTGAGAGCCAGATGAAGAATATCAATATGGAGTACTACAGCATCGATGGCAAGCGCCTTGCTCATCCTATGAAGGGCCTCAACATCGTGAAGCTAAGCAATGGCAAGACCATTAAGGCCGTTGTGAGGTAATCGTTCCATATAGTTATCTATATAAGGGTTTGCGGCTTGACCGATAAGAGGCCAGTCACAAACCCTTTTTGTTTTGTTATAAGGCTTATTCTGGTCTTTTGCTTGCATATTGAAGAATAAAGTACTACTTTTGCAACCAAAAGATAATAGTCGTTCTAATATTATTACATATGGATCATTTCTTCTCGGCGAATGGCTGGCTCAACCAGGCCATCAGCAGCCTCAACACCGTGCTGTGGTCGTACATTCTTATTGTAGCGCTTATCGCCTGTGCCCTTTATTTCACTTTTAAGACACGAGGCGTTCAGTTCCGCATGTTTTTTGAGATGATCCGTCTGTTGGGCGACTCCACGAAGAAGGAACACGAGAAGCATGTCTCGTCGTTTGAAGCTTTTGCCGTGTCCATCGCCTCTCGTGTGGGCACTGGCAACCTGGCCGGTGTAGCCACAGCCATTGCGGTGGGTGGTCCCGGCGCCGTGTTTTGGATGTGGGTCATCGCTCTCTTGGGCTCCGCCACGGCCTTTGTTGAGTCTACGCTCGCCCAGCTCTACAAGCGGAAGACTCAAGGGTCGTTTATCGGTGGTCCGGCCTATTACATGAAGTTCGGACTTCGCAAGCCGCGGATGGCGAAGCTCTATGCTGTCCTTATCACGGTGACGTTCTGCATGGCTTACATCTCCATACAGAGCAACACCATCTGTGCCGCCGCTGACAAAGCCTTTGGCGTGCCGCCTCTCGTCATGGGTCTCATCCTCGTCGTGCTGTCCACGCTCTGCGTCTTTGGCGGCATCGGTCGCATCGCCAAAGTGTCCAGTGTCATTGTGCCCGTGATGGCCATTCTCTATGTCGTGTTGGCCGTGGTCATCATCCTCATGAATCTCCGGTTGATACCACATGTCTTCGCCGTCATCCTCTCCAATGCCTTTGGCTTGCAGCAGTTTGCCGGTGGCACACTTGGTGCGACGATGATGAATGGCATCAAGCGCGGCCTGTTCTCCAATGAGGCCGGTGAGGGATCGGCTGCCTGCGCAGCCAGCATTGCCAGTGTGTCTCATCCCGTCAAGCAAGGACTGGTACAGGCGTTGAGCGTCTTCACCGACACGTTGCTCATCTGCTCCTGTACTGCCTTTATCATACTTATCAGCGGTGTGTTTACCACTCCTGGACTCAATGGCGTGCAGCTCACGCAGATGGCCTTGCAGAGCGAGATTGGGCCTATTGGCACTCAGTTCGTAGCCATTGCCATCTTTTTCTTCGCCTTCTCTTCGATTATCGGCAATTATACCTATGGCGAGATGAACGTCAAGTTTCTGACAGCCCGTAAGGGGTGGCTGACTTTTGTCCGAGTGATGAACGGCGTGGTCATGGTGTTCTTTGGCTCACTGGCCAGTCTCGACTTGGTATGGAGCCTGGGTGATCTCTTCATGGGTAGCATCACCCTTTGCAACCTTGTTGCCATTGTCAAGTTGAGCCCACAAGCCTGCTTCTTGCTGAATGACTATCGCCAGCAGAAGCGCAATGGCATTAAGAGTCCCGTCTTCCATCGTAGTCAGATGCCTGACATCGAAAAAGACATAGAGGCCTGGTAGAACGTCAGATAGCAGAACCTGTAAAGCATGCTGCACGTGGTGAAACAGCATGGGCAAGGCAAAGCATTTGAAAAAAGAGGTGAGAAGCTTTGCCTGTCTCATTGATTATTGTTAAATTTGTAGAACCAATCAAGTTGCTTTTAAAAGGCAGCCAAGCTAACGGCAGGTCTTCAGCCCTGCGTCTTACTTCAAACGAATCAACAATCAATGATGAGACACCTTATTATATCCCTTCTATCCCTTCTCTGTATGGGTGTGACGGTTGTCAATGCCAATCCTGTCGACGACCTTTTGAACCGCATGGATCCCGGCGCAGCTGCCAAGTTTCGTACCGAGCTGCAACCTTCATCAACCGATTTCTTTGAACTCTCCCAAGACGGTTCTCGCGTCTGTGTGAAGGGTAACACGTGGGTCAACATTGCTGCGGGTGTCAACTGGTATCTGAAGCATTACGCCGGTATCATGGTCAGTTGGAACAACATGCACCCCCGCCTGCCCCGTCATCTGCCGTCCGTTGCCAAACCTGAGCGACACACCACGTGGCTGACCGACCGTTACGACTTCAACTATTGCACCTTTTCCTATTCCATGGCTTTCTGGGACTGGAAGCGTTGGGAGGAAGAGATAGACTGGATGGCGCTTCATGGCATCAACATGCCATTGGCAGCTACCGGAGAAGAGGTAGTATGGCGCAACATGTTGTTGAAACTGGGCTACAGCAAGGAAGCTGTCGGAAAGTTCATCGCCGGTCCTGCCTTCCTCGCCTGGTGGGCAATGAACAACCTGGAGGGGTGGGGTGGCCCGTTGCCCGACCGCTGGTATGAGCAGCAGGCGGCGTTGCAAAAGAAGATTCTCGCCCGTGAGCGTCAGTTGGGCATGCATCCCGTGCTGCCAGGCTACAGCGGTATGGTGCCCCACGATGCCAAGGAGAAGCTTGGCCTGAACGTTACACCGGGTGGTACATGGAACGGCTATACTCGTCCTGCCAACCTGTTGCCTACTGATTCCCATTTTGATAGGATTGCCGATTTGTATTACCAGGAGCTCACGCGTCTCTATGGCAAGGCCGATTACTACTCGATGGATCCCTTCCATGAGAGCGCCGACAATGCAGCCATCGACTACGCAGCTTGCGGCAGGAAACTCTTGGCAGCCATGAAGCGGACCAACGCGAAAGCCGTCTGGGTGGTGCAGGGATGGACCGAGAATCCACGGCCCGAGATGATGAATGCCCTTCCTGCGGGCGACCTGCTCGTGCTCGACCTCTTCTCAGAATGTCGGCCAATGTTCGGCGCACCCTCCGTGTGGCGACGTGCCGACGGCTACGGCAAGCATCCATGGCTGTTCTGCATGTTGGAGAACTTCGGTGCCAATGTCGGACTGCATGGTCGTATGGACCAGCTCATCAACAATTTCTGTCTGGCAGCTGCTGCCAACACGCCGTTGGCCAGTGCCCGTGAGCATCTGAAGGGCTATGGCTTCACGATGGAGGGATCGGAAAACAATCCCGTGATGTTTGAGCTGATGAGTGAATTGCCTTGGATGGTCGGCTCGTTGCCTTCGGCTGACAGCATTGCCACTTTCAGACAGCAATGGCTCAAAGCGTATGTCAGGGCGCGTTATGGTACCGATGATGCTACTTTGCAGCAAGTGTGGCAGCTTCTTGGCAACAGCATCTACAACTGTCCGGCCGGCAACAATCAGCAGGGCCCCCATGAGAGCATCTTCGACGGACGACCATCGCTCAACAACTTCCAGGTCAAGAGCTGGTCGAAGATGCACAACTATTACGATCCGGCTGACACACGACGTGCTGCGGAACTCATGGTCAGCGTAGCCGACCATTACCGTGGCAACAACAATTTTGAGTACGACCTTGTGGACATCGTGCGTCAGGCCCTTGACGACCAGGCCCGTCTGCAATACCTGCGCACCATCGCTGACTACAATGGCTTCGACCGCCAAGCGTTCAGCCGTGACTCGGCCCGTTTCCTCAACATGCTGCTCTTGCAGGACAGTCTGTTGGGCACACGACGTGAGTTTCGTCTCGGTCATTGGACGGAAGCGGCCCGCAGTCTTGGTCAGACCCCTTCTGAGAAGGATCTGTATGAGTGGAACGCCCGTGTGCAGATAACTACGTGGGGCAACCGCGTCTGTGCCGACGAGGGTGGACTGCGCGACTATGCCCATAAGGAGTGGCAGGGATTGCTGCGCGACTTCTATTATCCACGGTGGCACACCTACCTCGATGCCTTGTCAAAGCAGATGGCCCACGATACAAAGCCTGACCTGACGGCGCTCGGCGAGGGTGCCAATGCCAACAAAACCGCCACTGAGCTCTTCGCCATGGCCCTGCCCAAGGGCCCGGTTATCGACTGGTATGCCCTGGAAGAACCCTGGACGTTGCAGCACAACAGCTATTCGGCTGAACCCGTAGGCGACTGCATCGATTTGGCCAAGCGGGTGATGAAAGTACTTGGCGAGAACGGACCGAACGGGCCTACACCTTATATTATATAATAAGAAAGTGATGATGAAACGACTTGTGAGTTTGGATGTGCTGCGTGGCCTGACGGTCATGTTCATGATATTTGTCAACAATGGTGCCGGCGATGAGATCTTCTCTACCTTGCAGCATTCCAAGTGGAATGGGATGACGCCTTGCGATCTTGTTTTCCCCTTCTTCCTGTTCATCATGGGTATCTCCACCTTTCTCAGTTTGCGTAAGGGAGGTTTCCATTGGACGTCCCGGCAGGCGCACAAGACCATCAAGCGCACACTGTTGCTGTTTGTCATTGGCTTGCTGATTAACTGGTTTGACATGGTCATGGACGGTCGTCCGTTTGATATTGCTCATCTCCGCATCATGGGTGTGATGCAGCGCATAGCCATTTGTTATGGTTTTACGGTGGCAGCCGCTCTTACCATTCACCATCTCACCCATTCCTTCCGTGGCATGGGCTTGCTCGTGGCCGTGCTGTTGGTGGGCTATACCCTTATTCTTTTGCTTGGCGGTGGTTATGACTATGACAGTTCCACCAACCTCCTCTCTCGCGTCGACCATGCCGTATTGGGCGACAGTCATCTCTATCACAAGTCGCCCGTCGATCCCGAGGGGTTGCTGTCCAGTCTTTCGGCCGTCTGTAACACGATGCTTGGCTTCCTGATGGCATCCTGGGCCTTCCGCAAGCCGGACGAAGCATCCGCTCAGTCCCCAGTGACCATGCTGTCACGGTTGATGGTCTGTGGAGCGGCCCTGGCCTTCGTGGGATGGCTGCTTCAGTTCGGCCTGCCGCTCAACAAGCGTGTGTGGAGTCCTTCCTATGTATTGCTCACCTGCGGTCTTGCTGCCTTGTTGCAAGGCTTGTTGGTGTGGTGGCTTGATGTGCGACCGGCACAGCATCGCCCGGCGCAGCAAGTGGCAAGTCCATCGAGTATGGTGACGATGACGCTGATCTTTGGCACCAATCCTTTGTTCCTTTATATCGTCAGTGAACTTCTGAGCATTGTGTTTGGCAGTACGGGCATCAAACAAAGCGCCTATGACGCAATCCACTTTGTGATTGTCAATGGCTATTGGGCCAGCGTGGCTTATGCCACCTTGTTTGTCGCCCTGCATCTTGCCATGGGTGCAGTGTTGTGGAAACGCCGCATCTTCATCAAACTGTGAGGAGCGACAGCCGCTATGGTGACGTAAAATTTTGTTCGATAAACTGACAATATTTTAACATTTGGAAGGTAAGCCGTTTTCGTGGAGAATCTTTTCGAAGATCCGAGAAAACGGCTCTCTGACGACTGTAAATTGATTTTTTCACGGCAAATTGACGGGACGATATCGGAATATCACCGATATTGCACCGGGATCTCGGCGAGATTCCATTGGCTTTTCACCGATATCGTGCCGGCTTTTCGCCGATATTCCAGTGGCTTTTCGCCGATATTGCAATGAGCTAATAGCTTGTTCAACCTGGGGTGATGGAGCTGTTGCTGGAAATAGCTAATAGTCAACGATTTATAAGGTTGCTCAAGAATGCGCTATTTGCGGGCGAGGGCGGGGGTGCTTCAAAATATCGTCGTGATGAGATAGCTACTGTTAAGTTTTTTCGTTATTGTGAATAAAATATGTCATATGGAATGAAAATATCCGTAAAATAAATTGTTTATTTCATTAATTATGTTTAATTTTGTGGTAGTAGAGTAACATTAACCTTATGAAGAAGAGTTTATTGATCCTAATGATGGTCATCTACCTAATGCCGGCCCTTGCGCAGGAAGGTAATATATATAATGTGTTGGCCTATGGAGCTAAAGGTGACGGTCGTACAGATGATGCGCCCTCACTGCAGCATGCCATAGATGCCTGTTCTGAGCATGGTGGCGGCCGCGTATGGTTGCCAGCCGGCAAGACCTTTCTCTCCGGTCCCTTACAGCTCAAGTCGAATGTGGAGCTCTACCTCGATGCCAATGCCGTGCTGTTGGCCAATCCTGATGAAAGCATCTATCACCTGAGCGCCTTTGGCAGCAACGAAGGCGAGGGTATGCTGTGGCTGTGGGCGAAAGAGGCCCGCAACATTCGCCTGGCGGGCATGGGAACCATTGACGGCAATGGCGTGCGCTTCATGGGTCGTGAACTGAGCGACTCGTATGAACTCAAGCCCGTCACTACGTTCGATCCCCGTCCTCATGTGCTCACTCTCATTGGTGTCACTGGCGTGCAGATACATGACCTGACCATCCGTGAGGGCGCTTACTGGACGGTTCATCTCGTAGGTTGCGACGATGTGGTCATTGACGGTATCAATCTTCTCAACAACCTGAAGATACGCAATGGCGACGGCATCGACATCGATCACAGCCGCAACGTGCGCGTGAGTAACTGCCACATCACGTCAGGTGATGACTGCATCTGCCTGAAGAACCGGCGCGAATATGCCCAGTACGGCCCATGCCACGACATTGTGGTGACCAATTGCACGATGACCTCGCGTTCGTGTGCCATCAAGATAGGGTCGGAGAATATGGACTCTATCTATAATGTGAGCTTTGACAACTGCGTCATCACGCGTTCCAACCGTGGCTTGGGCATACAGAACCGTGATGAGGGCACCGTGACCGACGTGGTGTTCTCCAATATCATCATGGACCTGCAGCTGTGGAGCGACGTGTGGTGGGGCAAGGCTGAACCCATCTATGTGACCAGCTACCCTCGGGCTGACGGCAACAACAAAGACGCCAACTGGCGCTTCCCCAAGGGTGAGACCCACGGACGCTGCGGCGAGGTGAGCCGCATCTACTTCAACAATATCGTGGCAACCTCCGAGAATGGCTGCTTCGTGGGTGGTGATGTCATAGGGAAGGTCAATCATGTCTATTTCAATAATGTGAAACTCCGTCATCGTCGTGTGACCAACTATGCCACGGGCATGGCTGATCTGCGTCCCTGTCGAGACAAGCAGATGACGAAAATTAGAAAGTACGATTGCTGGTATAGCAAAGTAACGGAGTCCAAGCTTGATATTGAAACCATAATGTAGCATGATAAATGCCGCCATGCCAATTTTTGTCAGTAATTTTGCCGACAGAACGAAATAAGTCAAACTATCTAAAATATTTATTATGTCAAAAGCACAGAAACGAATCAAGACGGCAACGAAGGCTTTAGTCCTGACTGCCTGCTTGTCGGCCTATGGCACTTCTGTGATGGCCCAGTCACAGAAGACCGGTGTCATTACCGATGCCAATGGTGAGCCGCTTATCGGTGTTACGGTGAAGGAAGTGGGTACCTCCAATGGTGCCGTGACCGACATCAATGGTCGTTACACGATCACGACTACTAAACCTGGGGCCAAGCTGGAGGTCAGCTATGTGGGCTACATGCCCCAGACCATCACAGCCGGTTCGAGTGTCAAACTGAAAGAAGACGCCGCCCAGCTCAACGAGGTGGTTGTCGTGGGTTATGGCACGATGCGCCGCAAGGATGTCACATCGTCCATCACCACGGTGAAGGCGGACGACCTAAACAAGGGTGTCTTCACCGACGCGGCCAGCATGTTGCAGGGCAAGGTGGCCGGACTGGTCGTCACAACCAATGGCGACCCCAACGGCACGCCGAGCATCACCCTGCGTGGTGCCTCGTCGTTGCGTACGGGTGAGGCCATGTCGCCCTACTATGTCGTCGACGGCATTCCCGGTGTGGACATCTCACTCGTCTCGCCCGACGACATCGAGAGCATCGACGTGCTGCGCGACGCCACCGCGACGGCCATCTACGGTTCGAAGGCCGCCAACGGTGTCATCATCATCACCACAAAGAGCGGCAAGAATGGTGGCGAGCGCACCAACATCAGCTACAATGGATATGTGGGCTTCGACAAGGTCAGCAAGACCCTCGACATGGCCACGGCGCAGGACATACGTGACTATGTGGCAAAGAACAACATCGACTACGCCTACGACGGTGGCAGCAACACCGACTGGCAGGACGAGGTGCTCCGCACGGGCGTCAGCCACAGCCATAACGTCTCCATCAACGGTAGCAGCAAGAAGACCAACTACATGGCCAGCACCAGCTACATCAACCGTCAGGGCGTGGTGAAGGGCACCAACATGTATCGCCTCAACGTGCGCTCGTTGCTCACCACCAAAGTGCTCAAGGACCATCTGGACATCTCCATGGGTGCCAATATGATGTATGGAAAGTACAAGGGCGTGCAGATGGGAGTCGACGGCGCTTCGGTGCTCGATGCCATGAACTACTTCAACCCCACCAACCCGGTACGCAACACCGACGGCACCTGGACGGTGGGCTCCGGCTCGCAGAACTACAACCCCTTGTCGATGATCAATGAGGACACTTCCGAAACCCAGTGGAAGCGCAATCAGTTTATCGCCAAGGCCACCCTGCACATCATCGACGGACTGCTCTGGAATGCCAACTACTCTTACGACAACTTCCAGAGCACCTATAGCTCTTACGACACGCGCAACTCGCAGCTCCCTGGCATTGCCGCCAAGAACGGACAGGCCAGCCGCAACACCTATAAAGGCCACTCGCAGAATTTCGAGACCTACGGCAACTATGACAAGACCTTTGCCCGGGTACACAAGGTCTCGCTCATGGCCGGTTACTCTTGGGAAGAGCGCGTGCGCAACGACGGCTTCGGACTGACGGTCCACACCTTCCTCAACGACGACCTGAAATGGAACAACCTGACCTATGCCGGTATGATTGACGGCATGCCCGCCGTGGGCAGCGGCACTGTGGAGACGATTCGCAACATCTCGTTCTACGGGCGTGTGGGCTATTCCTACAACAGTAAGTATATGTTCCAGGCTACCATCCGCCGCGACGGCTCCTCCGTGTTTGGCAAGGACCATCGCTGGGGCACGTTCCCCTCTGTGTCTGTGGCATGGAACATCACCGAGGAGGAGTTCATGAAGAAGCAGAAAATCTTCTCCAACTTGAAGCTGCGCATGGGCTATGGTGTCAGTGGTAATGCACTGGGCTTCGGTGCTTATTCTGCCGTGACGACCTATGGTGCCACCGGTTCCTATTTCACTACTGGCGGCAACTCCTACGTGTCGCTGGGTGCTACCAAGCTGGCCAATCCCGACTTGAAGTGGGAGAGCACAGGCATGTTTAACGTCGGCCTTGACTACGCTTTCCTCAATGGACGCATCAACGGCTCGCTGGAGTTCTACCACAAGAAGACCAAGGACTTGATTTGGGATTACCCTGTGTCTACCTTCATCTATTCTTACGGTTCTATCGCTGCCAATGTCGGCGAGATTACCAACAAGGGTGTGGAATTCTCCATCAACGCCATCCCGGTGAAGACGAAGGACTTCGAGTGGAACACCACGTTGAACCTCTCCCACAACTCCAACAAGGTGAACAAGCTCTCCAACGACCGCTTCAGTGTGGGCACCTTCTCCCAGGGCGACCCGCGTGTGGCCGGTGTCTCCGCCAACGGATACACCCAGCGCATCATGGAAGGCGAGCCCATCGGTACGTTCTACATGTATGAGTTCGCAGGATACAATGATGCAGGCAAAGCTACTTATTATGTCCACGACGCCAAGACCAATGCCCGTACCGGTGAGGTGACGGAGACGCCCGAGTATAAGGACCGCACCGTGGTAGGCAATGCGCAGCCCGACCTGAACCTCGGCTGGAACAATACATTGACCTATAAGGACTTGAGCCTCTCGATGTTCTTCACGGGTGTCTTTGGCAACAAGATATACAATGGTACGCGTGCCCACTACAATGCTCCCGACTTCTTCTCGGGCGGCAAGAACGTGCTCAAGGAGTTCATCTATGACCGTCCTTACTCCGACACCTATTCCAACGTGCCCTCTACACGATGGATGGAGGATGGCGACTACTTCCGTCTGAAGAGCCTCACGCTGGGCTACACCTTCCGCAAGTTCAACGGCTGGATTCAGTCGGCACAGCTCTATTTCACCTGCAACAACGTGTTTACCATCACTGGCTACAAGGGCCTCGACCCGGAGGTCAACCTTGGTGGCATCGACCCGGGTGTGGATTATCGCTGGAGCAACTATCCCCACACACGTACCTTCATGATAGGCACAAAGATAAACTTCTAAACATATTAATGATTCGGACTATGAAAACTAAGATAGGACTTTTGTTGGCAATTGGCGCGCTTACCCTGACCACCAGTTGTACAGACTTGGACACCCCTGTCAACTCACAGTACACCACCTTCCCCAATAGCGAGGTGGCACTGGAGGCACAGTTGTCGAGTGTCTATAATCAGTTGCGCGGTGTCCTTGGCCGCCGGTATATGGAGGCCATGGCCTTGTCGAGCGACGAGGAGACGGCTGTCTCCTATTCGGGAGGCTGGGTTGATGCCGATGCCTATTCGCATCCCACCCTGCACAATTACTCTTACGAGGATGCCACCATCGACTGGATGGGCGAGCTGGGAGCAGGCTGCGTCAAGGCGAACGAGATTATCCAGAGCCAGGCCGACGAGAAGAAGTACAAGGCCCCGGCACGGGCCATGCGCGCTTACTTCGAGTTTATCATGATGGACTGCTGGGGCGACGCTCCCATCATCGACCCGTCGCTCGATGGACAAATCAATATCAGCGACCGCCAGCCGCGTGGCGATGTGGCCCGATGGATAGAGAAGGAGCTGCTCGACGTCATCCCGCTGCTGCCCACGGAGACCGGCAGTGCCTATTACGGTACCGCCACGAAGTATATGGCACAGGCCCTGCTGGCCAAGCTCTATATCAACTGGCCCGTCTACACGGCTGCCTCTGTTGACCAGTATGACGCTGCTACTGCAAAGAATGAAAAGCTGGACGATCTCATCAAGGTATGCGACGACATCATCAGCAGTGGCAAGTTCAATCTGGGTTCCATGGCTTATCGTTTCAAGTTCGGCCCCAAAAACTCCGACCTGAACGTGGAGGACTTCATCTATGCCATGCCCTATGACACCCACAACGCACAGGGCTTGCAGTACGGTCGTTCGCATTCCTACAAGGATGTGAAGAACATGAACCCGAGCTATTATGGCATGAAACTCTCCAACTCCGGAGGTGGCTATATGACCATGACTCCCGAGTTTGCCTCCCTCTTCAACCTGCCCGGCGACGAGCGCAACTACTGTGTGCTGCGCGATACCGTGCATGTCTATGACCCGGAGACATTGCTGCCCACCTCGAAGGTAGCCCTCGACCGTAACGGCAATCCGCTGGTGTTGACTCATGACATCAGCTTGGTCAACAACGACTGGCAGCACCTTGACATCGGTGACAATGTCGAGGGTTGGAGACAGGGCAACCGGCCTATCAAGTTCTTTGTCATTGACGAGGACTACCGCAATGGGCGTAACCAAAGCAACGACCTGCCTATCTTCCGCTATGCCGACATCTTGCTGGAGAAATGCGAGGCTTTGGTACGCAAGGGGACCAATGGTGAAGAGGCCCGCGGTCTGTTCAATCAGATCCGTGCTTATGTTCATGCTCCTCTGCTTGACCATACACCTTCGTTGCAGGAAATCTATGAAGAGCGCGGACGTGAGTTCTTCGATGAGAATTGGCGGCGTAACGACATGATACGCTTTGGTCACTTCGAGGATGAATTCTTCCCTCACTACCGCAGCAATAAGTATGCTAACTTCGACAAGAAGCACCGCATCTTCCCGATCCATAAGGATGTGCTGAATACCAATCCTACCTGGAAGCAGAATCCGGGCTATAACCAATAAGTCGCATAATAATAAGAAATGGGCTGCATTCTTGTGATGTAGTCCATTTCTTTTCTATATCAATGGATAGATCAATGAGACGTCTCTGTATTTCTCTCTATTTGTTAGTTGCATTCGTTTGTGAATGTATGTCCCAGGAGATAGTTGTGCATCGTGGTGCCAATGCACTGGCACCCGAGAATACATTGGCTTCGGCTGACTCGGCCTTGAGCTATGGGGCTACATGGGTGGAGGTGGATGTTCGTACCAGCAAGGACGGAGTGCTCTTCAATCTGCACGATGAGACGCTTGACCGTACGACCAATGGTCATGGACGCCTGGCTGGTTATACTGCCGATGAGATTAGCAGACTCGATGCTGGTGCATGGTTCTCTTCTCACTTTGTGGGAACACCTGTGCCCACTATCGCTGACATGCTTGACCACCTGAAGGGACGCGCCAATGTGTTCTTTGATGTGAAACGCGGCATACCTGTTGAGACGCTGGTTAAACTGGTGCGTGACAAGGGTTTTGCTCGCAACAGCTTCTTTTGGTTCGGTGATGAAGCCATGCTGAGACAGTTCTGTCGGTTGGCTCCTGAGATGAAGGTGAAGGTCAACGCTTCTACTGTCGATCGCCTGAAATACTGGCAGAGCATCTGCTCACCTGCCTATGTGGAAATAGCAGCACGGCAGATAACGCCCGCTTTTATTCGTTATTGTCACCGCTATGGCATCAAGGTGATGGCTGCCTGCCAGGAGGATGATGTGTCAGAGTTTCCCTTGGTCATAGACGCGAAGGTTGACTTGGTAAATCTCGACCGACCGGAACTGTTCTGGCACTTGAAGAGAGGACGTAAGATAATCCTCACAACAGCCGCCTTGGGCATGCCCAATGATGGAAAGACGCTTTGTACCGTTCGGTTGCAGGCGGCCATCGACCGCTTGGCTAGTGAAGGCAGAGGCGCGCTCGTGTTCACTCCTGGTGTTTATCTTACTGGTCAGTTGCAGTTGCGAAGTGGTGTTGAACTGCATCTGCAGCGGGGAGCCGTGCTAAAAGGCTCATCCAATCCGTACTTATATAATAGGGTAGAGGCGCAGACCGATGACGGCCGACATGATAATGCTTGTATGGCTCTTCTCTCGGCACAGCGCGCACACGACATTCGCATCACTGGCACAGGACTCATCGACGGCAATGGTACTGCCTTGGCCTTGGCTGCCGACAGCCTGCATCATACTGGTGAATTGATTGATGCCCATTACAATGAGCGGAGACAACGGCCGTCGGAACTTGTTCGACCTAAACTGGCATACTTCTCTCATTGCAACGGCGTTACGCTTATGGGCGTGCATTGTAAGAACAGTGCCAATTGGGGCCTCTCTTTCCAACAGTGTGAGGATGTCACGTTACAAGGGATTGACATCGTGAATCGCGCTTATTGGAACAACGATGGCATCGACTTGAGCGACTGCCGCCATGTGTTGGTGAGTGATTGCAAGGTCAATGCAGCTGATGATGGCATATGCCTGAAGTCATACAATAAGGATGGTGGATGTGAGGATATAACTTTACGTCGGTGTGAAATACGTTCTTCTGCCAGTGCCGTTAAGTTCGGTACTGCTTCTTGGGGTGCCTTCCGCCGCATTCACATCTCTGACATCACGGTCTTTGACACCTTTCGCTCTGCCATCGCCATGGAGAGTGTTGATGGTGCCGTCATCGACAGTGTGACAGTGGAACATGTGCGGGCTTATCACACCGGCAATCCCATTTTCCTTCGCTTGGGACATCGTGCCGGCGATAGAGTAGGGTTGCTACGCCATGTTGCTTTTCGTGATATGGTCTGTGAAGTTCCTTTTGGACGCCCCGACATCGACTATGACTTGCGTGGACCGGAGGTTGACTTCCTTCACAATCCTTTTCCGAGCAGCATCTGCGGCGTCCCTGGTCATCCTGTTGAGGATGTTACACTTGAAGACATCAACCTGGTCTATCCAGGCCGGGCTACAAAGGCTATGGCCTACATGCCTCTTTGGCGTGCCTATGAGGTGCCGGAAAACATTGATCGTTATCCGGAATTCAGTATGTTTGGTGAAATGCCCGCTTGGGGATTCTATCTTCGTCATGTCCAGGGGTTGAAGCTCAGCAATGTAAGATTATCACTTAAGGCAGATGATTTCCGTCCGGCCTTTGTGCTTGAGGATGTCGACCATGTGGAATGGAACGATGTCACGGTTCCTGGGAGCCTTAAGGAACAAACTTATATTGTCACTACTCATTAATTCTATAACTCCCATAACCATGCGTAGTTTCTCGCTTTTGTTGTTATTTCTATTTACTTCGACCCTACACGCCCAGCTGTGGCGCAGTGTCCGTCCGCTCATCGGCAGCGAGGGCCCGGGCCGTGTATTCGTGGGGCCGTCGGTACCTTTCGGCATGGTGAAGCCAGGCCCCGACTGCCTGTCCATGCCCAATGCCGGATGGGCCCCGATGCCCGAACCCGTCAAGGGCTTCTCACAGACCCATGTCAGCGGCACGGGTGGCGGACAGAAATATGGCAATGTGCTTATCCAACCTTTCCGTCGCTATGAGTCAGTGACACCTCAACGTCTGCTCTTGCCAGACGGAAGGGTGGTTGACGTACCATGTTTTCTGCATCATCGCGTCTTTGAGGAGGTTACGCTCGGTAAGTATTGTTGTAAATATGAAGACGGGATATGGGTTGACGTCACTGCGGCAGCCCGTTGTGCGGTCTATCTTATCCGCTTTGCCGACGGCTTGCTCATCGATGCCGCTTCGTTCTTGGGCATGGACACCATTCCCAACAAGCGCGAGGCGCAACAGTATGTGGCCTCGGATATCCATGTCAACGGCAGCAATGAGGTGAGTGGCTTCACCACCGTGCGTGGAGGATGGAACAATGGAGGGCCTTATACCGTCTACTTCTGTTTACAGAGCAGTGCACCGTTTGTCAAGTCACGTTCCACCAAGCGTTGGGCCACTGTCGATTGGGCCGACTCGACAGTTGAGGTTAAGGTGGGCATCTCCTATGTGTCGGAAGCGCAGGCCCGTCGCAACATCGTCGCCCATGACTACCTCACACAGTTTTGGAAGCTACGGAAGGAGTGGGAGAAGACTCTGGCGCGCGTGCCGTACCAAGGCAACCGCCGTGAGCAGCAACTTTTCTACACCGCCCTCTACCATACCCTGCTCATGCCCGTGGATAAAACAGGGGAATGTCCGCGCTGGTCAGGTACGCCCTACTACGATGACTTCTACGCATTGTGGGACACCTACCGCACATCGATGCCTTTACTCATGGAGTATTATCCCGAGCGGGCAAGAGATATCGTCAACGCATTGCTGGCCATCTATCAGCACGACGGCTATCTGCCGGATGCACGTAGTGGCGACTGCAATGGACGTACGCAGGGCGGCTCGCACGCTGATGTGGTCATCGCCGAAGCCTTCGCCAGAAAAATGAGTGGCATCGACTACGAGCTGGCCCTGGAGGCTATGCTCAAGGACGGTGACGTGCCACCTGCAGACGATGAGAAAGAAGGACGTGGCGGACTGAAGGAATACATCCGTTTGGGCTATATCCCATATGGTATCCCGCGTGCCGGAACCCGTACCGTGGAGTACAGCTACGACGACTGGTGCATCGCACAAGTGGCAAAGGGCTTAGGCAAGAAATCCATTTATAAGAGATATATGAGACGGTCCCGTTCCTGGCGTAATCTGTGGCGTGGGGATTACGAGTGGCGTGGCATGCGTGGTTTCATCATGCCACGTGATGCCGGGGGCCACTGGCTTGACTCAGTAGAGTGGGGACAGTCGAAAGTTTATCGCCCGAAGATCGCTTATCGTCCTGATACCAAGGTGGCTCCTTGGTATCTGCCCTGGTGGAATACCTTCTTCTATGAGGCACTGTCGGCAGAATATTCGTTTAGTGTGCCCCACGACGTGCCCGGGCTCATCGCCCTCTGTGGCGGAGACTCTGCGTTCCGTCGTCGCCTTGATACGTTCTTCGAACAAGGACATTACAATGTAGGTAACGAACCCTCGTTTCTTACACCTTATTTATATAGTTACATCGGTCGCCCCGACCTCAGCAGCAAGCGCGTGGCGGAAATCTGCCATCGTTATTTCTCCGACAAGGCCGACGGGCTGCCCGGCAATGATGACAGCGGAGCCATGTCAGCGTGGTTGTTATGGGCCATGCTCGGTCGTTACCCTATGGCAGGGCAGGGGACCTTTCTCACCATCGATCCCGTGCATTTTGATTTGACCAATCCGAAGAACAGCAGGATGCCTATTGCTGACGAACACTCTTTTACCGTCCATTTCGTGCTCAATCGGCAATACCGTAATTGGGATTATCGATGGCAGTGGAAAGGTGACACTCTCGTGACGGTCTGCAATGGTAACACCTATCTCACGCCACGCCATGTGGTTGACCATGCCACGGGATTCTGTTGGGACAGTCCACAGAAAGGTCACAACACCTATTCTAGCACGGGCACTTTCCTCTTCATCTCTCGCGATGCTCTTCATGACTTACAGACACGGGGAAGTTTTGTCTATGATGGCATCACTTGGAAGAAAATCTCAGATGAAGGTCACTTCATCCATGTGTGTTCAGAAGTCGATGGGGCAGAAATGAGCATTGCCACGTCGTCATCTCTTCCTTTTGTCGTCAGCATGAAGAACAATCCCTTGGGGATTGACTGGAAAATGGAATAGTAGCTTCCTATTTTCGGGTTCAGATCTTTCAGTTTCCCCATTAATAATAGTATCTTTGCAAGTGGAGGGGCACTCTGCGCTCAGAGCAGCCTATCTTCTATACGTTATAAATCAATCCCGATGAAGAAAACATTTCTCCTTCTCTACCTCGTCATTGTTGCGTCGGTTCTTTCTTTCGCTCAGCAGAAGGCCATTCCTCGGTCGGTCCATGAGCAGGAGCTGCGCATGGGCGGAGTTTATTTTGCCTACGATACGCCGGACCATGACTTCTTTGCGTCGACCCCCAAGGGTTATCAACTTTGTTACTTGAGCCATTATGGTCGGCACGGCTCCCGATGGTTACCAAGCGACAACCGCTATGAGTGGGTGTTGAGGCAGTTGGCTGACAAAGACAACCTTACCGGTAAGGGCAAAAAGCTCAGTAAGCAGATGGAGATTATTTGCAATCACGCTCGTGGTAATGGCGGCAGGCTGACTGCCCTTGGAGCCATGCAGCATCAGCAGCTGGCCCGTCGCATGGTGCAACACTTTCCTCAGCTCTTCCGTGAGGGAAACAAGGTGAAGGCTCGGTCGAGTGTGGTGGGACGTTGCCGCAAGAGCATGCTTTCTTTCTGCTTAGAGTTGCGTAAGGCATGTCCCGGATTGACCATTGATGAGCGGACAGACTCTGCCGACATGGACTGGATCAGTCATGAGTCGCCCGACGAGATGTTGCTCAAGATGGATGCAGCGCCATCGTTGAAGGTCTCTCCCGACCGATTGATGCATCTGCTCTTCAAAGACCCCACAAGAGTGAAAGCACCGGAAAAGCTCATGATAGAGCTCTACACGATTGCCTCGGATATACAGGACTTCCCTCCGATTTTAGGCGACAGAGTCGTTGCCCGTCAAAACCTCTATCCCTATTTCACACTTGAAGAGCAGCGAGCCATCTATGATAGAAACTGTGCGCAGATGTATCATCAGAATGGTCCCGATCCCACGAGCCATGGCGTGCCTGCTCAGTGTGCTGCTCTGCTATGGCAGAACATTGTGGAGGAAGCTGAACGTAGTCTGAAAGGCCAAGGCGACGCTGTGACGCTCCGCTTCGGTCATGACACGGCGCTCTATCGGTTGCTCACGCTTCTCGGCATCACCACACTGTCCGATGGCACGCCTTGGACAGCGCTGGATGAACTGGTGCCCATGGCTGCCAACCTGCAGATGCCTTTCTACCGCAACGCCGAAGGAGATGTCCTTGTGCGGTTTTATCTGAATGAGAAACCTGTGACGTTGACCCTTCTCACGCCTGCCAATACAGAAAATGGTGTGCCGGCCTATCGCTGGACAGACGTGAAGCGGCAGTTCCAACATTATATTGATAAACAAAGATGGATAGATCGGACGCGTGCCGTCAACACGATGGTGGGCACTGACCATGCCGTGACCTCATCGGTGGGTCGCTATGGTAAAGGGTCGGAAGAGCACGGACAGACACTGCCGGCGGTGCTCGTACCTCACGGCATGAACTTCTGGACCCCACAGACGCAGGACAGCGAGCAGAAATGTAGGGCGCCTTATTATTATCGTGATTCGCTATTCCAAGGTTTCCGTGCCAGCCATTGGCTTGTGGGGGGCTGCACGCAGGACTATGGCTCATTCACGCTCATGCCGATGACAGGGCGGTTGAGACTCAAGCCGGACGTGCGCGCCACCCGTTTCAGTCATAACGATGAGATCTGTCATCCTTATTATTATGCGGTCTATCTGCCAAAAGAGAGACTGATGACCGAAATGACAGCGACGAGCCGTGCAGCCATCTTCCGTTTCATGCCCGAAGAGAGTGGTGAGATGCACATCGTCATCAACCCGAACAATGACTACCACGAGGGCTTTGTGACTGTAGACAGCGTAAGGCAATGCGTGTGGGGGTATAATCCCGTGCACCGTATCTATCAGGGGTGGGGCGAAAAGGCTGGCTTCAGCGGTTGGTTTGTGGTGCAGTTTCAAAAGCCGTTTCTGAGGTGCGGTGTGCGCGATACCGTGGCCTT
>SAMEA3663070__coassemble_586_pt1 | contig 20916 bp, 19 predicted proteins | sample SAMEA3663070__metabat2_low_PE_033 | metagenome-assembled genome bin SAMEA3663070 (sample SAMEA3663070) | pig gut metagenome | biome: pig gut; feature: pig-associated habitat; material: faeces | place: France | collected 2012
CAAGAGCTACCATCCGCAATACAACCTGCTCTCGCCTGACTACAACGAGATGCGGCCACGCATACTGAAAGGCGCGGCCGACTACGACAAGCTCAGAGACCAGGCCATGAAAGAAAAAGATGAAAACAATAAAGGCAAATAGTAAGAACAAGCAAGAACAATGATGTATAACATGAACAATGACTTGCTCACCCGTCGGGAATGTACCGCGCTTCGCGGCCTGGCCATCCTCGGCATCTTCCTGCACAACTACTGCCACTGGCTCGGCCCTGTGGTAAAGGAGAACGAGTATCAGTATTTCCAGCACAACGTGGACTGGCTTGCACAGGCCATGCAAAGTCCCGACCTGCTGTTGCCGGCCCATCTCATCTCGTTCTTCGGACACTACGGTGTGCCTATCTTCTTGTTCCTCAGCGCCTACGGTCTGGAACGCAAATACGGTGGCCCGGCCACTATATCCGCCACACAACAGCAGCAGCCCGGTGTATGGCCATTTCTGCGCTACCACTTCCTCAAGCTATTCAAAATGATGATTGTGGGCTTTATCTGCTTCACTCTCATTGATGCCGTCACACCCGGCCAGTGGCACTACACCGTGGCACAGGTCGTGGGACAGTTGGGTATGTTCAACAACCTCTACCCCAGCCCAGACCGTAACATCTGGCCTGGCCCGTTCTGGTTCTTCGGACTGATGCTGCAGCTCTACATTGTCTACCGCCTGCTGCTCTACCGCCGCCACTGGGGCTGGACCGTAGCCCTGATGGTGGTGTGCACGGCTGTTCAGCTGTTTCTCAATCCTGAGGGCGAGCCGCTCAACCGCTGGCGCTACAACTTCATGGGCGGCATGCTGCCCTTTGGCTTCGGCCTGCTCTTTGCCCGCTACGGCGAGAAAATCATGCTGGTGAGAATGAACTTCCCTTCACTGCTGATGTGCTGGGTGGTGACCTCGTTCTTCATCATGGGAGCCAGTGACAGCTTTCTGACATGGACACTCGTGCCGGCACTGGTGTGCTACGCCGCTGTCTATTTTGTCAAGACCGTCTACCAACTGCCATGGAAGCCACTGCGCGAGGTGCTCATCTACGTGCTGGAATGGCTGGGCAGCGTGTCGGCCGCGCTGTTCATCATCCATCCGGCCATCCGCAAGGTGTTCATCCCCATCTCGCGCCATGGTGACGTCTACACCGGTCTGTTGCTCTACACCATCGCAGCCCTTGGCACCGCCTGGCTCGTCAAGGAGGTGATGAAGAAAATACCCAATCCGAAGCTATGAAGATACCTGATATCGAACTGGCCAATATCTCCCGTTTCCGTGGAGCACTGATGGGCATCGCCATGCTCATCATCATCATGTTCCACGTCGATCTGGCACGGTGGGACACCTTCTACGGACTGCGCCGCATGGGCAACCTCGGCGTTGATATGTTTCTCTTTCTCAGCGGTGTGGGCCTGTGGTTCTCGTGGGTGAAGACACCATCATACAAGCATTTCTACTTCCGCCGCCTTATCCGCATCTATCCGGCGTGGCTCATCATCGCGTGCCTTTACTTCATCCCGCGCATACCCGTTCACGACACGGCATCGCTCATCAACCTGCTCGGTGAGATACTGTTCAACTGGAACTTCTGGCGCTACGACGAGCTGTCGTTCTGGTATATTCCTGCCATCATGGCCCTCTACCTCTGTGCGCCACCTTACATGACGCTCATCCGCAAGCATCCAGTCTATCGCTGGCTGCCCGTGGTGATGATTATGTGGTGCATCCTCGTTCAATGGGTGACACCCATCCACCAGGCCGTGGGGCACCTGGAGATTTTCTGGAGCCGCGTGCCCATCTTCTTCATCGGCATCAATGTCGGGGAATCGGTGCGACGCAAGGACACTATCGACGGACAGGGCATCTGGATGCTGTGGATCATGTTCGTCATGACATTTGCCTCATGCTACTTTCTTGAGCAGGTGCGCCACGGACAGTTCCCGCTCTTCGTCGAGCGCATGCTCTACATCCCATTGACCATCACGTCGATTCTCATCTTCAACCGTATCCTCAGGCGCATGCCGTCGTGGTTCAACAGCGCCCTGGCCTGGGTGGGATCGCTGAGTCTGGAGTGCTACCTCGTCCATCTGCACTTCGTGCTCGACTACCTGCCCAAGGACTGGACCTACTGGCCTACTTTCCTGGCCTGCACAATCATCACGCTGCCGCTGGCCTGGATATTGATGAAGATCGTAACATTTATCAGCAAGCAAATACAATCGATATGCAAGATATAGAGAAGCCAGGGCTGGCGGTCGCCCTGTTAAAACTCATCCGACCGAAGCAATGGAGCAAGAATGCCTTCGTGCTGTTGCCGGCGTTCTTCGGCGGCGTCATCTTCGAAGACAGCTACCTGTTGCAGGCGCTCGTCGTGATGATGGCCTTCTGCTTTGCCGCATCCAGCATCTATTGCTTCAACGACATCCACGACGTCGATGACGACCGCCGTCATCCCGTGAAATGCCACCGGCCCATCGCCTCCGGTGTCATCTCCATCCGACAGGCTTACGCGCTGATGATGCTGATGTTTGTGCTGAGCCTGCTCACCTGCCTACTGCTGTTGCCATGCGGAGGCAGCAATGACGATACCAGGACCTCACTGTTGGGAACGATGGGCGTTATCATTTTCTACTGGGTACTCAACATTGCATACTGCATCAAGCTCAAGCAGTACGCCATCATTGACGTGTGCGTGGTGGCCTTCGGCTTCGTGCTGCGCCTGTTAGGGGGCGGCATCGCCACCCAGACAGTATGCAGCAAATGGATCGTGCTGATGACGTTTCTGCTGACACTCTTCATGAGCTTTGCCAAAAGACGCGATGACGTGCTGCGCATGGAAGCGACAGGTGAGGCACCACGCAAAAACACCATCCGCTACAACCGCGTGTTCATGGACCAGACGCTCACCATCACGGCGTCAGTGACACTCGTGTGCTATATCATGTACACCGTAAGCCCGGAGGTCATCGCCCATTTCCACTCCGACTATCTCTATCTGACCAGCATCTTCGTGCTGGTGGGACTATTAAGATACATACAGATTGCAGTGGTCGACAAGAAAAGCGGTGACCCGACGAAGGTGCTGCTGCGCGACCATTTCATGCAACTCGTCGTTACGGCATGGGTGCTGAGCTATCTCGTAATCATCTATATAATATAAGGTGTAGATAATAATGAAAAGATTAGTGGTCTTCGATTTCGACGGCACGCTGACAACACACGACACGCTTATTGAACTGCTGCGCTTTGCCCGTGGTCCCGTGCGGCTTGCACTGGCTTTGCTGGTGCTGTCACCGCTACTGGTGTTGATGAAACTGCATCTGGCCAACAACGGCCGCGTCAAGGAACGGCTGTTCAGCCTTTACTTCAAAGGAATGCGGTTTGAAGATTTCGATCAACTGTGCCAACGCTTTGCCGCTGAGCGTGGACAGGCGCTGCGTCGTCCCGCCACGTGGAAGGTACTTGACAGGGCACTCAAGGCCGGCGACGAAGTGGCCGTGGTCAGCGCAAGCATCAACAACTGGGTGGCCCCCTTCTTTCATGGCTTAAACGCCATGATCATCGGCACACAGATTGAGGTAGCCGACGGACGACTCACAGGACGGTTTGCCACACCCAACTGTTATGGCGAAGAAAAAGTGAGACGGCTCATTAAAGAACTGCCTGCTCTGAAAGAACGTAATCATTACTATATCATAGCCTTTGGCGACAGCCGCGGCGACCGTGAGATGCTGGCTTACGCTGATGAAGGACATTACTTAGGGAAACACAACCCGTCAAAAAAGGAAGAAAGGTGAATATCAAACGTCTCATAGACAACTTGCCCGACAAGCGGCGCACGCAACTGGGAGAGATTGCACGCTTTGGCATCGTGGGACTCACGGCCACATTGCTGCAATACGCCATCTACTGGCTGCTCATCCAACTGGTGAGCGACGACCTGACAGCCGCCCGGCAGCATGTGTGGAGCAGCGTGGCCATGACGGTAGGCTACGTCGTGAGCTTCGTGTTCAACTTCTTTGCCTCCACACGCTTCACCTTCCGCGTGAAAGCCAATGCCAAGAAAGGCGCCGGCTTCCTGTTCAGCCATGTAGTGAACTACCTGCTTCAAATGCTCACCCTCAATCTCTTCCTGTGGCTCGGCGTGCCTAAGACGCTGGCACCCATTCCAATGTTTTGCGTCTGCGTACCCGTCAACTTCCTTTTGGTGAGGTTCTTCTTAAAACGATAAATCAAATGTTCTATATAAAAACAGGCCGCTGGCGGATGCTCGGCCATCTGCTGGCACTGGCCTACATCACCCTGCTCAACACGATGGTCGTCGTGAGATACTGGAACTACTTCCATGCCCTTCACGAACATTTCCACGAGGTTTACTTCCGCATCTTCCACATCTCCGGCTTTGATCCATACAGCTATGAGGTGCTCAGCGAGTGGTATCCCGACTACAACATCTACCGCCACCCGCTGCTGGCCTTCTTCATGTGGCTGCCCGCACAACTATGCAAGGGCCTTAACCTGCTGACCGGCCTCAACTTCGCAACCATTGTGATGGGCTGTATACTTGTGGCCTGTGCCTATACCACCTTCATCTATATGGTCAGACTGCTTCACCGCGTGGTGGGCGTGACAGAGGGCGACGCATGGCTGCTCACAACGCTGCTGTTCTCGTTTGGCTATGTCATGGTGGCCATCAGCGTGCCCGACCACTTCTGTCTGTCAATGATGATGCTCACCCTGGTGCTTTATCTGTCAGGCAAAGAGATAAAAGAAGGGCGGCCCATGCCCCGCTGGCAGGCCATCCTGCTGTTCTTCATCACAGCCGGCATCTCACTCAACAACGGTATCAAGGTGTTCCTTGCCAACCTCTTTGTCAATGGCAAGCGCTTCTGGCATCCATTGAACCTGCTGCTGACGGTCATCGTGCCCGCCATACTCATCTGGGGTTTCGCCCGATGGGAGTGGAAGACCTATGAGCGGCCACGCTACGTGGCACGGCAGGAGGCAAAGGCCAAGGCACGGGAAAAGCAGGAAACAAATGCCTATAAGAAAGCAGTCGCACAACTACATACCAACGACACGGCGCTCATCCACCGTAAGGCTGACGCCATCATGGCCCACAGCGACTCCTTAAGGAAAAAGCGCATCAGCATGAGGGCCTCGGTGAAACATCAGGGTAAGCCCATGGCCCACGGCGAGTTCTCACAATGGACCGACATCACGACACCGCGTGGATGGAGTCTGATAGAAAACGTCTGCGGAGAACCCATCCAGTTGCACACCGACCATCTGCTCGGTGACGTGCTGGTCAACCGACCCGTCATCGTGCACTACAGCTACGCCATCAACTACATCGTTGAGGTACTGGTGATGTTACTGTTCCTCGCCGGCGTGTGGGCAGGCCGGCGTAGCCGTTTCCTGTGGCTGGCACTGTCGTTCATGGCCTTCGACCTGATTATCCACGTAATACTGGGCTTCGGCCTGAACGAGGCCTACATCATGAGTGTCCACTGGCTCATCGTAGTGCCCATAGCTATGGCCTACCTGCTGCGCAGTCTCCAGTCGCGCTGTACACGATCGCGTAGCCTCGTCGCTATACGCGTGCTCCTCCTGTTTCTCACCGGCTATCTCCTGATTTACAACGGAGTGCTGTATGGACAGTATCTGTTTGGATGATGCAAGGTCACCAGCCTACCTGTTTATTTATTATTATAAAGCAATAATTGGAAGATGATAATTACCTTTGCCAATAAGAAAGCAAAAACCATTATGAGCGAAGACAAAAGCAATGGAACACTGGTATTTGTGCCGTCTGGCGGTTTGGGCAACCGACTGCGCGCCGTAGCCTCAGCTTACCATTTAGCACAAACCACCGGAATAGGTCTTCACATTTACTGGTTTCAGGATTGGGCATTGCATGCACCGTTCCGCAGCCTCTTTCAGCCCTCACCACTTTTTCACTTGATTGAGGGCAATGCGGCGACGGCCCTGCTTTACGACCGGCCTCGCCAACGCAACTTGTTCATTCCCAAGCTCTACCAGCGCATCAGCTTTGACCAGCGTATCGACGAATGGCAGGTAACCCCCCTTAAGCAACAAGGCTTCGACTTCGAGGCCTGGGCCCGTGGCAAGCGCAGCTACATGAGTTGCTACCAAGACTTCGGGCAATTCCCTAACGCACTCTACGCACAACTCTTCCACCCCGTGGAATCCATTGAGCGTGCCATTGCACGTAATATGAACAAGCTCGGCGACCATCCTATCGGCATCCATATCCGCCGCACCGACAATTTGGAGGCCACCCGCCGCAGCCCCCTTCATCTCTTCATAGACCAGATGCAGGCGCTGTTGGAAGAGCATCCCAACCTGCGCTTCTACCTTGCCACTGACGACGAGCCAACCAAACGACAGCTCCAGCAGCGATTTGGCAATGCCATCGTCACTGCCAACAACCGTGCCGACCGCGGGACGGTGGAAGGCATACAGGCCGCTGTGGCCGAGATGTTTACCCTGGCACGCACTCATTGCATCTACGGCACAGCCGACAGCAGCTTCTCGGTCATCGCGTCGAGGATAGGAGGTAATGAACTGCATATATTGGAACAAAAGTAAAAGATACAAACATTATTCCATAGGATTTACTTGCGTATTCCAACATTATTCTTTATCTTTGTCAATAAAGAATAACTGAGATTACAAAACGCGCCGCATTATGATCATTCGTGTAGCAAATCCCATCTATGACTCCGTCTTCAAGTATCTGATGGAGGACGAGCGTATCGCCCGCACCGTTCTTTCCGCGCTGCTCAAGAAAGAGGTAGTGGAGGTACGAATACGCCGCAACGAGTACGCCAATAGCTACCGTGACAACATCTCCATGTTCCGCATCGACTTCGGCGCACGCATTCGCCAGGACGACGGATCACTGCGCCTAATCCTCATTGAGTTGCAGAAAACATGGCTGGAAACGGAGACGCTGCGTTTCCGGCAGTATCTCGGTGCACAATATGCAAACCCGGAGAATATGGTACGCGAAGAGATACACCCGCCCTATGGTATTCCCATGGTGGCGGTGTATATCCTTGGGCATAGAGTAGGAAAGATTAACGTGCCCGTACTCTATGTCAACCATAAATCCTACGACTATGAAGGCCATGAGGTGACGCAAGGCCTCCCTGACCCGTTTGTTGACAGCCTCGTCCATGACAGCATCATTGTCCAGATTCCTCTTTTGCACGGACAAATCAATAACAGGTTGGAAAAGGTGCTCAGCGTGTTTGACCAGACCAACAAGGAAAAAGACAACCGGCAAGTTGTGGAGCTTGACGAAGCCAACTATGAGGATGATGCAGACATGCAATACATTCTCCATCGGCTTATGATGGCCTCTGTTGATGCCCAGCTCCGTCAGGATATGAATGTTGAGGACGAGTATTTCCAGGCTATAGAGGACCGTGACACCGCCATCATGAACCGAGACAAAATGATTAAAGAGAAGGACGAGCAACTCTCGCAGAAGGACGAACAACTCTCGCAGAAGGACGAACAACTCTCGCAGAAGGACGAGCAACTCTCGCAGAAGGACGAGCAACTCTCGCAGAAGGACGAGCAACTGAAGCGAGTGTTTGAGAAGTTACGACAGCAGGGGCTATCGGAAGACGAGATTAAAGAGTGGTTGAAGGAATAACTATATTCGAACTTTAATATCAAGCATATAACGATATGGACAAGATAGACTGTCAGGCATTAAGACAACGCTTCAATCCCGACGGCTCACAACTGCGACGCCAACAACTGCGCATGCTGGAACTGCTATTGGAGATGGATCGCATCTGCAAGAAGCACAAGATACGCTATTGGCTCATTGGCGGTACGCTGTTAGGCGCGGCACGCCACCATGGTTTCATTCCATGGGACGACGACATGGACGTGCAGATGTTGCGTGAGGACTATCTGCGACTGCTCGACGTGATGCCAAAGGAACTGCCCGATACCATGGCTTTGCAATGCCGGCAGACCGACTCGAACTATTTCTTCCAGTATGCCAAACTGCGTGACCGCCGATCGGTGCTTTATGAGAACAATGGCTACGACAAGATCTTCCGTGAGCGAGGCATCTATGTCGACATCTTTCCTATCGACAAACATCCTGTGTGGATGCAAAAGCTGTCAATACAAACTATCGGCCATTCCTATAAGATACTGAAGAGGCACGACCTGCCACAGGAGGCAAAGGTAAAGAAGGTGCTCAGACTCGTGAAGCTGAATGAGCACGTCATCTATCCTTTACTGCATAGCGTGTCGCACTTTACGGGCGGCGTGTTGTTGGACGCTCTTGGTGTGCCGTTTGTCGTGCCAAGACACATAGAGGACCTTCTGCCCACGACCACACTGCCCTTTGAAGGTCATGCCCTGCCCGTTCCAGGCAATTACCAAAAGGTGCTGAGCGACCAGTACGGTGACTACATGCAACTGCCCGACATCAGAAAGGTCAACTTGCACGTGTCAAAACTCGAGTTTTTCGATTAGCACTTACCGGTCCTTCGCGGCCTTGAGTTTCTGAAACCGGTCCTGACAATGCTTCTTGTAGCTGTAACCAAACCATTTCTTTTGGTACTTACGAAAGGTGTAAATCAAAAAGAAGCGGAACGAGGCTCTTATAGAATGATGCTCTGAAGAATAGATATCGGGCGTGATGTTGACGAAATAAAGGTCTGCCACCGTATCAAAGGCAGAGAAAGGCTTGCGTGACTTGGACAGCAAGCACTCCTCGGCTTTAAAGCGGTTGGTGGCTTTGGTCTTATTGTCCAACGCATCCAACTTACTGAAATAGTCAGCCCTTGTCCACCAGAAGTTGCCGGCATACATACCATTCACAAAGGGCGGGAACAGATAGCAGCCATAAGTTTCGTACCCGTCATTGAGCACATTGACGGCAACCTGCCACTTATCGATGATAAAATATTCCATCATATGACGCCAGGAGCTAATCTTCTGATAGAACTTCTTGAAGACCCTGTCGTTGCTGTCAAGCGACTGATAGGTGATGCCCTTCGTATGGAAATAGTAGAAGAGCGCAGTCGGGTCTTCCTTACTCTTGGCATAGATAAAGTCAATAGCTGGATACTCATACACCAAAGGGTCGTTGGTGAAAGAAATGACTTCCAGTTTATCCTTGGGAATAACTGACAGTTCTTTGTCCAGCAACGGCCTGTCCTCTTCGTGCAGACTGATGATGCTGATGAACAGCTTATCAGAGACTTGCATCAATCCGCTGGCTAACCATCGCTGCAGTTGTTCATGCACCATGGTCTGCCAGCCTTTCTCACAATAAAGATGATACACCCCGTAGATGTGCTGTTTCTTTGGGGAAACATGCATCCAGGGCGTCAGATCTTTACGTACGCTGACTCTGAAAAGGCTCGTATAAGCACGTTGTAAAAAGGAAGGCATATACTCTTATTCTTTTAAGGACTTAATCAGTCGGTCAAACATTGTGTATTTGTCAAAGCAGGGTTTCCAACCCAGTCGACATATCTTCTCCGTCGACAGTCTGAGCTTGGTGGTTGGCGAATAGCCCAGGCCATCCTGCAATTCGACCCGTGGCTTCGATTCTTTTCCGAAGTGCTCACACAAGTAATCGGCCATCTCCATGATAGACATGTAAGTCTCATCATTAGCAACATTGTAAGCCTCCCCATCCTGTCCCTTGAGCAACACATACAAGATGGCCGAAATGGCATCGACAGTATAGCAGTAGCAACGTCGCAATTCGCCTCTCGTATGCAGAATAATAGGTTGGTTGTTGATGATATTGCGGGCAAACTGAGCAAAGACCCTGTTGTCGTCATCTGCAACCCCGGCGCCGAAGGTCTGAGCCAGTCGGGCAATCTTTACCGGCACACCGTACTCCCTGGCATAGGAAAGACAAAGACACTCGGCGGCCCGTTTGGCCATGGGATAGCTGCTGCGGGTGGACAAGACATCAAGATAGCCCTGGTCTTTTTCGTCAAGAGGTCTGCTGTCATCAAGGATTGTTCCATAAACCTCAAGCGTTGAAACCTCAACAAGACTCTTTATGTTGTCAGACTTGGCATACCGCAGCACGGCATCCATACCTTTGAAGACCGTATTCATAGTTTCAACCGGACTGTCAATGAAGTACTTGGATGCCGTGGGACTGGCCAAGTGAACAAGGTAGGAGGCACTCAAAGAAGGCGGACAGAAGGTTCCTTCTTGTGAGAAGTCGTAAACATAATAACACAACGCCGGATTCTCATCACCGAACAAGTGAATGGCTTTATCCTTGTTTCTGACCACCGCTGTAATACTGACGTCAATATTTCTCAACTTTCTCAGTGCCAAGAGGCATCTCACCAGACACCGTCCTAACAGACCGGTGGCTCCGGTAATGACGAAGTGTTTTCCCCGTAATTCTTCAGCAAGCGGAAAGCTTTGTGCAAAGAACTCTATATCTTCAGTCTCTGTCCGTTTCATAGCTATTGTTTGTTTATATTCCGAAAATCTGCATTTCTATAGTCCGAAGATCTGCATATCCTCATGCACCTTCACCATTGCTCTCAAGACGAAATAGTCCGTCGGTGTCGTGATCTTGATGTTTTCCATGGGGCCGATGATGGTCCCCATCTTATATCCATAGTGGCTCATCATGGTACAGGAGTCGATAAAGTCATGCCGTTTTTCCCTGATGGCCTGACGGTGCGCCTTGAGTATATCACTCAGATGAAAGCTTTGTGGTGCTCTGGCGATCAAAGAACTCTTTCGGTCGGGAATGTCGAGCGTGCCGTCAGCTTTGGTCACGACGAAAGTCTCTGTGGCTGGCACACAGGTGATGCATGAGCCACACTCATTCGTTTTTTTGATATTGTCCGTAATGGTGTCCTCTGTAATCAGAGGGCGCACGCCATCATGAATTAGCACGATGGCCTCCTCACCATTGGCATATCGCTCGGCGGCACAGAGACCGTTGTAGATAGAGTCCTGACCGGTGGCACCGCCCGGAACGATATCCACCACTTTGTTGATTTCGAACTTGCGCAGTTGCTTCTTCAAGAAAGGTATCCACGATTCTATACAGGCCACAACAATACCGTCTATTTGCGGGTGGTTGTCGAAGAGTTCGATGGTATAGATAATGATTGGCTTGCCATTGAGCTCAAGGAATTGCTTGGGCCGGCTTTTGGTGTGCATTCGCAAGCCCGCCCCTCCAGCGAAGATGACCGCAATATTTTTCATGTCTTTTGTTTTTAGTTCAACATATAGTTCGTCAGCAGTGCTCCATTGTATGTCCACAGATACAGCGTGAGCAGTGTGAGCAGCACACGCAGGGCGCATTGCGGCTTGGCACTCAGGCGGCGGAACATATAGGCCACGGAGATGGGGATGAAGAAGAGCCAGTGAGGCCCCATGATATACACCTCGTTGAGACCAAAGCCCAGCACCAGGTGCAGAAACATGTCGAGACCGAACCAGCTCAGGCACATCCAGTAGAACTTGCTGCCCGAGCTCACGCCGAAGAAGATGCCTAAGAAGAAAAGCAATACGACAACAGCCTCAACAAAATAGTTGAACCAATAGTCGTACTTCACAATCATGGGGCGGTCGACGCACATATCGCCCAAGGTATGGGTGGTATGCAGTTGAATGGACTCACCAAAGAGATTCTCCACGATGCTCTCACCCTTAGGCGTAGTGGTGTCTATCCAGTTAAGGAACGGCTTGTCGGTGATTGGCTTATGGCGCACCGTCTTCATCCACTGATTATGCTTGGCGATGTTTTTTTTCATTTCGGGGTGCTTGGCTATCGTCTTTTCGCCTATACGCTTGTCAACAACGCTCTGCGGCTCCTGTATCGTCTTGATTTGCCACAAGCATGAGGCTGCGAAAAGGACACAGGGCAACACAACGACAGCAAGCAGGCTCTTGACACGCCAGAACTTTCGACCATTGACAAACCAGCCCGACAGCCACGTCTTGGCGATATTGTTCAACGTGACACCTCCGGTGAAGAGGGCAAGCAGGGAAAGTACCCACGTAGGCAGTTGCTTACGGCGCTTAAAGGCCATGCCGGAAAGATATAGCGTCATGGTGAGCAGAAAGACAGACCAGCAGAAGTGGTCGGGCACCATGACGGCCGTCATCACCGATCCGCAGCCATAAAAGAAGAATGTCAGCAGCAAGGAGTCGAAAGCCTTCATCTCCAGCACTTCGCGGAACACGCGATAAAGGAAGATAAACGAATAGAACGCAGCAACCAACAGCAACAAAGCCATGAAAATCATGGCGAAGTTGACTCCTGTTGCCGGCATGAGCCACTGGTTAAGCCAATAGAAGGGAAAGAGAATGATGGCGAAGAACGGATGTCGCGTAATCTCGAAATAAATCTTCTCGTTCGACATGAAGATTAACGACCACACATCGTAGCCGGACACCTGGAAGTGGTTGTGGAAGATGAGCCAGAAGCCACCTTTAGCTCCGTGCAGGAAGCCCTTGCCGTACTTCACGAACAGCAATGCGTTGAGAGCTGCAAAGATGAGCAAGGCCGCCAAGGCCAGCCATCGCTCAGACTTTCGTATCTTAAAGATATTGTTCATTGTTGTAACTATCCGCGGGCCTTGAAGCTTCGTAAGCCCCCGCTCATTTTACTTGCTTTCTTGCAAAATTAAGATAAAAGATTGAGCTATGCAAGAAAGCGCCCCGATTTTGTCAGCTCTTATGAAGTGAATCATGGTAATACCACAACATTAATCCGTCAGACTTAGCACAGATTGGTACAGAAGGGGGCTTTTCCTGTCTCCCTGTGTACTACCGCTCGCTATATCATCTGTCTGCGATGTAAAATAATACAGCGGAAAGCAATCCATATTGAAAAAGAAAACGTATCTTTGCAATAGTATCTTTACAATACTTGTACACAACCATAAAGAAGGAAACATGGCCACAACCGACAAGATCACTTCCAGAGCGATGCTGAAGGACTACCTCCGCGCCGACTCGAGAAACTATCAGAAGCAGCTCCATCTGTTCAGCAGATGGAAAGAGCGCATCGCCACCAACCCCATGTCGGACCAGCATGCCATCTGGCAGTATATTGTAGCACTCAGGCATCTGGAGCTCTACAAGAACGTGCCGCAACGGGGCTGGAACCTCATCGGTCATATCTATTGGGCATGGCGACTGCGCCGGCTGAGCTACAAGACTGGCTTCCAGATTCCGCCCAACACCTGCGGCAAGGGACTTACCATCTGGCATTGGGGGCCCATCATCATCAATCCCCGCACCCGCATCGGTGAGAACTGCACCCTCTACCCCGGTGTGCTGATTGGCCACAAGACACCCGAGGAAGGCAAGAGCGCCTCCATCGGCAACAACGTCTTCATCGGCGCAGGTACGAAAATCATCGGCGACGTGACCATTGGCGACAACGTGACCATCGGCGTGAACACCGTCGTCGTCAAGGACGTGCCCAGCGACGTTGTCATCGCTGGCAACCCCTATAAGATCATCAGACCATCAAAGGCTGACGACCATGTTTAACCGGACTGTTCCTAAAAGTAAATACGCTCTATGCAACCTTACAAAACCGACGTGGCGGTACTGATGCTCTTCTTCAACCGACCCGAGAAATTCCAACAAGTGTTTGAGCAGGTGCGCCTGGCTCGTCCCAGCCGTCTGTTCCTCTACCAGGACGGACCGCGTGGCGAGCGCGACATGCCCGGCATCATGGCCTGCCGCAAGATCGCCGAGAACATCGACTGGCAGTGCGATGTTCAACGACACTACTGCGAGCAAAACCAGGGTTGCGACCCCTCCGAGTATCTGTCGCAGAAATGGGCTTTCTCCATAGTGGACAAATGCATCGTGCTGGAAGACGACGACGTACCCTCGCAGTCATTCTTTCCTTTCTGCAAAGAGTTGCTCGACCGCTACGAGCACGACAACCGCGTGTGGCTCATCTCAGGCTTCAACGAGGATGAGGTGTCACCCGACGTACCCGACGACTATTTCTTCACATCCACCTTCTCTATCTGGGGCTGGGCGTCGTGGCGCAGGGTCATCGACACCTGGGACGGTACTTACTCCTTCCTCGACGACCCCAATGCCGTTAGACTCATGAACGGCGTCATCCGGCAGCGCCAGTACCGCAAGGCGCTGATGGACTTGACCCGCCGTCACAAGGCTACGGGCATCCCTTATTACGAGACCATTTTCTGGGCCAGCATGATGCTCAACAACGGACTGGCCATCATGCCAACGCGAAACCTTATCAACAACATTGGCCTTACATCCGACTCCACGCACTATTCAGGAAGTGAGCAAACGACGCCACGCGGCCTGCGCAAAATCTTCACCATGAAGCGCTTCGAGCTCGACTTTCCTTTGAAGCACCCGCGTTATGTCATCGACAACGTGGATTACAAAGAGCGCTTCTACCGACGCAGTGCCTGGGGGCACCCGTGGATCAAGGTCGGCCGCTCGCTGGAAGAGCTCTTCCTCAACCTGCGCTACGGCAACTTCCGCGTCATCAGCAAAGCCATCAGCAACCGACTGCGCAAGACGTTCCGTCGGTAAGCTTAAGGATAATCATATTTTCAAGTAGTAATCATTCCACAGTAACTATGACAAAATATCCCATAGGCATCCAGACCTTCTCTAACATCAGGGAAGAACAATATTTGTACGTTGACAAGACGCAATACGTGTATGAGTTGGCCAACACCAAGAAGTATGTTTTTCTTTCACGTCCGCGCCGCTTTGGCAAATCTCTGCTCATAAGCACGTTCCACGCATATTTCAATAGGCGGAAAGAGTTGTTCAAAGGACTGGCCATCGATCAGTTGGAAAAGGAATGGAAGCAATATCCCGTCTTGCACTTCAGCCTTTCCATGGCCAAACGGGGGACGGTGGAGGATCTGGACAACGTCATCGCCACACAATTGACATGGGCAGAAAAGGATAATGGACTTACTGCCAATAACGGCGACATTACGACGAGGATGGGCGACCTCGTGAAGAACCTTTATGCCAAGACTCACGAAAAGGTCGTCATCCTCATCGACGAATACGACGCGCCGCTGCTCACCGTGCTGCACGACAAGGAGCGGCTGGAGGCCATCCGCACCGAGTTGCAATCGTTCTATTCTCCGCTGAAAGACCTCGACCCTTACCTCCGCTTTGTGTTCATCACGGGCATCAGCAAGTTCTCTCAGCTGAGCATTTTCTCCCAACTCAACAACCTCTTCAATATCTCTATGCTGCCCAAATACGCAGCACTATGCGGCATCACGCAGCAAGAACTGGAGGATAACTTCCAAGAGGGCATCAGCGAACTAGCACAAAGCCAAAACATTTCGAAAGACGATGTCCTGCAAAAACTGAAGCGGCAATACGACGGCTATCACTTCGCCGCCAAGTCGCCTGGCGTCTACAACCCTTTCAGTCTGCTCTATGCCATGGACACAGAGCAGATAGGCAACTACTGGTTCGCAACGGGTACGCCTACTTTCCTGGTCAACATGATTCGGAAGTTCCACACCGACATCACGGCCATTGACAACAGCAAGGCCGAGGCTGAAGAGTTTGACACACCCACGGAAGACATGCACTCCATTCTGCCTCTGTTTTATCAAAGCGGCTACATCACCATAAAAGACTATGACCCACGCTCACAACGCTATACCTTGGGTTATCCCAACGAGGAGGTCAAGGTGGGGATGATGCGTTGCCTGCTGCCTTACTATGTGGCTCCCGACACCAACAAGACGAGCAATGCTTGCTGGGACATCAGTGAGGGATTGCTCGACGATGACATCGATCGTGCGCTGACAGCAGCACAGACCTTCTTTGCCTCCATACCTTACCAGAGCGACACGCTGAAGGACGCACCGACCAGCGAGGGCCACTTCACAGCCATGCTCTACGTAATGTTCTCTTTCCTCAACAGGTACGTATATACCCAGGTGCGCACGGCAAAGGGGCGCATGGACATACTGCTGAAGACCGACACTGCCATCTATGTGATGGAACTGAAAATCAATGGCAGCGTTGACGATGCCCTCCAGCAAATCAACGACAAAGGCTACACCATTCCCTACGAAGCTGACGGAAGAAAGGTGGTCAAGGTGGGCATCAACTTCTCAACAGAAGACCGAACCATCAAGGAATGGAAAGTGGAATAAGCAAGCGAGGCATGACCATGGCACTCATCGGCGGAGTATGAAGGCAATGCACTCATCCAATATCTTCACACGCGCCACCTTCATGACTACGAAATAGAGCACGGCGGCGAGCAGAATGCGGGCCACCAGCAACACCCACATCGTAGTGATTGTCTTGGTGACGAAGTATGTCACTGCCATGACGGCGGATGCGGCGAGGGCAAAGGGTACGATATCCTTAAGAAACATACCCGGTGAGTAGGCTATCAGTCGGTGAGCCAAAAAGAACCATACAAACGCCCACACCACATTAATGAGCGTGATGACTACCACCATCGGTGTCACGCCTAAGGGATAGATGACAAGCATGGTGACAATCTGCACTACACAAAGAACAAGCGTACTGACGAAGTAGGTGCCTGACTTGCCTTGGCTGATGATGAAACTCGACAACAGTGTGCTCAGCGGCAGGAAGGCACCGCCAATGCTCAGTATCTGAAGCAAGCGTGCACTGGCCAGCCACTTGGCGGTAATGGCCAGCACGATAAACTCCTTGGCCACGAGACCAAAACCCAACAGCAGGGGGAACGACAGGAAGGCGGTGAAGCGCATGAGCTTGCGCAGTGCAGCAAGTTCGCGCCCGGAGTTGTTGCGCAGATCGACGAGCACTGGCTGAGTGACACCGCCCAACATTCCCTGCATGAGGTAGATAACTTTCGAGTTCCACTGGTAAGCCTGATTGTAGTAACCCGCATCGCGCGAAGAATAATAACGGCCAAGCAGGATATTGAGGATATTGTTGTTGATTTGTTGGATAATGGTGGTAGCCAGTATCTTACAACTGAAGCGGAACATCCGTCTCACAGGCCCGAAGTCAATGTGCAAGGTGGGGCGCCAGTGAGAGTAATGCCAATAAAACAGTACATTGCCCAAGATATAAACATTGGTCTGGGTGGCCAGCGACCAATAGGCGAAGCCTTTCCAAGCCATCGCTACACCCACACAGCTCGACACCAGCACAGCGGCCACATTGGCCTTGGCGCGCTGCTTCACCATGAGATGCTTCTGCAGATAAGCCGACTGCGACACGCCCAGCGACGAGAAGATGATGGAGAGGAAGACATAACGGCTCAGGGCTACCAACTGCGGATGATGGTAATAGCGGGCAATAAGCGGGGCCGAGAAAAACAAGATGACATAGCAGAACAGCCCGGTGAGGACATTGAACCAGAACACGGAGTTGTAGTCCTCGTCCTTGGGTTTGTCCAGGTTGACGATAGCCGTACCGAAGCCCGAGTCCTGCAATGCTGTAGCCGTGATGGTGAAGATGGTGATCATGGCAATCATGCCATAGTCGGAAGGGTTGAGCAACCTACCCAGCACAATACCGAACACCAGTCCGATAAACTGCATGGTCCCATTGTTCAGCGCACCCCACAACAGGCCGCGTGCCGTCTTCTGCTTTAGCGTCTCACTCATATTATTATTCAATCATCCGTTTCGCAATGCCAAATGGTTGCACAGCCGCCAATAAGCCTGTTGGGCACCCCTGGTCACATTTCCAATGCGTCGTTTCACAAACACATCCAACCACGTCTTTTCCGGTACGGCATAGCGCCCACGCTCATCGCCTATCCGCGTCGCACAGATAGCCTGTCCACTATGACGCCCCTCGAAGTCATTGGTCAGAAGGGCCATGTGCTGACGATTTTCATAGACCAAGGCTGTGAACAGCGCCTGGTCGTGTCGGTGCTCCAAGAAGCCTGGATACTGCGCAGCCATTTCGTCGGGCCGCACGTCGATGAGGTTGTCCTCGGTGCAGAAGTCAAGCATATGGCTGAAGAAACCCATGGCAAACGGGGTCTTGCGCACGAAATACACGGTGCCGGCCAACTGGTAGTACTCGCCCCAATAAGGCCCCAGCGTTGGCTTGAAAGCATCGAGCACGCTGCGCTTGGTGTACTGCTTGCAGCGTGTGGCCAAACTGAAGACCACCATGTCATTGTAGTCGAGTTTACTGAAATAGACGTCCCACTCCTTGGAAGGAAACAGACTACAACCCGAGTCCACATAGACGAGCACGTCGCCGTCGTGCAACTGCTGCAAGGCGTTCAGCGTAATCCATGGCTTCCATACCCAATAACCCCCACCCCGCTGGTATTTCATCAGCGGATGGTGACGCATCCGGTCGTCCAAGTCATCAGGAGTGTAGGCTCTGACACGGTCGAAGATGCCCAGACTGCGGGCCTCCTCAGTCAGACGCTCCCGCGAGTGGGCATAACGCTCATCACCGTATGTAATCAGTACTTTTTCCATGAGAACTGCGCTCTTACATTAATTATTTGTTGCTACCGTGTTCAAAAACACTGCCTGCGGAACATCAGGCCATTGGTTTCTGCAAAGTTAATGGTTTCTTTCATTGTTACCAAACTTTTCCATCGGATTATCACCAGACAGGCATCTGACGGACCGTCACACGGCAGAAGAAAGACAAATTAATGCTACTGACAAATCTTTATGGAAAAATAACGGCAGAAAGTTGGAGAATAAAAGATTATATTGTACATTTGCAATAGTGATTACAAAAACGTCAGCACATGAAACTCGCTTTTCTCATATCCACAGACAAAGACGCACATCAGTTGCGCAACCTCATCTACAGTCTTCCCGACGATGCTGTCTTCTTTATTCATATCGACAGCAAACGCGACTTGCAGCATTTCAAGCAAGACCTGCTACGCGAGAACATCACCTTCATCAACCATCGTGTCAACCTCGTCGAGGGTAGCATTCGTGAAGTGGAGGCACAGGTAGAACTGTTGCGTGCAGCCCTCACCGATGGTGCCGACCGCATGGTATTCCTCACAGGCGGTGACTACCCATTATGGTCGAAGCAACGCATCAGCGATTACTTCGCCAAGGCCGGCGACAGCGAGATTATCAGCGGCATCGCCATGCCGGGGCAGGGACGTGCCGCCTATCCCTACACCGATTTCCGTCCCCTGGCCGGTAAATCATGGCGCATGCTGTCGGTGAAAGGACAGATGCGCTCAGGACTGAAACGGATGCTCAATGGCCTGCATATCCACAAGACGCTGCGTATCTATTGTCCGGAGAAGACCTATACATTGTACAAGGGTGCTTCCTCGTGGGCCATCACACCCGAACTGGCCCGGCTCATTGTCAAGACATGGGACGACAACGAGAGACTTGTAACCTATTTCCGCACCAGCTACCATCCGGTGGAGACCTTCGTACAGACCGTGGCCTTCAACTCCGACCAGGCACCTCACTGCAAGCTCGTCAAAGGTCGCTATCCCGGCATCGACGCCTTGAGCCCGCTCACCTTTATCGACGGTTACCCCAATGCAAAGATCCTGACCGAGGACGACCTCGCTGAAGTGAAGTGCTCCGGCAAGATGTTCTGCCGGAAAATGGTAAGCAAATACAGCGACGGCCTCAGAAGTCTGATCGACGCTGAGCGGGAAGATTAGCTCATCTTTTCAACATCGACAGGCTTGACGCCCTAGACCCGAGCGGTAAGCCTGTCACTGACTATTTTCCTTTAATTCAAGTTTCGCATGCTAACAATTACGTATAGCCAAGTCTGCCGTATGCAGGGGCGTCAGTAACTTGCTAAACTTGAATCCTTTAATCGGGTGACGCATTGGCGAAGTCAGAAGACAAATTGTCAATATTATTTATGTTAAATGGCTTCTGAGAATCGCGTATTTACCAACAAAGTGGTTAGGCGTCCAAATGACGCCATTCTTGGCCTGTTTACACAAATTGCTATCAATCAACTATTTACATTTTCAGCAACATCAACATTGCTTTACAAGCGTCACAATATCGTCGAAACGGCACTGCCTTTTCGGCGAGAAGCCAATGGAGTTTCGGCGAAAAGCCAACGGAGTTTCGGCGATAAACCAACGGAGTTTCGGCGATAAGCCAATGGAGTTTCGGCGATAAGCCAATGGAATATCAGCGATAGAGCAAATACATCGGGCAAAAAGGCCATATCCGAACAGACAGATTGGCATTACAACTCTGATTCCACCTCTATTTTCTCTCGCCATTGTGTTAAAATTCTAACTGCATTTTGTCAACAACTTTCAGGCCTGTCACGCAATGGCATGCAATAGGTTGTGCGACATAAAAATAGTTAAATATTCATAATTGGCCGGTTAAATTACGCATCTTCTTGTTGTTTCCACATTATTAGTTGTAACTTTGCACCTCGGATTGTGGGGATGCAACTTAGAGTCTCCACAGCCACAGTGTGTTAATAGTGAGGTTCATGGCCGAACCTTATGGTTAGTGAATCGCTGTGACGCTCAGGGTTAAAGCTGTGGATGGTCTCTTTTAGACTGGAGGCACCGCGAGGCCCCTGCTCATCCATGCAACATTTATAATTTATCATTTAAACAAACAATGAACACTTTAAGTTACAAGACTATTTCCGCCAATAAGGAAACAGCTAATAAGGAGTGGGTCGTGGTGGATGCCACCGACCAGATTGTGGGTCGTCTCTGCTCCAAGGTTGCCAAGCTGCTTCGCGGAAAGTACAAACCCAACTTCACACCCAATGCTGATTGTGGCGACAACGTAATTATCGTCAACGCAGCCAAGGTGCGCTTCTCCGGTAAGAAGGAGACTGACAAGATCTACACCCGTTATACTGGTTATCCAGGCGGCCAG
>SAMEA3663070__coassemble_604_pt1 | contig 19542 bp, 8 predicted proteins | sample SAMEA3663070__metabat2_low_PE_033 | metagenome-assembled genome bin SAMEA3663070 (sample SAMEA3663070) | pig gut metagenome | biome: pig gut; feature: pig-associated habitat; material: faeces | place: France | collected 2012
CCGTCTGTGAAATGGATGCCAACAACCGTATTATCGAGAACACCGTCACCGACATGAACGGTAACTTCTCCATGCATATCACCAACCCAAAAGACAAGCTGCGTTTCAGCTATGTGGGCTATAAGACTCAATGGATGCCCATCGACCGTACGGAATATAACATCACCATGAAGTCGGAGAATGTCATCAAAGAGGTGTCCGTCACCGCCAAGCGACGCCTCAACAGCGGAGGCCTTGCCATTCCCGAGCGTGAGATCTCATATTCTACTCAGACCATTTCCACCAAGGAATTTGAAGGTCTTGGCATGAACACCATCGACGAGGCGCTGCAGGGACGCATCTCTGGTCTGGACATCGTAGCCGTCAGCGGCAACCTGGGTTCAGGAACGACAATGCGTCTGCGTGGTGCCACAACCGTAAGCTCGCTCACTTCCTCCAACCCACTGATTGTCGTTAACGGCAATGTGTGGAACGTAGACATGAGCAACTTTGATGTCAACTCTGCCAACGATGAGCAGTTTGCCCAACTCCTCAACATCAACCCCGAAGACATCGCTTCCATCACTGTGCTCAAAGATGCCGCCGCCACAGCCATTTATGGTTCGCAGGGCGCCAACGGCGTCATCGAGTTGACCACCAAGCGTGGTTCAAGAGGAAAACCACGGGTAAGCTACTCGCTCCGCCTGACCGGGACCTACCAGCCCCAGGGCTATCACATGCTCTCAGGCGATGACTACACCATGTTGCTCAAGGAAAGTTATTTCAATCCACAACAAAGCAGCACAGCAAGTGACATACCTGAGATCAACTACGATCCTACCTTCTCAGAATACGAAGAGTATAACAACAACACCAACTGGCACGATGCCGTCACGCAATGGGGCTTGCGACAAAACCACTTTGTGAGTGTGACCGGCGGTGGAGAGAAAGCCACATTCCGCGTGTCGGCCGGCTTCGACAATGAGACAGGCAGCGTCATCAAACAGAAGCTGAACCGCTTCTCCACCCGTGTAGCGCTCGATTACTATGTCAGTGAGCGCATCAAAATTGCCACCAACTTCTCTCTCACTTATACCAAGAACAAGAAGAACTACGACGACCTGCTGGCCATTGCACAAAATAAGATGCCTAACATGAGCATCTATGAGCAGGACGCCAACGGCAACGACACCTCTCACTATTATGAGATGTTGCAGTCGGCTTCATCAGTATTCAATGGTGACGGCAACCAGAAGCGACTCGTCAACCCCGTGGCCAGTGCCAACCTGGCGAAGAATAATGAGAACACTTACGACATCACGCCCGAACTGCAAATCAACTATAAGCTTCTCGGTGTGGATGACGACCACTGGCGTCTCGATTATGAAGGAAGGGTCTATATGAACATTTTCCATGACTATATCAATAAATTCTATCCACAAGAACTGGTGACAGTCAACTGGAAAGACGGTGTCAATACAAGTTCCGCCTACTCCTCAAGTAGTGTGGCTTTCAACACCAAGCAAACCCTGACACTCACGCCGCATTTCAACAACCCTGACCACTCGCTGATGATGTTAGGCCGAATGGAATTAATCTCCGGCACCAGCAACTCACAGACCACCAACGGCCGTGGCCTGCCCTCTGGCGGTATCACCAAGCCAGATGCCGGCGGCATTATCAAGGACTTGGGTTCTGGTTACTCTGACTGGCGCTCGCTCTATTTCACTTTCTCGACCCACTATTCCTACAAGAGCCGTTACAGTGCCGACTTCTCGCTCCGCGCTGATGGAACGAGTAAGTTCGGCCCCAGCAAACGATGGGGCTACTTCCCGGCAGTCTCCTTCCGTTGGAACATTAGCGACGAGCCTTTCATGAAGGCCACACGCTCCTGGCTGAGCATGCTCTCCCTACGTCCCAGTTGGGGACGTGTCGGCAACCAGCCAAGCGACAACTACCTCTATGAGAATAAATTCGCAAAGAGCGACTCATACATTGACATGAACGCAATGTCACCGACCAACCTCCGATTAAACGACTTGCGATGGGAGACCGTGTCGACTTACGACGTCGGTATGGACCTTGGTTTCCTCAACGACCGACTGCGCCTGACGCTGGAGTGGTACCGCTCCACTACCAAAGACATGCTGATGAGCAATGTCCGCATTCCTTCCAATACAGGTTACCTGACATTAGCCACCGATAATGTGGGCAGTATGCGCAATACGGGATGGGAAATCAACCTGACTACAAATAGGCTCTATGAGAGAGGCAAGTTCTATGTCGACGTGAATGCCTCTTTCGGTAACAACCGCAATGAAATCCTGTCTATGAATGAGTCTGTGCTCAATTCGCTCAACACACAGTTCGGCTACCAGAACCGTGACGTATTGCAGCGTGTGCAGCTCCACAATCCTTTCGGTGCCATCTACGGCTTCAGATACAAAGGCGTGTATGAATACAAGTACAGCACATTCTGTAATATGAGCACAGAGGAACAGAAGGCCTTCTTAGCTGCAGGCCATACAGCACCGGTTGCTCTTGCTGCCGACGGCACGGTCATCTATGACGATAAAGGAATCCCAATCAGAATGGTCTACAACGACGGAACAGGTACCAACTACAACTTTACAGGTGGTGATGCCATCTACGAGGATATCAACCATGATGGCAACATCAACGAGCTTGATATCGTCTATCTCGGTTCATCACTGCCCAAACTGACAGGTGGCTTCGGCTTCACGTTCAACTATAGCGGTTGGCGACTTAATACTCAGTTTACTTATCGCGTAGGTAACAAGATTCTCAACCTCGCACGCCTGGATGCCGAATCGATGATCAGCAACAACAACCAAAGCCAGGCTGTCAACTACCGGTGGCGCAAGGAAGGCGACCAGACATCCATCCCCCGTGCCATGTACGGTGCCACGAGCAACTACAACACACTTGTGAGCGACCGTTTTGTTGAGGACGGTTCATTCCTTCGTCTGAATTACATTCAGCTCTCTTATGGTCTAAAAGCCAAGTCACTGAAATGGATTGGACTCTCCGGCTTACGGTTCTACCTGAGCGCAAACAACTTGTTCTGCCTGACAAAGTATCAAGGTGTTGACCCGGAGATAAGCTACGGCAGTTATGGTGCCGCAACCGACACCGGACAGACACCGCGCGCCCGTTCGTATACATTAGGTATTACTGTTGACTTTTAATCTTTAAAGAATAAAGCTTATGACACCTATAAATTCATTCAACCGTGCCATCGTCCGCCCATTGATCTTCATGCTGACCGGTCTGATGCTGTTGAGCTCCTGCTCCGACTTCCTCGACGTGGAGCCCTCCGACATCATCATCGGCCGTAAGTACTGGAAAGAGAAGAGCGATGTAGACAATGTCGTAGCAGGCTGTTACTCTGGTTTGCAGAAGCAGGAATGCATTGAACGTATGATGATATGGGGCGAGTTCCGTTCGGAGAATATCATGGCCGGCACCAATGCTGCCGACAATGCTTCACTCAGCAACATCCTCAAAGAGAATATCAATAGCAGTAATGCCTATACCACTTGGAACAGTTTCTATAAGGTCATCAACGACTGCAACATGGTGGTGGAGAAAGCCCCAGACGTAGCCAAGTTGGACCCAAGCTTCTCACAGAGCGAGATGAAGGCAACGATTGCAGAGGTATCGGCCATTCGTGACCTCTGCTACTTCTATCTCATCCGCAGCTTCCGTGACGTGCCTTATACCACGACAGCTTTTGAGAGCGACGACCAACAACTGGCTTTGCCTGCCACACCCTTCAACCAGGTACTCGATTCACTCATCGACGATTTGGAGTCGGTGCAGAACAATGCCGTGATCACCTATCCTAAGTCGAAGTTATATTACCAAGTGGGGCGTGTCACACAGAATGCTATCCATGCCATGCTCTGTGAGATGTACCTATGGAAGGGTGACTACGCTGCAAGCGTGAGGTATGCCGACCTCGTCATCGACGCCATGACACGTGCTTACCAGGAAGAGCTGAATAGCAAGACATATAGCTCAAGTGATGATGAAATGATTGATGGCTACCCACTCATACGCAATAACATGGGAAACACCTATGGAGTAGCTTATGAGGACATCTTCGGTATGGGCAACAGCAGGGAGAGCATCTTCGAGCTCATCTATATGGAATCGGAGTCGGCACTCCACAATACGGCCGTCTCTACCTTTTATGGCAACAGTACCACCTATCCTGGTCTGGTCCAGCCTTCTACCTTCCTATCTGGCGATATCACGCTGGACAAGCCTAAAGTCTTCCTCAGCAAATACGATGCCCGCTATTATGAAAGCATAGAGAAAAGCAGTAGCAACAGCTATGGCATTGCCAAATATGCTACTAACAGCATCACCATCCAACCTGTGGGAACCAATGTCGAAGCCACCTATGGCAGCCATTATTCCAGTTCGTTTTGTACTGCCAACTGGATCCTCTACCGCCTGACCGACGTGATGCTCATGAAAGCCGAGGCTTTGGTATGCATGGCTCCGGACGATGACAATGACGCTACGGCCAACAAGCAGCTGAGGGACTCTCTGCTCCGCGCAGCTTACAGCATCGTCAACACCATCAACCGCCGTTCCGACTGCAACACCATTCATACGGACATTGACTATACTACCTATGCCAGCAAAACTCAAATGCTCAACCTCGTCTATGACGAACGCGAACGTGAACTGATGTTCGAAGGCAAACGATGGTACGACCTGGTAAGAAGGAGTTTGCGCGACGGCAATACCAAATATCTCATTAGCAAGGTAACGCAGAAAGGCTCCGACAATGCCTCAGTGCTGCAAAGCAAGCTTGCCAAGATGGATGCCTTGTTCTGGCCATTTAACAAAGAGGAACTCAAGGTCAATCCATATCTGAAACAGAATCCAGCGTATAATGATTTGGACAATGGTTCATCGACTTTGACCAAATGACGTGGGACAAGAACGATGATAACAATATCTGAGTACGATAAAGATAAAGCAATATGAAGACTAATGAATATATAAATAAGGTGAGGACAACGCTGAAGCACTTTGTAGCCGGAGCCACCATGGCATTAGTTGCCATGGGGGGTCTGCTGGCAGCATCGTGCAGCGATGACCCTTCTGACGAAAACTATTACACCTTCACAGGACAGATGCTGAGTGAATACCTGAAGACCCATGAGGACTACAGCGAGTTCTGTTCGGTCGTCGAGCGTGCTGGTCTGATGCATCAGCTCTCTGCCTATGGACACTACACCTGCTTTGCTCCGACCAATGAGGCCATGAACAACTATCTCAGTGAGCACGGCCTCACCTCTGTAAGCGAAATGACCGATGCTGATTGCGATACGTTAGCCCGCACCCATCTGGTCGACAACATCTTTACCACCGCCGACATGGCAGATGGTACGCTTACTACCGCAAACATGAACAAGCGATACATTGAGATTACTCATGGACTGGATGCTGACAGCAATGCCGTGGTGTTCCTCAACCGTAGTGCCCATGTCATCTTTAAGCTACAGGACGACTCTGTGGAAAATGGCATCGTGCAGCCTATCAACAAAGTGCTTAAAACCAGCAGCAGTATGTTGCCCGACGTGCTGAAAGAGAATCCACACATCAGCCTTTTCGTGGAAGCGTTGAAGCAGACCCACCTGATAGACAGTCTCTACCAGTATAGGGATCCCAACTACGATGCCAGCGCCTATCCGCGTTATCGTTATGTCTCTCATGTCAACAAGGAGACAGCAACGGTTCCCGATGAGAAGAAACAAGGCTTCACGCTCTTCATCCCGACAGACTCTGTGTTGGCTGCTCGTTATGGCATCACTACAGTGGATCAGCTATACAAAAAAGCTTGTGAGATATATGATGAGGTTTATCCAGAAGATGCCTCAGCCGATTATCATGCAATAGACAAATGCACTGACCGCCGCAATCCGCTCAACCGCCTCATTGCCTATCACATCCTCAACCGTGATGTCATCGGCTGGAATCTGTTGACGCCACGTAATGACATTGGCATCCTGACGACACAGATGAATCCTGTCGACTGGTACGAGACTTTGCTGCCGCACACCATGCTGAAGGTAGAAAAGCTTACAGTGCTGCGTTATGCAGGTGGAAACATGCTGGGTGAACGATATATCAACCGTCGTTATGACGACGAATACACGATACCCGGTGCGCAAATCTCCCAGACAGTGGAGAGCGGCATCAGCAACTCAGCCATCAATGGCCGTTACTTCTATGTCAACGACCTCTTGGCCTTCAACACGCAGACACGGGACATTGTTGATAACTGCCGCATCCGTATGGACTTCTCTACGATCTTCCCTGAGCTCATGACCGAGAACATCCGTCAGAACGGTACCAACCCGAAGGTGCAGGACCCTGATTATGACGAGACCGGAAAGTATGGCCGTAACTATTACTTCCCCAATGGCTATCTGAAGAACGTCAGTGTCAATGGTTACTTCGTATACCGACGTCCTCACGATTACTACGATTCTTATGAAGGTGACGAGATGAATATCTTCGGCAACTTCGACATCACGTTCAAGATTCCGCCCGTTCCATTCGAGGGTGACTGGCAGATACGTCTTGGTTATGCACAGGAACCGACGCGAGGCATTGCACAGATCTACTTCGATGGTGAGCCACAGGGCATTCCATTGGATATGACCAAATCCCTTACCGATCCTTCGATTCTTGGCAGCGGTTTCGTCAGCGATTATACCACAATGAGCACTGAGCAATTGTCAACCGACCAAAAAGTTCTGAAAAACAAAGGCTACTATCGTGGCGCAGCCGGTGGCTATCGTTACAATCAAGGCAGCACGACCAGCGTGGTCTTTGCTACGCAGGCCAACACCATCCGCATGGTGCTCTGTACGGTACATATCGATCCTAACAAGAACCACTACCTGCGCGTGCGTTGCGTGTCGACAAAGAAAGGTAACGACAACGAGTTTATGTTCGATTATCTCGAGCTCGTACCCAAGAGTGTCTATGGCGTGACCGACCAAGGAGCCATAGAGGACATGCTCTAAACAAGGGAAGCGCATCATGAAAATAAAATCATGAAAACAGAACATTAGCAATCAAACGGATAAAGCAGATACTAAAATGAAGAATCTTCCAACATACATCAGATGCCTGACTGCTGCCTTTTTAGCGAGTGCTATGCTGATGGCCTGCAGTGACGACTGGAACGATCATTATGAGTCGGAAAAGACCAGTTCGCAGTCTTTATGGCAGACCATAGAAGCCAACCACGACCTATCCAACTTCGCCCGCATCTTGAAGGCCTGTGGCTACGACAAGAATCTCAACGGCAACCAGTCGTACTCAGTCTTTGCCCTTGACAACAACACGCTTTCCGACCATGAGACAGACAGTCTCATCGGAGAGTACAACCGACAAAAAGGGAAAGGCGTACGCGACAACGACAATACCGTTGTTCGCCAAGTTGTACAAAACCATATTGCCCTTTATCGCCATTCTGTATCAGAATTCTCCAACGACACCATTGTGATGATGAATGGCAAGTATGAGCCCATTACTGCCGAAGGCATCAATGGCAATGCCTTCACAGCGAAGAGCATCAGTTGTGCCAATGGCGAGCTCTATCAGTTGGCCGGACGCATCAGCTATTTCCCCAATATCTATGAATACCTGGGAAAGGATGAAGACCTTGACAGTGTATACACCTTTTTGAAGAGCTATAGCGTCTACCAGTTCATGGAGAGCGCCAGTGTACCCGGCGAGATTGTCAATGGCAAGACCACCTATCTTGACTCCGTAGTGGTACTGCAGAACAGTCTGTTTGAGCAGTTAGGAAAGATCAATATTGAGGACAGCACCTACTGGATGCTGGCACCCACAAATAGCGAATGGAGCAGGCTGGTCAATGAGTATTCCAATTATTTCGTATACCAGAACAGCATCACCAAGTCCGACTCCATGAAATATGCCAACACGCGCATGGCCATTCTCCGAGGAGCGTTTTTCAATCGCAGTGCCAACCCTGACAAGGCCTTCAGAGACTCAGCAGTCTCCACGACCGCTCAAACCCTGCGCCATGGATCAATCATACTCCTTCCGGGCTATGTCTTCTACCATCCATTCAATTCGGGAGGCATCTTCGATGGTGCTACCAACATTACTTGCAGCAATGGCAACGTGCTGAAGACAACCCATTATGCCATTGACAAGCGCAACACTTTCTTACAAGATGTGAAGGTGGAGGCGGAATCTTACAGTGCCCAGGACTCTATCGTCGACGCTGTCATCCCATTGACCACAAGAACTGTCAGTAGCACCAATCCTTGGTATGGCAAGATCTCTGGTAATGGATATGTAGACATTGTGGCTTCCAACACATCAACTGATCCCAATCACTATCCGATGCCGAATGTCTATTTCACGTTGCCCAACCTGCTGTCCAACGTTGGCTACGACATATATGTGGTGACAGCACCTGTTACCGCCTACGATGAGAATGCCACGGCGGATGAGTTGCTGCCAAGTCGTTTCCGCTGTATTCTCTACTATGTCAATCAAGCTGGCAAGCAACAGACGAAGCGACTCAAGATATTTACCAACGACCCCACAAAGGTAGACACCATACAAGTGGCCAGCAACTTTAAGTTCCCCGTTACCTCATACGGCTTGAGCAAGTCGCCCACTCGCTTGCAAGTATGGTCCAACGTGCAGCGTAATCAGACATCAACCTACTCACAGGATATGCACATCGACTGCATCATCGTCAAGTCTCATGAGGAGTGATGTCTCACGTGAACGTTCACATTTCCACAATCAGAAATAATATCCAATGAGAAAATATATTCTTTTTTCCTTGTCCTTGCTTATGGTGAGTCCGCTGACCACCATGGCTCAAGACGACAGCCAGGCAACAGCAAGCGAGACGAAGCGCGCTGCCAAGGTGGTAAAGAAATATCCTGTCCGGATCGTCCGCGGCAAGGTGATTGACGGCAGAAGCCACCAGCCCTTAGCCGGTGTGATGGTCAGTGTGCCCGATGTCGAAGGCTATAGCAGTATGACGGGTGACGATGGCACCTATCAGATTGAGGTGCCGCGATTTGCCAATATGTTGCAGTTGAAGTCACCGGAGATGAATGTCACACTGATGGGACTTCGTAAGACAGAGGAGCAACCAACGGCTGTCCTCTACCCCACTGGTTTCAGCAGTGAATATGACGATGGTGTAAACCTCACCTCTACAACGTCAGCACAGAATTTCAAATACTCCAACGATGTTTCCATAGAGAGTGAAATACAGAAGAAGCTTGGCGCAGAGATGCACACTACCTTACGCAATGGCACGCCAGGGCTGGGAGGCATCATGCTGGCCAATGGCTTGAGCTCACTCAATACCAATGCTCAACCGCTGGTTGTTGTTGATGGCGTGATCTATGACCAGCAATATGGGCGTGAGATGCTCCACTCGGGATTCTACAATGACATTCTCAGTAACATCTCGGTGACCGACATTGAGAAGGTGACGCTGCTTCGCAATGGCACGGCTCTCTATGGCAGCAAGGGTGCCAACGGCGTGCTGCTCATTGAGACCCGCCGCAACCACTCGATGGCAACCCGCATCACCGCCAGCCTCGCCGGGGGCGTGACCTTGGAACCAAAGTTCATCGACATGATGAATGCGTCGCAGTTTAAGAGCTACGCGTCCGACTTGCTGGGCACAACCAACACGTCCATCACCGACTTTAAGTTCCTTAATGAGGATCCTACTTATTACTACTATCCACAGTATCACAACAATACCGACTGGAAGGACTTGGTTTATCGCACAGCTTTCACACAGAACTATTCAGTGAATGTGGAAGGTGGTGACGATGTGGCCAACTACAACCTCTCTTTGGGTTACGTCAACCAGCAGAGCACCCTGAAGTATAACAGCATGAACCGTCTGAACATCCGGTTCAATACCGACATTGCGCTTTCCACTGCTTTCTCTTTGCGCTTCGACGCCTCCTTTGACAATCAGAGACGCAACCTGCGCAACGACGGCGCCCCGCTCAACTATACCGAGGGTACACCATCATCGCCTTCGTTCCTCGCTTACGCCAAGAGCCCTATGCTGAGCCCTTACGCATACTCCGAGGGTGTGCTCTCCAACAGTTTCATCGACATCAATGATGAGACCTACCTTGACGAGGCTTTGGCCCTGTATGACAAATACAACTATAAGCTGGCCAACCCCGTTGCCATCAATATCTATGGTGATGGAAATAACAAAAACCATTTCCAAAACTCAATGGTCTCGCTGTCGATCACTCCAAAGTATAAGTTCAACAGCCACCTGACGCTGAGCGAGCATTTCGCTTACAACCTTGTGAATACCAATGAGAAGTACTACATTCCTCTCAATGGCGTGCCAAGCTATTACGTCTCGGCGCTGGGCATCAATAGGGAAAATGAAGTACGCTCGTTGGCATCCAAGCAAAACTCCGTGTTCAGCGACCTCCGGCTCGACTGGGCCAACCGTTATGGTGCCCACGACCTGCAGGCATTTGGCGGTGCACGCATTATTTGGGAAAGCTACTCGCTCAACACGCAGTTGGGTTACAATACAGGTAATGATAAGACTCCATTCATTAGCTCATCCCTGCAGAACGCCCAGGCTGCCGGAGCTGACGAGAGTTGGGACAGTTGGGCATGGTATGCACAGGTCAACTACAATTACCTGCAACGCTACTACGCACAGCTCAACCTCACAGCCGAAACCTCTTCGCGCTTCGGTCACGATGCAGCCGATGCCGTCCGTGCGTTCTCTGCTCCCTGGGGCTTGTTCTATGGCGTGCAGGCGGGATGGCTGGTCAGCAACGAACCTTGGTTCACGCCCACACGATGGCTCAACTATCTTAAGCTCTCCGCCGGATATGATGTCTCCGGTAATGACGACATCGACCCCTATGCAGCCCGAAGCTATTTCGCAGGCAAACAGTTCCTGTCTGACGTCTCGGGCTTATCGTTTGAGAATATCGGCAACAACGAACTGCAATGGGAGACGACCCGCCGCTTCAATGTAGGTATCGAGGCAAACTTCCTGTCCAACAGGCTCAACCTCCGTGCCAACTATTTCAACAGTCACATCTCCAACCTGTTGACCTATCAGTCGCTGGGCTGGCTGTCAGGCCTGAAGCGCAACTGGAGCAACGGCGGTAAGATGAAGAACCAAGGCTTCGACGTCACGCTCTCTGGCAAAGCCATCGTGACAAAGGACTGGCAATGGGAACTCGGCGCAAGCGTCGGCCATTATAAGAACGAACTGACAGCACTGCCTGAGGGACAGAGTTCTATTGACAATACCGTCTACGGCGCGACCATCCGCAGTCAGATAGGAGGAGCCGCCAACCGCTTCTATGGTTACAAGACAGAAGGTGTCTTCGCCACAACCGCTGAGGCAAAGAAGGCGGGACTCTACATCGTAGGTGCCAACGGCATAGACCATAACTACTTCTCAGCTGGTGACATGCACTTCATCGACCTTAATGGTGACCACCAGATTACCGATGCCGACCGTACCTTCATCGGCGATCCTAATCCTAAGGCCTATGGCAATGTCTTCACCTCGCTGAGCTACAAGCGCTTCCGGTTGGACGCAAACTTCAACTATTGCCTTGGCAACGACGTGTTCAACTACCAGCGCCTACAGCTTGAGAGTGGCAGCCGCTTCATCAACCAGACCACGGCCATGTTGCAACGCTGGCAGAGCGAGGGCGACCTGACGTCCATGCCCCGCGTGAGCTTCCAAGACCCAATGGGCAACAGTCGCTTCTCCGACCGATGGATTGAAGATGGCAGCTACTTCCGCTTGAAGACTGTCACCCTTAGCTATACGTTGCCCGTCAACACCTCTTATTTGCAGGGATTGGAGTTCTGGGTACAAGCCAACAATGTCTTCACACTGACCAAATACTTAGGGTCCGATCCTGAGTTCGCCGTCACCTCCTCCGTGATTGGTCAGGGCATTGATGCCGGTCAGTTGCCACAGAGCCGAAGCTTCGTGGCTGGTATTAAGATTAACCTCTAATTGAAGCCTACTATAACAAATACATTTGAAATCATATGGATACGAACACTAACAGATATTTCCGTCAGTCCGGCCTCTGCCGACTGATGAGCTATGGATTGGGATTGATGCTGCTCTCCTGCCTCGCCCTGTCGCTGTCTTCGTGCTCCGACTTTCTTGATCAGGATTCCGACCGCGTCATCTTCTCTGACAAAGATCATCTTGAGAATGCCGATGACACGTTGTACAGCGTAATCGGTGTTGTCAGCAAGATGCAGCAACTGGCCGACCGCACGGTGCTCTTGGGCGAGATGCGGGGCGACCTCGTGGACGTCAACACCAATACATCCGCTGACATCCGCAACCTTGCACTCTTCAACATCAACGACAGCAATGCCTACAACTCGCCGGCTGAGTACTATGCCGTCATCAACAACTGCAATTACTTCATTGCCCATGCTGATACCGCCATGCGCAACAGCCGCAACGAGCGCATCTTCCTCAAGGAGTATGCAGCCATGAAGTCGTTTCGTGCCTGGGCCTATCTGCAACTGGCACTCAACTACGGCAGCGTGCCCTTCGTAACCGATTATATTGACAACCGCACAGAGTCACTTCGCCAAGACTATCCGCGCAAGGGCATTCAGGAAATCTGTGACTATTTCCTCGACGACCTCAAAGGATTGGAGCAAGTGGAAACGCCCAATTATGGTTCAGTAGGTGGTTACGACTCACGTCTCTACTTCATCCCTATCTATTTCCTCGAAGGCGAACTGAATCTTTGGGGCGGGCACTATCGTGACGCAGCGCTGTGCTACTACAAATATATCAGCACGCGCAATGGCTCCAACAGCGAATATCCCATCAGCACCAACAGCGACAGATGGATGGAGATCAGCGGTTCGATGTGGATGTCTTCCTACAATCAGTGGTCAAGTACCTGTTTTGGTGCTACAGCTAATAACTATAGTGCTACAGGTGAAACCATGACGATAATTCCAAGTGAGACAAATGCGGCAAGTGCCGGCTACTGCCATCTCCAATCACTTTACAATGCTGATAATACCAACAACTATAAGGCATCCATCATACCTTCGCAGGCTATATCCGACCTCTCTGCTGCGCAGGATTATTGTCAGCTGACCTCCAGCGGCAACGTCATCTATGCTCCTAAAGGTCTGGATGACAACCGGACGGGAGACCTCCGTCTCTCAGGCGTTTACCAGAAGCACGCAGTCTTTAGTGACCAGGGAAGGGAGAGTGGAATATTAATGTCAAAATATCAGTTGGGCTCTGTTTACCTCTACCGCCGCACGATGGTCTACCTGCACATGGCCGAGGCGCTGAACCGGGCCGGTTTCCCACGCTTCGCCTTCCAGATTCTGAAGACTGGTATCAACAATGATGTGCTGCGTGACAGCATCATGCCCTATTATCCCAACGACAAGGCATGGTTGGAAAAGTTTGACTTCCCTTCCAGCCAATACATTCTGCGCACAACCATGCAACGCGCCAATGAGAATACTATCGGCATCCATTCGCATGGCAGCGGTTGGACTGAGCTCAACAACCATTACCTCTACCCCGCGGCTCCAGCTACCATGGCGGCTGCCGATACACTCAATTATGAGATAGAAAAAGTTGAAGACCTCATCATCGACGAGGATGCCTTGGAGTTTGCTTTCGAGGGACAGCGCTTCTACGACCTCATGCGCGTGGCGCTGCGCCGCAACGACCCATCTTATCTCGCCAATAGAGTGTACAACCGCCGCGGTGTTGACAAGGCGGCTGAGATGCGGGCGCTCATTTCTGTAGACCTCATGCAGCCAGCCAACTGGTATCTCCATTATAACCACAATGGTAAAATCGGATTTTAATATAGCAATAAGATCAATACAATTATGATGCGATTATCAACTATAATGCTTGCTCTGCTGTTTGCCACGACATGCTCTGCGCAAACACAGGCTGCCACACAAGCCACCGACTCTGTTGGCCGCATCGCCATCACGGTGGTAACCAAGACGGGCTCTCCCATTGAGTCTGTGCTGCCCGAGTATCAGTCGGATGAACACGGACCTATGATCTACCCTTCTGAAAAGCGCCTGGAACTGGTCAATCCCCACCGGTCCATCCTCTTTTCACGTATCAAGGAAATCAAGTTCCATGCCACTAAGATTGCCTTGCCCACAGGCATCAAGACCATCCACAATGAGAAAGACCATGCCACTACATTCACGGTCTATTCCATTAGTGGCAAACTGATAGGAACAGGCTTGAAGCACATGCCTGCCCTGCCCAAGGGCATCTACATCGTCAATGGTCAGAAACTCATCGTCAAATAAGTGAGAGACAGAAGATATTGTATTATAAACAGCATACATTCTATGATTCGCAAACCACTCATACTTACCGTCTTCATGGCATTTATTGCCATGACGGCCTTCGCCCAGGATTCTCTTTGGGTGAAATATCAGAATCGGTTTAAGGACAATCGGTTTCTTTTCTCCATGGAAGGACTCGATTCGGTTGAGCTGCGGGGACGCGGTACGACCCTGCCTGTTCTTCGCCGTTACTCCTCCCGTTACAGCAGAGGCTATCAGGACTATCGACTGACGGGCATGTTCTCTTCCGACTCCTGCTCACTGGTCATAGGGGATCCCGGTCGCATCCTGTGGAAGACCAACGTCTCAGACAACAACTACAACAATGACTACATGAATCCTAACTCCCGCTGGTGCTTCAAGCATAGCAAGGAGTCGGAGCACTTTGTCGTCTATTGGGATTCCAAGTTTGGCGACAACCCCAACAGTCCCAGCGTCAACGCTAACTTGCGCGTCGACGTAGACGATCTGCTTCGCAAGGCTGAGATGTTCTACACGCGCAATGTCGACTCGCTGAAGATGGTGACCACCGGTGGCGGACGAAGCCAGCTCGACCATTACAAGATGGGCATCTATCTGCTCTATCAGACCGACTGGCTGGCTGTGGGCTCTGGCTTTGACAATGTGATTGGCACCCTGTGGGTCAATCCTTCTACCTGCCATCCCGTAGGCTCAACCATCGGTCATGAGATTGGTCACTGCTTCCAGTATCAGGGCTATTGCGACCGAATCCTCAACGGAGGTAGCGACAACTTCCATTCCAACTTCCGTTACGGCTATCCCAAGTCCAACGGAGGCTGTGGCTTCTGGGAGCAATGCGCACAGTTCCAGTCGTTCCAAGACTATCCCTCCGAAGCCATCACGTCCTACAACTTCTCCGTGTGGCTGGCCAACTGCCATCGTCATTTCGAACATGAATGGCAGCGCTACGCCTCCTACTTCGAACAGTACTATTGGTTGCAGTATTATGGCAACGACGCCTTGGGGCAGATATGGAACAAGAGTGTCTACCCGGAAGATGCCAACCAGGCCTTCATGCGTATCTATCTGGACAACAAGTACGACTCGCTGCGTACGGTTCTCTTCGACTATGCGCGCAAGACGGCCACCTTCGACTACAACCGTATCCGTGCTTATGTAGGCGCCTCAACCATTGATCGATACACGGTGGCAACATGTGACACCACCGATGGTTGGCATTGCGTCGCTTACGGCTCCTGCCCACAGCCAACCGGCTTCAATGTAATTAAGGTCAACAACTTCAAGGCCGGCTCACCTGTCACGTTCCATTTCAAAGGCCTTCCCGTCGGTTCACCGCTTGTAAGCACCGACCCCGGAAAGCAGGTAGACGGCGATGGCAAGATCGTGGCCACGGTCAATCACTTCAACACCACCGACCTTGCCGGCAATGAAGGTTGGGCTTATGGATTCGTGGCCTACATGAATGACGGTTCCCGCATCTATGGCCCGTCGCGCTTTGTCAATGCCGCCAGCCAGGAGTCAGAACTATCCTTCACCGTACCCTCTGGGGTGCGTCGGCTGTTAGTCGTCGTCCAAGGCTCGCCCATGGTCTACCGTCAGTGCCCATGGGATGAGAAGGAATCGACCGACGACCAGTTGCCATATCTCTATAAGATAGACTAAACGCCTTGTACTACGAAAAAGACAGCGCAGTTACACCATCAAGCAACTGCGCTGTCTTTTTTGTGTTTGCACTCAAACTATCACCCTGATGAAAATCATTACCCTGGAAATGCGATAATACTTATTCACAGTCGTTAATATATTCAGAAATAAGTTTACAAAGCGTTGATATGGGAAAAGCGTCATTTTGAGAAGAAAATTGGCTAATATCGTAAAGAAATTTCCCCAAAACCGAGAGCGCGTCGCCATTCCGCCGAAACGAAGTCGGAGTTTCGCCGAAACGAAGTTGTCATTCCGCCGAAACGAAGTCGAGGATACGCCGTAAGAGCAGTACAATTACGGCATAACTGCGCCTCATTATCGGCCTTTTTTGGGGGACCATATCATTGGTTTTGAGTCAACAATTATCGCAATTATCTGATAGCCAGTAAGTTTTCAAAAACAATCAATAACAGCGTTATTTGGAGTCGAGGACGACTTCGTTTGAAAAAATGGCCTCCACAATGTTAAATACACATGAATGAATTTGACAATATCCAATGCAGTGTACATCTGTGTCCAATTCCACGATGGTCAGGTCACTACGATGGAGACTCTCAGGTGCGCGTCCGATATTCTGGTGCGATGCCTTAATATTTTCTATCCGATTATCCAAGCATCTTCCAAAGATATTGATCTTACGCCAGTACCCCATATATGGCCAGTCACAAACAAAACAATTGTCCAAATTGCTGTCAATTCCGTCCAAGAGGGATAATTATAGACGATAATTCTATTGACAAGTCATTAATTTGACTATATTTGCAAGTGTTGAAACAGCATGAAGCATACATCTCGAGAGCACCGCTCTCACCTAAATAGAATCACAGAATAAAAAATAGTTTATCTACTAAAACTTAAGTACAATGAAAAAGTTTACGCTAACACTCAAGTGGGCACTTTGCATGATGCTGCTCTTTGTCGGCACCAACGCATTTGCTCAGTACTCGGGGGAAGTGACGCAAGGTCCAACCACCGACTACTCTCAAGCCCAAATCAAGTTTAAGCTGACAGATGTCGCCACGACATTGGGTACCGACACGGCAACCCTTGCCAAAGCGCTCGACGACTGGGCTACCAAAGCACCAACCGACGATGCCAGCAAGATGTTCGCCTTGATCAGCAAGGATGGTGCCACTCAGTACAACTACACCGGCAACTACGGTGAGTTCTGGATGGACGAGGCCGGTCAGGCGCATGCCTACGATGGCGCTGCCTGGTATGTGGGCAACAGTTGGAATGTGACCAAAGACGAGTATGTCGTCTACGTCGGTCAGATGCCTAATCATTTCACCGCCTCTGACACCGTTTCAACCAAGGTTGCCCTCTACTATGGCGGCAAGCAGGCAACCTTCGATGTATCATTGATTATTTATGTTCCTACCCTTCCTGATGCACAACAGTTGATTTCCAAGTTGAACATCGTCGGTTCGCAGGAGATCACTCATGAGATGTATCCGCGCTCAGGTTATGACGCAGACGCCGTCAAAGTCAGCATGAAAGGCGTTCCCGAGTTGCTCGGCCTTTCACAGTCTGATTTCGCCTCTGTAGCAAACAGCATGGCATATCAGCCGAAGCTCGACCTTACCTACGGCATGATGTCCGACAGTATTGTAAAGATAAAGACCAACGACGGATGGGTGCGCCGTGCACTCGATGCCAATGGCGACACGCTTGCTGCCTGTGGCAATGCTCCTTATGACAAGGCAGACGTGCTCTTTGTGCAGAATCCCACCTATGCAGCAGCCGATACCACTATGTCAGTGAACATCGGACAGTATCCTGGCAAGCTTAAAGTCGGCGACAAGATTTATTCCGATCTCTATCTCGTCTATGCCGACAAGGCTTATCGCGTGCGTTACAACATCAACATCATTGAAGCTCCTTATCACGGACTCGATGACATGACGGCTGTCGGTGACACCACCATCGAACTGTCCCAGGTTCCTACTACCGACTATTCAACGGTGAAGTTCACACTCAATACCAACACGATTGCCGCTGCCCTCGGCACTACGGCATCCGACCTCAGCCTGCAGGCTATCGACGCCAATGGCAGTCTCTCGTCTAACTCCACAGCCAACAATGGTGGCTACTGGTTGACCAAGAATGGCACCATCGTTTCTTATGGTGCCTCCGCAGCCTTCTTCATCGAGCCGGATGCTGCCAACAACTATTCAGCCATGCATGCTGGCCAGTACCCCAATGCACTCGCTGCCGGCGATACTGCTCACACCGTGCTCTATCTCGTGAAGGACAGCAAATACTACAGCGTCCATGTGAACTTCTATATCATCAAAGGTTCTGAAATCGACCAGGATAAGTTTGAGAGCGTTGCTACCCGCAACCTGATCATCCAGCAGTTGCTGGACAACAGCTACAACTTCTCTGACGCCAACAACACTGGCACTACTGCTTCTGTCAACATCTCAGAGATCAATGACCTCATCGGTACTACCGAGCCGGTGCTCTATGCACTCGAGCAGGACTCTCTCGTTGCCACGGGCAAACCCGTCTACACCAAGTCATACACCTGCACGCCTAACCCAGGCTTCTGGGTAACAGCTGATGGACACAGAGGCACATGGGGTGCCAAGTCTTGCGTCTGGGGTATCGTCTATGCCAGCGATGGTACCAAGGGCACCTTCCGTTGCATCCAGTTCCCAGGCAACACGAAGGTCGGCGACTCCTACAATGGCCAGTACTTCCTCGTCAATGAGGAGACCGGAAAGATGGTGACTGTCAATGTCAACTTCCAGATTGTGCAGACACTTGCCCAGATCTCTGAGGTAGGCAACATGTCAGTCAAGCTTCCCGTCAGTTTCGAAGACGCTACGGTAAAGGTTGGTCTCAAGACCGTTGCCAATGCACTTGGCTATGGCTCTGTTGACGAACTGCTGACCTCTGGCACATTCCGCGGTCTGAAGCAGGACGGAACCTACACTGATGCTGTTGATCCCGTTGGTAATGGCATTACCTTCGACAACAATGGATATGCACAGACAGAGGGTGGCAACATCGGTATCAACTTCGCAGCTGATGGCGACAGCGCCAACATCACTACTTACTGCAACGCTGAGATTGCCGAGACCTTCAACATCCCTGCTACCGTATGTTTCGACAAGACTGGTACTGACGGTGCCGTGAAGCGCTATGTCATCAGCCTTACCTTCATGGATCCCGCCGCATACCAGGCAATCATCACTGGTATTGACACCATCAAGGCAGAGACCATCGCCAACGGAAAGATCTATGACCTCAACGGTCGCCGTGTGATCCGTCCTGTCAAGGGTGTGTATATCATGAATGGTAAGAAGTTTGTCGTCAAGTGATAGCTTCTATGTAATTGTTTTCTGAACACTAATCGTGTAACATTCATCCAAGGGGGATGTATCAAAATTGGAGAAGTTCAGAAGT
>SAMEA3663070__coassemble_608_pt1 | contig 19440 bp, 13 predicted proteins | sample SAMEA3663070__metabat2_low_PE_033 | metagenome-assembled genome bin SAMEA3663070 (sample SAMEA3663070) | pig gut metagenome | biome: pig gut; feature: pig-associated habitat; material: faeces | place: France | collected 2012
GAATGCTCCCATCGGTATCGGCGAGTAAACGCCCGGAATACGGTTCAGTCCGTCGATGAGAGTCTTTCGCCTTTCGACATATTCGTCGTACACGTCACGGTAATATTCCTCCGGCGCATCGAGCGAAGCCTCGGCCACAATCTGCCCAAGCAGAGGTGGAGAGAGCCTGGCCTGACAGAATTTCATTACCGCTTTTCTTACTTCCGCGTTGTGGGTGATGAGTGCTCCCACGCGAATTCCGCATTCTGAATAACGCTTTGAGACAGAATCGATGAGGATGACATTGTTCTCAATCCCTTTCAGATGCATGGCACTAATATAGGGACTGCCTGTATAGATGTATTCTCTATATACCTCGTCGGAGAAAAGATACAAGTCATATTTTTTTACGAGGTCCCGTATCTGGTTCATTTCTCTACGGGTATAGAGATAACCTGTCGGGTTGTTGGGGTTGCATATCATGATGGCACGTGTCTTGTCATTGATGAGCTCCTCAAATTTTTCTACTTTAGGTAAGGAAAAGCCCTCTTCGATGGTAGTTGCGATCGTGCGGATTTTGGCACCGGCAGATATGGCAAAGGCCATATAATTTGCGTAAGCAGGCTCAGGTACGATGATTTCGTCTCCAGGGTTCAAACAACTCATGAAGGAGAACAATACAGCTTCCGAACCTCCTGATGTTATGATAATTTCGTCGGGTGTGACATTGATGTTATACTTAGCATAGTATTTCACCAATTTCTCACGGTAAGAGAGAAATCCCTGCGAGGGCGAGTACTCAAGAATCTTGCGGTCAATATGCTTGAGCGCCTCAAGTCCTACTTCCGGAGTCGGAAGGTCTGGCTGACCAATATTAAGGTGGTAAACCTTGATGCCTCTTGCCTTGGCAGCAGCTGCAAATGGGGCAAGTTTGCGGATAGGTGATTGTGGCATCTCAAGCCCACGGATAGATATTTCTGGCATAATGGCTATTCTATACTTTACTTTATTATGAATAATACGGCACAAAGTTAGTCTTTTTTTTTCAGAACTTTCAATGTATCGCTTTTTTTCTGCTCTTCATTTACAAATCATCAAGCATGATGGGAATCTCAACGGCTTTAATCTTTACATTCTTTCTTTCCCATTTCTTCACCTTCTCCTCTGATGCAGGAGATAGTTTCCCCATGATATATTGTTCCATAACGAGGCCGCCTAGTGGACAAGCCAGGTCGGCTCCCCAACCTCCGTTCTCTACATACACGCTAACGGCGATACGTGGATGCTTTTCTGGGGCAAATCCCATGAAGACACTATGATCGTGCCCTTCGTTTTGCGCCGTGCCCGTTTTGCCACATACTTTATAATGCGGATTGCGGATTGCGGTACAAGTGCCATTGATGACAGCAGCACGCATGCCCTCAATAACAATCTCGAACGATTCTTTAGAAGGGCGAGACTGATGACGAACGGTTAAGACGCTGTCGCCGACTTGCGTAGAACTATTCTTGTGAATATGTGGTGTATACCAATATCCTCTGTTGGCAATAACGGCGGCTAGGTTACAAAGCTGCAATGGAGTTGTTCTTACCTCGCCTTGTCCCATTCCGAGCCACATGATGGTTGTGCCATTCCATCCGTGATGAGTGAAGTCGAGATAAGCTGCATCAGGGATCAGCCCTCCCACTTCTCCAGGCAGGTCAATTCCGAGAATATGTCCCAGCCCCATACTTGCCATGAATGAATGCCAGTCATTGATTGCTGTGGCCTTCACAGGATAAAGCGCACGGTTGTCCACGAAGTCGCGGAAGGCCTGGCACCACCACGCATTGCAGGATTGTCCGATGGCTTGAACCAAATCGAGAGGAGAATGGTGCTCATGGCATCCGATGTGGATGCCATTTGTCCAAAATCCTTTATGACAGGGGTACTGTGTCTCGGGAGTGATGGCTCCGAATGTTAGAAGTGTAGCGGCTTGAGCTACTTTAAACGTCGAGCCAGGCGAATATTCCATGGATATTGCCCGATTGACGCTTGCATCAACTTTGTTATGGCTAACCATACAAAGTATTTCACCTGTTGATGGATCTATGGCGACAATGCTTCCCTGCTTACCATTAAGCAAGCGCTCAGCCAGGTTCTGCAATTTTGCATCTACTGTCAATGGGCGATCGGTGGGCAATTGGTAAACGCCCTGAGCCTGTATGCTAAATGTATTTATCAGTTCAAGTGATATGACTAATAACAAGTTGTAAATGAGCTGTCTCATTCTGTTTTGCTTGCTTGTTTCTCTAATACTTTCTTTAAGAATATAGGTGTATATCCTAATTCACTTTTTGCTATCTTCTCGGGTGTGCCAGTCGTGAGCACTTGACCACCCTTCCGGCCTCCTTCCGGTCCCATGTCAATAATGTAATCTGCCAGTTTGATGACATCGAGATTATGCTCAATGATGACAACTGTGTTTCCGCGGTCGACTAGTTTCTCAAGTACGTCCATTAAGATTCTGATGTCTTCAAAATGAAGGCCTGTGGTCGGCTCGTCCAAAATGAATAGCGTATGGCCGGTGTCACGTTTTGACAATTCTGTGGCGAGTTTCACGCGTTGGCTTTCTCCGCCTGATAGAGTTGTGGAGCTCTGCCCAAGTTTGATATATCCCAATCCAACATCCTGCAGGGTTTTTATCTTCTGAAGTATATTGGGCACATTCTCAAAGAATTCCACAGCTTGGTTAATGGTCATGTCGAGTACGTCCGCGATCGATTTCCCCTTGTACCTTACCTCTAATGTCTCTCTGTTGTATCGCTTGCCATGACACACTTCACAAGGCACCATCACGTTGGGCAGGAAGTTCATCTCAATCACCTTATATCCATTGCCACCACAAGCCTCACAACGTCCACCTTTCACATTGAAGGAGAAGCGGCCGGGTTTGTAGCCTCTAATCTTTGCCTCTGGCAGATTAACAAAGAGAGAACGGATGTCACTGAAGACTCCGGTATAAGTAGCAGGGTTACTTCGTGGTGTTCGGCCTATAGGACTTTGGTCTACGTTTACCACTTTGTCAATATTTTCTATTCCTTCAATTTTGTCGTACGGCATGGGCTTCTTCAACGTGCGATAGAAATGGTGCGACAAGATGGGTTGTAGCGTGTCATTGATAAGAGTCGATTTGCCTGAACCTGAAACACCTGTTACGAGGATGAGCTCTCCTAAAGGGAAGTCCACGTCAACATGTTTGAGGTTGTTGCCGCAAGCACCATATAGCTTGATGTGCTTCCCATTGCCTTTACGTCTTTGCGGGGGAAGCTTTATAGCACTTTCTCCGTTAAGGTATTGAGCTGTTATCGTGTGCGTTTTGAGCATTTCTTCTGGTGTCCCTTCAAATACGACTTCACCACCTTTCCGTCCGGCTTTTGGCCCGATGTCGATTATCCAGTCGGCAGCTCTCATCATATCCTCATCATGTTCCACTACAATCACTGTATTGCCAAGGTCGCGCAGTTCTTTCAGAGAGTTGATGAGTCGTTCGTTGTCTCGTTGATGCAGTCCAATACTTGGCTCGTCAAGGATATACAGCACGTTGACCAGTTGAGAGCCAATCTGTGTAGCCAATCTGATGCGTTGACTCTCACCGCCAGATAAGGAGGCAGACTGGCGATTGAGCGACAAATAGTCGAGTCCTACTTCTAAAAGGAAGCTGACACGCGTGCGCAACTCCTTTAAGATCTCATGTGCGATCTGTGCCTTTTGTGAGTCGAGATGTTCCTCAACTTTTGACAGCCATTCGTCAAGCTCTGAGATATCCATATTGGCTACCTCAGCTATGTTTTTATTAGCTATACGATAGGAGAGAGCTTCTGCTTTCAATCGTTGTCCATGACATTCAGGACACTCCCGTTGTGCAAGAAATTGTGAAGCCCATTTCAGGCTGGACTGTGAGTCGTCGTTCTCAATGACGGATTGCAGGTATTTGATGACGCCATCAAAGGAGACAAAGTAGTCGCTTGAGGTGTGAACAATCTCCTTATCTATCTTCACATTTTCTAAAGAACCATTAAGTATCTCGTCTATAGCCTCTTGCGGAATATCTTTATATGGAGTCTTTAAGTCGCAGCCATACTTGTTGAGGATGGCTCCGATCTGCCAGAATATCATTTGGTTCTTATATTTTCCCAATGGAGTGATGGCACCATCGTGAATGCTTAGATTCTCATCGGGGATCACTTTCTTCATGTCTATTTCATTGACTACGCCGAGTCCTTTGCAGTGGGGACAAGCACCTTCGGGTGAGTTGAATGAAAAGAGATTGGGTGCTGGATCACTGTAAGACAAACCAGTGGAGGGATCCATGAGACGCTTTGAGAAGTTGCGTATCTTTCCTGAATCCTTTTCCATTACCATGATAGCTCCGTCGCCTTGTCGCATTGCGACGGCTACGGTGCGTCTTAGTCTTTCGTCGTCCTTTGCCTCAACCTGTAACTTATCAATCACTACTTCAATGTTGTGATTCTTGTATCGGTCAACTTTCATGCCCCGAGTGATTTCTTTGACTTCACCATCTACTCTGACGTAAAGATAGCCTTTACGTCTCATGCTGTCAAAGAGTTCACGGTAGTGCCCTTTATGCTGTCTGACTAATGGAGAGAGGATGTATACACGTTGGCCATCATAGTCGTGGAGAATCATACTGATGACCTTCTCTTCCGTGTATTTTACCATCTTTTCGCCGCTGATATAGCTGTATGGCGTACCGGCACGGGCGTAAAGAAGACGAAGGTAATCGTATATTTCTGTCGTTGTGCCCACTGTAGATCGTGGGTTTTTATTGGTTGTCTTTTGCTCTATGCTGATGACGGGGCTTAGTCCGGATATCTTGTCTACATCAGGACGTTCGATGTTGCCCAGAAAGTTTCTTGCATAGGCCGAGAAGGTTTCAATATACCTGCGCTGACCTTCGGCAAAGATGGTGTCGAAAGCTAAAGATGATTTTCCGGAACCTGACAGGCCGGTGATGACAGTCAAGGAGTTGCGTGGTATGCTTACGTCAATACCTTTCAGATTGTGTACGCGGGCGCCGTACACTTTAATCCATTCTGTATGCTTGTCAATCATGTTGTTATCCTTTCCTTATCTATTAATTATTGGTCTGTTGATGTAGATTCCGTGTAACCTCTGAGCAGGTTAACGTCACGGCGAATATTAAATTTTCGACCATCGGCTCCGCGGGCTTTTACTAAGACATAATAAACACCTTGTTTCACATCTTTCCCATGAAACGTACCATTCCATCCGCCGGCAGGGTCAGTCCAACTATATATTTTCTGTCCCCACCTATTATATATAGTAGCTTCAAATTCCACAATACTCTTATAACCCTCTTTGGCTTTATAGACATCATTGATGCCGTCGCCGTTGGGTGAAAAGGCATTGGGAAATTCTAACTGGCTTTCCGATATGGCCACTGCAATGGGGGTGCCTTCTGATGACCAATAATTATCAGTGTAGGCTACCGTGTCGTTGCCGTTGACAAATGTGGCCCAGAGCTCGACATAGTGGCTACCGGCTTCATTAAACGTGTAGCTGGTTTCTTCTTCATAACGTACCAGATATGGAGTGTCGCGCTCGCCGTTACGATAGAAGTGCCATTCGTAATAGGCCGTCCAACCGTCAGTGTTTTCTGCGCCACTTTTGAAGGTAACGGTCAGTGGTGCTGACTCCGTAATTGAGGTAGTGCTCTGTTCGTCACCATTACTGTCAGTGTAGTTGGCAGTGGGCGAGATCGTGGGGATGGTCGTTTGGGCTTTTACAGCACCAACTGCAGCCAATAGCAGACAAAGTATGATGGTGTATGCTTTCATTGATGATACTTCTTACTTAAATTGCAAAGTTAAGCATTTTATATCAATTACTTTGCATTTATGATTATAAATTTATTTGAAGGCAAAATAAGGACATCATTTTCTTGGAAATGTTTTGTCGTATCGGGAAAAAATCGTAATATTGCATACCATAACGGATTAATCAAGTTGTTCGTCTCGCCAGCTTTTACGCAGTAGGGACTTGTTTTGATCATTGAAGAATGAAAAAAGTATTATTTTTCTTTTTAGTAATTAGTGCTTGCACGATAAGTGCCTCGGCAAGGTCAATGAAGGATTTGTGGTCATCAGCTCCTGATTCCCTTTTTCGCTATGTTGACCATAATCATCGATTGGAGATGACGAGCTTTATCGATATGGGGCTTAAAGGGGACGTGGATAATCAATTGGGGTCAAAAAGTGTGATGGACACCATAACAAATGATTATATTCATCTCACGTTGAGCGCACAGTTGTCTATGGCTATCAAACGTCTGGCCGTTGCAGGGGGCGATTCAGTCCTTTGTGTTGTGCGGACTTGGAGTGCCCCTGAGAAGGAAAGCTCGGCATTGCTTTATGACCAGAATTGGAATCTCATAGGTGAGGCTGTTGAGCATTCATCGGACCTTAAACAACAGCTATTGGTGCGTCCTGATACGATGTCGGAAGCTAACTACCGTGAGCTGTTGGGTGAAATTGACTTTACCATGGTGAGCTATGAGCTCGCTGCTGACAAACCTTCTCTCAAAGTGTCCTTGTCTATTCCAGCCGTCGATAAAGTGCAGAAACAAAGATTTTCTGTTATAAAAAAGTTAAAGGAGTTGAATTGGGATGGTAGAACATTTAATTAAATATAAATCGGAACAAATTTCTTCTTATTTTCATGCATAGAGAAGATAATTTGTTTAACTTTGCAATGTGTTTTTCATGGTATTAGATTATTAAGGTTAAGTAAGAAGTTGGCTGTCGTGAGATAGCCAATTTTCGTTTTTACTAGTCTGAGTGTCCTATCGATGTTGGATTCTGTACACATTACATAACTATAAGATCACATAACTATAAAATCAAAATCTTATGAAGAAGGCCTGCTTATTTCTTATGACGCTGACCAGTTTGTTCCTTACGGCTTGTCAGAAAGTTGCAATCAATGATGGGGAGGGAGAGGAAACCGAGGATAAGGTTACCTTGAATTTCCATATTAACCAGTTGGACAATGCTTCTCTCTCATTTTACGGGATGAGCGCCGATACCCAACAACAACGTCTTTCAACAAGGTCTACCGATATTACCTCTTTGTGCAGCCGCATCAATTTGGCTGTTTATCAAAGTGGCACACGTGTGAGTCAAGTCAACCAGGAAGCAGGAGACAAGAATTTTGGCGCGCCTTCTGTATCGCTCAAGCCTGGCCAGTATGACATTGTCATCCTCGCTCATAATTATGCTTCCAATCCTACGCTGACCGATCCTGAGAAAATAACCTTTGGTAAAGATTTGACCGACATCTTTCTTTGGACGGGTAATCTGGATGTGGAGAAAGATGAAAATCGCAATGTATCCATGCATAGAGTTGTGGCCATGTTTCGGCTGACGACTACTGATACTATACCCTCCGACGTCGCCATGATCCGCTTTTATTACACTGGCGGAAGCTCCTCTCTGAACGCTCATTCAGGTTTGGGATGTGTGAACTCCAAGCAGACAGCCTCTTTTGCGATTGACAAGAGCAAGAAAGGTCAGACTGCCTCTTTTGATGTCTTCACCATTCCTAAAGCAGAAGGCGACAACTTGTTGAAAATAACAGTTACTGCTTATGATGCCTCTAACAATATAATCGTAGAGAAGAACTTTACAGACGTTCCTGTCAAATGTAACCAAATCACGCATTACACTGGGAAACTGTTTGATGGAGGCGAGGTTGGTAGCTCCGATAATGTCGGTTTCCATTTGACAACGGATGACGAATGGAGCATTGTTGAGCGAAGTTTCTAATTGTTTTTTGCGGTTTTTGCTTGCTAATTGGCCGAAATATGCTATCTTTGCAATTAAGTTAGCTAATTTACATTTTATGGGATTATTCGGTTTATTCGGTAAGAAAAACAAGGAGACATACAATCATGGTTTGGAAAAGACGAAGCAAAGCGTTTTTTCCAAACTTACGAGAGCCATTGCAGGCAAGTCGAAAGTAGACGATGATGTCCTTGACAATCTTGAGGAGGTGCTCATCACGTCGGATGTAGGTGTGGAGACAACTCTGAAGATCATTCATCGTATTGAGGATAGAGTGGCTCGTGATAAATATGTCTCTACATCGGAGCTTAATACCATCCTGAAGGAGGAAATTGCGGCATTGTTGACTGAAAACAATACCAGTGATGGTACTAATTGGGATTTACCTACCGATCACACACCATACGTCATTCTTGTGGTTGGTGTCAATGGAGTAGGCAAGACTACAACTATTGGTAAACTGGCTTATCAGTTCAAGCAAGCAGGAAAAAAAGTCTATTTAGGTGCAGCTGATACTTTCCGCGCAGCAGCAGTTGAGCAGATTCAGATCTGGGGCGACCGGGTTGGCGTGCCTGTTATTAAACAGCAGATGGGTGCCGACCCTGCCAGTGTCGCCTTTGACACCTTGCAGAGTGCCAAGGCTAATAATGCGGATGTTGTGCTGATTGATACGGCTGGCAGACTTCACAATAAGGTAGGGCTGATGAATGAATTGAAAAAGATCAAGGATGTCATGAAAAAGGTCGTGCCAACGGCTCCCGATGAAGTCCTTCTGGTCTTGGATGGAAGCACGGGACAGAATGCTTTTGAGCAGGCAAAGCAGTTCTCGGCTGTTACCAATATTACTTCATTGGCCATTACTAAGTTGGATGGCACTGCGAAGGGCGGAGTTGTTATTGGTATTTCCGACCAACTGAAAGTCCCTGTTAAATACATTGGCTTAGGCGAGAAAATGGAAGACCTTCAGTTGTTTAATAAGAAGGAGTTTGTCGACTCGCTTTTCTAATGCATATTTTTTTTGACTCCATGGAGTTATTGCATGAAGTAAATAATAGGGATTAAACATGAAGAAAAATCAGATAGATTTTATTACCATGGGCTGTTCTAAGAATTTGGTTGATTCTGAGCAGCTCATGCGTCAATTTGCCGACAAAGGTTATCATTGTGTGCATGATGGCAAACGTATACAAGGTGAGATAGCTATTGTCAATACCTGTGGCTTTATCGAGAGCGCTAAGGAGGAAAGCATTAATACGATACTTGAACTTGTTGATGCGAAGAATAAGGGCAAGTTGAAGAAAATATATGTAATGGGTTGTCTGTCACAGCGCTATCAGAAGGAACTTGAAGATAGTATTCCTGAGGTAGACAAGTTCTACGGTAAGTTCAACTATCGTCAGCTGCTTGATGACCTTGGTCCTGCTCCGCAAGTAGGTGAAGCGGCTGTCAAGTTTTCAGCGCGCCGTACCGATGCCAACACACGTCGCTTGCTCTCCACTCCGTCGCATTATGCTTATGTGAAGATTGCTGAGGGTTGCGACAGACATTGCGCTTATTGTGCTATTCCTCTTATCACGGGCAAACATGTCAGCCGTCCCATGGACGACATCCTCGATGAGGTAAGGGAACTGGTCAGTGAAGGAGTTAAGGAAATCCAAATTATCGAACAAGAACTCACTTACTATGGTGTAGACCTTTACGGTAAACCTATGATAGCGGAGCTTATCAATCGCATGGCCGACATAGATGGCGTGAAATGGATTCGCCTTCACTATGCTTATCCTAACCAATTTCCGCTGGACTTGCTTGATGTGATGCGCGAGCGAGATAATGTGTGCAAATATCTTGACATTGCCCTACAGCATATTTCTGATCATATGCTTCAGTTAATGCACCGTCATGTGAGTAAGCAGGATACGTTGGAACTATTAAAAACGATTCGGGAGCGTGTGCCTGGCATCACTTTGCGTACGACACTCATGGTTGGCTTCCCAGGCGAGACGGAAGAAGACTTCCAAGAGTTACTCGACTTTGTGCGTAGTCAGCGTTTTGAGCGTATGGGTGCATTTGCCTATTCAGAAGAAGAAGGTACTTATTCTGCCGAGCATTACAAAGATGATGTTCCCGCTGAGATAAAGCAGCAGCGGCTTGACAAGCTCATGGCCGTGCAGGAAGAAATCAGCAATGCAGTTGAGGCCGCAAAGGTTGGTAACATTTACAAGGTGATCATCGACCGGAAGGAGGGCAACTACTATGTCGGTCGAACGGAATTCTGTTCACCGGAGGTTGATCCTGAAGTGCTTATACCTGCTGACAAGAAGAAGTTGCATACCGGTCATTTCTATCAGGTTAAAATGACTGACAATGACGAGTTTGACCTTTATGGAGAAGTGGTATGAACAATAAGGAATATATCGCTGAGCTTGCCGAAAGAGCAGGCTATACGCAGACAGACACTCAGCAGATGGTACGTACAATCGTGGAGACGATGAGCGCCGCCTTTGAGGCGGGTGATACGGTTCAGGTGTCCAAGTTTGGGTCCTTTGATGTAAAGAAACGATTGGAACGTATTATTGTAAATCCTGGAACTAAGCAACGCATGCTGGTTCCTCCTAAGTTGGTTCTTTCTTTTAAGCCTATTGTGGCTATTAAGGAGGACCTGAAGAATACATAGAAGCAGTCAGTCGTGCAGGTCTCAATAAAGAATGACATAGGCCGGAAGCATGACAGGTTATAGTAATTTGGAATGAGCAAGATAGGAAACAAAGAACTCGCCAATGAATTGGTGGAAAAGCATGGTTTAAGCAAAAAAGATGCGGAGCAGTTCGTATCCCTTATGTTTGACGTGCTCAATGATGGACTGCGTCAGGATAAGCTAGTTAAGGTAAAGGGATTGGGTACATTCAAGATCATTAATATGTCGTCACGCCGGAGTATCGATGTGAACACTGGTAATCCGATAACTATAGAAAGTCGTGACAAGCTATCCTTTACTCCTGACAATGCTCTGCGCGATAAGGTCAATGCTCCTTTTGCTCAGTTTGATACGGTGGTCTTGAATGACGGTGTCGATTTCACCGATATTGACCGTAGTTTTTCTAAACAGTCGGACGAAGGACCTGCTAAAGAGGAAACGAAGCTGGAAGACAATAAAGTGCCGTCGGAAGTTGAGAAAGTAGTCCAACCTGAACATGCGGAAGTTGTCTCGCATGCTGATACCACGGTTACTGTCGATGACGCGTATCCGTTAGATAGTGCAGTATCCGTGCCTGATACTGAGGTTGATTCTACGGATCAAAAACAGTCGGGTGCGCCTGCTACTTATGCATCTTCCGATGAAATGGCGCATTTTGATGAACGTGTTCACAAAGATGCGCAATTGATAACCGACAAGACAAATGAAGAGCGGTCCACGCCTGATTCTGTATCTGCTCCAACACCTGATGCCGATGTTGCTGCTTCTGTTGGCAATGAGCATGAGTCATTTCCATCTACTCCCGAAGATAACAAGCAAGAAGTTGCATCATTAGATGTTTCTTCTAAGGATTCCGGCATGGAGATTGAAACCACGCAGGACAATGAGCATGATGCGACGCCCGTTACAGATGTGCAGTCATCGACCGTTGGGCATCATGTAGCGCAAGAAGTTGAGTGCGACGAAGATAGGTTGGACGAAGAGGCTACTCATCGTAAACGATTGTATCAATGGCTAGCTTTAGTCGCCAGTGTATTGGTGTTCTTTATTGTTGGTGGCGGATATTATTTTTTCCGTCAGCTGCAACTGAGAGACAATCGCATTTCTCATCTTGAAGCCATTGTGAACAGCAATCGCCCCGTAGTGGCAAAGCATGTTGCTGTAAAGACAGAAGCGCCAAAGTCGGTGGGTCATGTTGCTGAACCTTCTTTGGCTGACAAGCCTTTGAAGCCAACGGACAATCCTCAAAAGGACAAAACATTATCTAATGTGAGTTCGGAGGCTGCCACAAAGAAGCCTGTTCAGGTTGAAACAAAAAAAACGATGGAATCGGATAAAACAAAGGCAAAGGAGGTTCCTTCGAACAGTGATTACAATAATGATGTGCGTATACGTACTGGTGCCTATACGATTGTGGGTATCGAGAAAACGGTTACTGTTAAGGACGGTCAGACCTTGTCGGGTATAAGTCGTACTTATCTTGGCCCAGGCATGGAATGTTATATAGAGGCAGTCAATAGTGGCAAGCGTTCGTTGGCAGTAGGCGACAAGGTTAATATTCCAAAGCTTGTTTTGAAGAAGAAGCTTAGAAAATAGCATTTCTGTGTCAGTCGCTTTAGTTCCATGCATGCTCTCATGTAAGTGATGGAATAGACGATTCTATTTTCGTTGAACAAGTTTCGTAAGCTGAGAAGCAACAACTATAAAGATCAAGGGCTGTGTCAAAGTGTGATGTTACTTTGACACAGCCCTTTTTCTTTATTTAATCAAATCTCACAAATCCTTGTGAGTCATCTTTATAAGCTTATTGCTAGCTTTTATAACTTAGATGTTTTAGCCATTCATTGACAACAAGAACTCATTGTTGTCTTTGGTCTTCTCCATGCGATCATGGATGGTATTCATGGCCTCCAGTGAGTTCATGTCAGCAATGTATTTTCTCAAGATCCACATGCGGTCGAGTGTCGTCCTGTCCTGAAGCAAGTCATCACGACGTGTGCTCGATGCTACGAGGTTGACAGCCGGGAAGATGCGCTTGTTGGAGAGAGAACGGTCAAGCTGTAATTCCATGTTGCCGGTACCCTTGAATTCCTCAAAGATCACCTCGTCCATCTTAGAACCTGTATCAATCAGAGCTGTAGCAATGATGGTCAGTGATCCTCCTCCCTCGATGTTACGTGCGGCACCAAAGAAACGCTTTGGCTTCTGCAAGGCGTTGGCATCTACACCACCGGTAAGCACCTTTCCGGAAGCTGGCGATACCGTGTTGTAAGCACGTGCAAGTCGTGTGATGGAGTCGAGGAAGATCACAACATCGTGTCCGCATTCCACCATTCGTTTAGCCTTCTCCAATACTATACCTGCAATCTTCACATGGTGGTCGGCGGGCTCGTCAAAGGTAGAAGCTATCACCTCTGCATTGACTGTGCGTGCCATATCGGTGACTTCCTCAGGTCGCTCGTCGATGAGTAACATCATCAGGTAAGCCTCTGGATGGTTGGCAGCTATGGCGTTGGCAATGTTTTTCATCAAGATGGTCTTACCCGTCTTTGGCTGTGCCACGATGAGTGCGCGCTGTCCTTTACCGATGGGTGAGAAGAGGTCGACAATACGTGTTGACAAGTTGGTTGTGGCGGGATCACCACAAAGATTGAATTTCTCGTCAGGGAAAAGCGGGGTGAGGTTCTCGAATGGTACGCGGTCGCGTATCTCGTTCGGTTTACGTCCGTTGATAGTATCGATATCTGTCAGAGGGAAGAATTTCTCATTCTCGTGGGGTGGACGAACGTATCCTTCCACTACGTCTCCGGTTTTCAATCCGTAGTGGCGTATCTGATTGGTTGACACATAGACATCGTCGGGAGAAGAAAGATAGTTGTAATCGGAAGAACGGAGAAAGCCATATCCATCAGGCATAATCTCCAACACCCCGTTGGTAGTGATGATATTATCGAAGTTGAACGGCTGATATTCCGGTTCTGGCTCCTGCTCTTGCTGCTGCGTGTATTCCTGTTGCTGAGCATAATTTTGCTGCATGGGGACATCCAGCATGTCATAGGAAGGTAAAGCACCTTGGTCTTCAATGGGCAGGTCAACGACTGTGATGAAGTCAGTTCCGTCGCCGGGATCGCCCTCCCAAACGGTGTCAACAACTTGGTCGTTGGCCTCATTGTGAGCATTCATCTTTGCTTTTAGACGGTCGATGAGACCATTTTCTTCCTGATTGTTGTCATTATCTATTGTGTCGGATTTGCTTTCATCGCTCATAGATACATTCGCATCTGCATCGTCTTGCACTTGCGAATCCTCTTCGCTGGCTTGATTGTTGCTATTGTCAAGTTCTGTAGCTGACTGATCATTATTTACGTGATCGTCATCAGTTTCCGGCTTATCGTTGTTCATTATTTGTTCTTTAATGGTACGAATTTTGTTCAGAAGCTCGCGCTCCCGTTTTGTTTTAGGACCACGATGTGTAGGCATTGCGTCAAGCTCATCTTGTAAGTCTTTGAGTTGTTGAGCAAGACTCTTGCTGTCTTCATTCATCTCGGTGGCGGAAGAATGAAGATCATTGGTATGCGTAACTTGTTTTTTCGCGATGCGTGCCCGTTTGTGGCGGGATGGTGATAATGGATTTTGTCTTCCCTCGATTTCAGCTTGCTTGTCAAGGATAGAATATATGAGCTCGTCCCTGCTTGTGTATTGGCTGGCGTCGAGTTCCATGTCGTGGGCAATGCCTGCCAATTCTGCATCATTTTTGGATGACAGTTCGTCTTTGCTATACATTTTGGAAATAAATTTTCTGAAAGATGTTTCCGAGAAGGAAACTGATGGTTCGAAATATTTTCTGTGGTGCAAAATTAAAGAAACGTTTCTACAACTTCAAATAATTCGTTATAAAAATATATCTGATTAACGTTAATTAAGAATAAGATAAAAGGTCAAGACGGGATAGAGTCAAATAGCTGATACATAGTTGCTCTTAGGAGAGGCTTCTGTCTATAATCGTCGAGTAGATCAATATTCTCCCGCAGGCGGGACCATTGTGACATGTATCAGAGCAATAGCGGGTTGAAGGCATCTATCATATGATTGATTTCAACTTTTCCACCCTTACACCCGACAATCGTGATGATGTCGAAGCGTAGCAACTCTGTTACATGATTAAACTTTACATAGTTATCAGCAGCTCTGCCAAGATGATAGATCTTCCTGCGATTGACAGCATCTTCTGGATTGGTGATTTCATGATGGCTGCGCGTTTTCACCTCCACGAAGACCACCATAGTCTGGTCTTCTGTCTTACAGATGATGTCAATATCAGACTTGCTTTTCCCGTATCGCCAATCATGTTCCAAGATGATATAACCATGGTCACGCAAATAATTCATGGCGTATTCCTCGCCCCATTTCCCTAAGTCGTTATGTTCTGCCATAGTCTTATGAATTAATGTTTTTATTTTCCAGCCCCAAATTCTGTTTCTTGTCAAAGAGAAGAAGTATACACGACGACAAGACCCCGGCGCAAGCGAATAAAGCAAAGATGAGCATTGCCTGGGTGTAATCCACATGGCCATTTGTCGAAGTATGCGCATCGATTACTTTTCCCACAAGAATCGGCACTATCATCAGCCCCACATTTTGGATGAAATAGGTAATGCTGTAAGCTGTGCCCAATTGCTTTATTGGAACCAGTTTGGGAATGCTCGGCCATAATGCCGCGGGTACCATAGAAAACGCGATGCCAATGAGTACCATAATGAGTAATGCGTATCCGATAGAATGAACAAGTGGGTAGGCGAGTGCCAGATGGCTGCCCATCAGTAGCAGACAACCAGCCATCATTAGCCATACGCCATGACCCACGCGGTCATAAATCATGCCAAAGAACGGAGTCAGGATGATGGTGCCATAAGGTATGGCAGAAACAATCCATCCTGCAAGCGATTGCTGTACATTATATTCATTGACCAACAAGTCTGTTGCAAACTTCATGAACGGACGGATGCTGCTATAATAGCAAACACAGAGGATGGCAATGATCCAGAAAAACGAGTTGCTGATGACTTTCATGAAGTCGGAGAAATGGAAATTGCTGTCAGTTGAATGATCTTCAATCTTACTATAAGACTGGACCTTGTCAGCTTTACGGTCTACAAAGGTATAGAAGAAGAACAAAACAAATCCCAGCAACAGGACAACCACTCCTGCAAGCACCGACATCGGCAGACCAAAATATTGGGATAAGACAGGACTAAGACTCAGTGCTGAAGCAGTGCCCAAACGGGCCATGGCTACTTGAACACCCATGGCCGAAGCCAGTTCATGACCTGTAAACCACTTGGTAATAATCTTTGATACTGTAATGCCGGTGATGTCACAACCTACACCAAATAGAGCAAAGCCCAACGATGCAATCAGCACCTGCAACTTCAATGTTGAAGGAATGAGCCCAAACAAGGTAAACCAGACGTGGGTCGTCACTGACGGCGAAATACTTGTCAAGGCAAGGTAATTGACAATGGCACCCAGCAACATTGCTCCTGTAGCCAGCATGCCGGTAAGGCGAATGCCACACTTGTCAAGGATAATGCCCCCAAAGAATAACATCAACAAGAAGATGTTGAACAGCGAGTAGCTCCCTGCATAAAAGCCATATTCAACTGACGACCACGATAGTCCCCCTTCACTAACAGGGGCCCGCATCTGTGTAGATAGTGGGGATATGATATCCCAAAACACATATCCCGTCATCATGATAATGGACACCATGAAAAGGACAGACCATCGTTTGCTTTTGCTGCTCATAAAAGTAAGTATAAGGATGGACAGTGTTTCAATAATAACAAAGAGGGTGTATCAAAATTGGAGAAGTCCGGAAGTTCAAAAGTCCAGGAGTTCAGTCATTACTATAATGATAGCTTATTATTAGATACTTATAGATTTAACAGAACTTCCTAACTTCCGGACTTCTGGACTTCCCCAATTTTGATACACCCTGTGGCTTATTACATATCTGTTATTGGTTTGTTAACGACAATATGCCAGAGACTTACTTTTTGATGTTGGCATCTTCAAGTCCATAATGTTTCTTCTTGTCCTCGAGCTTCAGCAAGATAGCGAAGATAAGTGCAAGTACACCAAAACTTGTAAAGATCAACATTGGGATTGTGTAGTCGTATGCCACTTCCGTATGAGCGCCCTTAACAGGCAGTTTACAGAAATTGTCAAGTACGATGCCAATCAGCAAGGGCACTCCCATCAATCCCCAGTTCTGCACCCAGAAGATCAGAGAGTAAGCGGTTCCCAACTGCTTCTCAGGAATAATCTTAGGCACTGATGGCCACATGGCGCTTGGCACCAATGAGAAGGCGATGCCCAGGATGATGGTCAGCACCACAGCTACCACCCAGTTGTTGATAAATGGGATGGCGAACACGGCATGAACACAGATCAGCATGAAGGCACCGATAATCATAATCGTTGCACCTTTACCAATACGGTCGTACACATAACCGAAGAGAGGGGTAAGGAAAAGTGTTCCCAAAGGCAGCAGACTTGGAATCAGTCCGGCAAACTCTGGGTCAACACCATACTTTTGCACCATCAGGTCGGCAGCATATTTTAGGAAGGGGAATACTGCAGAATAGAACAGCACACAAAGAATGGCGATAAGCCAGAAGCCACGGTTCTTGATGATTGGGACAATGTCGGAGAACTTAAACGGTTCCTCGTCGTTCTCTTCCTCTGCTAACTGAGCGTCAAGCTTGCGGTCCATAAAGGTGTAGATGAACATCGAGATGAAACCGATGCACAGCAGGATGAGGCACATCAGAACTGGAGCCGACACACTGTGGAAGGCGTTGGCGATAGGCACGGTAATAGCCATGGCCAGCATGGTACCAATACGGGCAGTAGCCATCTCCATACCCATGGCAAGTGCCATCTCCTTGCCTTTAAACCATTTGACGATGATCTTGGAAACCGTGATGCCGGCCGTTTCCACACCGACACCGAAGATGGCATAGCCAAGGCTCGCATAGAGTACCATGGTGTGAATGCCCAAGATCTTATCGTTCATATTACCGATAAATCCGGCAATAGCGGCATATTTGATGGCACAGCCAATGACCATGACAATGCTCGAGGCCAATCCTGTAAAACGCACGCCCATGCGGTCGAGGATCAAACCACCGAAAATGAGCATCAGCAGAAACACGTTGAACCATCCATAAGCACTTGTAAAGATGCCGTATTCGGAACTGGTCCATTGCAACTCATTCTCCAAAAGAGGTTTCAAAGGGTTCATGACATCGGTCAGCACATAGCCGCAGAGCATGACAAAGGCTACCATGCAAAGTGCGGTCCATCTCATGGCCGCGCTGTCATTCAGTTTTTTTTGAATTTTTTCTACCATTATTATCTTGTTCTTTTAATTATCATAATTCATTTGTTACAGACGACGTCTCTCATACTTCGTCGTCAATTTCATTTCTTAAGCCAGCGGTCGAGCCAGTTGAAGAAGGTGCGCTGCCAAAGGATGCCGTTTTGCGGCTTCAACACCCAGTGATTCTCATCGGGGAAGATAAGAAGTTCGGCAGGGATTCCACGCATGCGTGCTGCATTGAAAGCGCCCATACCCTGATTGGCATTGATGCGATAGTCCTTTTCACCATGGATGCAAAGGATTGGCGCTGTCCACTTATCCACAAACTTATGGGGTGAGTTCTCATAGGTCTTTTTAGCGTTGGCCGTCTGATCCTTGTTCCAATAAGCATCGTCGTATTCCCAGTTGGAGAACCAGGCCTCTTCGGTGTCTGTATACATCGACTCAAGGTTGAAGGCTCCGTCGTGGGCGATAAAGCACTTGAAGCGGCCGTCGTGATGACCGGCGAGGTAATAGACCGAGAATCCGCCGAACGAGGCACCGACAGCACCGAGACGATCCTTGTCAACGTAGGGCAGATTTGTCGAAGCGTCATCGATGGCAGAGAGGTAGTCCTTCATGCACTGACCCGTCCAGTCGCCCGATACTTCCTCATTCCACGCTGAGCCGAAGCCAGGGAGTCCGCGGCGGTTAGGAGCCACGATGATGTAACCGTGGGCTGCCATGATGTAGAAGTTCCAGCGATAGCTCCAGAACTGTGAAACAGGGCTCTGCGGTCCACCTTCACAATATAATAAGGTGGGATATTTCTTGTTGGCGTCGAAGTGGGGCGGCAGGATAATCCAAACGAGCTCCTTCTTGCCGTCGGTAGTCTTCACCCAACGCATTTGAATGGTAGGTTTGGCCAACCTGGCGAGAATGTCCTTGTTGACATCGGTAATCTGGGTCATGCCGCTCTTTGTGGGGTTGATGACAAAGAGGTCATCTGGATGAATCATAGAGTGGCGCGTCAGCAAGAGATTCTTGTTCTTCAAGCCGTTGCCCAGCATCTGCAACGAACCAAAGTCGCCGAAACCATAATCATCGCTTTTCCAAAGCTGCACGTCGCCTTTGAGATTGGTCGAATAAAGATTGACCTGCGCCTGCCAGCAGCCGATGAAGTAAAGTGACTTGGAGTCGTTGCTCCAGCAGAAGTCATCGACGTTGGAGTCGAAGCTCTCGGTGACGTAAGTCTCTTGACCTGTCTTCAGGTTCAAGACGCAGAGACGGTTACGGTCGCTCTCATAGCCGTCACGCTTCATGCTCTGCCAGGCGATATAGTTGCCGTCGGGCGAGAACTTCGGATTCTGGTCGTAGCCCACATGCATGTCACCCTGCTGATGGTTGACAGCCTGGTCGCGCATGGATTTTGTAGCATCAACGGCCGGCTCCTTATAGCCAGCTGGTTTGCAGAGGTTGCGGGTAGTCTTCGTGGCCACGTCGTAGAGATAGATGTCGGCATCGGTTGAGATGGCATA
>SAMEA3663070__coassemble_715_pt1 | contig 15565 bp, 12 predicted proteins | sample SAMEA3663070__metabat2_low_PE_033 | metagenome-assembled genome bin SAMEA3663070 (sample SAMEA3663070) | pig gut metagenome | biome: pig gut; feature: pig-associated habitat; material: faeces | place: France | collected 2012
TGGTGTCGTCTTTGTCATCTGGTTTGTTGTCTTTACTTCTTAATTTTCCTGAATATAGCCGGCTGCAGCACGTAGGAGAGAATCACTGCCGAGAGCAGGCCGACGAGAGTGGAGAATCCAACGCTTTTAATGGCTGGGTGCTTGGCGATAAGCATTGACGATACCGTGACTACAAGTATGAATGCCGAGAAGAAAATGGCACTCTTGTGGAGCTGCAACAGACGGTTGTTGTCGCTGCCGTTTACGTTGTTGTGGCCAATGAGTCCGTTCATGACGAAGATGCTATAGTCGACGCCGATGCCGAAAATGAACGTTGAGATGATGATGTTGAGTAAGTTGAATTTCATGCCGAAGATATCCATGGCACCGAGCACGATGATCCAGCTTAGGAGAATAGGCATGAAGCCAAGCAAGGTGTAACGGATGTTGCCGCGGAAACTTATCAGCAGCACGATGAACACAAAGCCCATCGAAACCCACTGCAGAATGTTGAAGTCGCTGTTCAATTTAGCCAGAGTGTCCTGCGTGTAATAAGACGTGTCAAGCACCATCATATTGGGCTCGTCGCCGATGGCACGTGTGATGCGGTCGTAGGCGCCGCCTTTGTCGCGTTCCGTGGCCTTGTCGTATTTCACGGAAGTGAAGCACAGATACTTCCCATCGTACGTTTTTTCCATAAGTGTGGAGAGGTAGCCGGGTGGCACAATGCCGGCCTCATACAATTTGCTGGGATGATAGTCAGCCTTGACAGCATCGAAGAAGGGATCAAATGCGTCGGGTGTAAAGCCTGCTGAAGCCGCAGTGGCGGCAATCAGCTGTCTCACCTTATTCACCCTTGCCGGTGTCCAGTAACGTTTCCATGCGTTGATACGCTGTTGCTGTATCTTTTCGGGTACCAACAGCTGGTTTGTCGGAGTATAGCCCTTTACGAGTCCGAGCTTCTTCAGACTATCGAGCTTATGTTCCAGAGCGTCGAAATTGTTAAGTGCATCCTCCATTGAGCTTCCTGTCGAGGCAAAGTACTTGGAGCCAATGCCACTGGCTGTCTTACTGGCCAATAGATTCTCGGAGTGTACCACCTCAGGCGACCGATAGCCGAGGTTGTTGAGATTGGTGTCGAAGTTTGTGCCTTTGACCGCCCACACGCAGATGCATACGACGACAATCGTGCAGATGACTGCAATCAGCGGTTTCTTGCGGTCGAAGGGGTAGTTGTTGATGCGGTCGATGATGGCGAAGGCCTTCTTGTTGAATCGGTTCTTCTTGGTGTCAAGCAGTTGCGGCAGGAAGATGAGGGAGAAGAAGGTAGTACCGACGATGGCGAAGGCTGCGAAGAGTCCGAAGTCCTTAAGCAGGTCGGTGTTGACGAAAATCAGTCCCATGAATGAACCGATGGTAGTGAGGCAGCCAAGGAATACCGGAACAGTCTCGTCGCGGAGCACTTTCTCCGGGTCGGTCACATACTTATAATGGGTGAGCACATGCAGCACATAGCTCATGGCTACGCCCAGCACTACTGCTCCGATGCCCAATGCAAGGAGCGAGAACCTGCCCTCGATGAAATACATCATAGCGAGTCCGAACAAGGTGCCAAAGATTACGGGCAGGATGAGCAGTGGCAGGGTATCCCAATTGCGGAAGCAGATGAAGATAAATACGAGCACGATGATGAATGCACCAAGCAGTGTGGTGGTCAGATCGTGTTTGATGGTCGTGGAGTTATAGTAACCGCTGGCGGGAGTACCATGATAACAGACGCTGATATTGGGGTGAGACTTAGTGAAACGTTCAATTTCGTTGTTGAGCATCTCGAACAGTCTGTTGCCCTGTCCGGTATCGGTGGCAGAAAATCTTGGAGTGATACAGTACCGTCGGGCACGAAGAAATGTCCGTCAATAGTTTTGAAGCCACCTTGCGATCCGGCGAAAAGTGGCTTCATCCGCTCAGCCAGCAGGTTGCGCATGCCCATGGGATCCATCTGTATGAGTTCGGGATAGGTAGAGCCAAACTCACCTTCCATGTCTTCGCTGTTTTTCGCCATTTGCTGTTGGAAGTGTTCGATGGTGAGCAGAGAGTCGATGTGTGCATAGACCGTCGTGTCGATGTAGGCAGGGAAATGGGCAGTCATGTAGTCGATGGCATCGCCCATGATGTCTTCGGGTATCTGGTAGAAGATGTCGCTGATGACGCGCTGATTCTTTGGCTGGTGACGGTCGGCGGCTTCCAATGAGTCGATAAAAGCGTCGGCAGCAGCGGCTATGCTGTCAGGGCTCATGCCTTTAGGTCCCTCAAACAAGAGGTAGGTCTTGTCTTTGATGCGCAAGTCGGCGAAGGCAAGCTTGGTGGTTCCGTCTGGATTGCGTGACGACGGCATCAGCTTGTTGAGGTCTTCTTCAAGTTGTATGCGGGATGCGAAGAAACCGAAGAATGCAAACAGAAAAATCATCGTGCACCAAAAGACAGGCCGATGATTGCGGAAATAATGGTATATCTTGATTACAATCTCTGTCATAATGATTACTAATCTGGCCCTTGGACAATGTGGAAATCCTCGCCACAACGAGAGGCTAATGACCCAAGTTCAGGATGAGAGGGGGTTTGGGCATTAAAAAAGTCGGCCTCAACCTTCCATGTCAATGTCCGCATAGATCGCGTGAGCGGCCTGTGCGGTCATCTCCATGAAAAGTATGATTGGCCGACAATCGACTACTTAGCTACGTGGCTGTAGATGTAATCGTACAAATCATCGAAGGTGTTGATCTTGCGGAGATCCTCCACAGGCACCTTCAGCTTGTAGGTATACTGAATAACAGCCACAAGGTCTACCAAACTGAGGCTGTCAAGATTAAGGGCATCCTTAAGGTTGGCATCAGGCGTCATCTTGCTCTCTTCAGTCTCAAACTCTTCTGCCAACACTTTGTTTACTTGCTTTACGATGTCTTCACGTGTCATAATCGTTAACTTTACTAATTTATACTTGTGTTAATGTTTATAAGTTCTTTATTATAAAGGTGGAATTGGTACCGCCGAACCCGAACGAGTTGCTCAGGAACATGTCGAAGTGTCGTTCGATGGTCTCTGGAATGATATTGATCTGAGCAGTTTCATCATCCGGGTTCTCAAAGTTGATGTTACCGGCAATGAAACCGTTCTTCATCATCAGCATGGAATAGATGCACTCGCTGGCACCTGCCATCCACATCTCGTGTCCTGTTTGGCTCTTGGTAGATGTCACTGGCACTTTATAGTCACCAAATACGCGTGCAATGGCCAAAGCCTCTCTGCCGTCACCGGCATGTGTAGAGGTAGCATGTGCGTTGACGTAGCCTATCTGTTTGGGATCGATATTGCCATTTCTCAGACACATCTCCAGGCTGGCAGCAGGGCCTTCTACGTTAGGTGTGGAGATGTGGTCACCGTTGCCGGAGAAGCCCCAGCTCATCACCTCTGCCAGGATGGGCGCTCCGCGCTTGACAGCATGCTCGTAGTCTTCAAGGATGATAGTTGCTGCACCGCCACCCGGTACAAGGCCGTCGCGGTCGCGGTCGAAAGGACGGCTGGCCTTTGTTGGCTCACTTTCATGGGTAGAGAAGGCCTGTATGCCATCGAAGGATGCTATGCCGTACATATTGTTCTCTTCAGCTCCACCGGCAATGACATAGTCTTGTAAACCCTGCGAGATGAGCAGGGCACCCAGACCGATAGCTTGTGAACTGGAGGCGCAGGCAGCGCTTGCAGTCAGGTTGATGCCGCGCAGTTTGAATATCGTAGCAAGGTTCATGGTGATGGTGGAATTCATCGACTGGAAGATAGCACCACTGCCGCATGCTGCGGTGTCTTTGAACTCGCGGAATTTGTCCAGGCCTTCCATCGTGGCTTGTGCCACTGAGTCGTTGCCGTAGATAATGCCTACAGTATGCTTGTCAAGGAAGTCCTGATCCATTTTTGCATTTTCCAATGCCTGACGTGTTGCCATGTAAGCGTATTGTGCCTCCTCGGGCATGAATTGGCGCTGGTTGCGCTTGATGAAAGGCTTAAGATCGGGCTTTTTGACGTTGGTACACAGCGCAGAACGGAACCCTGCGTCCTTGCGCTCTTGACTAAAGATTACACCGCTCTTGCCTTGATAAAGGGCATCGCGTACTTCATCCAATGTCGTGCCAAGGCAAGACCAGATGCCCATTCCTGTGATTACAACTCTTCTACTCATATTATAATATTCGTTTTCTTTTTTCTTTATGTTCAAATATCTTTCTGGAAGCACCGGCGTCGTTTCACGTATCGCGGCTTGAGCGCATTCCATAGAGACAGCTCCTTGAAGTTGTCTTCCAATTGTGGTCCGGTTTCGGCCCACTCAAATCCTTCCTTATTATATGCCTCAACCAATCGGTCAAATAGCATGGCCGTGATGCCAAGTCCTTGCATGTCGGGCCTTACAGCGATGAGCAACAGTTCGACGGTGTCCTCATTTTTCCATTTTAAGGCTTTCAGCAGATGATACCATCCGAAAGGAAACAACTTGCCCTTTGTCTTGCGCAACGCATGGGAGAGACTGCCAATGGTTACGGCTATGCTGATCAGTTCACCTTTACTATTCTCGACTACTGGTATCATTTCAGTTTTAAGCAGAGGCAGATAAATGTTCATAAACTCCTTGGCCTGATCATTGGTGAAAGCAGAAAAACCGAAAAGAGGAGCAAAAGAAGCGTTTAGCAAATCGAACACTTTATATATATAACCATTCCTGATTTCTTTCTTGGTCAGGATGCGGGTGTGCACATCGAACATCTCTGGAGCAAGTTTGGCCACTCGTGCGTATTTGGCAGGTGTCTCTTTTGGTACTTTGATGCGTATGGATAACCAATCAACTGCCTTCTGATACCCTAATCGCTCCATGTGAACGGGGTAGTAGGGGTAATTATAATAGGTAACCATCGACCCCATCATGTCGAAGTCGCTTATGAGCATACCTTCTTTGTCGTAGTCGGTAATGCCCAATGGACCCTCTACCTTGTTCATGCCCCGGCTTTTGCCCCATTGCTCCACAGTGTGGAGCAGTATGGCGGACACCTCGTCGTCGTCAATAAAATCGAGATAGCTGAACCTGACAGCCTTAGTGTTCCATTTTTCATTAGCATGTCTGTTGATAATAGCTACGACGCGTCCTACGGGCTCATCATTGCGATAAGCCACAAACCCCTCCACTTCGGAGAATGACAACCCACTGTTGCGTTTAGGGTTGAACATGTTGCGTACATCTGCGTCCAGATCTGGCACAAATTGTTGACAGTTAGCGTATAATTTCTTGGGAAACGCTATAAAGTCTTTCATGACCTTGGACGAGTGAACTGAAACGACTGTCAAAGTTTTCATACTGACTGCAAAGTTACGAATTTATTATTAATAACTAACTCTTTCTTTAATGTTATTTTTTTGCTTGTTTGGGGTATATAGTGTTCTAAATTACGCTTATACGCTATTTTAATGTGAAATAAAAAGAAGTATTAGAGAAATTAGTTGTAACTTTGCACAAAACTTTGACAAGGTAGAAAGTTTACATAATATAATAAGGTTTTGCCACTGATTATGGTTAGAAAAATAGTGTTTCTGTTGTTATCTATTGCATTGCTTCCACTCTCAGCTATGGCTCAGATTAAAGGTATGGTAGTTGATGCTGATGATGGCTATGGTGTACCTTACGCTAATGTGTTCATTCCAGAGTCTCATGAGAATATAATGTGTGATGGTGAAGGTCGTTTCATCATCAAGCGACGTCATGTGGCTAGCATTGTAGTAAGTAGTGTGGGTTATGACAAGCTGACCCTCTCTATTCCACGAGGACAGGACAGCATTACTGTGAAGTTGCATGGAGCCAATAACAATCTGGCGGAGGTGAAGATTAAGGCTCGCCGCCGTCGTTACAGCCGCAAGAATAATCCAGCAGTAGAGCTCATGCGCAGGGTGATTGCGCGTAAGAAGGAAACCGTCTTGGAAAACCGACCTTATTATTCAGAAGTGCGTTATCAGAAGATCACATTGTCGGAAAACGCTGTCGATACGGTGAAGAAGAAACGTAAACCGTGGTTTATTGCTCAATTGGAAAAGTCGCCCTTCGACACGACAAAGCTCATTCTGCCGATTATGGTCAATGAACAGCTGACCAAACATTATTACCGTCGTGATCCCAAAAAGTCACTTGACGAGATTATGGCCTCACGTAGTTCTGGTGTCAACAAAATCTTTCAAACAGGGGAAATATTGAATACTGTTATGAAGGAGGTGTTCTCTGATGTCAATATCAACAACGACTATGTGCGCCTTTTGCAGTATCCTTTTCCAAGTCCATTGGGAAAGACAGCTATCTCGTTCTATCATTTTTATATTCAGGACACTATAAAAGTAGGTAACGACAGTTGTTATCATTTGCTCTTTTATCCAGCCAATCAGCAGGACTTCGGCTTCAAGGGTGAGATGCTCATCACAAAGGATTCTGACTTGCAGGTGAAGACTTGTATACTCAACATACCCAAAAAGAGTGACGTGAACTTTGTTGACAACATGCGTGTGTTGCAGCAGTTCGAGCGCCTGCCGGGTGGTGGCTGGGCGCTGACTGAAGACAAGATGCTGGCTGAAGTGCGTTTTATTTCGCTGTTGCCACGCATGTTGGTAGAGCGAAACACCCTTATCAAGGATTTCTGTTTCGACTCCATACCTGACAAGACGCTGGCAGTGAAGGCATCGGTACGTGAACAGCCTAGTGCTCGCATCCGTAACAACGCCTATTGGTTGGCAAACCGTCCCATACCTCTCAACAACGGAGAGGAGGGCATGGACTATTTCGTTTATCGCCTGACCAAAAGCAAGAATTTCGGTTGGATGAGTATCATTGCTAAGATGGTGATGGAGAACTATATCGAGACCAGCAAACCAGGTAATCCTGATTACTTCGACTTTGGTCCCGTTAGCACAATTGTGTCTCACAATTTCGTTGATGGCTATCGCCTGCGTCTGAGCGGCCGTACAATGGCAGCGCTTCATCCTAATCTCTTTTGGAAAGGGTTTGCGGCTTACGGCACTGACAGTCATAAGTGGTATTATAGTACTGAGTTGACGTGGTCGCTCAATAAGAAGGAGAACTCACCTTTCGAATTTCCCATGCGCAACCTTACCTTCGAGACGACATACGACCTCATGTCTCCTGCCGATAAGTATCTGACCAACAATAAAGACAATATCTTCGAGTCGTTCCGTACACAGAGCGTCAAGCAGATGTACTTCTATAACCGTCAGAAACTGGAGTTCACTTATGAGACCGACTGGGGCCTTAGCTACAAGACTTCCGTCAAGACCGAGAGCAACCGTACGGCCGGCGACTTGCACTTTATCCGGCTGTCAGATGGTCTGGAGACCTTTCGCATTCGTACCACAGAGCTGTCGGCAACGTTGCGCCTTAATCCTCACCAGACGTACATCAACACCAAGCAGCGTCGTTGGCCCATCAACCTTGACAGCCCTGACATCCAACTCACTCATACCATGGGCATCAAAGGTTTCTTAGGAGGCCAGTACCGTTCCAATATGACAGAGCTGAATATTTACAAGCGTCAGTGGCTTGGCTCGTGGGGCTATATTAATTTCCATGCCATCGGCCGTGCACAATGGAACAAGGTGCCGTTCCCGTTGTTGTGCATGCCGCCTGTGAGCCTCACTTATCTGATGGATGCCAACGACCAGACGTTTAACCTCATGCGCAATCTTGAATTCCTCAACGACCGTTATGTCTTCTGGAGTGCACTGTGGGATCTCAATGGTAAGGTATTCAACCGTGTACCTCTTATCAAGAAGCTAAAGTGGCGTGAGTTTGTGGGCATCAAGGGCATGTGGGGACATCTGACGAGTAAGAACAATCCTTATCTCCATCCCAATGACCCTACGCTCTTCAAATTTCCTGCTGAGAGCCATATCATGAGCAATCAGCCTTATTGGGAAGCCTTGGTGGGCATTCATAACATCTTCAAGTTCTTCGGCGTTGACTATGTACGCCGTCTAACCTACCGCAACCTGCCCAACGTGGATATGTGGGGTCTGCGTTTTAATTTCATGATGTCGTTCTGATGATTTTGGAGCGAAATGGTGTTGTAATTGTAATAAAATTGCAACACCGTTTTAACGCAAATGACAAGAATTACGCTTATCTTTGCAACCGAAATGGAAGAAAACAAAGACATACACATCCTTGTGGTGGACGATGAGGAGGACCTCTGTGAAATCCTCAAGTACAATCTTGAGACTGAAGGTTATCAAGTAGATTCTGCTCTTTCTGGTGAAGAGGCGCTGTCGCTTAACGTTACTAATTATCAGCTCATCCTGCTTGATGTGATGATGGGTGGCATGAACGGCTTCAGCGTAGCCCGTAAGATGCGCGACAATGAGCAGACGGCTCACATCCCTATCATCTTTTTAACAGCCAAAGGTTCGGAACAGGACAAGGTGACAGGTTTCAACTTGGGCGCTGATGACTATATCTCCAAGCCATTCTCCATACGGGAAGTGCTGCTAAGAGTGAGAGCGGTGTTACGGCGTACCAATATTGACAAGTCTGAGGAGCCCAAGCATCAGCTGCAATATAAGGGGCTGATTATTGACCTTGACCGCAAGGTAGTAGAGGTCGACGGGCAGGACGTGGTGTTCACCAAGACTGAGTTTGGCATTCTCTGTACCCTGCTGGAAAAGATGGGACGCGTGTATTCTCGTCACGACCTCATCCGCCGCATCTGGCCCACCGATGTGATTGTTTCCGACCGTACGGTGGATGTCAACATCACTCGTGTCAGAAAGAAGCTCGGTCCTTATGCCGACAACATCGTGACACGTCTTGGATTTGGTTATTATTTTGACGCATAACACTTGGCAGTGGGATGCCTCTTTCTCGGGAGGCTCCTATTGGCGGTTGTAATAGCAGCCTCCCAAGGAGATACTTTCATTGTTATATGCAGAAGCGATTTTCAATTGGCAATAAACTATATCTGAGCGTAGTCTCGCTCTTTCTTATCTTTGCTGTTTCTTTTGTTGTTTTCCAGCAGTACAGAGAGAAACAGTATAAGGTGGACACGCTCAATCTACGCCTGCAAGCCTTCAACAATGAAATGCATGATGCCATGCAGATTTCTGGCAAGGGTATTGATGAGGCTTTTATCAATTCTTTTCTATTGTCACATAATGACCGATTGGGCAACCGCGGTACAACTAATGACCTTCGCGTAACCATTATTCTTCGCAATGGTAAGGTAGTGTTCGACAACGTGCATAAGAATTATGAGTCGATGGCCAATCATGCAAGTCGTCCCGAGGTGAAGGAAGCCTTGGCCAGGGGTAACGGCTCTATCGTTGACCGCAATAGCCGCACACTCAACCACGATTATTTTTACAGCGCCACTTATTTTTCCAAAGAGGGCTACATCATTCGTTCGGCCTTGCCTTATAATGTTGACCTTGCCCGTAACTTGCAGACGGACCAACACTACATTTGGTTCTCGTTGGCAGTGATGATCATCCTGATTCTTGTGCTTTATCGTTTCACCCATCGTCTGGGCAGCAACATCACGATGCTCAACGACTTCGCTGCCCGGGCCGACCGCAGTGAGAAACTGGATGCAGAGGAACTTATAGGGTTCTATAATGATGAATTGGGAGATACTGCCGCACGTATCGTCAAGTTGTATCTTAAGCTTCAGCGTACGCAGCAGGAGCAGAACGTGCTAAAAAGGCAACTTACGCAAAATGTGGCTCATGAATTGAAGACTCCTGTTGCCAGCATTCAAGGTTATTTGGAGACCATTCAGGAAAATCCGCGAATTGATGACAAGACGCGTGACTTATTCCTTCAGAGGTGCTATGCACAGAGCAAGCGGCTGGCGGCTTTGCTCAACGACATGTCCATGCTCAACCGTATGGATGATGGTGCCGATGTTATAACCTATGAGGATGTAGATGTGGCTGAGCTCATCCGTGCCATTGCCAAGGAAAGCCAGTTCAATCTTGAACAGAAAGAGATGACCATGAACTATACGGTCCCGCAGCAGATCATGCTGCATGGCAACAGAAGTTTGCTTTACAGCATCTTCCGCAACCTTACCGACAATGCCATAGCTTATGCAGGCAAAGGAACACATATCGAGCTTACTGCACATTGGGAAGCTCCTTATTGGTGCTTTGTCTTTAGCGACAATGGCATTGGAGTCGCACCGGAACATCTGCCCAGACTTTTCGAGCGCTTCTACCGCGTAGATAAGGGAAGAAGCCGGAAGATGGGTGGTACAGGACTGGGACTGGCTATCGTGAAGAACGCTGTGAGGGTGCACGGAGGTTCAATCTCCGTAAAGAATAACCCAACTGGCGGATTGCGTTTCGACTTCACCCTGAAGCCATAAGCGGGATGGTACATTGAGAGGTGAGTATCAAGTTGTTACTCTCAGTGGTCTGCTTGAAATAATTGATAAAAGATATTAAATTGTGGAGAGTGTTAAGTTGATCTTCAGATTTTTATCTTAACTTTGCTGTCCAACTATGAGAAAGGTGCTTAGGATAATTGTCAGTAGCCTGCTCTCCTTAATGATTGTTTATATGGGGGTAGGTGTTGCCATGGTGTATTGCTTGCACGATGGTGAGGCAATGTCTGCGGCACATGTTGAGCAGGTTGCACATGACAAAAAGGACTGTCACGAGCCGATGAGCCCTTGTATGAAGGTGATGGTTTCGAAATTGTCGCCCACGTCGATGGCTCAGGCCTTGCATTTCGACTTTCATGCTTTTCAGCCCATCATGTTTGTAAACGACTGCTCCCAGTTAGTACCACAACCAGTTTTTCATCTTGTCAATCAGCAGCTTGTGGAGATCAACCCCAATGGTCCGCCTCGAGCGTGGCTCAACAAGATTTCCGTTTTGATCATTTGATAGTAGGAACTTATGTATTACGCCCCTTATATTTTTATTGCTATCACATTCATCAAAACACTTTATTAATGATAAATAAGATTATTTTCTTGGGCATAGCATCAATGCTACCTTCCATTTTATGGGCTCAAGATCAACAGCGTCCGACGACAGAGGACGTTGATACTACTCAATTGTCCTATGGCGAGCAGCACCTTCATGAGGTGTCTGTTATGGCTCGCAAGCCCGGTCTCACTAGATCTACGGGCATCCTCAATGGTTTGATAACTCATCAGGATGAACTGTTCAAGGCTGCCTGTTGCAACCTTGGAGAGAGTTTCACAACCAATCCGTCGGTGGATGTCAACTATTCCGATGCTGCCACAGGTGCCCGACAAATCAAATTGCTGGGTCTCTCCGGCACTTACGTACAGATGCTTACCGAAAACCTGCCGGCTTTTAGGGGGGCAGCCTTGCCTTACTCCTTGGGTTACATCCCAGGACCTTGGATGAAAAGCATTCAGGTAAGCAAAGGCTCTGCCTCGGTGAAGAATGGCTACGAGTCGATCACTGGTCAGATTAACGTAGAATATCTCAAGCCGGAGGACGAAGAGCATGTCACTGCCAACGTCTACGGCAATACAATGGGTAAGTTTGAGGCCAATGCGGAGGCCAATGTCCACTTGAGTAAAAAGGTTGCCACGGAGGTGCTTACTCACTTTGAGAACAATTGGGGGCATCACGACAAGAACGGCGATGGCTGGCAAGACTCTCCCAATAACCGTCAATACAACGTGCAGAACCGTTGGTTCGCCAAGACCGGCAACTATATCTTCCACGGAGGTCTCTCGCTGATTAATGAGAACCGCAGCTTTGGTCCGGCCATGCATCATACGGCCGTCAATGACAATGGCGACCCCTGGACAGGCAGCATTGAGACCAATCGTTACGGAGCTTACATGAAGCATGCCTTTGTACTCAATCCTGAGCACGGTACTAACATTGCTTGGATGACCGATGCCAGCATGCATCAGCAGAATGCTGGCTTTGGCTATAAGGCGTATGATGTGAACGAAAAGAACCTCTACAGCAGTTTGATGCTGGAACATCATTTCACGATGCATCATGAGCTGTCAGTGGGCGCAAGCTTCAATCATGACTACTTCGGGCAGCGCTACAATCTGTTCAACGACCATAATGCATCCCTCATTCGCGACAATGAAAAGGAGAACGTAGTGGGAGGCTATGCACAGTATACCTATTCGTTAGGAACCCGTTTCCTGGCAATGGTAGGACTACGTGTCGACCACAGCAATCTCTATGGCACTTTCCTCACCCCGCGCTTTCACCTCAAATGGCAGGTGAGCGATCTTGTGGCGCTGAGGGCATCGGCCGGTAAGGGCTATCGCAGCGTTCACGCGCTGGCAGAGTACAACTACCTCTTGACCAGCAGCCGTCAGTTGGTGGTGGATCATCTCGATCAGGAGTCGGCCTGGAACTATGGTGTGAGCAGTCAGTGGAATATTACTTTGGCCAATAAGTACCTGTTGGTCAATGCCGAATACTACTATACTCGCTTTGGTAATCAGGCGGTTGTAGACTTCGATTCTGACCCACACCAGGTACGTATCAGTAACTTGAAGGGACTGAGCTATTCGCATGTCTTTCAGATAGATGCTTCTTATCCATTGTTAAAAGGATTGACCCTTACGGCCGCTTATCGCTACAACTATGTCAAGGAGACCTATAATGGCGTTAGAGCATGGAAGCCGCTGCAGAGCCGGCACAAGGAGTTGTTTACAGCTTCTTACAAGACTCCGCTTGGCATCTGGCAGTTTGATGCTACCTTGCAGTTAAATGGAAGTGGCCGTATGCCGACCCCCTATGTGCTCGACGATGGGCAGACCTTGAGCTGGAACCGATACTTTAAGGGCTATGAACAGCTCAACTTGCAAGTAACCCGGTGGTTCCGTCATTTCTCTATCTATGTTGGAGGTGAGAATCTGACCAATCGCAAACAGCATAATGCGGTTATCGAAGGAGCAAACCCTTGGGGCTCCAACTTCGATACAACGATGGTGTATGGCCCGGTGGAAGGTGCTATGGGATATGTCGGCATCCGCCTCAACATCTGATGTGAGGTGGTACTATCATGAATTCATTCATTATTATTAATATTGTATTATGAGAAAGAGTTTGTTTGCAATGTTGGTCATGCTGATGGTTTCGGCAGTGACCTTCGCCAAAGACATCAAGACGGTGGTGTTCACCACCACGCCGCAGATGCACTGTGAGAACTGTGAGAATAAGATTAAGAACAACCTGCGTTTTGAGAAAGGCGTGAAGGAGATCACAACTAGTGTCGACAATCAGACCGTCACCGTGAAATACGATGCCGACAAAACAACGCCCGACAAAATCCAGCAGGGTTTCAAGAAGTTTGGCTATGAGGCACGCCAACTGAAAGATGGGGAGAAGATAAAGCGCGACCTCAACGAGCAGTGCGATAATATGTAGCCTGTGGCTGTAATATGTAGCCTGTGGCTGAACTCCTGTATTTGAAAAGCCGGTATGTTGCCTGTTGGTAACATATCGGCTTTGTGGCATCCTGTATTTCCCCAGATAAGTTATAGTTTCGCATGATTTTAGTTGAATAGCCGATTAACTGTTATTTTGCTAACTTTTTTATCAAAAAGATTTCGATTTGTTTTATTCTTTTGAAGGATTTGTTTGTCTTTGCCATTGAAATGAATTAACTTTGAAAAACATTGAGAGACATGAAGAGGTTCTACTTTGATTTATTTAGTCGACAAGCCTTATCGGAGTTGCACCGATACCGTGCTGTCATGTTTAGTCCCACACGTGTGCTATCTCTCAAGCACGTACATTTTTTTATTCAAACACTAAACATGATTTACTATAGACTAACCAACAATCAAAGAGGTCGAGTCCTGGCTCATGACCTTATACAAAACCAGTCAGGAAAGTATTACCCCTGCTGAACGTCGGGAACAGAACATGTATGCCACGATGGTGGAACGACCCAGCGACAAGAAGTTCCTTGTTCAGATGCTGGATGAGAGTTCTCAGATTCGAGACAACCGCAAGTTGGCCAAGCGCATCAAAACGCTTATAGACGAGTTTGGCGTCCCCGAGTTCCTCAGCAAGCGTGACGCATGGCTTTTTCGTATGTACCAGTCGTTTGGTTATCATTTCTATCCCATTGCCATCCCTATCATCAAGAAGCGCCTGCGTACCGATACTTCCCGTGTCATCCTCGATGCGGCTCGCCCGGCGCTGACCAAGCACCTCGCTGAACGTAATCATGAGGATATCGGGCAGAACGTCAACCTCTTGGGTGAGGTGGTGTTAGGAGACAAAGAGGCCGACAAGCGTTATTACGACACGATTGAGGCACTGAAACAACCAGACATCAACTACATCTCGGTCAAGATTTCCGGCATCTATGCCCAGACCCACGCGCTGAACTACGAGGAGAGCTTCCCCGAACTGGTGCGTCGCATGTCGAAGCTTTATCAGACTGCCATCGACTATCCTTATGTAGACGAGAAGGGTAATAAGACTCCGAAGTTCGTCAACCTTGACATGGAGGAGTACAAGGACTTCGATATGACTATCCGTGTGTTCTTTGCTACGCTGTCTAAGCCAGAGTTCCTTCATTATTCAGCCGGCATCGTAGTGCAGGCTTATCTGCCCGATGCTTATGGCTTCCAGACACGTCTGCTTGAGTTTGCCAAGGAGCGTTGCGCACGTGGCGGAGCATGGATCAAGATGCGTATCGTCAAGGGATGTAACCTTGATATGGAAACTGTCACCTCGTCGCTGCATGGCTGGCCTTCGCCGGTGCGCCCCAACAAGACGGAGGTGGACGCCAACTATCTGCACATCATCGAGCGCGGGCTGCTTCCCGAGAACTCTAAGTATTTGCACATTGGTATGGCATCGCACAACCTATATACCATCTCGTATGCTTATCTGCTGACGCAGAAATACCAGACACCGAAGGACACCTTCCGCTTTGAGATGCTCGAGGGTATGGCAGATCACGTATGGCGTGCGCAGTCGAAGCTTGGCAATCATGTGGTGCTCTATGCTCCTGTGGTGCATGACAAGGAGTTTCTCTATGCCGTGTCCTATCTCGTGCGCCGTATGGACGAGAACACAGCTCCTGACAACTTCCTCACCCATTCGTTCAACCTCAAGCCGGGTACGGAGACTTGGAAGTTCCTGCAGAAGCAGTTTGAGGATGCCTATGCCATCAAGGATAAGCTCAACCACACTCCTTTCCGTACGCAAGACCGCCGCAAGCCTTACATTCCCATTCCGCCGTCCGATGTGATGGTCAACGAGCAGGATACTGATTTCGACCGTGAGTGCAACCAGGAGTGGCAGCGTGACATCTTCAAGAAATGGAAGAAGAGTCTGTCGGACAAGCCCGAGGTGATCCCAACGCAGATTGGAGCAGCAACCGTCGTCAATGACAGCCGTTACAAGTATTATGACTGTAGTCAGGACGAGGACGTGGAGGTCTGCGAGATGTCGAGGGCTAATGTCAGTCAGGTGGAGCAGGTCCTGAAGATTGCTGCTGAGGCCCCTGGCCATTGGCGTGACA
>SAMEA3663070__coassemble_750_pt1 | contig 14746 bp, 11 predicted proteins | sample SAMEA3663070__metabat2_low_PE_033 | metagenome-assembled genome bin SAMEA3663070 (sample SAMEA3663070) | pig gut metagenome | biome: pig gut; feature: pig-associated habitat; material: faeces | place: France | collected 2012
CCCCTTGTGGCTGCAGAGTCCGCTGACCTTCCAGGGTACCCTGCTGCCTACCAATGCTTGGGACAAGAGCGGAACGGGTACCTACTGGGTGCTCAACAGCTACGACTATGGCTATGTTGACAACAAGTCTAATATGGACTCCACGGCATGCAGCTTTGACCTCGACTGGGCCGTCGACCCCATCACACGCGACAGCGTGCTGCTCGACTACGTGGACTTCGTCAAGGTCTATACTGGTCTGAACCAAAGTGCAGGCTGGCTTGGCGAGACCTCGACAGAGGTCTGCGGTGCTGAGGACCGCCATCTCGACGCTTCGGTCAGTGCCATCCAGCATCATCTCGACTCAGTGGTGGACTTCGAGGACATCGCCCTCGACTCCGACTCCATCATGCCTATGTCAGATGACAGCATGTCGTTCAAGTCCAAAGGCTTCGTCTTCAACTATAACTATTTCCCCGAATATTCCTACTGGTCCGGTTTCTGTGTCACCGGCAAGCACGACACCTCGTTCGCCGACTATCACGACCAGTACAACAGTTGTCTGGGTCATGGCTATGCGCAGTCCAACAACTACGCCGTGGTCTATCCGCAGGGTGAGAACATCGACGTGGCTGAGGGCAAACAGACCATCAGCGGCTTCTATGTGGCTGCCAATGCCTATCTGCAGAACGCCATACTCGTGGGCGATGGCATGACGACGGGTGCCTTTGCTACGGGCGACTGGTATCGTGTGGATGTCATCGGCCTGGACGGTGAGACGAAGAAGGACACCGTGTCGTACTATCTCGCCGACTACCGCTCTGCCAATGAGGCTGATCACTACTATGTCAAGGACTGGACATGGCTTGACCTCAGTCAGCTGGGCGACGTGACGGGCATCACGTTCCGTCTGAGCAGCAGCCGCAACAACAGCTGGGGTATGACCACTCCCGGCTATTTCCTCATGGATGACTTCAATGGTGTCTACGATGGACGCAGCCGCAAACTGACCGCCATCGCTGACAACAATGTCTCTACTGGCGTTGCTACCGTCAAGACCAACGCACGTGTCACTGCCGATGCCATCTACAACCTCGCCGGTCAGCGTGTGGACAAGAACTACAAAGGTGTGGTCATTCGTGGAGGAAAGAAAGTCGTGGTAAGATAAAATTACACAACGATTTGGGCGTAACGCCAATCTGTGGCGGTCGTCACACACATTTGTGGCGACCGCCGTACACGTTTGTGGCGACCGCCGCATTAGTTTGTGGCGACCGCCACAGCTTGTCATGATGACATATCACAGTAGAAAATGCACTTATCCTTGATTTCTTGTCTTTGAAGGTCTTTCTTTTCGCAAATAATTTGTAAGTTTGCACCTAACCAATTATAACCTTCAAAAACAAGAGGAATAAGAACCTATGCAGACAAAGATACCCGAGGAGTGGACGAAGTTCATCTTGAAGGACGTCACGTTTGTCAACATCATGCAGCGCCACGTCTATCACGTGCTGATTGTTGCCAATCCCTACGATGCCTTCATGCTGGAAGATGATGGCCGAATAGAAGAGAAGGTGTTTAACGAGTACATGGAGCTGGGGCTTCGCTACCCGCCAATGTTCACCCAAGTGTCGACCATTGAGGAGGCCGAGAAGGTACTGGCCGCCGTGTCCGTCGACCTTGTCATCTGCATGCCCGGCAATGCCGACAACGATGCCTTCACCGTGGCACGTGCCATCAAGACGCGTTTCCCTGACATCCACTGTGTGGTGCTTACGCCGTTCTCCCACGGCATCACCCGCCGGATGGTGAATGAGGATTTGAGTATCTTTGATTATGTGTTTTGTTGGTTGGGCAACACCAACCTTATCCTGTCCATCATCAAGCTTATTGAGGACAAGATGAACCTCGACCACGACATCCGCGAGGCAGGTGTACAGATGATTCTTTTGGTGGAGGATTCCATTCGCTTTTACAGTTCCATCCTTCCCAACCTTTACGGCTACGTCCTTCAACAGAGTCACAATTTCGCTACCGAGGCGCTCAATCCCCATACCGCCACGTTGCGTATGCGTGGCCGGCCTAAAGTCGTGCTGGCACGCACCTACGAGGAGGCTCTCGCGTTGTATGAGCGCTACCACGACAACTGCCTGGGCGTGATCAGCGACGTGCGTTTTCCCGTGGGAGGAGAGGTGCGGTCGGATGCAGGTTTCCTCCTGCTGGAGAAGATAAGGCAGACCGACGAATACCTGCCGCTCATCATGGAGAGCTCAGAGTCGTCAAATGAGGCACGGGCCGTGGCGGAGGGCTTCCACTTCGTCGACAAGAACTCAAAAGTGCTCTCGGTGGACCTGCGCCGGTTGCTGGAAGAGCACATGGGATTTGGCGATTTCATCTTCCGTAATCCTAAGACCCATCAGGAGATCGTGCGCATCCATACGCTGAAAGAACTGCAGGACAACATCTTCAAGATTCCGTCCGATTCCATGCTCTACCACATCTCGCGCAACCACATCAGCCGTTGGCTCTGCGCCCGTGCCATCTTCCCAGTGAGCAACTTCCTCAAGCAGGTGACATGGCACCGGCTGCAGGATGTCGATGCCCATCGCAAGATCATCTTCGACGCCATCGTGCAGTACCGCCACATGAAGAATATTGGCGTCGTGGCCGTGTTCGACCGTGGCAAGTTCGACCGCTATGCCCACTTCGCACGCATCGGTGAGGGATCGCTGGGCGGCAAGGGACGTGGCCTGGCCTTCCTCGACAATATCATCAAGACACATACCGAGTTCAATAAGTTTCCGGGTGTGTCGGTGCGCATTCCGATGACGGTGGTGCTGTGTACGGATGTCTTCGACCAGTTTATGGAACAGAACAATCTCTATGGCATCGCCTTGAGCAATGCCCTTGACGAGGACATTCTGCAGCATTTCCTGCGGGCGCAGTTGCCCGACAGCTATATTGCCGACTTCTTCACCTTCTTCGATGCCACCCACGGCCCCATCGCCGTACGGTCGAGCTCGTTGCTTGAGGACAGCCACTACCAGCCCTTCGCCGGCATCTATTCCACTTACATGATTCCGCGGTTGGCCGACAAGCAGAAGATGCTGCTCATGCTGGCGGCGGCCATCAAGAGCGTGTATGCTTCGGTGTACTATCGTGATTCCAAGGCTTACATGACGGCCACGTCGAATGTCATCGACCAGGAGAAGATGGCGGTCATCCTGCAGGAGGTGGTGGGCACCGACCACGATGGCCACTTCTATCCCACGCTCTCCGGTGTGCTGCGGTCTATCAATTATTATCCCATAGGTGATGAGAAACCCGAGGAGGGCATTGCTTCGCTGGCACTGGGACTTGGCAAGTATATCGTTGACGGCGGACAGACGTTGCGCGTCTCTCCCTATCATCCCACGCAGGTGCTTCAGCTCTCCGACGTCGAGTTGGCCTTGCGCGACACGCAGACGCGTTTCTATGCCTTGGACATGCGGCGCGAGGGTACCGACTTTCAGGTGGATGACGGCTTCAACATTCTCAACCTGCGGGTGAGACAGGCGGAGAAGGACGGGGCCCTGCGCTACATCTCATCGACCTACGATGTCGACGACCAGATGATTCATGACGGCTTCTATCCTGGTGGCCGAAAGATCATCTCGTTCAGTGGTCTGCTCAAGAATGGCGTGTTCCCGCTGCCGGAGCTCATGCAGATGTCACTCTCCTATGGTGCGCAGGCCATGCGCCGTCCCGTGGAGATAGAGATGGCCTGCAATATCAATGACGACCGAACGGGCGACTTCTGCCTGCTGCAGATTCGTCCGATTGTCGATACCAAGCAGGAGATAGTGGAGGACATCACGGCCATCCCCGATGCCGACTGTCTGCTGCGCAGTCACAATGCCTTGGGCAATGGCGTGAGCCGTGAAATCACAGACGTGGTGTATGTGAAATACGACGATGCTTTCTCGGCGGCCAACAACCCCGCGGTGGCTGCCGATATAGAGCGCATCAACCAATTGTTTCTCGACGATGGCCGCAACTATGTGCTCATTGGCCCTGGCCGTTGGGGCTCAAGCGATCCGTGGCTCGGTGTGCCGGTGAAGTGGCCTGCGCTGTCGGCGGCACGCATCATCGTGGAGGTGGCACTCGCCGGTTATCATGTGGCCCCGAGCCAAGGCACGCATTTCTTCCAGAACCTCACGTCGCTCGGCGTGGGCTATTTCACGGTCGACACTAACCATTCGCCCGAGGGTGGCTTCGTCAATAAAGACATCCTTGACAGCATGCCTGCCATCAACGAGACCGCTTACGTGCGTCACGTGCGGTTTGAACGGCCCTTGAAAATCATGATTGACGGCAAGAAGGGGCGGTAGTGATGTAAGGGACTATTTGACGGTGACATACTCTCGATAAAGCCATAGGCTGTATAATTTATGTTTTCGTCTTAGGAAAAAGTAATTCAGTTATTTGCGCGTTTCGAACTAATATGCTATATTTGCATCAAATATTAACGAACAGAGCATAAAATGGCAACAACTTCCTTAAACATACAGGTTGACATTCCAAAAGGAAAAACATTGGACTTGGAGGACTTGAAACGTCAAGTGTCTCTATATGCTCAATCTATCGTCAATCGTGCAAAGCCAGTCAAAAAGGACGACAACATTTCTTCGCTCCTGGCATTAAGGGGCGTGCTAAAGACGGACAAAACCGATAAGCAGTTGCTTGATGAGTATTTCAAAGAAAAATATGGGCTATGAAGATTTTCTTTGATACCAATGTGGTGCTGGAGTTTCTGGCAGAAAGACCCAAGGCAAGTCAGGTTGAGTCGGTTATAAGCTTATGTGAGAAGAATGGTTGGAGCAAGTATCTTTCCGTAGGTTCAATATATACCATAGCATATATGACTGAAAGGATACTTCATCAAAAGGGGCTTGTAAGGCCGGAATTGATAGAGGTACAACGTAATATATTCCAAGCTCTCCTTTCTTCTTATAAAGTCGTTCCTTTAAAATTAGGCAGAATATTGGAGGCTGCAGGGGATTTATCTTTTTCAGATTTAGAAGATAGTTTCCAGTATCAGAGTGCTCTTCAAGTTGATTGTGATGTTTTGCTCACCTTTAATATCAAGGATTTCAAAGAGGCAAAGCAGGAAGATATAAAGATTATGGAACCTGAAGCCTTTTTGAGTGCCCTTTAAGTTGTTGTTGAAAGCTGCGTTAATGTGGGAATAACGCAGCTTCCCACTATCCCATGTTGATAAAATACTGGTAGTCGTGCAGCACGTTTGAGAGGAAGACGATGCTGTCGTCGGTCTTTGGTTTGACCTTTAGGAACGTGGCAACCTTTTTTGCAAGCAGCTTTGTTTGCTCCGCGTCGTAGTTGTTGTCGGCATCGAGCACGCGCTCGATAAGGCGGGCCTGGTTGTCGCTGAGCTGTGCGGCCTGCGGATAGGTGGGGTGGTAGGAAGGCGTCTCGGCGTAGAAATTGTCGAGCGAGGCGTGCCATTTCTTATAGTCGCCCTCGTGAATGACCATCGTGCCGGCTGCCATGTCGCCGAAGCGCTGATGGCGGTCGGTGAGCAGGATAGGCAGGATGCCGATGAATGAGATGCCGAGGTCAACGAAAAGAAGCACACAGCGCATGAGCAGTTGGCCGATGGTGGGCCGGGCACCGTCGGCACTGATGACACGCGTGTGGCGCAGTGCCTTGCCGATGCTCTGACCATTGAAGAAAAACTCACAGACGGGGAAGTAAAGTACACAGGGCAGAACAATCAAGAGAAGTATGAGCAGGGCAATCGTGTTGGACGCGTGGGGGTAATACGTGCTGAGGAAGTTGAGGCCCATGAAGAGAAGAAAGGCATAGGCCACCAACACGGCGCAGTCGATGGCTGTCGCCACGATGCGGTCGGCGATGCTGGCTGGTACCTCGCGAAGGCGCACATACTGTCCTGTGATAATATCTGTTGAATTTTCCATGAATGTCATTGTAAATTATTATCTGTTTTGTTGCAAATTTACTATTAATTCTTTAATTTTGTAGCGTATTACTAGTAAAATTGACTTTTCAACTTGAAAGAACAGACCTTCATCCGCAACAATATCCAGAAATGGGAACGAGCAGAGACCATCGTCGAACAGGCAGCCACGCAGTCGCCGGCGACATTGGCCGAGGTTTATGTCGATATTACCGGTGACCTGAGCTATGCCCAGACCCATTACCCGGACTCACAGATGACGGTCTATCTCAACGACCTTTCCGTTGCCCTGCACAATACCATTTACTGTAGCAAGCGCGAACCCGCCCGTCGGTTCATCACCTATTGGACCCGTGAAATGCCGCAGGTGCTCTACGATGCGCGACGGCTGTTGCTGGTCTCTCTCCTTATTTTTATAGGGAGTGCGTTGATCGGTGCACTGTCCCAGATGGGCGACCCGAGCTACTGCCGCTTGATGATGGGCGACAGCTATATGGACATGACCGAGGCCAACATCACCGCAGGCAAGCCGATGAACGTGTATGGCAGCATGCCGCAGTCACTGATGTTCGGCTCCATCACGCTCAACAACATCGGTGTGGCGCTTCGCGTCTTTGCCATGGGACTGCTTACGAGCATAGCCACAGCTGTGATGTTGTTCTACAACGGTGTGATGATAGGTTGCTTCAACGCCTTTTTCGCCCAGCATGGTTTGTTGGGGGTGAGCCTCTCTACAACCATGCTGCACGGCACACTTGAATTGTCTGCCATCGTCATTGCAGGTGCGGCAGGACTCGCGCTGGGCAACGGCTGGCTGTTCCCCGGCACTTATACACGCCTCGCGTCGTTCCGCATGGGGGCAAAGCGTGGACTGAAAATAGTGATCAGCACTGTGCCGCTGTTCATCGTGGCCGGATTTATTGAGAGCTTCATCACACGTATGAGCGGGCTGTCGCTCCCGGTGCGCCTTGCCATCATCGTGCCGTCGGCGGCTTTCGTGCTGTTCTATTATGTCTTTTGGCCCATGTGGGTCCACCGCCGGAAGATGTGGCGGCAAAATAGACCTGGCACTGAAACGTACATCTAATAGCACATTATTAATAATTACCAAACTCAACTCTTCAACAATGAAAAAAAATCGACTCTACCAAGTACGAAGCTTTGGAGAAAAGTTTAATGCCTCTTTTGACTCTTTCAAAAGGGCTTGGAAAATTCTCTTCCGCTTCTCTCTGTATCTCTTGCTGCCTTTGTCGCTTCTGCAGACGATAGGAATGGATGAGTATTACTCCAATGTCTTCGCCTCGGCGGCCATTGGCACCGACACGCCCGATCAGATGACAGCCATCATTCAGAATGGTCCGGCATTCAGCCTTATCATTGCGGTGAGCTTTGTCGGCACTGCCTTTGTCGTTTCATTGGTCTATGGACTGATGAAGAAATACCAGCAAGGTGGTTCTTTGGACGGGCTTACATTTAAGACCTTCTGGAAAGAAGCTCAGGGCCGTGGGTTCCAGCGCGTGTGTAACATATTGCTATTCGGTATGTTGCTCACCATTTTGGCCTTCCTGGTCGTCGGTCTGTTGGCAGCGGCTTCTCTCTATTCGCTTATCGTCACTCTTCCTGCTCTGCTGGTCTTTATGGTTCCGTTGTCGCTGTGGGCTCCTATCTATCTCATCGAGGACGACACCCATCTGGTGGAGGCTTTGCGCAAGAGCTACCGCTACGGCATGAAGACGTGGGGCAGCCTGTTTGTCCTGGCGCTGGTGATGACCGTCATCGTCTATGCGGTCTCTTGTCTGCTTCAGATTCCGGGCATGGTGATGATCGGCATCAAAGCTTTGGCCTTCCCACAATTGGATGGCTTCGGCTCGATAGCCTACAGCTTCATCACTTATGTCGTCATGGCGGCCGGTACCTTCTTCAGCTGGATAGCCATGCTGCCCTATCTCTTTGCTTTCGGCTATCACTATGGCAGTGCCGCAGAGCAGATTGACAATGTAACCGCTGCTGAAGACATCGCGCATTTCGACGAGATGGGCGATAACAACGTCGACGATCCTGCATTTGAGTCGAAGCGTAGCGACATCGATGATTTCGAGGAGCTTTAATCTCTTGTCATGCCTTTAACCATCATCTATTCCAGTACCCTTCGCCCCGACACGGCCCTTATCCACGCTTTCCAACAGAGCGGGGATTACGACTACTCCAAGGAGTTGTTTCAGAGCAACTTCAGTATTTGGGGATGGTTGTGGGATCATGCCGTGCGTTTTCTCTCGCGTATCTTTCGCGGTGTGCCCCATATTGGCCATGTGCCTCTGTGGGTGTGGGTGCTGTTGGCCGTGATGGTGCTGATACTCATTGTCGGTGTGTTCGTCATCCGCAAACGCGGACTGTTCTATCGCAACCGGCAGGTAGAAGAGGAAGAGGCAGACGAAGACGACAATATCTATGGTGTCGATTTCGAAGCCGCTTTGGCTAAGGCTCTGACTAAGAAAAACTGGCGCAGCGTGGTGCGCCTTCGCTATTTGCAGACGCTCAAGGCGCTGGCCGATGCCGGGCGCATTGACTGGCGACCGTCGAAGACACCGACGCAATACACTCGCGAGGTAACGACGGTGCCTTTCCGCAATATGACTCGTCTCTTCCTGCGCGTGCGCTATGGTGGCTTTGCCGCCGACGAGGCTATGACCTCGCAGATGCTCGGCTGGCAGCAACAGGTAATTGGGGAAGGAGGTGACGCATGAGCCGCAAGTCAGTCATCGCCATCATCGTCCTGGTCGTGGCCTTCTTCATTGTCCAATTGCGGATGCCGAGAAAATGGGACTGGACGCCCACCTGGTCGCCCTCCGACAACAATCCCTTCGGCTGTATGCTGATGGACAGTGTGCTCCAGGGCTCCCTGCCTCATAATTATTATAAGGTACGCCACATGACGCTTTGGCAGTTGGCCCACAGCCGCGACTCGCTGAGCAATGTGCTGTGGGTGACGGAGACCGCCACACTGGACACCCCCACAATGCTCATCATCAAGCGCATGATGGACCGTGGCCAACGGCTGATGATAGTCGCAGGGGAGACGTGGTTCGTGGCGAAGAACAATACCAGTTACGACCATCAATGGGGCATAGCCATTCGTGGGGGCGACCGTTTCACCGTTGCCGATGTGCTGCGACTCAGACAGAGCCATGAGGAGATGGATACCATCAACTGGGTGGACAGTGCGGGACATGTGGAGCGACAGTACAAAATGCTGAGCCCGATGATGAACAATGTCATTGACTTTAGCGGAGGGCATGAGGCCCAACAATGGAGGCCTATAATCAAATCGCGCGGCTTCGAAGTCAATGGGCAACGCAATCTGTACGTGCATGCGGCACGTCGCAAGTTCGGCCGCGGAGAGCTGATAGTGGTCACCATGCCCCTGATGTTCACCAATTACGGCATGATAGAGGGAGAGACCAATGAGGTGGTGTTCAGGCTGTTGAACGAAATGACCACCCGACCCATTGTTCGCATTACCGACCAGCAGTTGGACGAGGCTAACGCGCAGGTGGAGAGCTCGCCTTTCCGCTTGGTCTTCAAGGATAATGCGCTGTGGTGGCCGTTCTATACGTCACTTGCGCTGCTGGTGCTATTCTTTGTGTTCACTGCCCGACGCCGGCAACGTGCCATTCCCATGGTGAAGCCTGCGGTCAACCATACCCTTGAGTTCACCCGGCTCATCGGTACGCTCTTCTACCAGCGTCACGACCGCAAGGGTCTGCTGCGGTGCAAGTGGGAGCTCTTTGCCAACACTGTGCGGCAGCAGGCAGGTGTCGACGTCGAGGCACTCGACGATGACGACCATCTGTTCCAAGTGCTGTCCGACCGTTCCGGCATGAGTTATGAGGACGTGGCGCGACTGATCAAGCGACTGCGCTATCTGGCCGTCAACGACAACGATCTGACCACGCGAGAGCTGATGCAGGCCATTGACAGTATGAACGGTCTGGCGGCAAGGCTTGGCGCGGAACTACGTCTGTGAAGCATGAATTAGAACAAAGTATAAAGAATCGATAATATGGAAGAAGAAAGAACCGACCTTACAGTGTTCTCTGAACAGGTGGAGAGCATCCGCACGGCTATCGAACAGTATATCGTAGGTCAGGATGAGGCTATCGACTTATTGCTGGCCTCTGTACTGGCCGACGGCCATGTGCTCATTGAGGGCGTACCAGGTGTGGCCAAAACACTGATGGCCCGACTGATGGCCAGATTGATTGACGCACGGTTCAGCCGCATACAGTTCACCCCTGACCTTATGCCAAGCGATGTGCTGGGCACTACCGTGTTTAATGCCAAGACTGGGGAGTTTGATTTCCACCGTGGTCCGGCTTTCGGCAATATCATATTAGCCGATGAGATCAACCGCGCGCCGGCCAAGACACAGGCCGCCCTCTTTGAGGTGATGGAAGAACGTAAGGTGGATATTGACGGCCAGACCTACCTAATGGAGCCGCTTTACACCATCATCGCCACGCAAAACCCCATTGAACAGGAAGGTACCTACCGCCTGCCCGAGGCCCAGCTCGACCGTTTTCTGATGAAGATCACGATGGGTTACCCCTCGGCTGAGGAAGAGGAAGAGATCCTGAAGCGCCATCAGGAGGCACCCAACTTCACACAACTTGGTACCATCGAACCTGTCCTGCGGGCCGACGACGTCGTAAGGATGCGGTCGTTGTTGGAGAAGGTCATTGTCGATCGGTCGCTGTTACGCTACATCGTGGGCATCGTGCAGCTCACGCGCCGCGCAAAGAGCATCTACCTCGGTGCTTCCCCACGTGCGTCGGTGGCATTGTTGCGTTCTGCCAAGGCTATGGCCTTGCTTGACGGCCGCGACTTCGTGACGCCCGATGACGTGAAGCGTGTGGCTCCCGCCGTGCTGGCCCACCGCCTTGTACTGACTGCAGAGGCAGAGATGGAGGGCTACACACCAGAGAAAATTGTGCAGCGCATATTGGAACAGGTAGAAGTACCCAAATAGGCTGATGTTCTTACGCAAACGCTTTTATCTTATTGGCCTTGTCATCGTCATGGTGATGACAGCGGGCCGTGCCTGGCTCCCCTTGCTGTGGTTGGGTCAGGTACTGCTTGCCGTGTTGCTGGTGGAGCTGTGCACGGAGGCCGTCGTGCTGTGGTTCAGCGGTCGCATCGACGGCAGCCGCATGTGTGCCGACCGCTTCAGCAACGGCGATGACAATGAGGTGCGCCTGCGAGTGTTCAGCCACTACTGGCTTCGTGTGTGGCTGACGGTCGTTGATGAGGCTCCTGTGGAGTTTCAGCGGCGCGACATCGCCTTGACGGTGTGGCTGAAGCCTGGCACCGGCCGCGCGCTGACCTATCGGCTGCGCCCCGTCAGGCGGGGCTCTTATCGGTTTGGCCGTATGCGTGTGTTCGCCTCAGTCCTGCTGCGGTGCATGGAACGCCGCTTTACCTTGGGCGAGGAACAGGACATCAAGGTCTATCCGTCCTATCTGATGTTGCGCCGCTATGAGCTGCTGGCCTTCTCGCAGCGACTGACAGAGATTGGCATCAAGCGCATTAGGCGACCGGGCAACAATACGGAGTTTGAGCAGATAAAGGACTATGTGAAGGGTGATGACTACCGTGCCATCAACTGGAAGGCGACGGCTAGGACGAGCCGTCTCATGGTCAATGTCTATAACGAGGAACGGTCGCAACAGGTGTTCTGCGTCATCGACAAGGGACGGCTGATGCAGCAGACCTCTGAGGGCATGACATATCTCGACTGGGCCATCAACGCAGCGCTGGTGCTGTCGTTTGTTTCCATTCATCGCGAGGATAAGGCCGGACTCATCACCTTTGGCGGCAAGATGGACACGTTACTGCCGGCTGATCGCAATGCCGGACAGATGCAGGCTATCCTGGAGAGTCTCTATCGCCAGCAAACGGTATTTGACGAATCCGACTACGCCGCCTTAGTGACCACCATCGGACAACGGGTGCAGCGGCGCAGCCTGTTGGTGCTGTTCACCAACTTCTCCACCGTTGGGGCCACACGACGGCAGTTGCCTTATCTGCGCCAACTGGCTCGCCGTCACCGTGTGCTGGTTGTCTTCTTCAAGGATGAAGAATTGGAAAGCTTTGTCCAAAGGAAGCCAACGACCGAAGAGGACTATTTCCAGCAGGTTACGGCCGAACAGGATGTGGCCAATCGACAGCTCATTGCGTCAATGCTTCGGCAATATGGCATGGAGACGCTGCTGGTCAGACCGCATGATCTCTCCGTTGATGTACTCAATAAATATTTGGCTATGCGCCATTGATAACACCATGCAGTCAAGAACAAAACAATTAGCCGCTTACCAGGAAGCAGTGGAAACGTTGAGCCGGCAAATCCGTATGCTCAATTCGCGCAGTCGGCTCTTCATCATCGGTGACATCCTGTCCTTCCTTGGTATCATCTTTTTCCTGGTGCTCATCACGTTGAGCGACGACAGTACGACGCGTGTCATCGAGGGTGTAATGGCTGTGGTGATGGCCGTCATTTATGTCGTTGTGCGCAACCGTGACGTAAAGAACGGCGAGCGCATGGCACGCATTGAGCGCCTGCGCAAGGCCTATCAGAACGAGACGGCCGCCTTGGGCGGTGATTTCTCTGCCTTCGATGACGGTCAGCGCTACGTCGATGCGCATCATCCGTTCACCTATGATCTTGACATCTTCGGGCGCGAAAGCCTCTTTCAGCGCATCAACCGCACGGTGACGACAGAGGGGACAGAAAACCTCGCAGCGCGCTTGCAGTCGGTCGATACCTTTCCCTCCATTGCTGCAATCAGCTTGTGCCGCGATGCTGTCAGCGAACTGTCGGCACACGGTGACGGTGCTGAGGCTGAGGCTATGCGACGGTGGCGCATGCGGTTTATGGCCTTTGGCGTGGATGGAAAAATAGACACGACGGTGGTCTTGCGTGAGTTGCCCTATATTGGCGAAGTCGTCTTCCCGTCGTGGTTTCAGCACGCTGGTCTCAAGGCGCTGCTTTGGGCGGTGGTGGCTGGCTTCGTGCTGAGCATTGCCCTGGCGGTGGAGGGTCTGCTGCCCGCCGCTGTCCCCATAGTCTGGCTCTTTTTTAATTTTGGAATCACGCAAAACTTGGCGCAACGCCGGCTGAGAGCTATTCAATCCGCAGTGCTTTCGTTGCATGGTGACCTGCAGCCGCTGATGCGTCTTGTGCGCCATATTCAGTCGGTCACGTTCCATTCAGAAGTAGCTAAAAGGAACGCTGAAACCATCGGACAAGCTACTGATTCGTTGGAACGACTGACGGACATTGTTGGAACGATGGTGCTGCGCGGGCATGGGCTATATCTGTTTCTTTCCGACAGCATCCTGATGCGTGGCATGTTCCTCGCCATCAAGTTCGCGGCTTGGCAACGGTCGGCTTCCAACAAGATCGAAGCCTTGGTGGCTGCTGTCGCCGAACTGGATGCCATCGTCTCAATGGGTGAGTTGCGGTCGGAGGGTAGGGCAGTAGTAGTGGATGAAGGGCAGGTAGTGTTCCGCGCCAAAGGCCTGGGACATCCCTTCCTCGCTGAGAAGGCGGTGACGAATGACTTTGTCATCAATGACCGCAACTTCTATATCGTCACGGGTGCCAACATGGCCGGCAAGAGCACTTTCCTCAGAGCCGTGGGCGTGAATTACGTATTGGCAATGAACGGCATGCCAGTCTTTGCCGACCAACTGACGGTGAGCCGCTTCCAACTATTCACAAGCATGCGGACGAGTGACGACTTGGCGCATGGTATCTCGTATTTCAACGCCGAGTTGTTGCGCTTGCAACAGTTGATAGACCATCTTGATGCCACGCCCGACCAGCCCACACTCATTATCCTGGATGAGATACTGAAGGGAACCAACTCATTGGACAAACTCAACGGCTCGCGCATGTTTCTTGAGGCGATGATGCAACGGCCCGTCACAGGACTCATTGCCACTCATGACCTCGAACTCTCGAAGATGGCGGCAAATCCGCGCTTCCATAATTTCTGTTTTGAGATAGCACTGGGCGATGACGTCACCTATTCTTATAAGATTACACCGGGAGTGGCACGCAACCAGAACGCGACTTTCCTCTTGAAAAAGTTGATAGAACAAAACGATCCTGCACAAAATATTACACAGGAAAAAGAATAAATCAGTGCAGATTCCGTTTATCATTTAGAAAGATACTATCTTTGCATAAAATAGTATTCTGCTAATTTATTAAACCATTCAAATGCGTTGACTATGAAAAAAGAGTATTTAGCAGAGATGGTGGGCACGATGGTGCTCGTGCTCATGGGCTGCGGCGCAGCGGTGTCATTGGGTTGTGATCCCGTTCATAACCAGGCAGCTGTGGTAGGAACGGCATTAGCTTTTGGACTCTCCGTGGTGGCTATGGCTTACACTATTGGTGGTATTTCGGGTTGCCATATCAATCCGGCCATCACCTTATGGGTGTGGCTCAGTGGCCGCATGAAAGGAAAAGATGCCGCAATGTACATGATTTATCAGGTTATTGGCGGTGTTATCGGTGCGGCTGTCCTCTATGCCATCACTTCTTCTTCGGGCTTGCAGGGTACGGGTGCCAACGACCTGCAGGCAGTCAATGACGCTGGCGTCACTGTCACTACGTTGGGTGGTCTGTTGGCTGAGATGTTCTTCACATGCGTGTTTGTGTTGGTCGTGCTCGGTGCTACGGCCAAGACTAATGGCGCCACCAATAACTTTGCCGGCCTGGCTATA
>SAMEA3663070__coassemble_757_pt1 | contig 14677 bp, 12 predicted proteins | sample SAMEA3663070__metabat2_low_PE_033 | metagenome-assembled genome bin SAMEA3663070 (sample SAMEA3663070) | pig gut metagenome | biome: pig gut; feature: pig-associated habitat; material: faeces | place: France | collected 2012
TCGTTCTGGTGATACACCGGACGGCTATCCAGATCACTCTTCAAGCATTCGAACAGGTTATGTAAAGCTTTACATAATCTGTTCAAACAGTTGAAGCAAAATTTCCCACTCAGGTACTTCTACGGGGAGAGCGCAAATGCCATCAAAATACAGGTTGGGACAACCCTCATAGTAAACATGCTCCTCATGATAGTGCAAAAGCGGATAAAACGCAGTTGGAGTTTCTCTGGTCTTGCAACCATGATAAGAATCATGCTCATGTACTATGTGAACATCTACACATTCCTTGAGAATCCAGAGAAAGATTGGGCAAAAATGCTTGAAAAGTCAAAAGAATCTCCACCGGAACCGACATTGTTTGGCTAAGGGGGGCTTGTCTTTAAAAAAATCTTTCCGCAATGCCTGTTTATTGGCATCGCGGAAGGATTTTTATGTGGTTTCCGTTTTTAGCGGACACCAATATTTGTGAATAAGTCTACGCAAATGTGGAGACGCTTACAGTTCTGTCACCTTTTTGGACCGTATGAACCGCTTTGACATTCACTTCTTTTATATTGTAAGTCTTGATGGAATCACTGTCGGTTGGTAGCGTCTGAGCTGAAATCGATATGAAGGATGCAAAGAACAACAATATAGTAAATGAACAGTCTTTTATGCTTGCAGCTTTAAAATGCATAACTTGTAAGCGTTGTAATATAATAATTATATTTACTTTCATACATAGTTTTCATTATTGATTATCATTATCAAAGTATTCTTTTTTTGAAGGCTTTAGAGTTGGTTTCAGCCGCAAAGTTACACAGATAAATGACCGATTCCAAGAAAACGATGTCTAAATCTGCATTTCGCCATCTTTTATCGTAAGATGTTGTGCTATAGAGATTTATTCCACTTTCCAATGATCTGTAATTATTAAAGAGGTCTATTTTAATAGTCTCAAAGGAACTTTCTATTCCTTTTTCACCTTCTTTTTTCCTCTTTCCAAGCATTCATGGCGCCCTCTATCACCTCGTCCATGTCGTAGTATTTGTATTCTGCTAGACGGCCACCGAAGACGACATTCTTTTCGGTTTCCGCCAGTCTACGGTACTCTTCGTAGAGGCTGTTGTTGGCATCGTCGTTCACCGGATAGAAAGCCTCCGTGTTGTCGCTGAACTCTATGGGATACTCGCGGGTGATCACTGTCTTCGGGTTGTCATACACCTTGCCGCCAAATGTCTCGAAGTGTTTGTGCTCCACAATTCTGGTGAATGGTGTGTCGCGGTCAGTGTAGTTCATAATGGCACAGCCTTGAAAGTTCGGCGTGATGAGCGTCTCCTGCTTAAAGCGGAGCGAGCGATACTGCAATTTGCCATAACGGCAGTGGAAGAAATCGTCTATCCTGCCCGTAAAGACCAGACGTCCGGCAATGTTCTGCCACTCTTTGTCCAGCCCGTTGAAGAAGTCTGTGCCGGTGCGGACGTCACTGCCTTCGAGTAGCTTCTCAACGAGTGGATTGTAACCGCCGATGGGGATGCCCTGATAGTCGTCGTTGAAATAGTTGTTGTCGTAGGTCAGCCTGACCGGCAGTCGTCGGATGATGAACGGAGGAAGCTCACAGCATGGCCGTCCCCATTGCTTCTCGGTGTAACCCTTGATCAGTTTCTCATAGATGTCGTGCCCTACAAGCCGCTTCGCCTGATCCTCCAGATTGTGCACCTCGCCGCGGTAACGTTGCTTCTCAATCATGTTCTGGGCATCCGTGGGCGTTACTGTTCCCCACATCTCGTAAAAGGTGTTCATATTGAACGGCAGACTATATATCTCGCCCTTGTAGCTCGCCTTTGTGTTCAGCGTGAAGCGGTTGAACGAAACGAAGCGGTTGACGAACTCCCACACCTTCTTGTTGGACGTGTGGAAGATGTGCGGTCCGTAGCGATGAACGTGGATACCGCTCACCATCTCACAGAAGACATTTCCCCCGATGTGGTCTCTCCGGTCAATGACCAAGCACTTCTTTTCCGCCTTTGTGGCGTGCCAGGCAAAGGTAGCGCCGAACAATCCAGCGCCGACAATTAGATAATCGTATTGCATCTGCTTATCAATAATTTGCATTACACAATTTTAAAATCAAGGCCCTTTACCAGACTCAGGTTCTTGATGGGGTGATAGAACGTATCTTGTTGTGGATGATTTCTAAATTTGTCCTCGCATTTCTCTGTTGGTCCCCATGATACTTCAAAGTGGTAACCATAACTTTCGAATTGTCGGATAGAGAAATGTCTGTTGTAGGCCAGTGTAGGAAGCAGGAACTCATAGTAGAACGAACCGTTCCGTTGCATAAACTTCTCCAACTCGTCCAAATAGCGCTTACTGACAAAGAACACTTGCGACCAGGCGAAATATAAGTTTTCAAACGGGCTGTCAATGATATATTGCACAGGCCAATGTCTCAGCGGACCTCCCATTACATCTGTGGCGATATGAATGTAATCAGCCTTGTTCGTTGCATTCATTCTTTTGAAAAAGTTGGCAAGGTTACCATTCAACACAATGTCATTCTCCATCAGCAGGTAGTGGTCGTATTTACGGTGCTTGGCCAATTCCACCAAGGCCACTAGAGGATTGGGCAAGCTGCGGTCATAGTAGTAGAAGAACCTTGGAAGCTTAGAGGAATCGAATAGGAAGAAATCGAACTCCTTCAGCATGTCTTTCTCCAAAGAGGAGGCAGAGCAATCGTAGAGCACCACTAAGTCCAAGACTCCGTCAGAAGCAGTCTTGATGAAGCGAAGATAACGCAATATGTTGTCGTCTAACTTGTGGGTGGTGAACACCACGCAATTTTTGTGCTTTGAATTATTTTCCATCTTATCAATCATTCGTCAAAAATGAGAACATGATTAAACAGCCAAAGTTTTCCTTGGTGTGTATTCTTACTGGGGCATTTTGAAAAGACGCTGCATGGGCTGGATGAACCTTTCAATCAGCCGGTTGTTGCCAACAACAATCTCTGCGATTCCTGTCAGACGCTGATTTGACGGCAGGTGCAGGCCGTTATCTGTCTCCATGCCTCGAGAAAGCGTCACTTGCGTGTAATACATTCCCTTTCCGTCAGGTACTTTTGAGACATCACCCACTCGGCCTTCAACGCTTCCGTATTTATCTTCGGGAAACAATTCGAGTTTTATCCTGACAAGTTGTCCACGCTTTACCTCTCCCACTTGTGAGGCCGGCAATCTCATCTCACCCACGGGGCACTCTGTCGTATTCGGCAAAACCGTTATCAGCGTTTCACCGGCAGAAACGTGTCTGTTAACCATGACAGCCTCCATGAAATTCACCCGTCCGTCTATTGGTGACCTCAGAATCAGCCGATTCTTATCAGAGTCGGTCGTCTCTAAAACGGCAACGACTTTTCCCTTCCTCACTTGCCTTCCGTTTGCCGTCATCAACTCTTTCAAGTATCCTTCCCGACCGGCTCTGATTTCCACCGGAGGATTCAACGGAATGATGGTCACTCCCGCCGTGAGCGTTTCAGGATAATAGAAGAAACAACTGCAAACGAAGACGACCAGCAGCACCAAGGATATGGCAGAGATGCCCCATCTCACTAACTTGTTCGGGACCGCTCCCATAAGTTCCTGAACTTCCTCGCAGTGATGATTGATGATTTTTCTCTCGTCCTTCATTTTCCTAATTCCAATTGGTTCCTGACCAGGTTGTAATAAGCTCCTCTTTTCCTGGTGAGTTCGTCATGCGTACCCTGCTCAACAATTTTGCCCTTTTCCATCACCACTATGTTGTCAGCGTTGAACACGGTGCTGAGCCTATGAGCCACAATCAGAACAGTCTTTCCTTGGAAGAAGTGATGCAGGTTGTCCAAGATAATCTTCTCATTGGTAGCATCCAGGGAATTGGTTGCTTCGTCCAGAAAAATATACTCAGGGTTCTTGTAGACGGCTCTGGCTATCAGGATGCGCTGACGCTGTCCTTGGCTTACGCCGGTGCCCTCCATTCCTATTTTCGTGTCGTAGCCCATCGGAAGTGAATGAATGAAATCCTCAATGTTGGCAATCTTTACTGCATATCTCAGCCGTTTCTCGTCCACTTCGTCGGTGCTGACCGCGATATTCTTGGCAATCGTGTCAGAAAAGATAAAACTCTCCTGCATCACAGATCCCGTCTTGCTTCTCCATAAATGAGGGTTGATAAACCTCAGGGGCGTATTGCCGACCTTAATGCTGCCGCTGTTTGCCTCATAGAAGCCCTGCAACAACTTGACCAGCGTGGTTTTCCCGCTTCCGCTGGCTCCTACGATGGCCGTCACCTTGTGGGAAGGAATCTTGAGAGTAACGCCGCCCAGCGCATAATCGCGGTTGGCTCCGCTGTAGCTGAACTTCACATTGTCTATGTAGATGGAGTGGTCATCGGGCAGACGCCTTAGCTTCGATTCTATGTGGTATTCTTCATCTTGTTTCCGGTGCACTTCGTTCAACCGTTCCAAACTGATTTTCGCATCCTGATAGGACTGAGCAAAGCCGATGAATTCTCCTATCGGCGCAGACACCTGGCCGATGATATAGGTCAGGGCCATCATCATTCCCAGAGTCATCTGACCGTCAACGACTGACTTGGCGGCGATGAACGAGATGATGATATTTGTGGTCTGCGTGAAGAATACTGTTCCTACCTGCTGTATCTGACCGATTGCCAATCCCTTCAGGTTGATTTTAAACAGCTTTACCTGTATGCGCTCCCACTCCCATCTCTTTTGCTTCTCACAGTTGTTCAGTTTGATTTCCTGCATGCCCTGGATGAGCTGGATGATTTTGTTCTGCTCGTTGGCACTCTGGTTGAAGCGCTTAATGTCCAATATCCTTCTAAACCTCATAAAAGACAGAATCCAAGCTACATAGAGTGTGTTGCCAATAAGGAAGATGCCTAGAATCACCCAGTTGTAATATCCCAAAATAGACGCGAAGACAATGAAGTTGAACACGGAAAAGACAATATTGACCGAAGAGCCCATTAGAAAGTTCTTGATGCGGCCATGGTCACCTATACGCTGCATGATGTCACCAGTCTTCTTCGTGTCGAAATAGCGCAGAGGCAACCGGGTCAGCTTCAACAGGAAATCAGAAATCAGCGATACGTCTATTCTCGTATTCACATGGAGCATAATCCAGCTTCTGATGAAATCCACAGCCAGTTGGGAGATGAAGAGCATCAGCTGGGTGATGAGAATCAAGGTGATGAAACTCAGATTGCGGCCTTGGATGCCGACGTCAACCAGTGACTGCGTAAGAAAGGGAAAGACCATCTGCAAGGCGCTGCCAACCAGCATGCCCAATATGAGTTGTGCAAACTGTCCCTTATACGGAAGCAGATAACGGACATAGAACATCAAGTCTCTCTTGGTGTTGGGCTTCTCATCCTCAATGTCCTGGAAATCTACCCCGGGATGCAGCATCAGGGCAATGCCCACCTGGGATGCGTTGCCCGCTGTCCAGCATTTTAAGAATTCATCCTTATTGTAGACCGCATTCCGTGAGGCGGGATCGGCAATATAGATTTTCGCCTCTCCGTTCCGCCGGGTCTTTATTTTGTAGCAGACCACGAAGTGATTCTGGTTCCAGTGCAATATGCAGGGAAGGCGCCCGTCTTTTGCAAGGTTCTCAAATGACGTCTTCACGCCAATCGTCCTCATACCAATACTCTCCGCAGCATCGCTGATGCCCAGCAAGGACACACCCTCACGGGTGATGAAGCACCGTTCGCGGAGGTTTTCCAGAGAGTACGTCTTGCCATAGTATTTTGCGATCATCTTCAGACAAGCCGGACCACAGTCCATGGAGTCCAGTTGAAGGTAATGAGGGAAACTGTTTAGAGCCATTGATTAATATTATTTTTTCTTCGGATTCATATTGAACCGCCAGCTGAGCGAGAGCATCACGTAGCGGGGAATGCTGTTGTGCCAGGTTTCGGTACGGCCTTGGGCATTGACTTCATAACTCGTGGTGGAAAGCTCGTGCAAGATGTCGAAAGCATAAAGTTTGGCGAGCAACTTGCCCTTAAAGAAGGAACGAGTGAGCTGTACGTTCCAAACCCAGTCGGTGGTGTTCATCTCGTTCTGCTGATAGCCACGGCGGGCAAACATCGTCATGTCGGTGGTAAGTTGGAAATGCCAGGGCAAATCGAGCGTGGCATTCAGTCCGACGTTATAATCTCCTGCATGAATGTCGGAGAAGCCTTCGCGTCGTCCGTGTATATAATAATAGGTGGCGGCACCATGCAACGTGAACTCGTTGCGATCGTCGGGGCGGAAGGTGAACTTGAGTTCATCGTTCAGTCGCCAATTGTGCACGATGCTGCGCAAGCTCTCTGTGCTCGTTGCGGTGGTGGCCATGTCGACGTTGTGGTTATAGGTTCCTGATAGTCGGTTGTCCACGTTCAGTTTTCCGGCTTTATCGAGCGAACGGGTGAATCCTATTGAGGCATCAGAGCTCCAGTTGCCGTTCACACTGACGGGCTTCATTCTTGACACGCCCGTCTGCCGGTCAAAGTTCAGCGCATAGGCCACCTCGTTATCCGTCTGGTGATAGCCTGCACCCAACGAAAGTACAGACCGATCTTTAAAATGATGGGAGGCCGAGATGGTGGCATCATAGTTGTGGATGAGTTTCAAGTCGGGATTGCCAGTGAACACTTGCAGCGGATTGGCATCATCCGTGTAGTCAGCCATGAGCGTCATCTCAGGCAGACGTGAACTCATGCCTGCCCTTGCCTCTATCCACCAGGCTCGTTGCTGCATAAACCTGATGCTCGGTTCGAAGAGCAATCGGGAGCGTGACACCTTGCTGTATTGTTGACGATGATAGAAGAGGTTCTGACTGAGCCAGCGCAACGGCAGCGAGAGTTTCAGGTCACACGCCGGAGCCAAGGGCACATTATAGGTGAGTTGCCATTGATGCTCGCGTTTCTGCTGAGTGTAGCGGTAACTGTTGTTCGAGTCCATCATCTGGCTCAAGGCTTCAGCGGTGGAGGGCAACAGGTTATAGCGTGTGCTGTCGCCATCAGCAGGCCAGTCGAGAATATAGAGCGGGTTGTCCTTCTTGTCTTTGGCAAAACGGAAGTCATAACCCAGTTGTATATAACCTTTATCGTAAAGGGTATACGAATAGCTGGTCCCGGCATTGAGTTGCAGATGGTTGTCCGTTCGGTTGAGATATCGGTTGCGAAGATATCCGGGCGTGGTGCCGTCAGCATAACTCAGGTTGCGCAGGTCGAAAGACCGATAGCGACGATGGCTGTGCTGCAAGCCGACGTTCCACCTAATCATGTCGGCCACCAACCGGAGGTAACCCTCATGAGAGAAATCGACATTCAGCGAGTGGTCGTGTGACTGACTGTCGTATCGGTCTTCATTCAAAGTCTGCATCAGATTATAGACGGTGGACCGCTGACGGTTATTGCCGAAGCCATTGTTGAAACCTAAATCCAGGTTCGTGTCCAGATAATAAGTTTTCTTATTCTGACTCCAATATCCTTTCAGGTCCAATTCTGTGTTCTTCACCTTGCTCTTTGCGGAGCTTTGGCTAAACGAGTCACCTCCGGGCAGAAACGTCTGGGCCGTGGTGTGCGTTTCGTTGTCTGCATTTGCATGGGTCACCGTTGCCCGTCCGCCAAGATTAGAATTATTCTGGTCAAGAAAACGGGTGTAGAGAGCCGTCGCTGTTTTCACGTCCCGCCGGCCTTCTGCATGGTCCATCGGTTTCCATTCATCATTGCTCACGCTCAGGTTCTCGCGATTCACGTTGTTGGCATTGGCGATGACGCCGTATTCCTCCGCATCTGAATGCTTCACGTCAAACATCCGACCTAAATAACGGCCGTCTGAGCCCACGCCCGTCTCGTTGTTGAAAATGTACAAGTTGTTGTATTCTTTCTTCAGTCTTACGTCCATCACGGTGTACTTGTCGCCCATGTCCCTTCCCATCAGCTGTGAAGCCTTGCCTTCCTTGTTGTAGACCTTAATCTTGTTCACGGTATAAGCCGGCAGGTTTTGCAGTGCGGTCTTGGGAACACCGTCGAAAAAGTTGCGGCCGTTGATGAACAGTTCTTTCACAGGATGACCGTCAACGAAAATCAGTCCTTCTCTCGTGAGTTTCACGCCGGGCAGTCTGGCTACGAGGGCATCGAGCATGGAGCCTTCAGCCAAATTGAAAGCATCGGCATTGTAGACGATTGTGTCGCCGTGCATCACCATCTTGATCTTTGTGGCCTTCACCAACACTTCAGGCAGCACGTGGATGGTCTTGTTCAATCGGATATCGCAATGGGAAATGCTCTGCTCGCGATTGCTGCGCAACCTGATTCTCAGATAACCGTCGTCATAGCCTTTGCGCTCGGCCTTGATAACGTACCATCCGACTTTCTGAATTGAAAATTGATAGTGCCCCATAAATCGTCCGGCAATTTTCGGCAACGACTGTGTAGTGTCGAGGGGAATACTGTCAGAGGTCATTAAAATGACGCGGGCACTATCAAGGCCATCACCTGTGATGGCGTCTGCGACCTGTCCCTGCACAGTATGGTCGATGACCTTGGCACGACATATCTGTGGAAAGAGATTGAAGGCTACGAAGAGTGCGATCATGGACCACATCGGCCAATAGATAGGTTGCTTCATACAGTTGTTACAATACATTCCTTTTATTGTTATCACAAGAGATTCGGGCGCTTTTTCACATCCTTGGTATAATTGTCCGCTTCAATGACAATAATCTTGGACTTCGTTGAACGTAAGAATTGCAACACGGCAAGAAAATTTTCAAGCCGTATAATGGATTCTATCCTAACGGGAAGTATAAAAGTTAAATCTTCCATATCTGATATTGTTTAATCATTTTTCTTAGGACTAATATTGAACTTCCACGACAGAGAGAACATTAGGTAGCGGGGTATAGAGTTGTGCCAGGTCTCGGTGCGGCCCTGGGCATTGACGGCATAACTCGTGGTAGAGAGCTCGTGCAGGATGTCGAAGGCCTTCAACTTAGCGAGCAGTTTGCCATGGATGAACGAGCGGATGAGTTCGGCATTCCAAACCCAGTCGGTGGTGTTCATCTCGTCCTGCTGATAGCCTCGGCGGGCAAACATGGTCAGATCGGTCGAGAGTTGGAAATGCCAAGGAAGGTCAACAGTTGCGTCAAGACCTATATTGTAGTCACCTGCATGGATGTCGGAGAAGCCTTCACGACGGCCGTGAATATAGGAATAGGTGCCGCCTCCATGAAATGCGATCTCATAGTTGTCGTTCGGCCGGAAATCGAGTTCCAGTTCATCCTTCAACTGCCAGTTGTGCACGATGCTGCGCATACTCTCCATACTCGTGGATGTGGTGGCCATATCGACATTGTGCTGATAACTGCCAGATAGCTCGTTGTCGACGGACAACTTTCCTGCACGATCTATAGGCCGCGAGAAGCCCAGTATGAGGTCTGTGTCCCAATTGCCGTTTACACTAACTGGCCGTAAGGTAGACACGCCCGTCCGCTGGTCGAAAGTCAGCGCGTAGGCCATGGCATTATCCGTCTGATGGAAGCCGAGATTCAGGTTGAAGTTCTTGTTGGTGACCGAATGGTTGTACTGAAATTCCACCTGATATCGGTGGGTGTTCTTCAGATCGGGATTCCCCATTTTGATGGATAGCGGGTCCGAGTCGTCACGATAGTCAACCATTTCCTCAAGGGGTAGCAAATCAGATGACATGCCGGTCTGTAGCATCCAGAAAACATTACCCGTGGAGTCGGCTTTCTGACGATGCACCTGCAAGGAGGGATTGAAGAAGGCTGGTTTCCGGTTGAATTTCCATTTTTCCTGTCGTTGATAGTTAATATGATGGTCGGTGACTGTCACCGGCAAAGTCACCATCCACTCGAGATTGCCCAACGACGGTTCTCGGCCTGAAAATTGAATGGAGTAGTTCTGTTGTCTCTCACTTTTGCGGTAATGATAGCTATTGACCTCATCGCGGACCCTGGCCAGCGCGTCTGCAGCCGACGGTAAAAGATCGAAATATAGACTATCCCTGTCTTTCAGTCGGTCAAGACGGTAGAGATAGTTGCCGGCGTTTTCATCATTCCATGATAGCCCGACACCAGCGTTGATGACGTAACGCCACAATTGGAACCGATAGATGAGCGTGCCGTCGAACACTCTCTGCCAGGAACTGGCAGAGAGATAGTTGTTGCGGTAGTCCCTTCCTCCGCCCGTGACATAACGCACATCATCAAGGGTGAAACGATCTTCTGCCATATGGTCGTAACTGAAACGGAAATTGAAGAAAAGCATGTCCGCTGCGAAGAGTGCCCTGCCCATATTGAGATAGGAATTTACACTGATCTGCGGCGCATGTGACCTGAAGGCTGAGCTGCGTTGGTTGGTCAACTCATCGACTGAGTAGGTGGTTGCGTCCGAGTGACCATTTTGATGGCTGTTGCTATAAGAGAAAGACAAATCCTCTGACAGATATCCATTATTGATGAAGAGATTGAGCTTGTGATGCGACTCCACGTCGGTGGATTTGGATAAATCCATGTTGTTACTCAATCCGGTGGTACTGCCCGAGGAAAGGAAAGTCTCTCTGCTCGTCCGAGTCTCCATGGTATTGTTCTGGTGCGACAGAACAACGTCGCCGGTGTATTCTGAGTGCTGTCCAAATGCAGAATGATAAGAGATGCCACCTTTCTTGACGGTGGTCAGTCCCATGTCGAGATCAGGACGAGAATCATCGTTGTCTCCATTGGAGAGGTCAGTCAGATTGTTCAAATTGCCGAATGCCATAAGAGACTTTACTTTAGAACGCGCCATACTGAATCCGTTCAACTTGTAGCGGTGGTCAGTGCCACCTCCGGCCGCGAGGCTCCCGAGATACCCTGTCTCATATTTCTTTTTCAACTGCACATCCATCACGAAGGTACTATCGTTCATATTTCTGCCAGTGGCTATGGAGGCGAGCCCCCGCTTGTTGTAGACCTTGACGCGGTGAACAGTAAAGGCGGGCAGGTTATCAAGCAGAATGTCGGGCTTGTCACTGAAGAGCGAAGATCCGTTAATGAGCAGACTCTGCACATAACGGCCGTTGACAAAGATGCGTCCGCCATCCTTGAGCTCTACCCCCGGCAACTTCTTAATCAAGGTTTTGAGCGAACTGCCCTCAGCCAGATTGAAAGCATCGGCATTATAGACCAGCGTGTCACCACGGACGACGAACTTCACCTTTGTAGCTTTGACCACCACCTCACCTAGTTCGTGACTCTTGCGATACATCATAATGGTGGGGCCCATGATTCCGCCGATCCTCCAGCTTGTCCATGAGAAATGTTCCTTCTCTCCCTCATAGTTTTTCAAACTGGCAGTGACAGAATATTGCCCCATCTTATTGATGATAAAATTGTACTCCCCAGGTGCCTTGCTGTCTGTGACGACTGAGTCTATCGCCAGAGAGTCCCCTTGCCAAAGCACGACCTTGGCACCGACCAAGGGCTTTTCATTGAAGTAGTCCCAAACGTAGCCCCTAACCGAAGGGGAGTGCTGGCCCCACATGCAGGAGGAAACCAAAAGCAACAACAGAATGAGTAGATTTTTACGCATGAGCATTTAGTGGGATAAGATGATGTAATTTCAGATGTGAATGCCCCCAACTTTAAAAAGTTGGAGATTATAATTCTAGCAGTTATGCTCGTAGCCGTCACATACGACCCCGGCCACTTGACTACCAGACATTATGTAACCACAATAACTATACCCAACGCAACTGACAGTCTTGCCAGATCTACAGGTCGTTGCTTGAGAGCATTTGAAAGATTTGTGGCGGGATCCTCCATACACCATCTTGAGTTCCTCACGGGTCAGCACCTCTCCGAGGTCTGACGGATTGAATTTGAATTTCTTCATAATCCTTGATTAATTTGTTAGATAATAAATATTCTGTTAAAACCTAAAAGGTTCTTTTCTTGTTTCGAGAGCCAATGCCATCTTCATTCCCCAAAGCCAATTCAAGCCATGTTGATAGAAAGGAACTTCCTTGTCAGCCATGGTCGTGAGTGTAGTATATTGACAGATCTTCTTTTTATAGTAATCCCATGGCAAGTCAAACAAGGGTCTTTCACTGTAATGATTCGTTCCCGCCATCAGGAGCATAGCACCTGTCAAGCCATCCGACAGACCAAGCTGTTTGCCGCCAAGTTCTTCATTAAAGAGCTTTTCTAAGGAAAGACTACTGCGCAACAGTCTGCACTGGTCTTTCCAATGCTGTTCTTTGGTGCATCCCAACGAGATGAGTCGGGTCATCGAAAACAGCCTTCCTAGTTTGTTGAATTGCATGAGCGGCATGGCGGATGCCAGTGGAAAAGACAGATCCGTGCAGATGTGCTCAATACGTTGCTGCCCGATTCCCTGCTCATAAAGACTCCCTATTGCATACAAGAGGAAGAAACTCCGGTTGAAAATGTTATAAGGTATGGCCTCTTGAAAGTAATTAACGGGCAGTGAAAAGTTAATGACATTCAGAAGCCGCATGGCCTTGTCTGCATATATTCTATGCTTCACCTTGCTTCTAATCCCCAATTTCAGGTGTAAGGAGAAATAAAACAGAGCCTTCACTGCCAGGTTCATGTCTATTGGCTGTTTATTGCTTTCTTTGAATAAGCTTTTGTAGATGACAGCATCCAAATCGTCCAACACATTGTCCGGATTGCCTGGCTTGAAATAATGCATGATGACATCCAAGGCGAAAGCTATGCCCAGAAGACCTCTTGGAAACTCTATAGGAGTCCTGTCGCTCACTTTCGACAACATGTCATTGATTAGTTTGTTGTAGATAGTCTTGTACGTTGGGTCCTTTTCACTCAGGCAGGCATAATAGATGGTCAGCCCTGCTTTGCCGTAGACCAGCCCGTCCTCAAGCTCATCATATTGCTTTTTCAAGAGAGCCAGCAACTCTGACTCAGAAGGAAGGTTGTCTGTCTTGTTCATATTTGTCTTTGTATTGAATGACCTCATTACTTGATTTATACAATGAATTATTGATTTGCAGGAAGCACAAGTCCTGATACAGTTTTGTGCGGGGACCACCATTGATGTCCCTCGGGTGACACAGATGAAACATCGGACCTTCCGACCTATGGATGCGATAGCCGAGTGACTCCCAACGTTGGACTCTTTCTCCGTCCTCGGGTCCCCAGCCGTAGAAGTTTTCATTCTCACCGCCCGAGGACTTGTATTTCTCTGCGTCGATGAGAAATCCCCCACCTACGAATTTATTTCCGTAGAGAATGTTAAGATAGTTTCTGAATTTCAAGAGTACTCTGATGTCATGATGCCGCAAGTATTCCTGCCGGAATGTCATATCTGTATTCAAGAACGTTCCATTGTAGGGGAATGAGAAATCACATTGCCCGGAACGAATGGCCTCGCATGAAGCTAGGAGCTGCTTCTTGTCAACTACTACATCAGCATCCCACACGGACACGATATCCGTGTCTACTTCCTGCAATGCCATGTTGATGAAGTGAGTCCTGAAAAACACCGGGTCATCATCCGGTGCATAAATATACTTTATAGAATGGGACTTTGGCAAAAAAGGTCTGAGCAGATCCTTGGTATAATTGTCCGCTTCAATGACAATAATCTTGGACTTCGTTGAACGTAAGAATTGCAACACGGCAAGAAAATTTTCAAGCCGTATGATGGATTCTATCCTAACGGGGAGTATAAAAGTCAAATCATCCATTTCAGATTGCGTTTAATGCTTTTTCTTTGATTGACAAGATCAGAATACTATTGTACACAGTCACACAAATGTTTCATCATTCATAGAAACCTGTCTGAATCTTCTTTGGATTATAGTTGAAGCGCCACGTGAGCGAGAGCATCACGTAGCGGGGAATGGAGTTGTGCCAGGTCTCGGTGCGGCCCTGAGCATCAACGGCATAGCTCGTGGTGGAGAGCTCGTGCAAGATGTCGAAACCCTGGAGCTTGGCGAGCAGATGGCCCTTGGCGAACGAGCGCGTAAGCTGCGCATTCCACACCCAGTCGGTGGTGTTCATCTCATGCTGCTGATAGCCGCGGCGGGCGAACATCATCATGTCAGTGGTGAGTTGGAAGTGCCAGGGCAGGCTGACTGTGGCGTTGACGCCGGCGTTGTAGTCTCCGGCGTGGATGTCGTCGAAGCCCTCGCGACGGCCGTGGATATACGAATAGGTACCGCCACCGTGGAGCGTGAGCTCGTAGCTGTCGTTGGGTCGGAAAGTCAGCTTCAGATTGTCGGTCGCATGCCAGTTGTCCACGATGCTGCGCATGCTGCTTTGACTCTCGGAGGTCGTAGCCATGTCAACGCTGTGCCGATAGTTGCCCGACAGCTGGTTATCTACCGATAGCTTGCCGGCTTTGTCGAGCGGGAAGACGAGACCTACGGAGGCATCTGCGTTCCAGTTGCCATTCACGCTGACGGGCTTCAGATACGACACGCCTGTCTGAGGGTCAAACGTCAGTCCATAGGCTACCTCGTTGTCGGTCTGATGATAGCCGGCGCCCATCGACAGCACTGTCTGGTGAGCAAAATGATGGGATACCGAGGCCTTGGCATCGTATTGATGGATGAGCTTCAGGTCGGGATTGCCGCTGATGACGCGCAGGG
>SAMEA3663070__coassemble_779_pt1 | contig 14204 bp, 10 predicted proteins | sample SAMEA3663070__metabat2_low_PE_033 | metagenome-assembled genome bin SAMEA3663070 (sample SAMEA3663070) | pig gut metagenome | biome: pig gut; feature: pig-associated habitat; material: faeces | place: France | collected 2012
CTTCTTGCCGCCGTGGTTGGCCGTGGCGTCAAATACCTTGCCATTGATGGTCTTACCCTCATAGATGACGTCTACCTTGTCGGTGGCCTTTGGCTTGGCGCCATTGCCTTCCTTGAGTACCTTGTACTGCAGTCCGGAGGGCAGGGTGACGACACCCGGCTTGGAGGCGTTGTTGGCCAGCCATTCCTCATTCTCTTTCTTGTAGACGCGGTTGCGCTCGTCGCGTGCGGCTGTGCTGCGCTTCTCGAAGAGCTCACGGGCCTTATCGCCCTTGAAGAGGGTAGTGTCCTGCTTCACGCCAGCCAGGAAACCGGCATGGAACGGAGCGGCGCTGATGGAGTCGTCGGTACCTTCCAGGTCGCGGCTCATATTGGGCAGAATCTGGTCGGTTGCCTGTTGGGCGATGCTGCTGCCTGCCATGTAAGCAATGTAGGCAGGGTCCTTGACCTTTGACAGCGACTCCTCGTAGCCACGTACGAAGTCGGCCATGTAAGCCGTGTCTACATGCATGCGCTGGATGAGGAAGGGCAGCAGGCCCTGAGTGGCCGTATATCCTGCGGCAAAGCTCGTCGTGTCTGACGGAGTGGCGAGCTTGACGGGCTGCGCTGTGGCAACCGGTGTGGCGTTAACTTTCTTGTCTTTCTTGTCTTTCTTGCCGGCCATCACCGTTGTTGCGTAGGCCACAAGGAAGAGCATGATAACGAATGTGATTTTCTTCATGATTTATTTTGCTCCTACTTTTACAAGTTCAATCTTGAAAATGAGGGCAGAGAATGGCTTGATCTTGTCACCAGCCTGACGCTCGCCGTAAGCGAGGTTCTGTGGGATGTATACTTCCCATACCGATCCTTCGGGCATGTGGGTGAGGGCTTCGGTCCAGCCGGGTATCATCTGCTTCGGCGTCATGGTGATAGGACCGTCGCTCTTATAGGAACTCTCGAAGACCTGACCGTCGATGGTGCGGCCCTCGTATTGTACCTTCACCTGTGTGGTATCTGTGGGGATGGCGCCCTTGCCTTCCTTGATCACTTTGTACTGAAGACCTGAGGGCAGTGTCACCACTCCGGGCTTCTTCTTGTTGGCTGCGAGGAATCTTTCACCGGCTGCCTTGTTGGCACCATATTGCTTGGCCATGGTCTTGGTCTTGATTTCCTGCATCTTGGTCTGAGCCACCATGTTGGCAGTCTCTGGCGTCATGATGCCTTTCTTGCCGGTAACACCTGTGATGAAGCCAGCCAGGAGGTTCTTCAGTGAAATGGTCTTGGTGCTGTCGCCACCGTATACCTCGTTGTTGATGCCCTTCAGAAGCTGACCGCTGATCTGCTGACCAACCTGAAGACCAATGATGTAAGCGGCTTTCTTCTTGTCGTCGCCAGCATTGACACCTTCGTTGACACCCTTGACGAACTCGTCCATATAGGTTGTGTCAATCACCTGGCCCTGCTCAATGGCCTGACGCATGTACTGCGACTGCACGTAACCGATGGCGTAGCTCATTGAGTCGACGTCGGTCTTGAGGTCAGCCTTGGGAGCTGACGAGTTGCCGCATGATGAGAATGTGGCTGCGGCAATGGCCATAACGGCCATGAATTTCAAACTTTTCATTGTTACGATTTAATGTAAGCTGTATTTGATATTTGTTGTTTCTTGAGAACCATTGAAAGGCATCTCTTCTTGTGTGTAGAGCAGCCCTCTTCTGTGTTTAGGGTTGTGTTCTCTTGTATGCAGAGCTGCCTTTCCCTGTGGTGTCTTACTTGACCTTGATGAGCTCAACATCGAAGATGAGGGCTGCGTAAGGCGGAATGGCCTGGCCGGCTCCACGCTCGCCATAGGCAAGGTTGTAAGGGATAAAGAAACGGTACTTTGCACCTTCCTGCATGAGTTGCAGACCCTCGGTCCAACCCTTGATGACCTGATTGAGACCAAAGGTGGCTGTCTCACCACGACGGTAGCTGCTGTCAAAGACTTGTCCGTTGATGAGGGTGCCTTCATAGTGGCATTCCACCTGGTCGGTAGCGGATGGCTTGCGGCCGTTGCCCTCGCGGAGCACCTGGTACTGCAGACCGCTCGGAAGGGTCACCACACCGGGTTTCTTCGCATTCTCGGCAAGGAAGTTCTCACCCTCTGCCTTGGCTGCCTTGGCCTGCTCCTCAGCCTTCTGCTGGAAGAAGGACTGCACGGTAATCTCGGCCTCAGAGTCAGTGAGATGCGTGCTCCCGGCAAACACATCCTTGATGGCCTGGGAGAAATCGTCAATATTCAGTTCGGTGGCGCTCATCTGCTCAAGCTGACGGCCAATGCTCATGCCAAGGGCATAACTAACTTTATCCATTTTCTGTTTTCCTTTAAGAGTTTATATTCGTCTTTTTTTATTGTTTGTTCTTTTCTATGTTCCTCCTATGATACATTCTTCTTACCTTATTATCAAATTATGTGCAAAGATACGATTTTTCACTTGCATTGAGACATAATTACGGAAAAATTACTATTTTTGTCTGAAAATAACGATACTGTCTAATCATTCAATCGTACGGCGACTCGTACATCGTGATGTACATCGTAACGTACAACTTAACGTTCAACTTTACAGTGAGAAAGAAATGAGAAAGAAAATTGTGTTTCTGACTGGTGCCGGTATGTCGGTGGAGAGTGGTTTTAAGACTTTCCGTGGCAGTGACGGCCTGTGGGAGAATTATCCTGTCGAGCAGGTGGCTTCGCACGATGGATGGCTGGCTGATCCTGACCTTGTGACGCGTTTCTACAACGGCATGCGCCGTAAGCTGTGGGCTGCGCAACCTTGCCTGGGCCATCAGCTGATCGCTCAGATGGAGAAGGACTATGACGTGACGGTGCTCACTCAGAATGTGGACAACCTTCATGAGCGTGCGGGATCAACGCATGTCATCCATTTGCATGGTGAACTCACGAAGGTCTGTTCGAGTGACAGTCCTTATGACGAGCGCTACATCAAGGAACTGACACCTGAAAACAGCGATGTGGCTCCTGGCACGAAGGCGGGCGACGGTTCGCTGCTGCGGCCATTCATCGTCTTCTTCGGCGAAAGCGTGCCGATGCTCACACCTGCGGCCGAGGAGGCTTCGAAGGCTGACGTGTTTGTGATCATCGGTACTTCATTGGTGGTCTACCCTGCAGCCTCACTGGTAGGCTTTGTACCTGCCGGTTGTCCCATCTATCTCATCGACCCGAATCCTGTTGATACCCGTGCCAACGTGACTCACATCAAGAAAGGTGCTTCTGAGGGCATGAAGGAACTCTTAAAGTTACTCTGAATGCTTCACGCTATGTTATAATTAGGTAGCAATGTACAAACCGTTGCTACCTTTTTTGTTGTTCGCACTTAACTATGCGAATTGTAAACTCTGAGATGTCACTTTTTTGTCGCACTTTTGTGGTCATGTTGTCGGTTTAATGGTGTAGCTGAGTCATTGTTGCTGTGAGCTACAAATTAGTAAATGTCTTTATTATCAGATGTTTAGACATGTATTAAATCATTGCTTCATTGATGTGTAAAGTGAACTTTTGGCAAATACAACGAAGGAACGGCCGGTGAGCCGTTCCTTTGCTTGTCTACCATTGGTCAGATGGAAATAGTAGCTATCCGTATGGTTGGATTTATGTCTTTTTTCTGCGTCGTTTTCGTTAGTGTGCTTCCAGCCAATTATTGCCCCAACCCGCTTCTGCGATAAGTGGCACCTTTAAAGAAGCTGCGCCCTGCATTTCTTCAAGGACGATCTTTTCCACCTGTTCCGTTTCATCCGGATAGACGGAGAAGTTGAGTTCATCGTGTACTTGCAGAATCATCTTCGAACGGATGCCTTCGCTCTTGAATCTACGCCAGATGCGGATCATGGCAATCTTGATGATGTCGGCTTCCGAACCTTGTATGGGTGCATTGATGGCATTGCGCTCTGCGAAACCGCGGACGGTCGCGTTGCGTGAGTTGATGTCGGGCAGATAGCGGCGTCGGCCGAACATGGTTTCGGCATAGCCTTTCTCCCTGACGGTCTGTTTGGCTTGTTCCATGTAGTCGTGAACCTTCGGGAACGTCTTGAAGTAGTCGTCAATCAGTTGGCGGGCCTCTCCGGTGGGGATGTCCATACGTTGTGCCAGTCCAAACGCGGTGATGCCATAAATGATGCCAAAATTGGCCTGCTTGGCTTTCTTACGCTCAGCGTCAGTGACCTCATCCATTGGCTTTTTCCATATCTTTGACGCTGTAGCACGGTGAATATCAAAACCTTCACGGAAGGCTTCAATCATGTTCTCGTCTCCCGACAGATGGGCCATGATGCGCAGTTCTATCTGACTGTAGTCGGCTGAGAAGAACCGACATCCTTCCTCGGGGATGAAGCATTTGCGTATCTCTTTGCCGTCATCATCACGTACAGGGATGTTCTGGAGGTTGGGATCGCTCGATGATAAGCGCCCCGTGGCGGTGATGGCTTGATTAAATGACGTGTGGATATGGCCGGTACGCGGATTGATCAGCTTGGGTAGAGCTTCTACATATGTGCTTAACAGTTTCTTCATGCCACGGTAATTGAGTATGTCGTCCACTATGCCAGCTTTTCCGCGTAGCTGTTGGAGCACTTCCTCAGAGGTGACATATTGCCCTGATTTCGTCTTCTTGGGTTTGTCTACGAGTTGCATCTTGCCAAACAATACATCGCCCACCTGCTTTGGTGAGGAGATATTGAATTCTTCGCCTGCCTCTTCAAACGCGTGCTTTTCGTATTGCAGCATGCGCTCTGTGAACTGCTTCTGGGTGTCTTTCAGCGAATTGGTATCGAGCCTTACGCCATTAATCTCCATGTCGGCTAACACTTTTACGAGTGGCATCTCTATGTCGTGGAAGAGTTTTTCGCCACCCACCTCCTTCAGTTTTGGTTCAAGTGCGTTCTTTAGTCTCAAGGTAACGTCAGCATCTTCGGCGGCATATTCGTACACATCTTTCGGATTGATGTCGCGCATGTTTTTTTGTGACTTGCCTTTTGGACCAATCAGCTCTTCTATATGAATGGTTTGATAATGGAGTAGCGTCTCGGCCATGTAGTCCATGTTGTGGCGCAGCTCGGGCTGAATGATGTAATGGGCAAGCATGGTGTCGAAAAGCTCACCTTGAACGTCGACTCCATAAGCGCGCAATACTTCGTAGTCGTATTTGATGTTCTGCCCAATCTTCATGATGTTTGGGTTTTCATACAACGGCCGGAAGATTTCCACCATTTGTTGCGCCTCCGTTCGGTCGGCAGGCACAGCCACGTACCATGCTTCAAATTCTTTCACGGCAAAGCTCAGTCCCACCAGTTCTGCGTCGATGGCGTTGGTGGAAGTCGTCTCTGTGTCAAAGCTGACTTTTTCATTTGTCAATAAAAAGTCACATAATTTTCGAGCTTCTTCTTGATTCTCAATGAGTTGATAATTGTGCTCAACCGTTTTAAGGCTGTCAAGAGTCGTGTTTTTTGAAATTTCTTGGCCGTCGGCTTGAAATTCGTCAAAGAGCGAAGGACTGTTGTTAACGCTTTTTATAGATTTCTCGCTTTTGTTTAGAAACCGCTCTGTGAAGCGTTTAAACTCAAGTTCGTCGAAGATTTGCTTGAGTTCTTGTCCGTTTGGTTCCTTGACTTGCAATTCCTCAAGTGAAAGTTCGATGGGGACATCTGTGCGGATCGTGGCAAGGTATTTTGACATCTTGATGTCGTCGACGGCTTGTTCGACCTTCTCGCGCATCTTGCCTTTCAGCTCACTGGTGTGGAGTAGGAGGTTGTCGACCGACCCAAAAGTATTGATGAGTTTGACGGCTGTCTTCTCGCCTACACCAGGGCACCCAGGATAGTTATCGGCGCTGTCACCCATCAGTGCGAGCAAGTCGATGACTTGAGCGGGCGACTTGATGCCGTACTTTTCTTCTACTTCTTTCTCGCCAATCTTATCATACCCTCCGCCATGTCTTGGACGGTACATGTAGACATTCGGCTGGATGATCTGCCCATAATCCTTGTCAGGTGTAAGCATGTAGGTCTCGATGCCTTCCTTTCCAGCCTTTGTGGCTAACGTACCAATGACGTCGTCGGCCTCGAATCCATCTGCGGTCAGTACCGGGATGTTCATGGCTTTAAGAATATGCTGTATATAAGGTACGGAGAGTTTGATGTCCTCGGGTGTTTCTTGTCGTTGTGCCTTGTAAGCTGGGAAAGTTTCGTGGCGGAAGGTTTTGCCATGGTCGAAGGCTACACCAAGATAATCGGGATGCTCTTTTTCCATGATCTCCTTTAGCGTATTGCAAAAACCAAGAATTGCCGAGGTGTTCAATCCCTTGGAATTAATGGTCGGACGCTTGATGAAAGCATAGTATGATCGGAAGATGATGGCATAAGCATCAAATAAAAACAGTTTCTTCATTTTATTAGCTTTATTTTTCCCGTAAAATTACGAAAAAATGGCTATAATCTCCTATAAAAACCGTAATTTTGTAGCAAATTAAATCATGATGGATTACTTATCAGTTATAAAGCAGCCCATTGAGTCAGAATTGAACGATTTCAACGAGTTGTTCGACCATGCTTTAACTCATACTGACGGCCTTCTGCAGCAAGCGCTTGACCACATCAAGCAACGCTCGGGTAAACGTATGCGTCCCATGCTTATATTGCTTTGTGCGAAGGCTGTAGGCGAGGTGAGCGACGTTACCTTACATGCTGCTGTCGGCTTGGAACTGCTCCATACCGCTTCGTTGGTTCATGACGATGTGGTGGATGAGAGTGCGGAGCGACGTGGACAGGCTTCTGTCAACAATCTCTATGGCAACAAAGTTGCTGTCTTGGTTGGTGACTATATTCTCTCAACGGCTTTGCTTCATATCAGTTACACTCATAAGGAAGTCATCGTAAGATACTTAGCTGAACTTGGACGCACGTTGTCAAATGGCGAGATTCTTCAGTTGTCCAATATTCATTCCAAGGATTTCTCTGAAGAAACTTACTATCAGGTGATTAAGCAAAAGACAGCTGCGTTGTTTGAGGCATGTGCGGCAATTGGTACTTCAAGTGCAGGTGCTGACGATGAAACCGTTGAAAATGCGAAGAGCTTTGGCCGTAACTTAGGTATCATTTTCCAAATCAGAGACGATATCTTTGATTATTATGATCAGTCAAAGATTGGCAAACCTACCGGCAATGACATGGTGGAAGGTAAGCTGACCCTTCCAGTGATTTATGCGCTCAACACCACGAATGATGCAGAGATGATTGCTCTGGCTCATAAGGTGAAGGATGGTACTGTGACGAAAGAAGAAATCAACCGTCTTGTAGCCTTCACAAAGGCAAACGGGGGTATAGATTATGCAGAAAAACGCATGTGGGACTTCCACGCACAGAGTATGGCTTTGCTTGACATGGATGTCGAGGACGGACCAGTGAAGGACAGCCTGAAAGCTTATCTTGACTATGTGATTGAAAGAAAGAAATAGCGCTTTTATTATAACTTACAAAAAAGTGTCTTGCATGTGTTTCTTGCAAGACACTTTTTTCGTTTTTGGCCTATTATCGGCCTCTTATGCTTCGATCAAATCGGGGATTTTTGGGATTAATACCACTTGATTTCTTTGCCTAATACCTCACTAAGCAGGAGATTGGTAAGTCTGGAGGTACCCAGGCGGAATAGCTCGTTGGTGAGCCATTCTTCACCTAAGATTTCCTTAACGATCGTGTAGTAGATGATGGCATCCATTACTGTATTGATGCCACCAGCGGGCTTAATGCCAATGATGATACCTGTTTCATCGTAGTATTCCTTAATAGCCTGGCACATCACGTAAACGCCTTCAGGTGTAGCTCCTGCCTTCTCCTTGCCGGTAGATGTTTTGATATAGTCTGCGCCCGAATACATGGAGAGGATGGCAGCTTTCTTCACGTTGGAGAGACTTCCGAGGTCGCAGGTCTCAAGAATAACCTTCATAGGAACATCTCCGCAGGTCTGCTTAAGCTCGTTAATGTCATCTGCTACGCCTTCATAGTCTTCACTCAGGAACTTGCCCACGGGCAATACGATATCTACGTTTGTAGCACCGTCTCTGAGCGCAAGGGCTGTCTCAGCTACCTTTACCTCCATGAACGTCTGAGAGCTTGGGAAACTGCCCGAAACAACGGCTATTTCTACACCGTCTACTTCCAGGGTGTTGCGTACCAGGTGTGTGAAGTTAGGATAGGTGACGATGGTGGCAACGTGGGGCAGGTCGGGATAGGTGGCGTCGAACTTGTTTACCTTTTCTACCATTGAAAGGATGCTTTCCTCGGTGTCTGTGGTGTGAAGACTGGTCAGCTCGACACTGCCCAACAGGAACTTCTTCACGTCAATGGTATCGTTCTCAGGCACTTTCTCGGCAATGATTTTCTTCACGGCCTCTTTTACCTCTTGTTCGTCTACGTTGAGGTTGTATTTTGCAAACGCCTGGTCTATCTTGCTCTTCTCAATAAGACCCTTTGAGCGCTGGGCCTGTATGTCCTTGTTGACCTTTTCTTTAATTGTTCCCATAAGTTTTTCCTTTCTTGAAATTGATTTTCTTTATGTGACTTTATCTCAGTTTGGGGTTGTTTTTGTGCCTTTCGGCATCTCTTTTTGTCTTCTTCTCCAATGATTTTTTGAAAGCTTCGGTGAGATTGACCCCGGTCTGATTGGCGAGGCAACAGAGTACCCATAGGATGTCTGCCATCTCCTCGTCCAGATTGTCTTTCTCGCCTGGTTTGAAGCTCTGTTCTCCGTATTTGCGTGCCATCACCCTTGCCAGTTCACCTACTTCTTCCGTTAGGACGGTCATGTTGGTGAGCTCATTGAAATAACGCACACCATACGTCTTAATCCATTGGTCTACTAGGTGTTGAGCTTCTTCGATTGTGATGGGTGTCTTGTCCATAATGCTTTATTCTTTGTTTTTTGTGTCCATGCAGATGGTTACGGGACCGTCGTTGAGCAATTCTACTTTCATGTCAGCTCCGAATTCACCGGTGCCGATAGGTTTCCCGAAGGCAGCTTGTAGCTCTTGGCAGAAACGCTCGTAGAGTGGGATGGAGATGGAGTGGGGAGCGGCCTTTATCCAACTGGGTCGGTTGCCCTTCTTGGTGCTTGCCATGAGCGTGAACTGGCTCACGACGATGATATCGCCACCTACATCTCCTATGCTGAGATTCATGACTCCATTGGCGTCATCGAAGATTCTCAGGCCGATGATTTTCTTTACCAACCATTGTATGTCTTCTTCTCCATCCGCTGATTCTATGCCCAGTAAGATGAGGTAGCCTTTACCTATGCTGGCCTTTACGTTTCCTTCAATGGTCACTGAGGCATGGGCTACGCGCTGTATCACTATTCGCATGTTTGTTGCTTCTTCTTTTGTTCTCTACAAATTTATGCAATTAATTCGAGATAGCGACAGTTTTCTTGCAAAATCTTTGCTTCTACACGATGGATTATTATATGTATTGCTTTTGCTGCTTGTCGTCTATCAAATGATTATTATATGGAAAATAGTATACAAATCTTTGTCACGTTTTCACCTCTGTTTTGATGAATCATCCGACAATCTTCTGTATGTTGTCTTCTCTTTTTCGTTCTGAATGTCTCTTTTCAGCTTGTTTTGTGCGCGATCTTGATAATATTACGTTACCTTTTCGCCGATATGCCGTTGGCTTCTCGCCGATGTTCCGTTGGCATATCGCCGATATGCCGTTGGCTTTTCGGCGATATTCCATTTGCTTGATACGCTTTTTGAAATATGCTTTCGTGTAATCTTTTGGAATTCAATGACTTACCTTATCTATCTCATTACGGGCCTTATTTTGACTTGTAGGCAATATCGTTGCAAATGTTGGCACTCACAATGTTAAAAACACATGAAAATCTCTGACAGATACATCTTGTTGTTCTCTACTATGCCGACTGTGGATCATTAGCCTGATGATGACGTCATTCTACGAAACTTTGTTTTTATTGGCTGCCTTTATGACTGCTCCCGCTGATTTTCAAAGTGTTCAAAGACAATCTTTGCTTTTGCAGGTCCTATTGTGGTAGCAAGTTGTTCATAAGTTGCACCCTTTATGTTCTTAACTGACTTAAAAGCCTTCAACAAAGCTTCTGCCGTTTTGCTGCCAATGCCCTTGATGTCATCCAATTCAGAATGAAGGGCATGCTTGGACCGCTTGTCCCTATGGAACGTGATGGCGTAGCGGTGGACTTCATCCTGTATCTGTGTAAGAATATGGAATAGTTCGCTATCTGTCTTTAAACCAACGACTTGCGGTGGGAAGCCAAACAAGAGTTCATTGGTCCTGTGTCGATCGTCTTTAGCCAGACCTGCTATGGGAATGTTGAGATGAAGCTCGTCTTCTACAACCTCTCTTACGACGTCCATTTGGCCTTTTCCGCCATCTGTGATGATGAGGTTGGGTAGGGTAGCACCTTCTTCAATCATGCGACTATAGCGGCGTCTCACCACCTCTTGCATGGACGCGTAATCATCTGGTCCTACCACGGTCTTGATATTATATTTACGATAATCCTTACGAGACGGCTTCATCCCTTTGTATACTATGCAGCCTGCTACGGCATCCGTACCAGAGATATTGGAGTTGTCGAAACATTCTATCTGGTAAGGCAGTTTCTCTAAATGGAGTTTTGTCTGCAGTTCTTTCATGAGACGTGTCTGCTTTTGTTCGGGATTGAGCTTCTCAGCCTGCTTCAAACGGTCAAACCTATATTGCTTTCCGTTCATCTCTGAGAGTTCAAGAAGATGGTGTTTATCGCCTCTTTGTGGCACGAAGAAAGACGCATCTTTCAACTTCCATTCAATCTCAAATGGTACGAGAATCTCCTTTGCAGTGCTGCCAAACCGCTCTCTTATCTCAGGAATAGCTTGCAATAGCAGTTCTTGATCGCTCTCTTCCAGCTTGCGTTTGTATTCGTACGTAAAGCTTTGGTTGATGGTTCCGTTCTTTACGTGTATATAGTTGATATAGGCATTTCGCTTGTTGTCGTCGTCTGTGATAGTGAAGACGTCAACATCGGTAATGGTGTGGCTGACGACCTCGCTCTTTGCAACGAAGTCTTGTAGCAACTGAATGCGTTGCTTGATCTTTTCTGCCTCTTCAAATTTCAGTTCTTGTGCCTTCTTCATCATCATCTGATAAAGCGCCTCACTCAACTCACGTGTATTGCCTTTCAGCACCTCTTTGGCCTGACGAATGTTTTCAAGGTATTCTTCCCGGCTTTGTTTGCCGATGCAGCATCCGTCACAATTGTGTATATGATACTCCAAACATGGCTTATATTTGCCCAGTTTGACGCCTTCCTCAGTGATGGGCTGACGGCAAGTGCGCGGCTTAAATACCTTTTTTATGATGTCCAATAAGCTGTACATGGATGCAATATGAGGGTAGGGACCAAAGTAGGTTCCTAACTTCTTGTTGATATGCCGCGTCTTGAAGATGCGTGGATACCATTCGTTTGTGACGATGATGCTTGGGTATGTTTTCCCATCCTTCAGCAAGACATTGTATCGGGGGTTATACTTTTTGATGAGGGCGTTCTCCAGCAACAAGGCATCTTCTTCTGTGTTGACCACCGTGTAACTGATGTCCCTTATCTTGCTCACAAGCACTTTGGTCTTGTACCTGTCCACCTCCTTATGAAAGTAACTCGATACTCTCCTTTTCAAGTTCTTAGCCTTGCCTACATAGATGATTGTACCTCCATTCTCACGCAGGTCATCATAATATTGGTAGCTTCCTGGCTTCTCTGGCATGTTCAGAACAATGTTCTTCAGGTATGCCAGCCTCTTTTCATTTTCTTCTCTTGTCATGACGTAAGTCGCTTATTTATTGGCATCTTGGCGCTTGTAGTTTCACGTGAAACTTTTTGGCCATTATTCGTTGAGAGAGTTAAAGTTGCCTTGCTGGGTGTCCTTGTTTCTCCCTTCAGCAAAGTTACTAAATATTCTCAACATGCTTGCCTGCTTTATGAATTATTATCATCTCTCTTAAGTATCTTGTCTCTTTGAACGTGGACGGTCTTCATTTGTAAGCGTCCTTTATAATTTCTGTGTAGCTTATGGTGATTCACTCTTGCCCAATGAAAGAGAGTAATTTTAATCTCCGCTATTCTCATTTAGTATGTTTGTCATTCTCCGGTTAGATAATGTTTGGAGTAGAAGAACATTTCTGCTTATGATTTGTCTGGATAATATTTAGGGTAATCTTTAGTCTTTTGTTGTATCAAAGAAACATGTGGGACTCTTGAACGCTCAATGTTGACATTCTTCTTCACTAATCTGTGTTCTGTGAAAATCAACGTATGGAATAGGTCTGATTGAGTTTCTACTTTATTCCTTCATTGTCTTAGCCTGCATTATTCGTGATCATTCACTCTGCTTTTTTGAAACATTGGATGATCAGGAATTGACCATAAAGAATTCATCAATTAAAATCATATAGAGACATTCATGGCAATTCGTTGCTATTCGTGTGAATAATCATCTCTATGAATCATGTGGGACGGCTCGCCGAATTTTTTAGATAGGGTGGACCGCGTATTTCATTATGCCTCCCTGTTCTTTTAAATGAGCTTTTGATGAATAAGTGTTATGACAATATTTTGGTCGTCTCTGAATGATCGTTGCTCTTCTATTTGACGTTTGTTTTTCTTCGGTCTTGTTGATGGTGTTTTTTGTAGGCACGAAAAAAGCCCGGAAGGATTTTCTTCCAGGCTTACATTATTTATATATAGTTGTGATGATATTTGTCTTAGAATTTTAGCAGACTTGTGATTTCGATGTCTTTATCGAAGCTGTTGCGTGTTTCCGGAAACTCGGTGGCCAGTTCCATGATAAAGTTGCAGTAGATGCGTTTCGGATGGAATTTTCTGACGAGGTCGCAGGCCGCTTTCATCGTTCCTCCCGTAGCGAGAAGATCGTCGTGGAGGAGTACCACGTCATTCTCATTGATGGCGTCTTTGTGAATCTCAATGGTGTCGATGCCGTATTCTTTGGCATAACTCTCCTGTATGGTCTCGCAGGGCAGCTTGCCGGGTTTTCTGCAAAGCACGATTCCGGCGCCCAGTCTGATTGCGGCTGCCGAGCTCATGACGAAGCCTCTGCTTTCGATGCCGACGATTTTGGTGATACCTTTGTCTTTATAAAGGTTGTACATTTCGTCGCTAATGATCTTTACGCATTGGCTACTCTTGAATAGGGTGGTGACATCGCGGAAATTGACTCCCTTGATCGGCCAGTTGGGTATGGTCCTAAGGTTTGAAATTAAGATGTCCTTGTTTGTTTGTTCCATTTCTTTTATGTCTATTTTGATTGTTTTCAACGATTTACGGCCTTTTGGTTTCACGTGAAACAAATTGGCCGTTTCACCGAAGTGTGTATTTCCTATGTCTTATCGTCCCATTAAAACGAGCAGTACGTTGATGTCGCTGGGGGACACACCGGGTATTCGGCTGGCTTCTGCAAGCGTGTCCGGATCGATGCGCTCCAATTTCTGTCTGCCCTCTGTGCTGATCTCGTGCAGTTCGCTGTATTTGAAGTGCCCTTTGATGCGGATGTTCTCTAAGCGTCGCATTTTTTCTGCCACTACCATCTCGCGGGCAATGTACCCTTTATATTTGATTTGAATTTCCGCTGCTTCGGCAATTTCTTTCTTGCGATTGACCGGTGCTTCCAGTTGTTCTTTCAGTGATGGTATAATGCTGGCGAGCTTATCCATTGTGATTTGCGGGCGACCGATGAGTTCTGAAATTTTGCAGCCAAAGTGGAGTGGTGTGGTCCCGAGCGCTTCCAAGGCGCTGTTGATGTCTGCTGGTTTGACGTTGGTGTTGTCGCAGAAGGAGACGATTCTTTCGACCGCTTCTTTCTTCTCCAGCCAATGGTCGTAGCGGTTGCGTTTGACCAGTCCTAAATGGTAGAACATCTCTGTGAGGCGGGCGTCTGCATTGTCCTGTCTCAGCAGAATGCGGTATTCGGCTCTCGAGGTGAACATGCGGTAGGGCTCGTCCACGCCTTTTGTCGTCAGGTCGTCGATGAGTACGCCGATGTATGCCTCGTCGCGCTTCAGAACGATAGGCTCGCTGCCTGCGCAGTAGAGGGCGGCATTGACACCTGCCATCAGTCCCTGGCCTGCGGCTTCCTCATA
>SAMEA3663070__coassemble_793_pt1 | contig 14000 bp, 8 predicted proteins | sample SAMEA3663070__metabat2_low_PE_033 | metagenome-assembled genome bin SAMEA3663070 (sample SAMEA3663070) | pig gut metagenome | biome: pig gut; feature: pig-associated habitat; material: faeces | place: France | collected 2012
GTTTTCCTCAATGCCGATGTAGCCACGGTTCACCTTGGCAGCCTTCATGAGCAGCCGCAGTCCCTCTAAGATCTCGTCGGTATGCTCAAGCATCAGACGGTAGTCGGCTGTGATATACGGCTCACACTCCACGGCATTGATGATGACACACTCGGCCTTGGCGCCGGGAGGCGGACAGAGTTTGATGAATGTGGGGAAACCGGCACCGCCCATTCCTGTGACACCGGCCACCTTGATGCGGTTGACGATCTCCTCAGGCGTCAGTTCCTGATGGTCACTGACCTTCTCCAGTTTCTCGCTCCGGTCAATGGTGTCTTCCCAGTCGTCACCTTCGGTCTTGATGAAGATGGCGGGCTTGCGGTAGCCTGTGGCATCGAACACTGTGTCTATCTTCTGCACCGTACCGCTCACCGAGCTGTAGATGGGGGCCGACACGAAGCCACCGGCCTCGGCAATGAGCGTGCCCACCTTGACCTTATCACCACGGCCCACCACCGGCTTGGCAGGGGCACCAATATGCTGGCTCAGCGGGAACACGGCCACTTCAGGCAAAGCTGCCGGCTGCGTTGCCAACTCTGCTGTCAGCTTGTTCTCGTCAGGATGTACACCTCCTATTCTAAATGTCTTCAGTTTCATGCTTCCTTCTCCTCCTTATTTTCCACCTTATTGTCCTGTTCTTTTGCGGCAGTCACGACTTCGGGCGCTGCCTCAACGGCTGGTTTCGGCTTGCGCACGGGGAAGTTGACCTTCACAATAGCGCCTGTGGGGCATTCGTCAACGCACTTGGTGCACAACCGGCACTTGTTGTAATCAATATAGGAAAGGTTGTTCTCCACGGTGATTGCGTCGAACTTACACACTTTCTGGCACTTGCCACAGCCAATGCATGCCACTTCGCATGCCTTGCGGGCCACCGCACCCTTGTCTTTGTTGACACACTCCACATAGACGCGCCGGCCCTTGGGCCCCTTGTCACGCAGTTCGATAATGTGCCTGGGGCAAGCCTTGACACACCCGCCACACGCCGTGCACTTCTCTTCATCCACCTCCGGCAACATCGTGTCAGGATTGATGTGGATGGCGTCGAAGGCGCAGGCCTTGACGCAATCGCCACAGCCCAAGCAGCCATAGCCACACAAGGTTTCACCGGCACCTGCGGCATGCATGGCCGCACAAGTGCGCAAGCCACTGTAGCCCGTCACACGGGGACGATGCTCACACGTTCCGTTACAGCGGACGACGGCCACACGGGGCTTGGTCTCTGATACGGTCATGCCAAGCAAATCGGCTACACGCTTCATGGTCTCCTGACCGCCCACGGGGCATAACAGACCGTCGATGGAACCACTGTCGGCTCCCTTCACCAAGGCTCCGGCCATGGCTGCACATCCGGCAAAGCCACAACCACCACAATTGGCGCCAGGCAACAACGACTGCACCTCACCGACCCGGTGGTCTTCGTGGACAGCAAACTTCTTAGCGCAAACATACAGTATCAAGGCTGCCACAAAAGCAATGGCGCCAAGTACGATGACTGCTAATAAAATGAAATTCATAACGTTTTTATGTCCTTTTGATATATTAGTTTTTGATTTATTATTGATAAGATTACAATGCTTCCTCAACGAAGAAGCTGAACTGTGACTGCCATTTGACTCTGGTCATATACAGAATGAGGAAGTAAAGCGCAATGCTCCCCAAGGCCACTCCAACCGCCAGTTCATCACTACAGCCCACAGCATGAAGCCCGAACATCAGGCCTACCATAATAAGAAGAGGATATAGAAAAGCGAGGAAAGAAGCCTTAAGGCCCTGGCGCATAGACGCAGCCACAACGACATGCTGACCAATATGGTAACACGATGTGCCCTCAGGACAAATGACAGAAAGCTGTTTCACCTTAATATTAGATGCATTGCATTGAGAGGCTACCTTGCAACCTGCGCAGGCCGCCTGTTCCCCAATACTTACCTCTATCCGGTCGGAGCCAATGCTTACGATGGTTCCTTCATGTTTTATCTTGTTATTCACAATTTTCTCAATATAGATAGTAGTTCTTTAAATCATCTTTAGACACTTCACTCAAAAGTCCAAGTCGCACGGCGATTGTCCATACAATCTCATTCCCTTTGGCCTTAAGACCTATGTTTGTGTCAAACCAAGATTTGCTGCAAAAGTAAGCAGATTATTTTACACCGCCAAACAAAACGCTTTGAATTTACCAAACATTTTAAAAGCAAGTGGCAAAATGTTCAATACCGAAGTTTAATAGGGCTTAAAGTTATCATTCATAAGTTACAATCGTGACGCCTTAGAAGCCGATGCCTCATTTAAGCCTTACGCATCCAAATGGCTTGTTTTCCCAAATTCAAATGGCTTCTTTCCCAAATTCAAATGGCACCCTTCGCCTATGAAATGAGCCCGGACAAGAATCATTCCTATCCGGGCTCACATATTATCTGTAAGTTATTGAAGTTCTACGCAACCGACAAGCCTTAAGCCTGATATCGAATAGCCTTTGGTCTGTTACCGACAAATCTTAGACCATTCGAAGGATCTCGTCCATCATCTGCTTGCCCAAAGCATCGGCCTCTTCGATGGTAGAGGCCTCACTGTAGACGCGAATGATGGGTTCAGTGTTCGACTTACGCATGTGCACCCACTTCGTTGGGAAGTCGAGCTTGACGCCGTCAATGTCTGTCACCTGCACATCCTTCTCCGAGCTGTACTTGGCCTTCATCTTGGCCAGGATAGCGTCGACATCGGTGGTTGGCTGAAGGTCGATGCGATTCTTTGCGATGAAGTAGTTGGGGAACGAGGCCCTGAGTTCGCTGGCCTTGCATCCTTTCTGAGCCAGACTGCTGAGGAAGAGAGCAATGCCCACCAAGGCGTCGCGTCCGTAATGGCTCTCGGGATAGATGACTCCACCATTGCCTTCACCGCCGATTACGGCACCCACTTCTTTCATCTTTGTCGTGACATTCACCTCACCCACGGCCGCAGCATAATACTTGCAGCCATGTTTCTCAGTGACATCACGCAGCGCACGTGTCGAACTGAGATTGCTCACAGTCGCACCCTTAACATGATCGAGCACGTAGTCTGCGACCGTCACGAGCGTGTATTCCTCGCCATACATCTTACCATCCTCCTGAATGAAGGCCAGACGGTCGACGTCAGGATCAACCACAATTCCCAGATCGTAGCCGCCATTAGCCACCTCGTTCATGATGCCGCCGAGGTTTTTCTCCAACGGTTCCGGATTGTGAGCAAAGTCGCCTGTGCACTGACCATTGAGAAACTTATACTCCACGCCCAGCGCATCCAGCAGATGGGGAAGGATAAGACCGCCAACAGAGTTGATGCTGTCAACACATACCTTGAAATGAGCCTTGCGGATAGCTTCCGTGTCAACGAGGTCAAGCTTCAGCACTGACTGAATATGGCGCTCGTCGAAAGAATTGTCAACCGTGCACTTGCCCAGGTGATCGACATCGGCATAGTTGAAGTCTTCCGCCTCGGCGATGCCCAGCACTTCATTACCATCCTCCTTGGTCAGGAACTCCCCCTCGTTGTTGAGCAACTTCAGAGCGTTCCACTGGCGGGGATTATGACTGGCAGTAATGATGATGCCGCCGGCCGAATGACTCATGCGTACAGCCAGCTCCGTGGTCGGCGTTGTGGCATAGCCAATATTGATGACATCGTAACCCATGCCCATGAGCGTGCCACAGACAATGTTCTTCACCATCGGACCGGAGATACGTCCGTCGCGTCCCACCACGATGGTATTGCTGTCAGACTTGCCGCTCTTGCGTATAAAGGTAGCATAGGCCGATGTAAATTTCACAATGTCCAACGGATTGAGGGTGTCACCCGTAGGGCCACCAATCGTTCCGCGTATACCGGAAATAGATTTAATTAGTGTCATAAGTCGTTTAGTTTATGTCTCATATTGATTATCTGCCTCGTTCGAAGGTGATATCATACAAGCAGGGGTACACATTCTGCATGGCATAAGTCTGCCCGAGATCATGCGGTACGATGATTCTCACCTTTGCTATCTCGCTGTTCTCGTCGGCATAACGGTCGAAGTTAATGTATGGCAACACCGCCAGCCAGCCGCTGGGTATGGTGGTCGAGCCATAGAACATCGACATCAGACTGCTGTTGCTGTCGAAGCTACCCGAGAAGGTACCGGAGTTGTTGGTCACTGTCATAGTCTCTACCCAACGGTAATAATAAGGTGAGATTGTGTTGGACAATTGTATAGAGTCCGTCAGCAGGTTGCGCTCGGTGAAGCGACACAGCACCCGCGCAGTCTCCCCCGTGGCAATATGACTGCCCGTACCCTTACGGATAATCTGCAAGTAAAGGCCACTTGACTGGAAGAGCACGAACTCGTTTTTGCTGACATCTGTCGTGTAATTATTGTTTCGAAACTCGTCCTCACTAATCACCGACACCGCGGAGTCTGCAATGTAGGCATTGATGGCAGAGCGCTCCCGCTTCACCTGATCGGCGTAAGTAACATCATCGTTACAAGCCACGAGCGCGGTGATACCAAGTATCAAAAACAAGAACTGAATTAGTCTATTCATCCAATTATATCTATCAACTTTATTGCAAAGTTACTATAAAATATTCAGAACTATCAAAGAAGCAGGCGTCTCGCGTACCACTTTTAAGTATAATTCATACTTCACGCCTAATATTTACACCTTATCTTTACGTCCAATCTTTACACCTACACTTCATCTAATCTTTACGTAGTTGGTCAGACCTACACTTCATCTAATCTTTACGTAGTTGGTCAGCATAGAATGCAATAGCCTCTCGCGTTGTTTTCTCTGCCTCTTCCATGGTTCCATTCAGTTGGCCGCCGCTGGCATTGAAATGACCGCCACCGTTGAAGAACCGCTTTGCCATGTCCTCCACAGAAAAGTCATCAACCGACCTTAAGCTGACCCATATGCGGTTGGGGATGCGGTCGTCCTCCCGCAGCGAGATGGAGCATTTCATGCCACGGATGCGCAAAGGCTCGTTGACCAGTCCCTCAATGTCGCCCCTCACGAAGTGATAGTCGCGCATATCCTGGCGTGTCACCGTGTAGTAGCTGGCATGCAGGTCGTCCAGCACGTTGAGTTTCTGCGACATCAGATAGCCACGCAGGCGGATGGCCCACGAACTGTAATTGTTGAAGACGTTACGATAAATCTTATCTTTGTCGATGCCCTTGGTGAGCAGCTGGCAGATAATGAAGTAAATCTCCGGGCGGGTAGAGTTGTAGGTGAAACCGCCAGTATCTGTCATCATACCGCAATAATCGGGCACGGCAAACATCTTACCGAGTTCATCGAAGCCTCCGAGCTGCCACACGACGCGGAAGACTATCTCCGACGTAGAGCTCAGCTCTGGATAAGACACCTGCACCGCAGCGTCGATATACGCGCCCAGATGGTGGTCGAAGAGCAGTCGCTGTGCCTTGCAGGCGGTCAGCAAGTCAGCCATATCATCCACGCGTGAGAGTTGGTTGAAGTCAAGGCAACACAAGAGATCGGCCTCGTCAAGGTACTGCTTCACCTTATCGGGGTGCTTGTCGTAACGCACGATCTGCTCACTTCCCGGCAACCAATGCAGAAAGTCTGGGAAAGCATTCGGCACAATCACGACAGGCTGTTTGCCATAGTGCACGGTGAGATAGTTGGCCCATGACAGGCACGAACCGAGCGCATCGCCGTCGGGACGTGAATGTCCCACAATGACTATATGATTGGCTGCACGCAGCATGCTGTCAAGTGCCTGCGCCTGCATCTCTGATAACAGATTCAAATCCATAAAGGGTATAATAAGAGGTATAATCTATCAAGATAATGTATGCAAAGTTAGTATAAAGGAGCTAGACCACCAAAAACAATAAGTATTATTTGTGTTTATTTAGTAAGGCTTGCGAATAGTTGGCGTCAACAAAAAAGCATCCCACGACAACGGTCGTGTATCGTGATTGCTCAATGATACGGACTGTTGTCGCAGGATGCTTATGTTTGTTGTCGAAGTATGCCGTGTTTAGAACAGCTTGTTGGGATAGACACCTTCGTCCACGAGCTTCTTGATCTTTGCCACCACACTTGGACGATCAGCTGAATAGGTCACGCCAAACCATTTGCTGGTGGTATCGAGCACCTCGCAGGTAGCCTTACCACTCTTGATGAGTTTGTCGACCACCCAAGGAATGAGGTATTCAGCCTTGGGGTTTGACTTTGTAGACTCACTGTCGAGGAACTCCTTGAAGTACTTGTCGCTGTAGTCGAAGTACTCGGGCGTAAAGCCCCACACGTTCATGGAAACCGGAGTGGTATCGGGGATGTTCACCCAGTCGCCATTCTCATCCTTGTAAGCGACGCGGCCGTCTTCCTTACGCTCAATCTCGGTGCGCTCCACGCAAGAGGTGAGCAGGTTCTTCTCGTCCTTGGCGCAGACGCCACGGCTCACGGCACCATTGTCAGACAGCGTGTTGGCCACGCGGAAACCCACCATAGCATACTTGCCCTTGCTGTTCTCAGACAGCTGAGAGAGGAACTTACCAATGACCATGAAGCAGTCGCGATTGTAGAAGTCGTCGCAGTTGATCACGCAGAAAGGCTCCTTGATGACGTCTTTGGCCATCATCACGGCATGATTGGTGCCCCAAGGCTTGGTGCGGCCTTCTGGAACGCTGTAGCCCTCAGGAATCTTGTCGAGGCTCTGGAACACAATCTCACAGGGGATGTGGCCTTCATACTTAGAGAGGATCTTCTCACGGAAGTCCTTCTCAAAGTCCTTGCGGATTACCCAAACGATCTTGCCGAAGCCAGCCTGGATGGCATCGTAGATGCTGTAGTCCATGATGGTTTCGCCATTGGGTCCCAGGCCGTCGAGTTGTTTCAATCCACCGTAACGGCTACCCATGCCGGCAGCCAAAAGTAACAAAGTAGGTTTCATTGATACTATATTTTATAAGTTAATACGTTTCAGATATAAATCCAATGCAAAGGTAGTCATTATTAGGCAACAACGAGCAGAAAAGTCCAAAAATTTTTCAGGCAGACTGCAATATTCGCCGCACGCCTCACAATGAGAATGTATCATCAGAACGGGTAGCCCACGGCAAAGTGCAGGCTTTGGCTATCCTTGAACTTGCCGACATTGTAGAAGCCCGACTCATAAGGCAGATGCAGGCCCACGCCCCAGTCAAGACGGATGACGATGAAGTCCATGTCATAGCGCAGACCGACACCCGTGCCCAGGGCCATCTCCTTCAGCGCGTTCTTTATCTGGAACTTGCCACCCGTCCGGTAGTCGTCGTGCAAATTCCACACATTACCTGCATCGAGGAACACAGCGCCGTAGAGATTGCCAAACAGCCTCGGCCGGTACTCAAGGTTGGCCAAGAACTTGATGTCGCCCGTCTGGTCGAGGTAATAGCTTTTGGCCGATGCGGGATTGTGGTAACTGCCCGGACCGATAGAGCGTACGGTGAACGCTCGGATGCTGTTGGCACCGCCTACATAGAACTGCTCGCTGTAAGGCGCATCCTCAGAGTTGCCATAGGTCCACACGATGCCGGCATCCACATGTCCCACCAATGAACTATGCTCTGAGAGCTTCCACGTCTTGACTATCTCTGACTCTATCTTTAGGAACTGCGCATACGGGTTGTTGAACAGTTGCTTGTTTTTCTCATCCCATTTGTGTCCAGCCACCATATAGCCGAGCGACAGCAGGTTGCCCGACTCGCTGACCGTGGTCTGCCACCAGATGGGATTGAGCACTGTGGAAGGGCTGGTGTAGGTATAGACATACTGCATGCGTGGAATAAACTGGTCGCGCATGGTATAGAAAAGGTAGGGATTGACGCGCATCACGGAGTCGAAAGCCGCCGACGAGCGCCGCATGTATTCGAATGAGAAGTTAAGCGGGCTCCACTGGTGCCGGCTCGTGGCAGATGTCTGGAGTTCATAGGTCCACTCTCCCGACACGATATGACGGGTGAAGTAATTGGAGCGTCTGATGATGTCGCTTGAGAACTTCAGCTTGGTGGTAGGCGCAGAGAAGAAATGAGTCTTCTGTGCCCGCCGCCACATCCACCGTCTTATCTGTTTCGACCAAGGGAGGATGAGTCGCGGGAACTGCAGCGAGGCGTCAATGCCATACTCGTAGCTGTTGAGCTTCGACGACGTGCCGTCGGCCTGATGTCCGGTCTGCCACTCGTAGCTGCCTTTGAGATTGATATCAAGCAGTTCGCCGCCGCGGAAGGCGTTGCGCTTGGTCAGACCAACGGTGACACCCGGGCCAATGCGGTTATTGGTCTTGCCGGTAATGTTGCCCTGTATGTAGAAGTCGTATGGCTTGTCAAAAATCAGGTTAAGACGCAGGTCAAGCGTATCGCAGGCGCCGGTGGTGTCACGGGGCGTGAAATTGAAGTCGACGAGTGAGAACAAACCTGTCGACGACAATCTGTTGGCGCTCTCCTGATGTCCGAGGTAGCTGTAGGGCTGTCCGGGCATAAGCCTCATGTTGCGCAGGATGGTTCCCACGCGGATGGGCGGGCGCCGTCCGTTGTAGTTCACGGCCAGATGTCGCACCTTCACCGTGTTGCGCAGGGTGTCACCATAGTTGCGCCTCATATCAATGTCGACGTTGCCGATGGCCCACTTGCGCTTGGCCACCTGCGGGATGTTGTCAGCCTCTTGGAAGCGCAGCTGCACATGGCCGGGCACCTGCAGGGTATCGGCAAGGTAAGAGGAATAGCCTGACTGGTAATAGAAGAAGCCATTGTTGCGGAAGAGGCTGCTGATGCGTGACCGCTCGGCATCGAGCGTCGAAACGTCGAAGGCATCGCCTTTCTTCACCTTTGCCTCGGCAAGACTGCTTCGGATAAGGCTGTCGGCAACAGGCGGAAAGCCCACGTAGTCAAGACTGTCGATGGTGAAGAGGGGACCTGTGTTGACCGTATAGCCAATCTTTGCCTCCTTGGGGTTGCGCTGCTTCACGACATCATAGGTCACATTGCCCCTAAAGTAGCCATGTGCCCGCAGCACTTCCTTTGCCACCGACGCACGCAGCTCGGGGTTGACCCAACTCATAAGCACAGGATTGGAGCCAAACGACTTGAGCATCCACTTGCCGAGGACGCCGTTGCTGTTGACGAACTCGTTCCACACCCACAGACCAATAGGAAATGGCGACCTCACACTGCTGCTGCCAAAGAGGGCACCGTTGGGGGCAGTGGCCAAGGCAGCGCTCACTTCCTCCTTCGTCAGCGTGAGATGGGCGCCACGGTCGGACGTGTTGTAGACAATCTTTGTCAGGCCAGTATACAACTGGTCGTTCTCCGGAATGCTCTTGGTGGTGGAACAGCCCACCAGAAGTGAGAGCACAGCCAGAAGAATCAGTGCGGGATATGATGTATGTGCGAAGTGGTTCATGCGCAATTACTGTTAAAGCGACGGTTGGTTGTTGCCCGTCGTTGTCTGGGTGGCAGTCTTCTTGTTCTTTGCCGTGGAGTCGGGTGTTGCGGCAGGCAGTTCCTCGTCGTCCTTGAAGCGGAACAGGTCGGAGAAATGGCGCAGCTTGCGCCGCCAGATGAAGCCACCACCAAACTTGCTCACATTGCCCTCAAGCCAGTCATAGCTGTCACGGATATAGAACAGGTTGAGGTATTTATTCGACACAGGGCTGAGACGGTACTCCAGCGTGACGTTGTCGAAGAAGGTCTCGTCCTGCACCGCGACATTGGCACCGGTAGATATTTTGCCGCCAATAGACACTTTGAGGCGGTTGTTCCAGAAGCGGCGCGCAAACTTAAACGAGTAGTCAGTATGTAAGGTGCCACCGGCGAAGGAGTTGTCCACGCCAAAGCCGACATCGAGTGTGCGCAGGGCCTTGCTTGAGATCTGATTGATCTGGCTATTGAGGAAGGCTGACAGGGCCGAGTTCATGGAGAACGCCGACATGTTGCCATCGGCCAGATACATGCCGGTGGTGAGCATGGTGACGGCGAGTTTTCCGCGTTCCTCCTTGGTCATGCTCTGCAACTGGTTGTGGATGGTCAGATCCTCAGGCGCATCAATGGTGAATTCCAGTCCCATATTGTTGAGCGTCTGGCTGACCTTCACACCACAGGTGAAGTCGACCGACCGTCCGCTGCCCGACGACTCACCGACGGTAGCTTTGGTTTGCTCGGTAGCGGTAATGCTAAGCTGCGGATTCATCGGGTCGCCTGTGAACTGTATGTAGCTGCCTTCGGCAATGGTGAACGTCTTGAGCGGGATGACGGGAAGAGCGTATTTCATCTCACCGCTGCCGATGGTGTAGCGGCCGCGGAGGATGATGCCGTCGGCCACGTTGTACTGCATACGCATGTCACCGCCACCCACGACATCGATGTAGTTGGACTTGGCGGCATTGAGGTAACAGTCTACGTGAGCACCCTCGTCGATGCTCACCGACAGGTCCATGTCAAGGCCCGTGACAGGCGGGCGGTTGAACACATCGGTGGTAGTGTCGGCCAGATTGGTAAACTCCACGAGATCCTTCAGCTGGTCGTCGGTGGTAAGCGGAGAGTCTTTCAGGTTGTACTTCAAGTCGGTAGTACCGAGCACGTCCACGCGTCCCCGCATCTTCAGGTTGTCAACGAGTCCATTCATCGTACCATAGAAGTTGACAAATGCCTTGCCAAAGGCCTCCGACCTGGCAGTCTCCTTGGCGTCGATAAGTTCAAAATTGTCGGCACGCATGCGGACATTGAGCGCCATGCGGCTGAGGTCGGAGAAGTCGAGCGATCCCTGCACATTGAGCGGGCTGTCGTTGTTGGCAAACACCTCGAAGTTCTCAAACTGTATGTGACTGTCTTGAATGGCCACGGGGTCGTTGGCGAAGCGCAGGCTCACGCCGTAAGGCTCGCTGTACATATGGCAGGAATCGAGATAGAGCTCGCCGTTGACATCGGGTGTCGACGGTGCACCCTTGAGCTTGACGGTACCCTCGGCATAGCCGTTGAAACCGATGATCTTGTCGGGGATGAAGCCGTTGAGATACGACATCGGCATGCGGTTGAGGGCCATCGACGCGTCGATGACGCCCTTGCCGGCCGAGTAATACGTACCTGTCAGCGTGCCCACCTCGTTGCCGTCGCGCGTGATGATGCCGTCGACATAGTGACTGCCGTCACTCTTCGGCATATAAGTGAACTCCGTGCCGACGTTGCCCATCGGACTGCCACCATACATGAGGTTGTCTACGTTGACCGTCGACGAGATTGACAGTTGCTCACTGGTCTGCACGAGATGGAAGTCGCCATCCATCACGCCTTTGATGTCGGGCGCATAAGGGATGACCGACAGCACCTGGCCGAGGTTGAACTGATGGAGGTCGACAGTGACGTCTTGCAGCGCCTCGGTATTGTCGTTGTTGCTGTATATCTGGACACCCATGCCGTCGTCGGCACGCAGTTTCATGTCGGCCCTCACTCTCCGGTCATCGCCGAGGTAGATATAGTTGCTGTCATTGACAGCGAACTTCTTATAGCCCAGGATTGGTTCATCGCCGAAGAGGTGCAGGCTCACTCCGTGGTTGTGGATGCTGGCCATCAGTCCCATGCCAATACCAAGACGGCCCTGTGCATCGTAGATGCGGGGCTTCATCCAGGTGCCGTTCTCCGTGACGGCGCCGTCGAGGAACGCATGGAACACATAGGTGGGATTATCGGGTTTGTTCTCCACCTCAAGGTTGTAAGACATTGTCCTGTCATCGGCCGTTGTGATATGGAGGCTGACGGTATCGATGGGGATGCTGTCGACCACGAGCTTGCCGACTGAGGCGGAGCCGTTGATGCCCGTGGCGGGTGATGACGCCATGTCGACAAGCAGGTTGCCCACGTTGACACCATAATGGTGGAGCACGCGCATGATGAAGTTGTCGTTGCCCGACGAGGCGTAGAGGCGCATCGTGGGCAGGAGCCGGTAGAAGCGTTCCTGGTTGATGGTGCGCTCTTTCATCTGCCGTTGCGCCTCAGCCATGAGCCGGCTGAAGCTCTTGATCAGCGGCTCGTAACCGCCATGGGCATTGAGATTGAGATGGAAGTCATTGCAGTCGACCACGGCATGGGTGGTGTCGCGGCGCGTGAGGATGTCAAGCACGAGGTCGTTGGGACGGTAGAATCGTTTGTTCTGCAACACGGTGATGTCGCTCAGCAAGCCCTGCACCTTATAATAATGCTTCATATCGGTGCCCACATCGACGTGTCCGCAGAGCGACACAGCCAGGGAGTCGTCGACGACACCAAGCTTGCGCAGGTCGGCATGGCTGAGGTCACAGCCCACCGTAGCCTCCAAGGTACGGCCATTGGTGAGGGCATCGAGACTGAGCAGTCCCTTCACCATGGGGTTGGCACAGTCGGCATCCACCTTGATGCGGCCTCCTTGAATGTTGGCCGTAAGTTTGATGTTGTTGAGGTCGTAACGGTCGTATTGCATGCGGTTGACATGGGCGACGGCATGGATGCGCGTGCGTGGCGACATCACGTCGGTGCCTGCGCCGCTGGCCGCGATGGTTCCTGTGAAGGGATGGAGCGGCTGGTGGAGCAGGAAATGGGACAAGGGCAGACGGTTGGCCGAGAGCCGTGCGTTGTAGGCCATGCGCTTTGTGTCAATGCTGACATTGCCCCGCAGCGAGCCTCCGCCCTGCGTAGCCACAAAGCGTGACCCATAGCGGTCGCCGTCGACATTGACGCGACCTCGGAAGGTGATGCCATTGGGGATGCGCACCGTGGAAGCGGTGGACGCAGGCAACAGCTTGTTGACGAAATCGAGCCGTCCGCCGGTGGCGTTGACGTTCAGGCCGGCGACGAGGTGCTTGCCTGTGAGATTGCTGAGGAAGCCGTCGGCACGCAGCTTCAGCACCGACGGCAGGTTGAGGTAGAGCTGTTGCAGGTGAAGCCGTTGCAGATTGCCGCCAAGTTTGGCATTGACCACCAGCGGCACGCGGGGCCATGCGCTGACAATGTTTCTCGGCATCATCGGCGAGGCCAGAGTCATGAGATCCTGCCGCCCCACGGTACCGCTCACGTTGGCCGAGAAGTGTCCCGTCAGGCTGTCGGCAAAGGCATTCATGTCCATGCGGAAGTGGACGAGAAGGTCTGATGAGGGCGTGCGCAGTCTCAGACCGGGCAGGGCGAGCTGCAGGCTGTCCATGGCAAACGGACCGCTCAAGTTGTTGACAGCCAGTCCGCAACGCTCATAGAACGTCCCACCGAGCAGCTTCAGACGCAGCTGCGGACTGCAGAAGGAGAAGGAGTCGGCACGCAGCGTGAGATTGGTCAGGCCGATATGATTGGGGTCGAAGCCGGCAGTGCGCGGCGCGAAGGTCTGGTCGTAGTTGAGCGAACCGCCGTTCCAGTCGAGATGCCTCACGGTGTAGAGGCTCTTGTAGAGGTCGAGGTAGACACCACTGGCGTTGGTACGGTTCATGAAGGTGTTGACGGCAATGGTGTCACCGGGCGTGCGCAGCGCAAAGGCCACATTGCGTAGCTTGAGGTCGTCGAGGTTCACCTTCCAGAAGTTCTCGCTGGTCGAAGTGTCCTTCTTGGCCGTGTCGCTGAGTTCAACCAAGAGGGAAGCATCACTCAACAGCGCCGTATTGACACGCACATGCTCACGGCTGAGGTCGATGCCATGGGCACGCACCTTAAGCGTCCCCACCCTGCCGGCGATGCGCACGTTGCGTATGAAATGGGTGGTGTTGACCTTCATCTGCTGCAAAGAGAGCTCGTCGACCATGACCTGGCTGCGCAGCAACGGCCACAGCTGCACGTCGGCCACCATACGGCGCACGTCGGCCACGGTGTCGTTGACGCCGGGCAGCGAGTCGTTGGGCTCGAGCATCTTCACGTTTTCCAACGAAAGGTCAAGGGGAAAAGCCAAACGCACATAGCCCACACTGATCCGCCTGCCCGTTTTTTC
>SAMEA3663070__coassemble_812_pt1 | contig 13615 bp, 14 predicted proteins | sample SAMEA3663070__metabat2_low_PE_033 | metagenome-assembled genome bin SAMEA3663070 (sample SAMEA3663070) | pig gut metagenome | biome: pig gut; feature: pig-associated habitat; material: faeces | place: France | collected 2012
TCCGAACATAGGCTGTTACTTTAATGCGTTCAACACTGCCGTGATGATGCCGGCGTCACAACGGGAAACCGACACCGACGTTCCGTTGGGTAGTTGGATTGCGACGTCCGCACGGTCGACATCGGAATGTGGGCTGTCAGCCATAAATGGGACAAACGCTTCGCAATTCTGATGCTCAGTAGATTTCAGAACAGCATCACGGATAGACTTGACCGACTGACCGATATCCTCAATGTAATGATGCATGCCGGAGACGCTGACGCCATTTAACCGGCAATAAGCCGATAAGTTCAGCTTGGGATTCTTGATAAGAGCCTGCTTGTATCGTTCAAGCAGACTCTTGTACTTGTCTTTGCTTGCCATATTCATAAGAATTTGTGCGCGCAAAGGTATAGACTTTTAAGCGAGGCTGAAATACGGTAATGCCGAGACGCTTACCCTTCTTTCTGCTTTTACCCATAGTCCGTAATGTTTTGGTGAAAGAAAAATTCCTCCACCATCTGAACATTACGAGACGCTTGCTTTTTGTGTCATATTCATTTTAGCTGCGGTAGTCACCAGTTGTAAGTTCTTGATTCAAATAGGAATATACATAGTGCAGTCTGAAAATCGCAATTAATAGGTGTACTGTTTTTTATCCTTTTGCAAAGTTAGCGATTTGCTTTTGGACTACCAAATTTGATAAGTTATATTTCGAATTATAGAAAGAATAAGTAAAACATATAAGGGATAAGGGAGAAGCATATTGCGGCTCGCTGCTGTTCTTAGGTGGGTCATGGCCCCCTACTCGATCCAACTTTTTTCTTCGGTCCTTGCCATCAATGCAGTGAGGGCGCGGGAAAATTGTATCTGCTTATCTCCCTATAATATCTGTGTTCAGCATCTTTGCAATAATACAGACCGATGTTGTCTATCGTGACCGGGATGTTGAAGTGTTTCACTTTTGTCTTGATGCTTTCAAAGTTCTCACGCGAGAGCTTCCTCTTGAGGCGTTTGGTGAAGGTAAAGTGTATCCTTGCAGGATTGATGGGTGGTGTCGTCTTGCCTTCAAGAGGTCTTCCTATGGTATCATAGAGCATGGCGCAAAGGTCTGTTAAGGCTGACGGCATGATTGAGGATTTGGCATAAAGCACCTTTATTCTGTCTTTCTTTGTGCAGAAGAAATAGCCGATGTCGTCGATGTCGATTGTGATGGGCTTTTGGATCGCTGCGATGGACTTCATCTTTACTTGGATGAATGGGATGTATTCTTCTGCAACCCTGCCGATAAAGAGCAAAGTGCAATGAAAGAACTTTTCGTCCTTGCCGTTGGGCAGGAAAAGCTCCTTGACGTCTTCGGCCACCTTTCCCATGTCTGATGATGATTCTTTAGGCAGCATGAATGCTATGAATATGTTGACCATCCCACCGTAATTGTTAAACTTGTAGTGTTGTAAGTAATGGTATCGTTGCTAAAAATAGAACGACCCGCCGATTTAAGCATTATTAGGAGGCTTGGCAGGTTCTCGTGTTGCAAAAGTAATGAACTTTTGGCTATTGCCCAAGTGTTCACAATGATAATTAGTACAATGCTTTGTATTTAATGTTTCTTGAGATTTACATTTCTTCTTTATTTTAGTCGAAAGTCAACCCAAACTACAGATTTGAGATTGGATCAGCGCAATACTGCTTGCGTCTGCACTTCTTACACATAGATCCATTCCAAACACTGTCGAACTGATCCATAGCTAGATCGACTATTTGAGGATCATCGGTAAGAATGCCAGCCTCGAAGTTTCTTGTGTTCTCTGACTTCATTCCTATTCCCGCACCAGTGAGATTAGCACTGCCGATATATACTTCCTTGCAATCAAAGACTATCATCTTGAAATGTACACGTGGGCAAAGTACTCTTTCAAGGCGGTTGAAGAGAATCGGATATTTGTCGAAGTCTTCACGGAATGCCGGGCCGGGTTCTTTGGCATGGATTAGTCGTACGTCAACACCTTTATTTATTAGTCTGGCGAGCAAGCCGAGAAAAGGCAATTTCTGTTTGCCAACTTCGACGTATAAGTCCTTGATGTCGGCAGTACCTATCCACAAAGTGCTTCTCACGTCTTTGACATGAGAAAGCACATTTGTGTAATGCATTTGATTGGACAAAAATGTAATCATCTTAGTAACCTTGATTTATTGTTTACAATTCTTTTATCAAGTCTTGATTGATCATTTTGGCTATGGAAGATAAATTGTTTTTCGCTTCTTCCGTATCTTGGATGATGCCTGTTGTCCAACTTCCTTCTGATGGAACCTTCGTTAATCCTGCTTTAGCCAATTTCTCGTACTGCTGATATGGCTTTCTTGCAGGATTTTTCCCTTTCCATACCTTGATACGGAAACCGTCTTTTACTATATAGCAGTCTATAGTCAGGTCAAAATATGTGTTATCAGAATATATTCTGTCTTCATTATACTGCCACAATCCAAGCCAGCCTGTCCATTTGTCCATTCCCTGGCTTAAAAGTCCCTTCTCAAAAATGGCATGGTCAATAATTATTTTATAATCAGAGTTAGTCCGCTCTTTCTTCATGAGGATTAGTATGTTACCAAAAAGGTATACATTTTTATACTCTGAGAATTGGATAAGTTTAGGATTCTTAACTATTTCGTAATATGGATTATCTGTATCTGAATAAGCTTCAATTTGCTTGTCTAGAGAACGCTCATCGTCAAGGAATTCCTTTATGTGCTCGGATTCTGAAGTTATGAGTTGATACCAGTTGTCGTCCTGATTGCACATGCTCAAGAGATTGCCGTAGCCTTTTCTCGTGATTGGATAACTTGCCAGTTTTCTTGTAAGTAATGCTCTGCGAAGTGTGTCCAAGCCTTTGTCAGAAAGCCAAAACTTCTGGAATTTTTTCCAGTAGCGTATGAAAGTGTCAACATCATAGCCCGACCATCTTACCAACACACCAATACGTCCATTAAAGATTCCATTATCCTCTGCTTCTGCAAGAAGTAACTCTATCTCTGATCTGCTATACTTGTCGTTGGACAAATTAGCCTCTATCATTTCAAACATAGGCTGTTCTTCCTTTGTAACGGAGCTCTTCAACGACAGTACATCACTACCGTCCATATTCTTTATGATGTTGATTGCATTGTAAAGTCTGGAACGAAGTAATCCTTTTTCATCCTTGTATCGACCAACATCGCTGTACTTTGCTATATTTGAGAATAGATGATAAATCCGTTTTATGTACTCTTTATCTTCGATTCCAAATTTAGCACAATACTCCATAGTGGGAGCTATTGCATAAAGCATTGCCTGTCTATAAAAAACCTGATCTTTGGGATAAATAATCTTTGAGTCATGTCTTTCTGTAAAGTCTGTGTTATATAAAGCACGATAGATTTTGAACCAGTCATAGACCTTTCCGAACCCAATAACTTTATAAGGAAATTGAGATGTTGATTCAATGCTATTGTACGCTTCCTCTTCACTCTTAGACTCCAGAATTCTCACTACATTTAGAAAGCATTCCATACCTTCATCTGATGTGTGCGGATATTCTGCGTCTTTACGCCTGTTCTGCCAGAACCAAGTTTCCATTTCTTCCCACAAGAAGGCATCGTCATCATTTTCCCCTACCATTAATGGCTTGAGATTTTGAGTCCTTGATAGCGGTTCACCAGTAGTGTTTATTACGACAAATGTCTCCTCTCCGTTCTCACGGTCTATCATATCGTAAAACAGAAATTCTATCTTATTTACGATGAAGTCAGCCAAATCTTTTAGGTCATCTCGATTAATTCCCTTAAGGCTTTTCTCAATGGTATAGATAGCATTCAGGATATTTTGCACGGTCGGATCCAGCTCATATTCACTTAGATACCAGGGCTGATCTTTTATAGATGCAGAATCGCTTATTCCTGGATTAAGGAAATAATAATAGGTTAAGTCGCTCAGGAAATAAAGTGAACTTTCCCTAACAGCATATTGAAGATATGGCTCCTTGTCGTCATCGTTTCTTTCAAAGTCAGACATTAAATACTTGCCGTAATCCTTGAAATCCAGTTTTCTGTTAATAATGCCAATTACTAGGAAAAGCGTGGTAAGCCGTTGCTGACCATCGCACAGTTGCAGATGCTCTTTTGTAAAGGCATCATAATAGCCGTATATCAGACCCATTGTGATTTTAGATGTCTTGTCTAACTCCAACAAGCTTTTCACGAATGATTCAACAAGATTGTTGTTCGGATCACCCCAACAATAATCGCGTTGCAAGTCAGGGATTACGACCTTGTCGTTTTCTCCACTGAATATTTGAGACAGCGTATAGCTCTCTCCAGACACCATCTTACTCATACTCTTCCTTATAATCGTTATTAAACCTTGATATTTCATCAAATTTATGTTTCGCGATTTCCGCTCCATCCCACTTGGAATTGGCAAATACGCTCACCGTGTGAAGAAGATGCCGGCTTTGGAATCCAGAATCGTCAGAAAGCTTGAAATATATATTCTTCTTTCCTTCGAAGCTGGCGTTGCTGAACTCACTGTTGTCAGATTTGTATAACAATACAAGGTTCCCGACGGAGTGCTCGGAGGCAGTATAATGCTGTCCTGTAACACTGTCGTCGTAGTAAATATTCTCGCGCCATAAACTTATTCCTTTGATTTCTCCTTCCGGCAAAGGCTTGTCATCCCAATTACATCTACTTCCGTTTTGAATATGCCCCACCTTAGATTTGGGGTATATGTGTTCAAGTGACCGCTGGTTCCAGATGTCAAAATTAAACTTTCTTCCTTTATGCAAATTTTGGGCAAAGTCTTCCAGAATATTGCTGCGCAGAAGCCATTTGGCGCCAGTCTCATAGTTTACCCTATAGAGTTGGTCGTCGGATAATCTTACAAGGAAATCCTCACGCTTTTCACGATATTTTTCAGTATTATTATTGACAATGTCTCTGTGAGAAACACCTATGAAGGCCCAATCGAAGTAACGCCGAAGTTCCTTAAACGCTTCTTCATGGCCTTTGTCCCTCGTAAGTTCGAGATACCATTTCAAGAAAGAAAAGCGATCTTTGTTATCACGTATGCACATAATAGCTCCAACATAGTTATAAGTAATAGGATCGTCATAGATATCCACCATCCTCTGTTGCAGCAATCTCAGCGTTCTAAAATTCTCCTTTGCTTCTTTTATGGTGCCGTTATGAAGACATTTGTTCTTGTAAGTCTCAAATGATACATCAGTTGTATCTAGTGTTATTGGCAGCAGCCAACCTAATAGAAGGTCAGTCTTATAGAATGACTTTACTCTTTCATCATTCCACCAGTAAAGCCATTTATCCCATTCGCGGGCATACCGGCTTCTTATCGTAGTATTTTCTGCCTCACCGATGGTCTTGCCATTAATAGTGCTGCATCTAAGTAACTCAGACTTGATGAGCTCTTCCTGACGCATGACAGACTTATTCCCGTTCATCATCGTAAAAACGATCTTGGCTTTTTCTGATGGTATATCAATAAACAGGAATTTTACTCCGTGCAAAATATAATACAGCAAGTTATTTATATCAATATTATCATTTCTTAGCTTCTTATGAAAGACTCTAAGTGTCATTTTAAAGAAATATATGTCCTGGTATTCCTCGTCTGGATCTTCTTGACAATCATCTATGTTCAAACTAGTAAGAAAGTCATTGGATGCAGTTCTTACATCATAATGAATCTTTATGTATCCACTGTAGCCAAGAAACTTCAAAAGAAGGTAGAAGAATGTGGTACGTTGTTGTCCATCGACAATGACATAGTCGTCCTTGTCTTTGACTTGGCTAACCGTTATGCCTTGCATAAAGAGTTCTGCCTTGTTCTTGTAATGTTGCAATATTGAATCAACAAGATATGTAACAGAATCTTGCATGTTGTTATTGGCAAGTGTACTGTTGTATTGTCCCCAAATATAACCGCGTTGATATTTAGGAATGATAAATTGTCCTTTACCTTTCAGCTTGCCGATGTACTCACCAAGATTTATGGTCGTTTTTATATCGTTCATATTTGTATTGGTATCTGTTCTTTTATAAGATTTTCAGAGCTATTGCGGCGCATGCTTCTGCATCGGCAAGGGCATGGTGATGGTTTTTAAGGTCGTAATCGCAACGCTCGGCGATGATGTCGAGGTTATGATGACCACCTGGCCATACCTGGCGGGATTTTATGAGGGTGCAGTAGAACGGATAGTCGGGATAGTCCATCTGATACATGCGGAAGACTGCCTTGAGGCATGACTCGTCGAAAGCCTTGTTATGGGCTACAAGCGGCAGTCCTTCTATCTTTGGTTCAATCTGCTTCCAGACATCTGGGAAGATTGGTGCTTCCTCCGTGTCTTCACGGCAGAGTCCGTTGACACTGGAACATACATAGTTGTAATAGTCGGGCTCGGGATGTATAAGCGAATAGAACTGGTCTACTTTCTTTCCATCTCTGACCACGACCACTCCAACGGAGCAGACACTTGTCCGCTCAAAGTTGGCTGTCTCGAAGTCTATAGCTGCAAAATCTTTCATTTGTTTGTCTTTTCGTTAGTCGGTGCAAAGTTATTATAAGATGGGGAGAAAACGGGTTACAGTCAAAATTTATTTTTTCAATTGAGGAAATAAGTCCTTGAACCAGCATATCTGCGTAAAAGAATAGAGTCAAGATTGAAGTCGGCTCTTGAACATTATAAGGCTGCAAATAAAGATTGATTGTTATTGGAGGCTGTCATTTAGACTTTGGCACAGTAGAAATGACAGCCTCCATTTCTTTGTTATTCCTGGCTTTCAAATGTCTTTGTTATTTCGGACATCTTATGTACAATTTTCACGAAATCGCTTTCTTCAGAAGGGTCAGCAGACCAAAGAGAAGAATCACGCTCTGTTTTTATCTTATATCCTGCTGTCGTAATACTTATGTTAGGCTTAGTTTCTACAAATTTAGTTATTTGGTCTATTAATTTCTGATTGTGTTTCTTAGACTTTCCTGGTGTTACGCAATATAATATATTTATAGTGTCATGTGTACCGAAGCAAAGTCTGTCATCAAGTTCAAAAGAAACATGAATAGTCTCATAGTGTCCTAATTCTATATAGGCTTCATTCAACTCTGGTATCCACGCGACATTATTAAATGCCTTTACCTGATACGATAATTTACACAGCAGCAATTCCACAAAAATATCATTTAGACGGCTCTTGTCTATTTCTAGATCAAATTCTGGGTCGCTGTCTTCCTTGTTAATGGACATTGTATCGTCTTTGTATAATAGTCCATTCATTTCGCAATATTTATAAAGCGAAACTATTTCTTTAAGGCCTTTAATTAGTGTATTCATATTTTCTATTGATTTTTGATGGTTTGGTCATTAGATGGAAATGTGAAGTTTACTCAATTTTAATAGAGCTATGTATGCCTCTTCTCGTGGGAGTTCTTTACCGATGATAGTCCACTTGCGGACAGAATCTTCGGGAAGCCTGTCAAATAAGGCATTAACCACCTTTATATACTTTTCCACATCACCCTTCTTAAACGTTGGTAAGCCAGCAACTATGATGTATTTACCATCTGGAGAAAAATGATATGGCAATTCGGATAGTTGTGATAACGATTTGTCATCAAGATGTATCTTCCATAACTTCAATGAGTATTGTCCCTTGGCTACATTCATCCAGTCATTAAAGTCGAAAGAGATAATGCTGTGAATGAATAACGCATCGTGATACAGGACCTGAAAAAAGTACTTGAGGGTGTCGTATTGCTTGCTAGATGAAATCCATATATACGAAAGGACATTTTCCCATTCAATCTGTCTGGGCTTGTAACTGATGTCAATCACAAAGGCATTCAATTTGTCAGACTCTTCATTTTTGCCTACAACAGGCAGTGCGCTTGAATTGGTACTGTCATCAACTATGGCTATAAGGTAACGATAGCTGTTTTCAGACAGGAATTCCTTGCTGAACCATTCTCCCAAATCAGAACGGAGTTTCAGCAATGTGTCGTTTGCCTTGTCGCCTAAAGCTATAAGATGAAATAAAGTTTTCTGTTCCATATTAGCTTATTTATAAAGTTCTGCCATGCCGTTTATCCAACCTTTCATTTGCTGCCGCAAACTTTGTGGATGGATTACTTCGACATCAGGTCCGTGTGATAGCAATTCCTGTATAAAGTCGTATGTTGGCTTTAGGTAATATTCAAAGACTGTACAGTCCTTGGTAGAACTTAATTCACGTTGCGACTGGTGCAGAGGCAGTGAGCGGAAATAGTCAGCCTGCCCATTGTAAACGTTTATCTCAATGCGCTCCACTTTCTTGTCATTGTCGAGGATAATGCCGTAAACGGTATCGTAAAGTTCCTGCGCATCGAATTCTTTCGGCATCTTGAACTTTTTGTCGGTTATCTCCATGTCATAGATGCGGTCAAGGGCGTATGTGCGTAATGCGTCTTTGCCGGTGTTTCTTCCGGTGATATACCAGCGTTGCTTGAAAACTTTCAGACAATAAGGCTCAAGGACTACATTCTGAGGTCCTTTGGCATAGAAGCTTTGGTACTCCATCTTTATGACCTTGTTCTCGCGCATCGCTTGAATAAGTTCCGTGAGATATTCGTAACCGGATGGAATCTTCTCACAGAGAATGCGTCCGTTTAGGTCTTTTCCCTGTAAAAGCATATTTCCAACGGAGAAACTGTTGAGCAGCCATTCCTGCATCTCGGGTTGTCTGTCAGTATCGTTGAATGCGAGATAATAGCGGTTGGTCCTCTTGTCACATTCTATGAATATGTGGAACTGTATCTTGAACTGCTCTCGATGCTCATACCAGGTCTTTCTGACAATTGGCTTACCATCGTAGAGCGAACAGCTCTCCCACTCCTCGTTCAATTCGTCCAGTGTCAAGCCATGCCGAGACTTGGCTATTGTGTTTATTTCCCAGATGTATCTGCCTAAGAGGTTTGCTGCCATAGTATAATGGGGTTGTTAGAGTGTTTCTATTTGATGATTTCACCAATAAGAGCCTTGATGTCATTAAGGATGGCCTGATAAAACTGCCAATTGAATGATTCAGGATTAACACCTTTGCTAACACGTTTATTTGGATGGTAGGTTTTGTATGCAAGTTTAACGCCTTCTAATGGCAATTTTACCAAATCGTGGGCAGGAATATTACCAACAGTAACAGGTTCACCAGTTAGATGGAAGTTCTCAAGAATGTATCTGTAATAAGCATTCTCTCCTGGACCTGTTAAAAATACGACGATATCAGGTTTTAGAATATCCATTTCCTGTGGAATTACATGGAAGTATTGGCATTCTATTTCATGGATGTCTGGATCAACTGGACCACCTTCAAGCGTTGAAAGCTTAGAAATGTTGTTCCAAAGCATGGCAACTCTCTTAGTCGGATAGCTTGGCTTGAGGATTTGTTCTACGATGCCAACCATAATGGCATTGCATCCCCACCGGAAGAAATGATTTCCTGCTGCTATCTCATCGTGACTCCAGAATCCGCCTTGATCGGTTACCACATACTTCTCTTCAAAGAATCTTTCGTAAGTCCTTTGTGTGTCGCCTAAATCTTCAGTCTTAGCCCATCTATGCGGCTCCTGGCCAAAGATCATAACTTTCACATCGGCCTTAGTATACCATTCCTCATATTTGGGAAGATAGTTACAATAGTCGTTTTCATGTCTTGCTACAGACAGAACGAAAGGACACTGGGTTGTCTTCCCTTGTAGTTTAAGTTGCTCAAGTAGCTTATCCCATAAAGGTCTATACAAATCTGTCAGTTTGTCTGATAATGTATTCATAAGCTTTCGTTTTAAGTTTTTATTCGATTACAAAGTTATGATTTTATTTTTTATTTATCAATCTTTCCGTGATATTTTTCGCTTTATTCTTCTCCAAGCCAACTACTGTCTATAGGCTCAAGTTCATGCCGTTTCATTTCCTTTTTGTTCTCTATTAGATTAATGAGACACATGGCTGCGAAATATGCGTTCCTGCGTTGTGGCAGCTTCATGAAAGGCAGTCGGTTACGTGCATCTCTTATCGGAGTTCCGAGGACAACGTCCCATGGATTATCCATTGTCAGATAGAAGTTTTCTCCATCTATCCAACCTTCAGTATAGACTCCGCGCTCATCTTTCCACCTTCTGCAAGGATATACGAAACATGAATCTGCCTCTAAAAAGAGACCTTCAGGACTTGGCAACGGCGTTTCCTTTAACAGCAGCTCGTAAGCCTTCTTTGCAGTATCGAAATACTCCTCAGTAGCTTTAGGATATTCACTCTTGATATAGCCCCGAATGTGCTTCCATTTGCTGTTCCTGATGTAATATCCGACCGTTGGGTATATATCGTGCTGCTCTTTCGGATAAAAAGGACCGATAATGTGCCCCATATTCAATTCAATCTGCTTTTTTATTCTGCATTCATGGACTGAGCTTGTGTCATTTCCCCTGACAGACAGTAGTCTCACGGGATTCTCTTCGATGTTTATATCCTCAAATTTTAGAGAATTGTTGGATATATCCAAAGACGTGAGATTGTGGAGACCGCTGATAGAAAAGTGGCGTAGCTTATTGGCATGCACATTTATTTCTCTCAGATAATGCAAGCTACTGAGGTCAAGTCGTTCCAAATTCTGGTCAGGACATATCAGGTATATTAATCCCTTGCATCTGTCGAAATTGATTGATTTGACAGAATACGGAGTTAGAGGTCTGAACCCCATTATGACATTCTCTTCGTCAGATGTGATTTTTATATGCCAAGACCTTTCGCCGGTGTATTCGTGACCGATAAAATGCCAACCATTGACTTTCCATTTCTCTATAGTGGTGTGTCCGTCTCCCCAGCCTATAGTTATCACTGCATTCATAAGAATATGCAATTCCATTATAAACAGTTTGTAGCGTGAACCTGCATCGACCTCCAATACATCATACCTATTCGGATGCTTCTTCATTTTCAGTTTGCGGAATGAAATCTCCAAGCGGTACGGAAGGGAATGGAACTTATATTTGTTATGCTCTGAGTCCCAAGTGTGGCGAATATGACTTGTCTCACGATAATTTCCATCGTCTATTATTTCCCGGTAATATTTCATTGCAGATTCATCATTACCAAGCTTCTCATAGCACCTTCCTATATAATAGGCGCAATCGATTTTTGGTGCATCATAACACTGCATGTAACAATCTATCGCTTTATGAATGTCTTTTCCTGTACCATGCCCATACTCATACATCTTTCCAAGCATCAATTGTACCTTTTCCGTTGGAGCATAGTCCCATGGCTCGTTTTCCTTTGGCATTCGGTATGAATCACAAATCCTAAATGCCTCATAATAGGCACCTCTTGACATAAGCCTTTCTGCAAGAATAGCACTAAGGTTGACATCTCCGCAATGCCATATACGATAACGGGCAATGTCCTCTAATATAGGAATAACCTTATTATATTTGTGGAAGTAAATGCAAAGATTACGGCTGATGCCCCTTGCCTCGTTTAAAGCAGAATCTATAGATTCTTCATGGCTTTTAAACAGAGGATATTTCGTACTCACTATTTTATTGAACCAGGGGTATTGCATCAGCACATTGAAGGCCAGCCCTGTAAACTGCCCTTTGGCGTCAGGATTAGCATTCTCTTCTATGGCAACTTCGAAGAGCCGATAGTCGGAACCATCTTCTCCTCTGCAAGCTCTTATTAAAGACGTGTAATGAATATTGTCAGCCATAATCTAATTTTTTATTATGGCTGCAAAATTAAATGGAGGATGGGCCAAAACGAGGGTACAACCTCAAATTATTTTTTCAAAAAATATTTTTGTCAGTGGGTTGCGTTTTGAGACCACCTCATAATAACTTTGCACCATCGTAATTTAAAGGATTAATATTCAAGTGATTGACCATAAATTCTCTATATATAGTCATCGGTGGCGTAATATAAATATGCGTCGCCGGTGATTTCGCTTGAATGGAAGAGGAATGGAGTATGGGTAAACGGAAGAAGAAATTTACAGAAGAACAAGATTGGAGCTATAAGCATGACTTTCAAATAGGTGAAGTCTGTGGAACTTATCACGTATTGGCTAAACTTATTGCTCCAAGGCTAAAGAGTTTCAAGGCACTTGAGAAGAATGGTTATGCTCCGGGATTTAATGGTATAAGTGAATGGAACAAAGCTATTCAGAAAATGATTGATGCCTTTGAGTTGCTTGTGGACACAAAGGCATTGTCTGATGAAGAAAATGAAAAAGTTGCGGAAGGGCTTGCCTTGTTCTGCAAGTACTTCCGCAACCTTTGGGATTAGAATTTTAGCGGCTCAAAATGTAGCATTGCAACATAGGATTCGTTCTTTGGCAATTCTCTGGCGAGAATGGCAAGATGTGTCTCAGTATAAGTATCTAAAATAGGGTCCAGCTTGTTGATGGATTTCATGACTTTTGCAAGGAACTGCCCCTTGATGGAATGAGAGCCGATTATCAAGACATTCTTGCCATTCAGGAGAAATTTGCGAGGAATTCTCTTAATTCTGCGCCACAAGTCGGAATCTATCTTAATCTTGCAGATTGAAAGCTCATTCCTTCCTCTTACACTTATTTTCCAGTCGTTGTAGTCAAAACATACAAGACCATTCGACGACAGAACATCATGATAGTACAGCTGGAAAAGATTCTTAAGCGTTGTGTACTGATTTTTTGAAGGAACCCATAAGTAAGAAAACACGCCTTCCCATTTATTTGGAGCTGGTTTTGCACCAATGTCAAAGACAAATATGTTTTCACGAAGCATTTTGTCGCCTGAATATTCCTCTGGCAAATTTGATATATCAACGCTGTCATCGGCAATAACGAGCAGGTACTTTACTTTCTCATAGCCTTTTTCGATAGTCAGCAAATCATCTGTAAACCAATCTCCAAGATCAAGTTTCAGATGCTTCAATACGCGGTTTGACTTTTCACCAAGTGCTATCAGATGGTGGAATGTGTACTTTTCTTCTGGGTCTTCGAAAATTAATTTGTCAAAATGTGGTTCTTCCATAGCCTGTGTGATTTTTAATGGTGTAAAGTTTAATTTTAGATACTGGTGTGTCCTATCAAGTTGACTACTACTTTGACCATGGTGTCTTTCTCTTCCGGTCGGCTTTCTGCTATCAGCAATGTAAGCGCAACGAGTGTGGCATCGTCAATGCGCTTGTTGTGCATATCGTCATAGAGAATGCCGTTCTCATTCATAAACCAAAGGAACAACGTGGCGGCAATACGTTTGTTGCCGTCGCTGAAGCTGTGGTTTTTGGTAACGAGGTAAAGAAGCATGGCAGCCTTCTCTTCAACCGTAGGATAAAGTTCCTGACCGCCAAAAGTCTGATATATCTGTCCGATGCTGCTCTTAAAGCTATCGTCCTTCTGATTAGCGAAGAGGTCGTTGCCGCCGAACTTTTCACGGAGCTCTTCGAGTACTTTCATTGCTCCTTCATAAGTGGCATGGAATTTCTCTTCCGTAGAGCTCTCCGGAATAGTCAGTCGTTGGTAGTCATAATCGTCAAGACGGTCAAGGGCGTAAGTGTAATCGACAACGACATCA
>SAMEA3663070__coassemble_836_pt1 | contig 13153 bp, 8 predicted proteins | sample SAMEA3663070__metabat2_low_PE_033 | metagenome-assembled genome bin SAMEA3663070 (sample SAMEA3663070) | pig gut metagenome | biome: pig gut; feature: pig-associated habitat; material: faeces | place: France | collected 2012
CGCGCTCACAGTGCCCCTGCGTGTGAATATCGAGATCTCCAGGTATCTCCCAAAAACATACGCAGTCACTCATGAAGGCAAGCCAATGTTCAAAGTAAGCTTTGACACGGCTGGTCTGCTCGTCGATGATCGATTGAGGTATATGCATAAGCATCTGATAATAAGGTATCATTTAGTAATGACAGGACTCATTGACTTCTGAACTCCCGGACTTCTCCAATTTTGATACACCCTCTTATATTGAAGAATTTATCATTGGATGTTGGGGGTGTCCCAGTGCTTGGTCTGAGTGCAGACAATCTTCTGGTTAAGGTTGCCCACATGCAGCACGAAGTCGCCTTCCTCAAGCACCCACTTACCATCCTGCCCCACGAAAGCGAGATCCTTGGCAGGCAAGCGGAAAGTCACCGTCTTGGTTTCACCCGGCTGCAGCTGTATCTTGGTAAAGTCACGCAAGCGGCGATTGTCGGGCACTACAGAGGCCACGAGGTCACTCGAATAAAGTAGTACGGGTTCCTTGCCCTCACGCTTGCCGGTATTGGTGACATCAACCGATACTGTCAGCTGGTCATTGACATCAAACGATGTTCTGTCGACCTTCAGATTACTATATTTATAAGAGGTGTAGGACAATCCATAGCCGAACGGCCACTGCGTCGTCACCTTAGCGTCGTAGTCGTAAGCACCCGCCATGGTATTGGCCTCCTCACTGACCTTATAGTCGTAATTGACGAGCGTGTTAATTTCTTTCGGATAAGTGTAGGGAAGCTTTGCCGAGAAGTTGGCGTCTCCAGCCATGAGATTGGCCAGTGCGTCAGCGCCGTAGGTTCCGGGCAACAGCACGTTGATGACGGCGGCGCTGAGTGGCTCAATGTCAGCCACGAGGCGCGGACGCCCCTCATTGAGCACAAGAATAATGGGCTTGCCAGTCTTGGCCAAGGCCTTGACAAGGTTGCGCTGGTTCTCAGAGAGCGTGAGGTCGGTAAGATTGCCCGGCGTCTCAGTATAGGAGTTCTCACCCACGCATGCCACTATGACATCGGCTCCGTCGGCAGCCTTCACGCCCTTATCAATCTCTGGCGTATTCTCTTTCCAGTAAGCACCCTTCTCATCGTAGGTCACACCAGGCTCCAACGTCACGTTGTCTTTACCATATTTATTGGCCAGTGCTTCATAGATGGTATTATAGCACGACAGTTCCGGCTCAACATTCGAACCCTGCCATGTATAGGTCCATCCACCGGTCAGGCAACGCATGAGGTTGGCATTGGGGCCAGTTACGAGAATCTTCTTGCCAGGAGCCAAGGGCAGTATGCCGTTGTTCTTAAGCAACACTTCTGATTCCTCGGCAGCATGAAGACTTTGGTCGGCAAACTCCTTGCAGCCAAACTTCTCATAGCCCTTGCCACCGGTGTTGGGCTCATCAAACAATCCGAGACGGTATTTGACACGGAGAATACGCCGCACTGCATCGTCGATACGCTCCTGTGACACCTTTCCCTCCTCCACGAGCTGCTTGAGCAACGGAGCAAAGTCAACATTATAAGGATCCATGCTCATGTCGATACCGGCATTGATGGCCAGGCGAATGGCGTCTTTCTTATCCTTCGCCACATGTTCACGCTGATAGAGGTTGACAATATCGGCCCAGTCTGTGACGATCATACCATCCCAGTTGAGGTCCTTCTTTAGCCATTGGGTGAGATACTCATAGCTGGCATGTACCGGAACGCCATTGATGGATGCTGAGTTAACCATGATGGTCAGCGCTCCTGCCTGGATGGCACGTTTGAAGGGTTCGAAATATTTCTCCCGGAGCATGAGCGGTGATACATAGGCCGGCGTGCGGTCCTTGCCGGAGAAGGGTGCACCATAGGCAAAGTAATGCTTCACGCTCGTCGCCACATTGTATTTGCCTAAGTGGTTGTTGTCGCTGCCCTGATAGCCGAGTACCTCCTGCTCGACCATCTTGCTGTTGACCACAGCATCCTCACCAAAGCTTTCCCAGATACGGGGCCAGCGAGGATCACGGCCCAGGTCGATCGTGGGATTATACACCCATGGACAGTCGGCTGCACGCGACTCATAGGCCGTCGTGATGGCCATCTCCCGTGCCAGGTCGACATTGAACGAGGCTCCGAGATTGATGGGCTGCGGAAAAAGCGTACCACCCAACACATAGGTAGAGCCATGGTTGTTGTCGAGACCATAGATGGTGGGAATCTTCATATATTTCATCGACAACTTCTGAATGGTCGGAATCACCTTCTGCCATTCGGCCACTGTCAGCCCCTTGCCGGGACAGTTGAGAAACGAGCCTACCTTATACTTACCAATGATGGTGTCGAGCTTGTTCATATCAAGCTGGAAGACTTTGTTGCCTTTCTTGTCGGGCTTGTAACTGCCCACGACATCAATGTTGATTTCCAGCATCTGCCCTACTTTCTCGTCAAGGGTCATGCCTTGCAGCGTCTTCTCTATACGGGCTTCAAGGTTTTCGTCACGAGGTATAGCCGGCTTCACGCTTTGTGCACACACGGCAGCAGACATGACACAAGCTAAGGTTGCCATTAGGAGCTTCTTCATAGTTCTAACTGTGGTTTCTTGATTGGACGATTATTTTTAGCAAAAATAATCAATTAATTGCAGAAGCTTTATAATGTACAGTGAAAGTTAATCTGTTTTAACTTTTATGAAGAAGAGCGTTAAAAGGCACGTCATGCTCCTGTTGCCTTATGACATTGTCGGCACGACATACCGGACACAAAATCACCACACTCGAGCAGCTATTGTTACCCGAGTGTGGTGTCTATAAAATCATGTAAATAAAGGTTCGTCTTTAGTCGATCTCCTCATCGGGCTCATACCCGCCCATGCTGCGAATGGCATTCTTAAGCATGGTGTATTGCTCGAAGAGATTGTTAACAGCCTCTTCACCCTTGGTATAGTCGTGCATAGGACTTTTGAGGAAGAAGCTCAGGAAACGCTGTATGCCATAAAGATCCGGCTGATCCTCCTTGCGCAAAATATGTTTCGAATGTCAACTTATTCGACTTCAATAAGCTTTCACACTCGACCGACAAGTTATATTTGAAAATACGTTATGACCTTACTGATTGTCAGCAACACGGAGTAAGACGAGAATAATCGGCCGTCTTTAGCGTAAGGAAAGAAATAATCACGTTTCAGGAGCGATATCTCAAGAATATTCATTAACTTAGCGTCATCGTAATCAATTTAACTGACGAAAGGTATGATTGACAATATAAGCAACATGGAATACATTCTCCGCATTATCATTGCGGCCATACTGGGCGGTGCCATCGGACTTGAGCGGGAATACCGCGCCAAGGAAGCCGGCTTCCGCACGCATTTTCTGGTCGGACTAGGCTCTGCACTGTTCATGGTTATCTCACAGTACGGCTTCGGAGATGCGCTTAATGCTTTCCACACGTCTTTCGACCCAAGCCGTATCGCCTCACAGGTGGTAACAGGCATTGGCTTTATCGGTGCAGGAACCATCATCTTTCAAAAGCATATGGTAAAAGGACTCACCACCGCAGCAGGATTGTGGGTGACCTCTGCCATTGGACTCACTGCCGGAGCTGGCATGTATATGCTGTCGGTCACGGCTACCATACTGGTGCTGTTGTGCCTGGAACTGATGAGTGTCATCTTGAAAAGATTTGGTACCAAGCAAATCGAAATCACGTTCTCCTCGCCCACAAAAGACCGCATTGACACAATCATAAACTCGCTGATCATGGAAGACGCCGAGATTGACTCCTACAACATGCAACAAGAAGGAGAAAACGAACGGAAGTTGTACACGGTGACGATAGAGATGAAAGTCAGACGCAACAACTACCAAAAGCGGATTCTTACGTTCATGCAGAACTTTGAAGGCATCAACGTCAGGAGCATAGAATAACAACCATAACCAATCATTATAATGAATAACATCATCATAAAGCCTGCTACACGCGGGCAAGCCTCTGAGATAGCATGGCTGATCATGGAAGCCATGGATTATGACTGCTGCCGCCACTTTGCCGGCGAGCAACACACGCTCGACGATTTCCACGATATGATGACGGCACTGGTCGAGATGGACGACAGCCAGTACAGCTACCGTAACACGCTTTGTGCCATGGCGGGCGACGACATTGCCGGGATGCTTGTGGGCTATGACGGAAAAGACTTGTTGAGACTGCGCAAGGCTTTTATCCATCTGGCTAAGGAGCAGCTCGGACAGGACTTCAGCGACATGGACGAAGAAACAACTGCCGGCGAATATTATCTTGACTCGCTGTGCGTGAAAACCACCTACCGTAAGCATGGCATCGCAACCGCGCTGCTACGTGCGGCCATCGCGCAGCATGGCGATCAGCCCGTAGGCCTGCTAGTGGACGTAACTCATCCCTGGGCCGAGCGGCTTTACAAGGCCATCGGCTTTCAATTTGTCAACGACACCACATGGGGCGGCCATGACATGAGACACATGCAGTACCGTCAATAGCAATTGCCTACCTCGCCTACTATTGCCTACCTCGCCTACTATTAATAGGGGATGACCTAATCACAGGCCATCCCCTACAAACATAAGTATGAGTATATAAGTATAATATATAAATCACCAGCCTATTTGCTGATAATTCCCACTTTGGTCTCGTCGAGGAACTTGATGATGTTTCTCACCTGTTCCCCATCGGGCACCTGATCTTTAATCTGAAGCATGCAGTCGAACACACTGTTCTTACTGTGGAACAACAGACGGTAAGCGTTGGCAACGTGTCGGCGCACCTTCTCATCGATCTTCCATGTCTCCATCAGCGTATTGTTGGGACCACCATATTCAATAGGGTTGCCACCGGCAATGACATATGGCGGAACATCCTTGGAGAAGCGGGTACCTGCCTGAAGCATGGCAAGGTCGCCCACACGCGTTCCACTATTCTCAATGACCGATGACGAGAAGATAACACCCTTGCCGATCTCACAGTCCCCTGCAATCTTCGTGCCGTAACCGAACACATTGTAGTCACCGATCTTCGTATCATGGCTGATATGCACACCTTCCATCAGCATATTGCTGTTGCCGATGACGGTCTGACAACCTTCATGAGTGGCACGGTTGATGATGACATTCTCCCGGATGATGTTGTTCTCACCAATAAGCACCTCACTGCGCTCACCCCTGAAGGAAAAGTCCTGAGGCAGGGCACCAATCACGGTACCCTGGTGAATCTTATTACCAGGACCGATCTTTGAGCCATTCATAATACTGACAAACGGGAAGATGACGCAGTCGTCACCAATCTCCACGTAATCCTCAATATATACGAAAGGAAAGATGGTCACGTTTTTACCAATCTTCGCCTTCGGCGATACGACAGCCTTATCACTAATTGAACTCATAGTCTAAGAATTTAAAAGTTATTTGGCACCTCCGCCGAGTGCATAGTAGAGGTTGACCACAGCTTGCATCTTGCTGAAATCATCCTGCACCTTGCTGAGCTGAGAATTGAGCAGATTGCTCTCTGCAGTGATAACCTCAAGGTAGGTGGAACCTGCACTGGCCATCAAGCTCTTAGTGTCCTCCACGTTCTGCTTGAGCACCTCGATGCGGCTGGCCTCCAGCTTGCTCTTGGCCTCGGATGCATTGTAGAGCACGAGGGCGTTGCTTACCTCACTGCCAGCGGTAAGCACACTGTTTTGCCAAGTGTTGTAAGCCTGCTGGTACTGATCCTTAGCCACACGCAGACCGGCCACCAGTTGTCCCTTGGCAAAGATGGGCTGTGTAAGTGAGGCTACTGCCGACCACAACATCTTACCGGGGTTGGTGATGCCCAAGCCGCCACTGTTGGTAAAAGCACCCGTACCACTGATCGTCAGCGATGGATAGAACCTTGCACGGGCTGCCTCCACATTGTAGAAGCATTCGGCAAGTGCCATCTCGTTGGCATGAACGTCAGCACGGTTGTTAAGTAACTGGATACCTACACCGGTAGCAAAGTTACTGGGCAGGTTCTGGTCGTCGAGGTTGCCGCGGGGAATGGCCTGGGCAGCCTCACCAAGAAGCAACGACAGACTGTTTTCAGTCTCTCGGACCTGACGCTTGAGATCTTCCTTCTGTGTCTTTACATTCAGGTAGTTGGCCTCAGCACTCTGCACGGCTGTCGAACGCACGCCGGCAACCGTCTGATGCTGCACCTTCATGATGTCCCACGTATCCTTGGTGAGTTTCTCCATGTCGTCGACAATCCGAAGTTCCTTATCAAGCATCAACAACGTGTAGTACATGTTGGCCACATTGGCCACCAGCTTCGTCTGCACGGCCACCTGATAGTCACGAGCCTGCAACATAGCCATCTGTGTGGAGCGCTTGGCCGCCGTCAGGTTGCCAAAGAGATTAGCATCCCAGCTGGCGCTGACAGGCAACGAATAGGTTTTGTTGGCCTTGCTGTAGTCCCAAGATGAGATGGTGCCCTGGGGAGAGAAGGTGAAGCCAGGCAGGAAAGCCAGTTTGGCTGCCTTGAGCTGTGCCTCAGCCATATCCACATTCAATGCGGCATTGAGAAGGTTGGGGTTATTGCTCAACGCTTTCTCTATGAGAGTCTGCAACTGTGGGTCGGTGAATACAGAGCGCCAGGGAATATTGGCAAAGCTCGTAGTGTCGCTGACGGCCAGCGTGTCGACATTGCTGGCTGAGTCGCGCACCAGGCCAGTGGTGTTCACCTGTGGTCGCTCATATTTGCCGTACAGGCTCTTGCAGCCTGTAAGAGACAGCACTGCAAGACCTGTTAGCAGGAAATGATATATTTTCATCTTATTACTTCTTTACTGTTTATATGCGTCAACAAAATTCTGTAACACATTCTCTCCCTCTGCGCCATGAGCGTACTGGTTGAGTTCGGCTTTCACTTCCTCGTTTTCTTCATCCTCAAACTTCATAGGCTTGATCTTCTCCTGCAAGTACTGGAAGATGCAGAACAAGGCGGGCACAACGAAGATCTGGATGAGCGTACCGATGAGCATACCACCAACGGCAGCGGCACCCAGCGTCTGGTTACCGTTCTTACCCACACCGGAAGCGAACATCAGCGGCAGCAAGCCGATAACCATAGCCAGTGACGTCATCAGAATAGGACGCAGACGGGCTGCAGCACCAAGGATAGCCGAATACTTAATAGCCATACCTGTCTCGCGGCGCTCAAGGGCGAACTGCACAATCAAGATGGCGTTCTTTGACAACAGTCCGATCAACATGATGAGCGAAATCTGCATGTAAATATCATTGCTGTGACCAAAGAGGTTGGTGAATGCGAAGGCACCGGCCAAACCGAATGGCACAGACAGCAACACTGACAACGGCAGGATGTAGCTCTCATACTGTGCACTCAGAATAAGGTAAACGAATACCAGACAGAGGATAAAGATGAGGGCCGTAGAGTTGCTCGACTCGGCCTCTGAACGGCTCAGTCCGGAGTATTCGTAGCCATATCCATCGGGCAGGTTGTCCTTAGACACTTCCTCAATAGCCTTCATCACCTGACCAGTAGAATAACCGTCATTGGCGTTCACACTTACATTGATGGCCGTGAAGAGGTTGAAGCGGTTGATGTTAGACGGGCCATATACCTTGCGCAACTTGATGAACTCACTCACCGGTGACATTTCACCAGTAGAAGTGCGGACATAGATGCGAGTCAGACCTTCCGGCGTCATTCGGCTGGCCACATCGCCCTGGATCATCACACGGAAAAGCTTACCGTAGGCATTGAAGTTAGAAGCATAGAGACCGCCATAATAACCCTGAAGCACTGAGAGCACTGTGTAAGGAGAGATGCCTGCTTGCTTTGTTTTGGCAACATCAACATCTACCATATACTGCGGATAGTTCGGGTTGTACGAAGTCATAGCCTGCTGGATCTCCGGACGCTTATTAAGTTCAGCAATGAAACTCTTTGTAACATTGAAGAACTTGTTCAGGTCACCACCTGTCTTATCCTGCATGGTCATGGTCACACCATTCTGCACGGAGAAACCAGGAATCATAGGAGGACCGAAGGCCAGGATCTGCGCGTCCTTGATCGAGGCGGTCTGCTTATAGATCATTCCCAGCACCGAGTTCTGCTCATATGGATTGACAACAAGAGCCATAGGGTCTTTATCCTTGATGGCGCGCTTGATGCGGTCGGTGATACCGCCACCACGCTCGTCGAAAGGCTTCAACTTGATGATGAACGTAGCCTGATCTGAACCCTGACCAGCGATGAAGTTGTAACCGATAATGGCATTACGGTGCATAATAGCGGGGTTATTGGCCAACATCTTATCAACCTCATCAACAATCTTCATGGTGCGCTCCTGCGATGTACCAGGATTGGCAGAGATCGTCACGAAGATAGTACCTGTATCTTCATCAGGCACCAAACCGGTCTTGGTTGTGGTCATCATGATAGCAAGAGCAGCAATACCGACTACCACAATCGCACCGGTGATGATGCGGTGGTTGATAACATGCTCTACACCTTTCTTATATTTATTAGTGGTCTTCTCGAACACACGGTTGAAACCAGCATGGAAGCGGGCTACAAATGTCTTGTTCTTCTCGTTCTCCTCTTCCTTGTGTGGCTTCAGGAACATGGCGCAAAGGGCCGGAGACAATGTCAAAGCGTTGACAGCCGAGATGACGATACTCACAGCCATGGTCACACCGAACTCACGATAGAAGGTACCGCTTGTACCACCCATGAATGACACAGGAACGAACACGGCTGCCATCACAAGGGTGATTGATATGATAGCACCGGAAATTTCGTTCATGGCATCGATAGCTGCCGTCAGTGAACTGCTATATCCTTGGTCAAGTTTAGCGTGGACGGCCTCAACAACCACGATGGCATCATCCACCACGATGGCGATAGCCAACAGCAAGGCTGACAACGTCAGCAAGTTGATGGAGAACCCAAAAATCCACAGGAAGAAGAAGGTACCAATCAAGGCCACCGGCACGGCAATCATAGGAATGAGCGTCGAGCGGAAATCCTGAAGGAAGATATAAACCACGATGAACACGAGGATGAGCGTAATAAGAAGCGTCATGATAACCTCGTGAATGGAAGCGAACAGGAAGTCGGTCACATCATACATAATGATGGTCTTCATTCCAGGCGGCATGCTCTTCTGGGCCTCAGCCAATGCTGTTTTTACGTCGGTAGCAATCTGCGTAGCATTAGAGCCTGCAATCTGCTGCACCATACCCATACAAGCAGGTTTGCCGTCGTTGTTCAAACTCACATTATACATCAACGAGCCAAGCTCTATCTTAGCAACATCCTGCAGCTTCAGCGTCTGACCCGTGGTCTTACTCGTCAAAATGATGTTATCATACTCCAAAGGCGTCGAGAGACGACCCTTGTAGCGCAGAGCGTATTCAAAACTCATGTTAGAGTTTTCACCAAACTTACCTGGTGCTGCCTCGATATTCTGCTCAGCAAGTACAGCAGTAATGTCAGAAGGCATCAAGCCATACTGCTTCATCTTATCAGGCTTCAACCAAATACGCATGGAGTAATTGGCCGACGAAGGGCTGCTCACATCACCTACACCATTGATACGCTTGATAACAGGGACAATATTGATATTGTTGTAGTTGGTTACGAACTGACCATCGTAGCGGCCGTCAGAGGTAACGGCATACATGATGACGTTAGAAGTCTGACGCTTCGTGGTCGTCACACCAACCTTTGTCACCTCAGCAGGCAACAGCGACTGAGCCTGGGACACACGGTTCTGCACATTCACGGCAGCCATATCCGGATCAGACCCTTGCTTGAAATAAACGGTAATCATACACATACCGTCATTGGTGCACTGAGAGGTCATATAAGTCATGTTCTCCACACCATTGATCTGTTCCTCCAACGGCACGGCAACTGACTTCATCACCGTCTCAGCATCAGCACCCTGATAGGCGGCCTGCACCATAATGGTAGGTGGGGCTATGTCCGGATACTGCTCAATAGGCAGCGAGACCAATCCTATGGTACCTAACAGCACAAGCACGATAGACACCACGGTGGAAAGCACCGGACGCTTAATAAAATTGGTAAATGTCATAGCTCTGTTTTATTTATTTTCCAGTCATAGCCTTGACGAAGCCCTTTGCTGTTCCTTGCTCCTTGGAAAGGTTGGCCGCATCGTCAATCTTCTTTTGATACTGCTCCTCCGTAATTGGCTTGATGGCCATGCCGTCCGTCAGCTTCGTAATTCCCTTGCTTACGTAACGGTCGCCCACATTCAACCCGGATGTAACAATGTAATTGATTCCGTCGTTCTCAGGATTGACTGTAATCTCACTGTACTTCACCTTATTGTCGCTACCAACCTTATAGACGAAATACTTGTCCTGTACCTGCGAGACAGCCTCCTGTGGAATGATAATGGCATTGTTGCTCACACGCGGCACAATGATCTGTCCGGCTCCGCCACTCTTCAGCAAGTGCTCGGGATTGGAGAAATGAGCAATGAGTGAGTAAGCGCCCGTCGTAGCATCAATAACGCCGCTCATCTTCACCACACGTCCGGGATGGTTGTAAGTGGTACCATCAGCCAACTGTAACTTCACGACAGGCATTTCCTTAAGCACATCAGAAACGCTGCCCGCGGTCTTCGACATGTTGAGGATATCTCCCTCGCTCATGGAGAAGAACACTTCCACGGTCGACACGTCAGACACGGTTGTAAGTGTGCTGGCCGTCGAAACAAGCGCTCCTTTCTTGAATGGCAGGTCGCCGACGACGCCAGAAGCCGGCGCTACGACCGTGCACCACGACAAAGTCTCGCGGGCAGAAGCCAGAGAGGCACGAGCCTGAGCTACCTGAGCCTTCGCGGTGAGATAGCTGTTCTGAGCGGTTGAAAGCTCATACTGACCAATAATATGCTGTGCAAACAACTTCTTGTTGTTATCATACGTCAGCTTAGTGGTGTTTTCTTGTGCGATAGCCGTATTCAGTGCGGCCTGGCACTGGTTGACAGCAGCACGATAAGTCTCGCTGTCAAGTGTAAACATCACTTGTCCTGCTCTTACGGCCTGACCTTCATGCACATACACATTCGTGATATAACCAGCCAACTTGGGATGAACCTCAACATCCTGAATACCTTTAATCGTCGCGGGGTAAGTGGTCTGCAAATCGGCGGTTGACCCTCCCACCGTACGGACAGCAAACTCGTTGTCCTGCAGGTTTGCAAGACTACTGCCGCTCTTCTTGCCACAAGAAACAAGAGCCAAAGCAGCAACAGCCACAATCATACTGTACTTAATTTTCATACCTATTTATATTATACAATTATATACCTATTAAATATTATATGAGTAATAATAATAATGACAGAGCTTCGCTTCCTCTTACGAAGATAAATTGTTCTTATTAAGAAATCTGGTGCAAAGATACGGAAAAAACACAAAACTCAAAACTATCAGCAAGTTTTTTAACATACATTTTCCTACTTTTGTGGTCACTAACAAAGATTTTGAGTCTACCCGCCTAAAAGCGAGATACAGTGCATATACCGTCTACAAAATAAGGTGTGAAATGCGGGTCGTGAATAAGGAAGAAATTCGAAATATCTATTACAATATGTCATCCGGATTTTAACACTATTCCGTGACGAAAAAGAGCCAAAATTGAGACGAAATCATCCAAAAATCACACCGCCCGCGCTTCTTCGGCGTAACGGCGATGCCGTTTCGCCGAAATTCCAAGTCCTTTTCGGCGAAAGGACAATGGCATTTCGCCAAAACTACATCCTCTATTCGGCGATATCGTAAAGAAGAAATAAGTGGATTGCCGGCTTTAAAATATGCAATAGACTAGTTATCAATCAATTACTTAATCGTTCAAAAATTGCATATTTCAAGCCGGCAACCGTTCTGTTGAATGGATTGCGATTCTCAGAGGCGATTTAACATAAATAATTTTGACATGCGCTGATAGCCCATTGTCAATGTACGGACTAGGAGCCGTCCATATTAACCGTACGCAAAACGCCCACCGTATTTTTCACCAGTCATTAGCGCATTTTCCAGACACGGCTTTTACCACCCTTCACACTGAGCCGGTCGTAGGGCTTGGTGGGGAAGACCAGATTGGTGATGGCAAACTTGCCGTCGGCATCGAAGACCTCTACGCTGCTCTTGTCGATGAAGATCAGCACCCGGCTCACCTTGCCATGTGTGGGGGCAGTGGTCACTGCGGGGAAGGCATCGCTGAAGTCGGCCTGCCCGCTCCTCATGCGATCTACGGAGAAGCTCTGCTCACTGGTGTCGTAGCGCATCACCACGCGCTCGCCCTTGCCGTTGGAGAGCTCGATGGTGGCGTTGGGACGCAGACGGCTCACCTCGACCATGCAGGCCTCGCTGATTCCGGCTGCCGGCTTGTTGAAGGCCTTGAGCACCTCGGGCGACGGCTTCACACTGACATAATCCTCACTGCCGTCGTTGAATAAGCCGAGGTCGCGTGGGATGGAATTGGCCGAACGGTATTGATGAGTAGGAACCACGGCGGCATACTGCCAGTTGCTCATCCATGCCAACGCGACGTGACGGCCGTTGGCCGCACCGCTGAAGGTGACGGTGGCATAGTGATCCTTACCGTAGTCCATCCACTTGGTCACCTCGGGCTTGCTCTCGCAAGTGAACTTATGACCGTCCCACTGACCGACAAAGTATTGTGTAGCAGAACCACCATAAGGGCCTCCAGGGTTGATGTTGCACACAAGCACCCACTTGCCATTGTCCATCTTCAGCAGGTCGGGACACTCCCATACCCCTTTGTGACAGCCGTAGCCTTCGCCGAAGCTGCTCTCGAACTTCCAGTTCTTCAAGTCTTTCGAGGAGTAGAAGTCCATTTGCTGTCCTGCGGCTAACACGAGGTTCCACTCCTTGGTGTCGTCGTTCCAGATCATACGTGGGTCGCGGAAGTCAGGCACATTGCTTGTCACCGTCGGGTTACCCTCATAGCGCTTAAAGGTCGTACCGCCGTCGTTGCTATAGGCCAGACTCTGTGTCTGGTTGGCGTCAGCCGAGGTGAACATCGCCACCACGGCATTCTTGCCGAAGCCGGCAGTATTGGCCGTGTCGACA
>SAMEA3663070__coassemble_849_pt1 | contig 12991 bp, 14 predicted proteins | sample SAMEA3663070__metabat2_low_PE_033 | metagenome-assembled genome bin SAMEA3663070 (sample SAMEA3663070) | pig gut metagenome | biome: pig gut; feature: pig-associated habitat; material: faeces | place: France | collected 2012
GCCGACTACACGCTCACCGACGGCAGCGTGGAGCGCATCACCCGCAACGACCTCGAAAACCGCGACCGAAACTTCAGCCATAACGTCCAGTTGACCTACAACCTTGCCGACAGTACTAATAATGTCTTCCAAGCCACACTCGCCACATCGCTCGACCATACACCCACTCAGCAGAATGTCAGGCTCATCACCACGCGGTCGCTCCTGCCCACAGCCTCTGTACTCAGCAGCCAGACCGCCACACAGACCGAACGCAGCCGCGACTTCTCACCCGTGCTCGATCTCTATTTCTACCGCCATCTTGGCTGCCATCAGACGCTCATGGCCAACGCCACCACCACCTATATCTATACCACTGCCCACAACGCCTACAACGAGGGCTCGCCCTATGCCTATGCGGTAGATGGTCACACGTGGTCGTTGTGGTCGGAAGCCGTCTATACCAACCGTCTCAAGCCCTTTACCCTCTCGGTAGGAGCCAACTATCAGCAGAAATATGTTGACAATACTTATACGGGTGACGTCGCGGCGCAGACTAAGACGATCACCTCGCAGGTTTATCTCTTCTCCCAGCTCAGCGGCTCGCTGTGGCATCTGCGCTACACGGCGGGACTCGGCTACAATAATCTTCATTACCGTCAGGGAGATCACACCTACGACTTCCATTTCCTCCGCCCGAAGCTCCATCTCTCTTGGGCCATCGACCACCATTTCACCTTCAGCTATTCCTACGAGGTCTCGCAGTGGATTTCCCGTGTGGCCATGCTCAGCGACACTCGCATCCGGCAGAACGCACGCGAGTGGACTGTGGGCAACCCCGACCTGCGGCAGCCCAAGCGTAGGGAGCATACCTGGCGGTTGGCTTACTCCGCGCCCTCGCTCTACAACAGTCTTACGGCCTACTACCGCCGCAATCCTCATTGCAACATGGCACTCTACACCCGCACGGCCGACGACCAGTTCCTCTATACCCAGACCAACCAGCGCGGAATCAACTTGTTCTATGTCATAGACGAGGCACAGTGGACCGTCGTCCCCGACCGCTTCATCGTCAACAGCAATGTGGGCATCTACCGTTGCCTGAACTACGGAGACGCCTACAAGCACCATTACACCAGCTACACGGGTGGCGTTACGGCCCAGCTCTTCCTCGGCAACTGGTCATTGGTGGGCGACTTCGACGGCGGCTACCGCTGGCTCGAGGGCGAGACCAAGGGCAACAACAGCGCCACCCTGTCCTTTCAGGTGGGCTATCAGCTCCGAGCCTGGAACTTCTCATTGGCCTGTCTCAATCCCTTCAGCCACAACCCCCGCATCCACAAGGCCGAGCTTATCAATGCCGACCTCCACAAGACCGACGTGCTCCACAGCCGCAACGACGGCCAGCTGCTCAGCCTCACTGTCTCCTGTCAACTCTCTGGGGGAAAACGCTACCGTAACGTAAGCCGCAAGAATCGGCAGAAGATAGACACCGATACGGGTATCATCCGATAATTGGTTAGAGTAGAATAAAGTGAAAGCTTAATTATAAGTTAAGCATCAACAAGGCTTAATAATCGTTCTTGCCTTTCTCTTGATGTACGAACCCTACGATGCCCATGAGAATGAGCAATAACGGGAGCAACAACAATAAATTATAGTTGGTGAGCCCTGTAAAATAGAAAATGCCCATGAGCGCAACGCCAAGATAGACAAAAGGTAATCCAACGTGATTCGCTCCCCGTTTGCAAATACGCAAAAGGGGAGTAGCTATGTTCTTTATTTTGCCTAAAGATAAATGTCTTTTGCCCATTTCTTATAATTGTTTATTTGATTGCAAAAGTACAAAGAAAACCATTCACTGCATCAGCATTTTCTATGTACTGCTACATAATAAATGTTAAATATGAAAGATTGGGTTGTGTGAAGTGGTTGTAACTTAGGAATTTTGAGTACCTTTGCAGTCGCATTTTGCAAAACAACATTTAATTCATTCAAAAAGTAGTATGAATCAATACGAAACCGTTTTCATTTTGACTCCCGTTTTGTCTGATGATCAGATGAAGGAAACGGTCGCTAAATTCAAGAAGCTGCTCACCGACAATGGTGCTGAGATTCTGAACGAAGAGGCCTGGGGACTGAAGAAGATGGCTTATGCAATTGAGAAGAAGTCCACTGGCTTCTATTGCCTGTTGGAGTTCACAGCAGAGCCGTCAGTAATCAACACTCTCGAGACTGGCTATCGCCGCGACGAGAAAGTAATTCGTTTCATGACTGTCAAGCTTGACAAGTACGCTGTGGCTTATGCTGAGAAGCGTCGTGCTAAGCTTGGTAAAAAATTGGAGGCTTAATCATGGCAGAGCAGAAAAATTCAGAAATCCGTTATTTGACCGCTCCTTCTATCGATACTCGCAAGAAGAAGTACTGCCGTTTCAAGAAAAGCGGCATCAAGTATATCGATTACAAGGATCCGGAGTTCCTCAAGAAGTTCCTTAACGAGCAGGGTAAGATTCTTCCCCGTCGCATCACTGGCACCTCACTGAAGTATCAGCGTCGTGTGGCACAGGCCATCAAGCGTGCCCGTCAGATTGCGTTGCTTCCTTATGTAACCGATTTAATGAAATAAATAAAGGAGGCTAAGATATGGAGATCATTCTGAAAGAAGATATCATCGGGCTTGGATACAAGAACGATATTGTAAATGTGAAGAACGGCTATGGCCGCAATTATCTCATTCCTACTGGTAAGGGCGTTATCGCTTCAGACAGCGCTAAGAAGCAGTTGGCTGAGGTTATGAAGCAGCAGGCTGCTAAGCTTGCAGCCCAGAAGGCTGAGGCTGAGAAGCGCGCAGAGCAGTTGAAGGATGTCGTTGTGACGGTTACTGCCAAGGTGGCTGCTACCGGTCATCTTTATGGTTCTGTAGGTGCTGCAAAGGTTGCTGAAGAGTTGGCCAAGATGGGTATCGAGGTTGATCGCAAGATCATCACCATGAAGGATGCTCGTAAGGTTGGCGATTTCGAGGCTACCGTTCATTTCCACCGCGACGTTGAGGTGAAGGTTCCCGTGAAGGTCATTGCTGAGCACGAGACCGTTGCACAGGAAGCTGTTGCTGAAGAGGCTCCCAAGGCTGAGGAGGCTGCTCAGGAGGCACCTAAGGCAGAGGAAGCACCCGCAGCTGAGGCTGCAGAGGAGCAGGCTCCTGCTGCAGAGTAAGCTTATGATGAGCAGAGTAAAATTTGCACTGTAAAGCATTCAAATAGTAAAATCCCGTCATCTCTATGGTGATTGGGATTTTTTTGTTTAATTTTGCAGTAACAATCAGATAGTTATCAATTAAAATCAACAAAGATGAAAGCATTTGTTTTTCCAGGACAAGGATCACAGTTTGTCGGCATGGGCAAAGACCTTTATGAGAACCACACCTTAGCAAAGGAACTCTTTGACAAGGCTGACAGCATCCTTGGTTTTAAAATCACTGATATTATGTTCGCAGGTACTGACGAACAGCTCAAGCAGACCAATGTCACTCAGCCTGCAGTCTTTCTTCACAGCGTCATCTCAGCTCTCTGTTTGGGCGATGCCTTCAAGCCCGATATGGTAGCAGGCCACTCTCTCGGTGAGTTTTCTGCCCTCGTGGCTTCTGGCGCGCTGAGTTTCGAGGATGGCCTTAAGTTGGTTGCTGCACGTGCTAATGCCATGCAGAAAGCTTGCGAGAAGAATCCTGGTACCATGGCTGCCATTATAGCCCTGCCCGACGAGACTGTAGAGCATGTGTGCGAAGAGGTGAGCAAAGAAGGGAAGGTCGTAGTAGCTGCAAACTATAACTGCCCGGGGCAGCTTGTGATTTCAGGTGAGAAGGATGCTATCAACGAGGCATGCGAGAAATTGAAGGCTGCTGGTGCCAAGCGTGCACTGCCCCTGATGGTGGGTGGTGCTTTCCATAGCCCACTTATGCAGCCCGCCAAGGATGAGTTGCAGGAGGCTATTGAGAAGACCAATTTCTCAACCCCGTCATGCCCTGTCTATCAGAATGTGGATGCTAAACCCCATACCGATCCTTCAGAGATTAAGGCCAATCTCATTGCTCAGCTGACCAGTCCGGTGCGCTGGACAAAGTCGGTGCAGAATATGATTGCGGATGGTGCTGATGACTTCACGGAGTGTGGCCCTGGTCGTGCCTTGCGTGGCATGATTGGACGCATCGATCGTTCGGTCAATGCACACGGCATTGAATAATCATTCTTTTCAATGACTAATCGTAAAATTCTTATTTATCAAGTTTTACCACGCCTTTTCGGCAATCGTAACACAACGCGCAAGTGCAATGGTACGATGGCCGAAAATGGGGTGGGGAAGCTTAATGACTTTGACACATCACGCTTGCGCAAGATACACGATATGGGCTTTACCCATATCTGGTATACGGGTGTGATACGTCATGCTACAACGACGGATTATACACAGTTTGGTATTCCCCGTCAACACTCTTGCGTCGTCAAGGGCAAGGCTGGCTCGCCCTACGCTATCACCGATTATTATGATGTTGATCCAGATTTGGCTGTTGATGTCAACCATCGCATGGACGAGTTTGAGGCGCTTGTGCAGCGGTCGCATGCTATTGGCATGAAGGTCATCATCGATTTCGTGCCCAATCATGTCGCCCGCGAGTATCATTCCATCTTGCGCCCGAAGGGGGTTGTTGACTTAGGCGAGAGTGATGATACTTCTAAGCATTTCGATCCGCAGAACAATTTCTATTATTGCCCGGGCCAACCGTTTGTCGGTCCGGTGGCTCCTGCTGCTGGGGAACCGGCATACGAGGAGATGCCTGCAAAGTGTACGGGCAATGACCATTTCGATGCACACCCAGGCTTCAACGATTGGTACGAGACGGTGAAACTCAACTACGGCATAGACGATGCCGGTGGCCGTAGCACACATTTTGATCCCATCCCTAATACGTGGACGAAAATGACCGATATCTTGCTCTATTGGGCCGGAAAGGGCATTGACGGTTTTCGCTGTGATATGGCAGAGATGGTGCCGCATGAGTTTTGGCATTATGCTACTTCCATTGTCAAGATGCGGTACCCTGGTCTGGTCTTTATTGGTGAGGTATACGATCCCAATCAATATCGTACGTATTTGGCCTCTGGCTTTGATTATCTCTACGACAAGGTGGGTATGTATGACTGTCTGCGTGATGTAGTGTGCGGACGTCGTCCTGCCAACAGCATCACAGGTTGCTGGCAGAGCACTGACGATATTAAGTCGCACATGCTTTATTTCCTTGAGAACCATGACGAGCAGCGCATAGCCAGCGATTTCTTCTGTGGTGATGCCTTCAAGGCTATTCCTGCCGTAGTGGTATCAGCATTGTTCCATGGTAATCCTTTCATGGTCTACAGTGGCCAGGAGATAGGTGAGCGTGGTATGGATGAAGAAGGCTTTTCTGGTAAGGATGGACGTACGACAATCTTCGACTATTGGTCGTTGGACAGCATTGTGAAAGGTTATTTCGCTCCTCGTAAACTCTCAGCGGCTGAGCGGCAGCTGATGACGCTCTATCGGTCAATTCTGCATATTGCTAACCACGAGAAGGCTGTGGCCGATGGCTTATCCTTCGATTTGATGTATGCCAACACACAGTCTTCTGCCGACCAGACATCGTCAAAACCCTTGGATGTCCGTTCACAGTTTGCGTTCTTGCGTAAGAAAGATAAGGATGTGCTGTTGGTGGTGGCTAACTTCTCCAATCAGTGTGGTAATGTGTCGGTGGTGATTCCTTCCCATGCATTCGATTACCTGAGCCTTCCTGAGAAGGATATAGAGGCAGCCAGTCTGTTGGATGTCTCTAAACCGGTGCTTCGCTTGAGAAGGGACAAGGCTGTTGTGGTTAACATCCAGCCTTATGGAGCTACAATACTAAAATTCAAGATATGATGAACGACGAGGCCTATGTTTTCAATGAACACAACAAGGATGAGTTTCCTCCCGCCCACACAGCTGAGCATCTGCTCAACCAAGTGATGGTGCGCATGTTTGGTTGTGAACGGTCGCGCAATGCTCATATTGAGCGCCGTAAGAGCAAGATCAGTTATACGGTCGACCACAAGCCGACGCGTAAGGAGGTGCAGGCGATAGAGGCGGAGATGAATCGCCTGATAGAGGCAGACCTGCCTGTCACCTACGAATTGGTCGATCGGGATCATATCCCTGACGGAGTGAGCCTCGATCGCTTGCCTGATGATGCTTCGGAGAAGATACGTCTAGTGCGCATTGGTGACTTTGATGTGTGCCCTTGCATTGGTAAACATGTGAGGTTGACGTCGCAGATAGGTAAGTTTGTGATGTTGGGCACCAATTGGGATGAGCTCAGTCATAGTTTCCGTATTCGGTTTAAGGTGATTCCTTGATGATGTGCTTGAATCTTGTAAGGTACCTATTAAACAAAAAGTCATTCCTATCATTGTTAGGAATGACTTTTTGTTTAATGAGAAGTATATGTGTGGGGTGTTACTTCGTTTCAAATTCTTCCCTCATGTCGATGAGTTCTCCTTTAATATCGTAGAACTCATATTGCAGAAACGCAAGTTTCTGTGAGGGGATGATGTGCACGCCAAAGCCATATTTAAGTTGCCATTTGCGTTTGAGGCTTACCATGCCTTGGTTGATGTACGCTGCCACATACGGATGTACGTGCAGGTAGAACTTTCTGATGCCTATCTTGTTGACGAGTTGGTCAATTTTTCCTTCCAATTGGTCGGTAAACAAAATGCTCGACTTAATTTTTCCCGTACCGTTGCAGGTCGGGCAGGTCTCCTCGACGTTGACATCCATGGCGGGTCTCACGCGCTGTCGGGTGATCTGCATCAGTCCGAACTTGCTAAGAGGCAGTATGTTGTGTCGTGCGCGGTCTTTTTGCATGTCTTTGCACATGCGCTCGTAGAGCATCTGTCTGTCTTCCGCCAGGTTCATGTCGATGAAGTCCACTACGATGATTCCTCCCATATCACGTAGCCTGAGCTGTCTTGCCAGTTCGTCGGCTGCCCCGAGATTGGTGTCGAGGGCTGTGGCTTCCTGTCCGTTTTGGTTCTTAGAGCGATTGCCGCTGTTCACATCCACCACATGCATGGCTTCAGTATGCTCGATGATGAGATAAGCGCCATGAGCATAGTTTACCGTTTTGCCGAAACTCGATTTGATCTGCTTGGTGACGTTGAAGTTGTCGAAGATGGGCACCTTTCCGGTATACATTTTCACGATACCTGCCTTTTCAGGGGCGATAAGTGTTACATAGTGCTTTACTTCTTTGCAGATTTCCTCGTCGTTGACATAAATATTCTCGTAGGTGGGGTTGAAGAGGTCACGCAACATGGCTACGGCTCTTCCTGTTTCCTCATAGACGAGTTGTGGTCTTTTCTGGGTTTTCTGCACTTTCTTGAGTGCGTTCTCCCATCTCTCGACGAGCACCTTGAGCTCAGCATCGAGCTCGGCTACTCTTTTGCCCTCAGCGACGGTTCTTACGATGACGCCGCAGTTCTTGGGCTTAATGCTGTGGATGAGTTGTTTGAGTCTTGACCGTTCCTCACCGCTTTTGATTTTTGTCGAGACCGAAACCTTATCTCCAAATGGGATAAGGACGAGAAAACGTCCGGCAAAACTTAGTTCGGCTGTAAGGCGAGGCCCCTTTGTTGAAATAGGCTCCTTGACAATCTGCACAAGAACTTCCTGTCCTACAGAAAGGGTTTGCTGTACACTGCCGTCTTTCTGCAGCTCGGGCAGTTTGGATGCTTTGTCGAAGGGATAAAGGCGCTTGCGGTCGCTCTGTACCTGTTTGAGATACTTTGTGTAGGAATTAAATTGACTTCCTAAATCAAGATAATGCAAGAAAGCATCACGCTCATAGCCCACGTCTACGAAGCAGGCGTTGAGCCCAGGCATGAGCTTCTTCACCTTCGCAATGTAGATGTTGCCTACAGAGAAATTAGCTGAACGGGGTTCGTTCTGGTATTCCACCAGGCGCTTGTCCTCAAGCAGCGCAATGGAAATCTCTTTTGGCTTGACGTCGATAATTACTTCACTTGTCATTTTCTTTTGCTTTCTTATAAAGAAGGGGGCATACCTTATGAGCATACCCCCCTTCTAAGAATGGTCTAAGATTTACTTGCTCTTATGACGATTCTTACGTAATCTCTTTTTACGCTTATGCGTTGCCATCTTGTGGCCCTTCTTTTTCTTACCGTTTGGCATAATTAATTAATTTAAAAGTTGATATATCACTTGTTGTTATTTATTCACCTTTCATCTCATCTACGAAGGCCTTTGCAGGCTTGAAGCTCGGAATGTTGTGAGCGTCAATGATGATGGTCGTGTCCTTGCCGATGTCACGTGCAGTCTTTGCAGCACGGTGCTTGATGATGAAACTTCCGAAGCCGCGAAGATAGACATTCTCTTTCTTGTCGAGCATGCAACGCTTGACGGTCTCCATGAAGCTTTCTATGACGACTGCAACTTCTTTCTTCTGCAAGCCTGTCTGTTCAGTGATTTCACTGATGATATCTGCTTTTGTCATTTTAGTAAATATCTTATGTTTATATCTTGTTAATTCACAAAGCCTTTTCGGGGATGCAAAATTACTAATTTCTATCGTTATAAAGAAATTTATTTGCTGTTTTTTCTTCGTTTCCTCCCAAAAAACAGATATTTGCATGCCAGGCAGTGGCGTTGAAAGACTTCGGTGCAAGCATAAAGATATGGCGGCATGTTGACGTCATGATTGTGGCATACTTTACATTATACTTTATAATAAAGGGTATCACCGCATTCTTTACATTAGATGGATGGCAGGTTGTCTTCAAGCTTCTTTTGGATTATTTTCCGCAGAATTTTCCCCCGCCTTGTCTGATGAGCGATGTCGTCGCGTATCTCGTTGAGCTCATTGAAGAGCTCTGCGGCGGCAGTCTGAATGGCATTTGGTTTGCGCATGTCACGGTTGCCGTCTGGGTTGACGACGATCTTGATACCTTTCTCCATGATATGCACGTCAATATCTGGACCGGTCATTACCGGTTCACCATCGTAGTGAATGGGGCCTGGCCCTGAACGGTGGATGTGCAGGTGCTTGGTACGGAATGACCGTATGCGCGAACTCTTGTCCAGAGTCTTGCTGAACATGTCGATGGCAATCTGTGGGGCTTCCAGTATGTCAAAGGGCTCCATGATGACTACATCCATCAGTCCGTCACTCATACGTGCTTTGGGGGCAATGTAGGCGTTGTTGCCGTATTGCGATGCATTGGCTATAGAGATGAGAAAAGCTTTGTAACGTTTCGACTCTTCCTCGGTCTCCAGCTCGTAGGTCTCCGGCTTATAGCTCAGTCCCTTCTCGAGTATTTGCTGCACATAGGTGATAGGCCCTCGTTTACCGGCCTCGGCGAATTTGAAACTGATGAAGGCATCGAAGCCCATGCCGCAAGTGCAGAAAAAGTCATGGTCGTTGATGACGCCATAGTCAAGATCTTGGATCTCGCACTGGTTGATGACCTCAATACTTTTCTTCACGTTCAGTGGAATGAGCAGGTGACGCGCCAGCCCATTGCCCGATCCGCAAGGGATGATGGCCATTGCCGTGTTGGTGTGGGTCAGGCCGCGTCCTACCTCGTTGACCGTTCCGTCACCGCCGATGGCCACCACGATGTCGTAGCCATCTTCAGCGGCCTGTCTTGCCAACTCAGTGGCTTGACCGGGATGCTCGGTCTTGCGAATGGTATAGTCGAACCTACTCTTGTCCAAGTACTTCTCAATCTCATCGGGTACGCCAGCCTTGCTGACCGTGCCGGAAATGGGATTAATAATGAAAAGAATTTTCTGTTTCATACTCGCTTCTATTGTGTTGCAAAATTAATTGGTTTTCTCCAAATTTGGTGCCCGTCATGGTTATTTTTTATATTTTAATTGTTTTCTTCTTGATTTTGTTCTTGAAATAAGTTCTTTTTTGTAACTTTGCAACCTATAAGAATTAAAGGTAGTACATCTACACCTATTTAAAATGGGACAGTTAACAGAAAGATACAAGAACTATCGTGTACCACAGAAGTACATGGAAGAAGGTGTTTATCCCTATTTTAGGGAGATCACCAGCAAACAAGGCCCTGAAGTTGTTATGGGCGGCCGTAAGATATTAATGTTTGGTAGCAATGCCTATACAGGACTTACTGGCGACCAGCGCATCATCGATGCAGGCAAGGCGGCCCTTGACAAGTATGGTTCAGGATGTGCAGGAAGTCGTTTCCTCAATGGTACACTTGATATTCATGTGCAGTTGGAGAAGGAATTGGCTGCTTATGAGCATAAAGACGCCGCTCTTTGCTTCTCGACGGGCTTTACTGTCAATTCAGGCGTTATCCCTGCTATTGTTGGCCGTGGCGATTACCTCATCTGTGACGACCGTGACCATGCTTCTATCGTTGATGGCCGCCGTCTGAGTTTCGCTACTCAGCTGCACTATAAGCACAACGATATGGAGGACTTGGAGCGTGTGCTGAAACGTCTGCCTCATGAGGCTATCAAGCTCATCGTGGTTGATGGTGTCTTTTCTATGGAGGGCGATTTGGCTAAGTTGCCGGAGATAGTTGAGCTCAAGCATAAGTACAATTGCTCCATCATGGTTGACGAAGCCCATGGTTTGGGTGTGTTTGGCGATCAGGGTCGTGGCGTGTGCCATCATTTTGGTCTTCAGGACGATATTGATCTCATTATGGGTACGTTCTCCAAGAGTCTTGCCTCAATCGGTGGCTTTATTGCTTCCGACTGGGATACTATCAACTACCTGCGTCACACCTCCCGTACCTACATCTTCTCTGCCAGTGACACACCTGCTGCCACGGCATGCGCCCTTGAAGCTCTGCATATCATCCAGAATGAGCCGGAGCGTCGCCAAGCCCTGTGGGATGTCACCAACTATGCGCTGAAGCGCTTCCGTGAGGAGGGCTTCGAGATTGGCGAGACCGAGAGCCCTATCATCCCGCTGTATGTGCGTGATGACACCAAGACGTTCCTGGTGACCAAGCTTGCATTTGATGCGGGTGTGTTCATCAATCCCGTCATTCCTCCTGCTTGCGCACCACAGGATACACTCGTACGTTTTGCCCTGATGGCTACCCATACCAAGGAGCAGGTGGAGCGTGGCGTGATGGCTCTGAAGAAGATCTTCGTGGAGCAAGGCATCATCAAATAAGCCAATTTTACTACGTTAACAAGATAGAAGGGGACTGTGCTGAAGTCGTAGGCGACTTTAGCGCAGTCCCTTTCTTTGTTTATAGACACGGCTCTGTTTCGATACGCATGGCTGGATACAACGTATCGTTTTATGATTTATTATTATTCCGACGTAGTGGAATATCATGCAAATTACTTAATTTTGTGAGCATGAAGCTCACAGAACACAAAAAACTGAATGATTCTTGTCGCTGGGTGATCATGATAGTCCTTCTTCTGCTGTCAGTACAGGGATGGGGCAAGACATGGTCGGCAGAGGATGTGCCCATGGTTCATTTGCAAGACCGGATGCGTTATGTGTGCGATCCAGAGGGGCTGATGGCGCAGTCTGCCCGTGACTCTGCCGACTATTATCTTCATCGGTTGGAGAAGGAGTGTGGCGTACAGTCGGTGTTTGTCGTCGTCGGCAAGGTGAAGAACGCTGATTGCTTTCGTATGGCGCAGGACATTGGCAATCGTTATGGTGTGGGCAACAAAGATACACGTCGCGGTCTTGTGGTCGTGATTGCTGTTGACGACCATAAGTACTTCATTGCCCCTGGCAAAGGTCTAGAGGGTGATCTTACCGATTTGGACTGTGATGACATTGCCCGTGCTTGCATTGTGAAAAACATGCGTGCCAATGATGTCAATGCAGCGGTGGCGACTACGGCCAAGGCTGTTTTCAGTAAACTCAAGACTGGTTCCACAGGCATCCAAAAAGCTGATGATGAAGAGGATGAACCCATGTGGTTTATTGTGATGGTTCTGGTCGGTTGCTTCGCACTAAGCTATCTATTGTATCGTGTTTTCTTCCATCATCGTGGAGGGGGACGCAACAACCGTCATGACAACGATGATCTGTTTCCGCCCTTTATCTTCTTTGGTGGCGGTGGCTCCGGCGGCTCCTCCGACGATTCTATCGGTGGCAGCTTTGGCGGTGGCAGCTTTGGCGGCGGTGGGTCTGGCGGCAGTTGGTAATATATAATAAGGTGTAATTAATAATTTTATCCATTTATGAAGAAATCGAATATTATCCTACTTGTAGTAGTTGGTATTGTTGTTGTACTGGGCTTATGGCTTTGGTGGGCCTACAATGGTATGGTCGGTCAGCAGGAGTCGGCCACGACGGCCTTTGCCAATGTGCAGGCTACTTATCAGCGTCGTGCCGACCTCATTCCTAATCTCACGCGTACTGTGCAGGCTTATGCCAAGCATGAGAAGTCCACCTTCACGGAGGTGACAAAGGCGCGTGCGTCTGTATCGCAAATTCACTTGGATGCTTCTACTGCTACTCCTGAGCAAATCAAGAAGTTTGACCAGGCACAGGGTCAGCTGTCGCAAGCGCTTGGCAAGCTCATGCTGGTGGCTGAGCGTTATCCGGAGTTGAAGGCCAATGAGAACTTCCACGATCTTCAGATTCAGTTGGAGGGTACGGAGAACCGCATCAATGAGGCTCGTCAGAAATATAATGAGACGGTACAATCGTACAACCTCACCATCCGTCGTTTCCCCAATGTGCTGATTGCCGGTTCCTTGGGCTTCACACCCATGCAGAAGTTTGAGGCATCGAGCAGCGCGCAGTCAGCGCCTACTGTAAATTTCGACAACGACATCTAAGCATAGTCTGATTACAAATTAATATGGGGATGTATCAAAATAGGAGAAGTTCAGAAGTCCGGAAGTTCGGAAGTTCAGTCAAATGCATAAGTGTCTGATAATAAGGTATCATTATAGTAATGACAGAACTCCT
>SAMEA3663070__coassemble_915_pt1 | contig 12133 bp, 10 predicted proteins | sample SAMEA3663070__metabat2_low_PE_033 | metagenome-assembled genome bin SAMEA3663070 (sample SAMEA3663070) | pig gut metagenome | biome: pig gut; feature: pig-associated habitat; material: faeces | place: France | collected 2012
AGGTGGACTGCGAGATGAGTTTTGTCGACCAGGATGATGTCATCAACCTCTTCGAGAAGATGTGCCGCATGCTCTTTAAGGAGATTCGTGGTGTTGATCTTCCCGAGCCTTTACAGCAGATGACATGGAAGGAAGCCATGCGCCGTTTTGGTTCCGACAAGCCTGATTTGCGCTTCGGCATGGAGTTCGTTGAGCTGATGGACGACCTCAAGGGCACAGGCAGCTTCTCGGTCTTCAATGAGGCTACTTATATTGGTGGTATTGTGGTGCCCGGATGCGCCAACTACAGCCGCAAGCAGCTAAACGAGCTCACCGACTTCGTGAAGAAGCCGCAGGTGGGTGCCAAGGGCCTGGTATATATCAAGTATGAAAGTGATGGCACGGTGAAGAGCTCCATTGACAAGTTCTATACTCCCGAGCAGTTGCAGAAGGTGAAAGAGACCACAGGTGCCAAGGACGGCGACCTCGTGCTGATTCTCTCTGGCGACAATGCCAATAAGACGCGTATCCAACTCTGCTCACTTCGTCTGGAGATGGGCGACCGTCTGGGACTGCGCGATAAGAATGTGTTCAAGTGCTTGTGGATCATCGACTTCCCGCTCTTTGAGTGGAGTGATGAGGAACAGCGCCTGATGGCTACCCACCATCCGTTCACCATGCCCAATCCTGACGACATCCCCTTGCTCGACGAGCATCCGGAGCAGGTGCGCGCTAAGGCCTATGACTTCGTATGCAATGGCATCGAGGTGGGCGGAGGCAGTCTCCGTATCCATGACACCAATCTGCAGGAGAAGATGTTTGAGGTGCTCGGCTTCACCAAGGAACGTGCTGAGGCACAATTTGGCTTCCTGATGAACGCTTTCAAGTATGGTGCACCACCTCATGCCGGACTGGCTTTCGGTCTCGACCGTTTCGTCAGCATCCTCGCAGGTCTTGATTCCATTCGCGACTGCATTGCCTTCCCGAAGAACAACAGTGGACGCGATGTGATGCTCGATGCTCCTTCCGCTCTTGATCCCAAGCAGTTGGACGAACTTCAGATTAAGGTTGATCTGAAACAGAAATAATTATTCATCTTTAATATGCTGCCCCGGTATCAGTGTTTAGCTGACTCCGGGGCTTTTCCTTATTTGTTCTCGTTTTTCTGATGATGCTTTTCTGCTTTCTCGTGAACATGTTGACGTTTTTTGTGCCTTCCGAAAACGCGACGATAATAATATGTCATCGCTTTTGACAATTTGATAGGTAGTGCAGCTCTCTGTATTTATATTGCTAATCTCGCCAATCTTGTGGAGAAAATGAAGTCACAAGTTAGTAAAACGATTGATTCATATCAATAAATGCACTTATTCTTTCTCTTTGACGCTAAAATGGCCAAATTCATACATTATTTAATTTCGCTTTCGGAAAAAAGTCGTTATTTTTGCAAAGTATTTAAATGAAATAGCAGTTTAGTTTTTATATAGGTTCAATTATTTTTACTAAATTATGGCAGAAAAGAAAGCTACTAGAAGTGCTGCCGCAAAGGCAACCACCAAGGCCGCAGTGAAGAAAGCACCTGCAGCCGCAAAGAAACATGAGATTTTTGTTGATGCTCTGAATGCCGGTTTCCGTGCCGGTGACGTTTACGAGGCATTGCATGCCGCTGGCGAAGCTAAGACCGTTGAGGAACTGGTCAAGCTTACCGGAAAGACAGAGGTTGAGGTCCTGCTGGGCATCGGCTGGCTCCTGAAAGAGGGCAAGCTTAAGGGCGATAACGGTAAGGTCGTGCTCGCCTAAGCATACACAGATTTACGAGTGAATTGCAGTCCGACCTCTATTGGGCTGCAATTTTTGTTTTTCCCCGGACCTTCTTCTTTTGTTGTAGAAATATATATTGCAATGTTTTGTGGGTTGTGTAAAATTTAATATCTTTGCAGGAACAATGCACATATTGCACAGTAGAAATCCAGTATTGCACAAGAACTCTAATTAAGCACAACAGTAATAATGGCAGAAAAGATTACCATCAAAGACATCGCGGCTTATGCTGGTGTATCCGCCGGCACGGTAGATCGTGTGCTCCACAATCGCCCGAATGTGTCGGCAAAGGCTAGGGAGCGTGTCGAAAAAGCGTTGAAAGAGCAAAACTATCAGCCTAATGCTTATGCTTCGGCTTTGGCCTACAATAAGTCGTATCATTTTGTGGTGTTGATGCCACGCCATGAGCAGGTTGCTTATTGGGAAGAGGTGGAGCAGGGCGTGAAGATGGCTGTGGAATCAAGAAAAGACTTCAATATCAGTGTTGACATCTTCTATTACGACAGATTCAACGACGACTCTTTTAGCAGAGAAGCTAAGAAATGTCTTGATGAGAAATGCAATGGTGTGGTGCTGGTACCTGTTGAGCTTGCTGTGACACGAAATCTCACCGATGAGCTTCACGCTCAGCATATTCCTTTTGTTTTGCTGGACTCTTATATGCCCGACCTGCGTCCCTTGGCTTTTTATGGTCAGGACTCGTTCTCAAGTGGTTATTTTGCAGCGCGCATGCTGATGCTGCTGGCTTCTCATGAACAGGAAATTGCCCTGATGAAGATTACCAAGAATGGAAGGGTAGTCAGTAAGCAGCAGGACAACCGTGAAGTGGGACTGAGGCATTACATGAAGGACCATTATCCTGCCATAAAGATCATTAATCTTGAGTTGCCCATTGATGGCACACGGCAGCAATACGATAACATGCTTGAGCAGTTCTTCACAGAGCATCCGAATATTCATCATTGCATCACCCTCGGGTCGAAGGCCCATGTCATGGGTGACTTCCTCTTGCGCACCAACCGCCGGGAGGTACAAATCATGGGGTACGACATGGTGAAGAAGAATGCTGAGTGCCTGAGGCAAGGCAGCATCTCATTCTTGATTGCTCAACATGCCTATCAGCAGGGATACTGTTCTGTTGATGCCTTGTTTAAGGCTGTTGTGCTGAAAAAGAAGATACAGCCGGTCAACTATATGCCTATTGAGTTGTTGACACCGGAGAATGTCAACTTCTACAGGCGCACCCAACTTTAAATACATGCCTATGGCAATTGATAATAAGGAACAAGCAGTAAGTCAATCTGCACCGCAGGCCACTGAGCAGACGGTTAATTCTTCTGAGAGGCAAGGTGAACCGTCGGCAACAGACCAGCCGTCGCCCGATGGTTTCAAGGGATTGATGGCATTGTCACCCTTACTGGTGTTTATCGTGCTCTACTTGTTGTTGAGCCTGGTGGCCCACAACTTTAGCAGGGTGCCCATGACGGTGTTTTTTCTGATAGCCAGCGTATATGCCATTGCTATGTCCGGTCGTTACCCGCTCAAGACCCGTATTGACATCTACAGCCGTGGCGCAAGCACTCCCAATCTGTTGCTCATGCTGTGGATTTACGTCTTGGCCGGAGCGTTCGCCCAGTCGGCTAAGGAGATGGGAGCCATCGACGCCACCGTCAACTTCACGCTTAACGTGCTTCCTGCAAGCATGGTGCTTCCAGGATTGTTCTTGGCTGCCTGCTTTGTGTCTATCTCCATTGGTACCAGTGTGGGCACTGTGGTGGCCCTTGTACCTATTGCCGCAGGTGTTGCCGGGCAAACAGGAAGTAATCTGGCATTGATGACTGCTGTGATTGTAGGTGGTGCTTACTTTGGCGATAACCTTTCGTTTATCTCCGATACTACCGTTGTGGCCACTCAGACACAGGGCTGCAAGATGAGCGATAAGTTCAAAGTCAACAGTATGATTGTGGCACCGGCTGTCATTGTTGTGCTTGTCATTTACACCTTTATGGGCTTGGACCTTACCGTTCCGGCTCATGTGGCGCATGTCAACTACTTGCGCATCATTCCTTATCTGGCCGTGTTGGTCACTGCCGTCTGTGGTCTCAATGTGATGGCTGTGCTGGTCACCGGCATTGTCCTGTGCGGCATCATCGGCATAGCTGAGGGAGACTATGGCTTTTATGGTTGGCTCGATGCCATGGGCAAGGGCATAGTTGGCATGGGTGAGCTCATCATCATTGCCATGATGGCTGGCGGCATGCTCGAGATTATCAGGGCCAACGGCGGCATCGACTACATCATTCGTCGTCTTACGTCCCATGTCAACGGCAAGCGTGGTGCTGAGGCTTCTATTGCAGCACTCGTCAGTCTGGTCAATCTATGTACGGCCAATAATACGGTGGCCATCCTTACTGTCGGTAACATTGCCAGGAAAATCAGTGAGAAGTACGGGGTTGACCCACGCAAGGCTGCCAGCATCCTTGACACATTCTCGTGCACGGTTCAGGGACTCATTCCTTATGGCGTACAGATGCTGTTGGCGGCCGGTCTGGCTCATGTGGGTCCCATGCAGATTATACCTTATTTATATTACCCTGTGGCCATTGGCGTGGTAGCCATTGGAGCCATATTGTTCAGATTGCCAAAGAGGTATTCGTAGAGTCATGGATATTATCACTCGCAATTTCTTCCAACTGTTGCAGATGGGCGTGCTTGACGAGCATGGTCAGGTGGAGCCGATGTCAGCCTTCAAGTGGCGAAGGCTGGGACAGATGGTGCACGTTCAGCATGTTGAGCGGCAGGCTGTGTCAGGGCTTGACCGTCTTGACGAACGTGAGCGAGCACGTATCCCTAAGGATTTCATTGGTCACGTCGTGCCCTTCGATCAACCTGACAGCGATGCCATGCTCAGCAATCGATGGCTCAACAGCCGGTTGCGACACATTCGTGAGAAGGAACTCCATGCAATAGACATCAATATCGGTGCGTTGGATGTGCTCTCAATCATCGTGTCAACTGTGAGCAGCATGCTCAATCATGGTACGATGCTGCGAGGCATTCTTCAGTTGGGAAGCTATCTGCGAGAGAAAGGTGACAAGGTTGACTTCGTCAAGTTGGACAATTGGTTGAAAAAGCTTCATCTGCGTAGGATGGCCCAGTTGGAAGGCAGCATGCTCATTGTGGTGTTCCATTTCGAGAAGGATGAGCTGCCCTTTGTCAGTCGGGTAGAGCCCAATGCCTACCGTCTGGTTTTGCGATCGGTAGCTCATACCGCCAACGATACGGCTGAGGAATGGCACTTCCGTCAGAACCGTTCTGGTTTTGTCACCAACAACTCCACGCTCTTGCGCCGCAATCTTCGTCGCAGCCTGCGCTATGTCGTGTATGCGCCTATTGAGACCATCAGCAACTACTTCAACAACTTCGCGCGTTCGCTGCAGGAGATTGAGGAGTGAGTTAATGGTGATGGCCTTTTCCATCATTGCAAGGTAGAAATTGCAATCATTAGAGGCTACAATATAAATACTTTTTGTAACTTTGCAATATGAAACGCATTTTGATATTGCTCACCTGCCTGCTCAGCATGAGTTTGGCTTTTGCGCAGTCAGGCCGGGTGGAGTGTGAAGATACATGTAGCCATATTCATGGCATTGACTTGAGCCATTATCAGGGTAATGTGTTCTGGGAGACAGTAGGCCAGACAAAGATGGCTTATGTCTACTTGAAGGCGACCGAAGGTGGAAGCCGTATTGATGACAAGTACAAGCAGAACATTGACTTGGCCCATCGCTATGGTCTGAAGGTCGGGTCTTATCATTTCTATCGTCCAAACATCCCTCAGGAGACGCAACTGGCTAACTTTATGACCCAGTGCAGGCCTGGAGACCAGGACTTGATCCCGATGATTGACATTGAGACGAGGAGCGGGCTGGGCAAGGCTGAGTTCCGTGACTCTCTCTTCAAGTTTCTCAATCTCGTGGAGAAAGCCTATAAGCAGAAGCCGCTCGTTTACACCTATACCAACTTCTATAATATCAATCTCCTTGGAATGCTTGACAACTACAAGGTGATGATTGCCCAGTACACGCGTAATGAGCCTGTGCTCAACGACCATCTGGACTTTATCATGTGGCAGTACACGGGTAAGGGGCATCTCGATGGCATTAATGGCTATGTAGACAAAAGCCGCTTCATGGGAAGGCATAAGCTTAGAGAGATAAGGTTCAGACATCATTAAACGAAACTATCAACATATATCAAAACATAAATAACAAGACATATTATGGCAATGATCAAATGTCCCGAATGCGGACACCAAATAAGTGACAAGGCTCCCGTTTGCCCCAATTGTGGTGTGGAGATTGCAGGAAAGATAATGAAATGTCCTCAGTGTGGTGAGATCTACTTCAAGGAACAGGAGATGTGTCCTAACTGTCATCATCTTACGCGTCTGTCGGGTACGGTGGGCAACGCAGGCGCGTCGGCCTCCGGCCAGACGACAGAACCCTCGTCATCGACGGTTCCTCCACGACGCCCCGCTTCGCCTGTTGCGCCGGCTCCTGTGCAGCAGAAACGTCCCACTCCACCGACTCCTCCGAAGTCAGGCGACGACAAACCACAGCAGAAGAAGAACCACACGATCGTAGGACTGATCTTTGCGCTCATCGTCTGTGGAGTCTGCTTTTATTTCTACAACAACGCCAAGACATCTAAGGAAGAGGAGGCATACGAGTTTGCCATGAAGAGCGACGACCCCATTGTGCTTCAGACGTACCTCGACAACTATAAGGACGCTCCTGAGGAACATATCGACTCCATCACAGCGCGTCTGGATGCTATCAAAGCTGTCAACAATGAGTGGAACAATGCCGTAGTGAGCGGATCGAAGCAAGCCTTGCTCGATTATCTTGCCAAGCATCCGGACTCTGAACATAAGTTGGAAGCCGAACATAAGATTGACTCCATCGACTGGTCGCAGGCTGAAAGCGCCAATACCATCCAAGCCCTGCAGGCTTATCTCGACAGCCATGCCAATGGTGAGCATGTGGATGAGGCACAGGATGCACTGAGACAGTTGAAGTCCAATACCGTGCAGCCGGAAGAGAAGGTGATGGTGAGTTCCGTGCTACGCCATTTCTTCCAGGCCATCAACTCGCGCAATGAGACAAGTCTGGAGGCTACAGTCGCACCTCTCATGACCAACTTCCTTGGCAAGGCTGATGCGACGAAGGCTGATGCTGCCTTGTTTATGGACAAGATTTATAAAGACGATATCACCAACATGAACTGGCATGTTGGTAACGACTTAAAGATCAATAAGAAAGAAGTAGGTGACGAGCAGTATGAATATTCCGTGTCCTTCTCAGCCACACAGGACATCACACGCACCGACCCCGGCAAGGAGACGCATGCCAACTATAAGGCCAAGGCTACGATTGATCCTAATGGTCAGATCTCTTCTTTCATGTTGACGAAGATATTAGAGTAGCCTTATTTCTTTGTACCAATCATAGACCCTCAAGGGGCAAGTGGCAGTGTCTGCTCCAGCCATTTGTCCTTTGAGGCTTATTGTTTTCTTGGACTTTATGGGGTCAGTGGCCGGCATGTGCATGCTGTGACGCTGTTTCAAGCTTTGGTTTATATGTTGTGAAGTTCCACTTGAGTTGAAGTTCGAGATTGGTCTGTGACGAAGAGTCAATCTGCTGCAGTCCCGATGAGATGACATCACGGTCGAAGTAATGAGTGGTAGCCAGTTTTGCTACCAGCAGCAATTGTTTGCTGACTTTTGCCCTTACGTTCAACGTTCCCCTGAAGCCTTTGCCGGAGAAAGACGGGAAATAGAAGCTGTACAACATGCCAGGCTCAAAGCTGTAGACACGAGATTGATAGTCGTCAGTATGGAAATAACCGCCCGAACCTGTGATTTTCAGCCATCGCCATTGCCAACAGAGGCTTGTCGACAGCATGTAGCCAAAGCTGTTGGTCTCACCACTGACATAGCTCATATCGGTCTGTGCCTTCCACATCCAGACCTTGCTCGAATAGCTTGTGGCTATGCGGCCATGGTGTGTATAGCTCTTGATGAGAGCAGTCTTGTCACTGTTGTCGTTTTCTTTCATCTTCAGTCTGTAACGGGCTAAGAAACTCCATGTCTTGCCAGTTGCAGCAAGCTGTATGAAGTTGTCCCATCTGTGAGAAGAAGTGCTTACTCCATATTTGGGCCAGGCGAAATAAGAGATGTCGGTATACAGTTGCAGTTCTGCGTTTCGCCATGGTGTCCATTTACCTCCTACAAACACACCGCTCTCGTCGTTGGCTGTGCCACCTTCAGAGAAGCTTTCTGCGTATAAGGAGAAGTAGCGATAAGGATAATAGCGCTGCAATGCCATCAATGACAGTTGAGAGTTCAGTGAATAGCTGATGGTGTTGATGGTAGCCACCTCGTGGCAGTTGCCTGTAGCCGTTTCTCCTTTGATGTTGAGTCGGTTGCTTACGTAGCCATAGTCGATACTTGTGTTCCAAAACGATTTTCCATTTGGGTACCAATGCCGGTAGGTGGGGCCACTGTTGAGTTTGAGCTCACGGTTGAACGTCGTGTAGAAGGCGGTTGCCCCCACGTGTAAGCCATTGCTGAAGAAGTGGAGGTTGCCACCAGCGAGAAATTCATCGGTGTTTCTGCGCCGCTGCATTTCGCTCTTTGTTCGGTGGTAGCCAGATGTAAGTATGGTGACAACAGACGAGGAGTCCTTGTCAAGAGTGGCATCAATCTTCCGATAGGAGATGAAGGGCGTGAAAGAGAATCCTCGTCCTAAGTCAATACAGGCGGCCGCACCTTGCAGATAAAGACTCTCTGACCGGCTGCTGTTGGCGGTGATGGCTGACGATGAGGCATAGAGATTATTCAGCGTGGTCAGCTTGCCGAAACCGTAACTGTTGTTGAGTATGAGTCCCATTCCGAAACGCAAACGATAGCGTCCGATGGCTATTGTTTTGAGACGGTGAACATCTCTGATAAGGAGGTAGAAAGAGTAATAGTCGTAACCTGCTTTGTTTTGGCCGGCAAAGAAAGGTTCGCCCGCGTCTTGAGAACCCACGAGCCCGAATTTCACTTGTTGACGGTAATTGAAGGAATAGCGCAGCCAGTGCTTATACTTGTAGCCCAGATAGCCATCCTTGTCACCCTGTCTTTCATAAAAGGGCAGGTTGAAATCGGCCGTTACTTCTTGCTTTCCATACATCAGCAGGTTGCGCAGGGAGGGCAGGGTGTCGGCTTCTGCCTCGGGACTGACAATGAGAAAGCTGTTGAGGCGCATGATGTCAGTGCGTTCAAGTGAAGGCACAAGGTACAGTTCCATAAGCGACTGAATGCGTCCTGCCTTGTAGCGGTACTCCATGATGTCCATTACCTGTTGCTCAGAGAGGAACGGCAGTTGGAGCAGTTCTTCACGGGTGCAGGTGTTGATGTCGATCTTTGTCTGGTAAATCTCGTCCAGATCATCATAGAGTTGTTCCAGTTGTCCGCGGTCGACGTCCTCGACCTGTCCTATTCGGCCGAGATACTCCTGCCACGACTCGTTCGATTGTGCCGAAAGGTCAAGAGAAAGATAAAGGCAGATCAGCAAGGTGATGTAGTAGCGCATGCCACGTTGTTATTATTGCGTTAGCTTTTTGCAAAGATAAGCAAAATTATCCTACGCTGGACCTGAAGGTGCCCTTTTTCTTGCGAAATAGTGAAAGCTTGCCTATGCCTTCACTTGCATCGTGCATCCTGTGCCTTAATCCTTATTGCCAAATTTGATTTTCCGGTGGCGGTTGATGAGCCATTTGACAATGAAATACAGGAGTGCGACGGCAACGATTGACATGATAATGACTTTGATGTACTCTCCATATTTCATGATTGTGTCGTTGAGTTGGTCCTCGGGAACGAACGAATGGAGGTACCAACCGAGCGCTGCCAGGATGCAGTTCCAGCAGCCGGCACCTATAGTGGTGTAGAGCAGAAAGCGCCAGTAGGTCATCTTGGCCAGGCCTGCGGGGATGGAAATCAGATGACGGATGCCGGGGATGAGTCGTCCGGTGATGGTAGCCACCATGCCGTGGTCGTTGAAGTAAGCCTCGCTCTTCTCCACCTTTTTTTGATTGAGCAGGCAGAGGTGGCCGATGTGGCTGTTGGCAAAGCGGTAGATGATGGGCCGTCCGAGGTAGTAGCCTGCCAGATAGTTGATGGTTGCGCCTACATCGGCGCCCAGCGTGGCAAACAAGATGACGAGGTAAACATGCAGGTTTCCACTTGCGGCATGATATGCAGCTGGAGCAACGACCAACTCTGAAGGCACTGGAATAACCGTGCTTTCCAGCAACATCAATATGAATATGGTGACATAGTTGAGGTTGCTCAGAAGGGTAGCGAAGATGTCCATTGAATGTCTCTGATTAAGTTAATTGATACGAACGCTTTATTGTTTCCTCTTTTTATTGATGGGGTGGTTTGCTGCGTACTTTAGGAACTCCTTGATGGGCAGTCCGGAGGGGAAGAACTCGGCGAGCTCCCTAATGGTGCCATAGGGACTCTTCTCTGTTGCATTCTTCAAATCTTCGAGAAATTCCTCTTGCAGCCCCAGCTCGTAGTCGGTGCGCACCAGGTATGCCCACAGATCGGGGAAGTCCTTGGCCTTGCTCGACTGTGTGAGTTGTCGGAACAATTGATGAGCCTCCTGCATGTAGTTGCAGTCAAGATAGCTGTACGCAATGAAATAAAGCGTATTGTCTTTCTCCGTGTCGGGTGTTTCCTCCAGAGCCTTGTCAAACAATTGTTTGGCCTGTTGCTGTTGATTGCCGATAAGCAGGATATAGCCATGCAGCACATCAGCCTCGGAGGGTTTGAACGAAACGAAGTGCTGTATCTTCTCGATGTAGCTGAGTGCATCGTCGAATTGTCCGAGCGATGCATAGATGAGGCAGATGTTACGGCAAATGTCGATTCCGTTGGTTGATCTGGGCTGACAGAGTTTCTCGGCAGCCAACCAGTGCTTGAGTGATTTGACGAGTTCGCCTTTGCCCATGTAGATGGCCGCTATGCCCATGTCTGCGACCTCGCTTTTCGGTTGCAGTTGCTGATAACGCTGGTAGAGCCTGAGAGCCTCTTCTAAATGGTTGAGCATCGTCAGGCAGTTGGCTTTGTTGAGCAGCGCATCGGCGTTGTCTGGCTCAATGGCCAGTGCATAGTCACTGCTTTCAATACTATCGTCTAATTTGGAGGCAATGTATTGGGCTGAGGCCAACCCATTCCAATAACTCACCTGATAGGGATCAATGTCGATGAGTCGGTTGTAGATGCGCGCGGCATCCTCGAATTCGTTTCTGCTCAGCGCGATGCGCCCTTGCAGTTCGATGTAGTCTTCTTCCTGGTCGTCCTCGCATTTGTCAAGCCATGCTTGGGCCAGGTTGAATGTATCGTAGTCGGCAAAGAGCGTGGCCACGTCGAGATAATAGTCTTCAAGATCCTCGTCATCGACCTGATTCTCCATCTGTTCCAGGTAGTCCTCAGCATCGTCTGTCCGATTGTCGGCAATCATGATCTCAGCTATGATATAGTAGTAGTCGAGATCGTTTTTGTTCTCAATCATGTTGGCATAGCTCATCGCCTCTTCGGCCGTACCCCCCATCAGAATGGCGGCGCGAGCGCGGAAGGCCAATGGCTGCGTGGCCCCCGGGAACATCTCCATGGCGGTGCTGATGACCTCAAGCGCGTCGTTCAGCTTTCCGTGCAGATGATAGTATTCGGCGATGTCGGTCAGCTCATCGGGATCAAGATAAATCGAGGAGCCCGCCTTGCGGGCTGCCTCGTATTTGTGAAGATTATCTTTGAATTCTTTGCTTTGGAAAACGTTATCGCTCAATGTAAAGTGTTCAGTAAGTGATATTATTTTTTGTTTTGCTTGGCCCAGGTGTCCTTCAGTCCCACGGTCTTGTTGAACACCGGTTTTTCATCGGTGGTGTCGGGGTCGGCCATGAAGTAGCCTGTACGTTGGAACTGCAGATACTGTCCGGGTTTCATGCTTGCTGCGAAGCGCTCCACGTAGCAGTTGTCGTAGACGTGGAGAGAGTGAGGGTTGAGCAGCTCGCGGAAGTCGCGGTCGTCGGCAGACGGGTTCTCAACGTTGAAGAGGCGATCGTATTCTCTCACCTCAGCCTTGACGCAGTCGTCGGCGTTGACCCAGTGCAGCGTGCCTTTTACTTTTCTGTTGGCACCCGGCATTCCGCTCTTGCTCTCGGGATCGTATTCGGCCTGTATCTCCACGATGCGTCCGTCGGCATCCTTGGTGCATCC
>SAMEA3663070__coassemble_916_pt1 | contig 12102 bp, 10 predicted proteins | sample SAMEA3663070__metabat2_low_PE_033 | metagenome-assembled genome bin SAMEA3663070 (sample SAMEA3663070) | pig gut metagenome | biome: pig gut; feature: pig-associated habitat; material: faeces | place: France | collected 2012
AGCTCGGTGCCAAGGTAAGTCCCGAGGATGCCCTTGCCTTCAAGCATGCACAGGCTGATGCCATCGTGGCACCAGTACGCGGTGAGATCTTCTGGGAATTCCAGGGCGACGGAGAGGCCGCTCCTGCCGTGGAGCCTTACATTGGTAAGGAATACAAGGAAGGAGATGCTTTCTGCTGGATCATGGCTCCTTGGGGCGAGTTCGTTGAGGTGAAAGCTGACCTCGGCGGCAAGCTCGTGGAAATCAACGCCAAGCAGGGTTCTAAGGTACAAAAAGGCAACGTCATCGCCTATATCCAAAGAGACAAGACTGAGGAATAACGCTTTGCGTAGCGCCTTCATGGTTTAAAGACAACAGATGGACTACAAAGGTATCATCAATAAGTATTATCCCGAGGCCCGAGACAACGGGCTTCGGGATATTTTGATTACGCACAGCACACTCGTTGCGCGGCGTGCGCTAAAGATTTGTGACGCACATCCCGAGTTCCACCTAGACCGACAGTTCATAGAGGAGGCAGCCATGCTTCACGACATCGGCATCTGCCGCTGCAATGCACCGGGTATCAAATGCTACGGCACTGAGCCATACATCTGTCATGGTTTCATCGGTGGGCAGATGATGCGTGCCGAGGGATTTCCTCGTCACGCCCGAGTCTGTGAACGCCACACGGGAGCTGGGTTGACAAAGGACGAGATCATCAAGCAGCAACTGCCACTGCCCCATCAGGATTTCCTGCCGGAGACGCTGGAGGAGCAGGTCATCTGCTATGCCGACAAGTTCTACAGCAAGACCCACCCCGAGCGCGAGAAGAGCTACGAGAAGGCATGCAAGAGCCTGGCTAAGTTCGGAGAAGAGGGACTGCAACGCTTCAAAGCATGGCACGACCGTTTTGAGCCCGACGAGGCATGACCGTCAACCTACACACAGCATGATTATCAACGACAAACAAGTACCCATCAGCCTCATCGCCTTCGATGCTGACGACACACTGTGGGACTGTCAGGGCCATTTCAACGAGGTAGAACGACAATATCAACAGTTATTAGGAACCTACGCCACACCAGAGAAGGTCTCTCAACAGCTCTTCCTGACAGAGACAGCCAACATGCCGTTGCTGGGATATGGCAGTAAGGCTTTCACCATCTCGCTCATTGAAAACGCAATCGCTGTATCCAATGGCCGCGTGACCAACGACGAGATCTACCATATCATCGCGTTGGGGAAGAGCTTGTTGCAGATACCGGCTACGCCACTCGAAGGTGTAGTCGACACCCTGCGTCTGCTTCATGACAACAACCAGTGCCCTATGGTGGTGTTTACCAAAGGCGACAACCTCGACCAACAGCAGAAATTCTTGAGGTCGGGACTGAGCAGGTGGTTTGACGACATCATCGTTGTGGCCGACAAGACACCTAAGGAATACAAACGGCTGTGTCAGCTGTTCAATACCGATATCAGCCAGATGTGCATGATTGGCAACTCGTTCAAGTCGGACATTCTTCCCGTGCTGTCGTTGGGAGGCTATGCCGTCCATATTCCCTACCCGCTCATGTGGGCACACGAAAAGACGGAAGTGCGCAGTCATCCCCATCTCGTCAGCATCAATGATTTCAGGCAGCTGGCTACAGTCTTTGGATGCGTTGACAAGTAGACGACAGGATTAAGGGCCAAGGAAACGACATTTTATCACGTTTTCGCAAGGTTTCTCTTCAATCCTCGCCACTACTTGGCATATTTTTATTAACTTTGTAGCGTACAAATAATTTGGATGCATCGTAATCATTGTAACATATGAATATCGTAGACATACTCAACATGCCTGAGAAAGGCTTCTCTATTGAGGTGCTCCCGCCCCTCAAAGGCAACGGCACCGGGGCGCTTTTCCGCAACATCGAGCGGATAAAGGATTACAAGCCCCATTACATCAACATCACGACTCATCACAGTGAGTATGTCTACCATCCCCTCAGCGACGGACAGTTTGAAAGATTGTGCGTCAGGCGACGCCCCGGCACAGTGGCTGTCGCTGCTGCTATACAATATCATTACGACATTCCCGTCATACCCCACGTCATTTGTTCGGGTGTCAATCAGGAAGAGATCGAATACGAGCTCATCGACCTGCAACTGCTGGGCATCAGCAACCTGCTGCTGCTCCGCGGCGACAAGGCACGTGAAGACCATATGTTCAAGCCTACGGCCGGAGGCTATGCGCATACCACAGAACTCATTGGCCAGGTCAACCGCTTCAACGAAGGCTTCTTCATCGACGGCTCACCCATCAAACATCCAGAGCCGAAGTTCCACTACGGCGTGGCCGCCTATCCGGAGAAACATGAGGAGGCCCCCAACCTGGAGATGGATATGAAATACCTCAAGCAGAAGCAAGACTTGGGCGCAGAGTATGCCGTCACTCAGTTGTTCTACGACAACAGCAAATACTTCAACTTTGTCGACAAGGCACGCTCCATGGGCATCACCATTCCCATCATTCCCGGCATCAAGCCGTTCAGCAAACTCTCGCAGATCACGCAGGTGCCCAAAACCTTCCACTGCGACATGCCACAGGAGCTGGCTAAGGAGGCCGTGAAGTGCAAGACCGACGAGGAAGCACGCGAACTTGGAAAGGAATGGACCATCAACCAGTGCCGTGAGCTTTACAAATCCGGCATCCACGACATCCACTTCTACACCATTTCATCCTTCGACAGCATGGAGGAAATCCTACAACAAATACTCTAAAAGACTCTCAGCACAGCAAACAAATACTTTAGACATGCAGTTCAGCAACGTCATCGGACAAAAAGAAGCTCAGGCACGCCTCCGTCAACTTGTCGACGAGAAGCGTATCCCTCACGCCATGCTTTTCACCGGACCGGAGGGATGCGGCAAGATGGCTACAGCCCTTGCCTTCGCCTCTTATCTGCTCGGTGAACGATGGGACGGAGAAAGTATATTGTCCAACCCTTCGTCAATAGCCAACGCTGAAGCGATGCTCCGCAAATGGGGACACCCTGACCTGCATTTCTCCTACCCCATCATCAAGCCTAAGAATGCAGGCAGCGACCGCAAGGTAACCTGTGCGGACTATGCCAAGGAATGGCAACAACTGCTAAATAACGGACCATACTTCACCCTGGAACAATGGATGAAGCTCATGCAGGCAGAGAACCAACAGGCTCAAATCTTCGAGGCAGAGAGCGACGCGCTGGCACATAAGCTCAATATCAAGGCAAGTCTGGGCGGCTATAAAGTTAGCCTCATATGGCTGCCAGAGCGTATGAATGCCACCTGCGCAAACAAACTGCTGAAGTTGCTCGAAGAACCTCCCCAGCAGACAGTGTTTCTCTTGGTCAGCGAGCGACCAGAACTGTTGCTCGAGACCATTCGCAGTCGGGTGCAGCGCTTCGACATGCGACGCATCGACGATGCCGACATCGAGCAGGCTCTCATCGAGAAACGAAGCATCGCTGCCGATGATGCACATCGCATTGCACGCATCGCTGCCGGCAACTGGCTGAAAGCGCTGGAAGAACTCGACGCCAGCAATGAGAACAGACAATTCTTCGACCTCTTTGTTTTGCTCATGCGTAAGGCATTCACCAAAGACGTAAGGGATCTAAAGAAATGGAGTGACACCGTAGCAGCGTTCGGCAGAGAAAAACAAAGGCGCTTCATCAGCTACCTTCTTCGCATGATCAGAGAAAACTTCATGTACAACTTCAAGCGACCTGAGTTGTGCTACATGACAAAAGACGAGGAAGCCTTCGCTGCCAACTTTGCTAAATTCATCAACGAACGCAATGTGCTGATCATACAATACCAATTGCAGCACATGATGACCGACATCGGACAGAACGCCAACGGCAAGATACAATTCTTCGACATGGCACTGGAGATGGTGGTCAATCTCAGACGATAAGCGCCTCACAAAGGATTCATGCTTATCAGGCAACACATTAAACGACATTACACTTAAATATATCAGATAAACAATATTCCAGATAAATGAGAGATTACAAGATATGCTCCGGTTGCGGTCGTGGCCTTTCTCACGAAGGTGTAGGACGGCAAGACAAGCAACTCAACACCTACGACTGGCTGGCTGACGTCCCTGGCAACGCGGAGTCGACCGACTTGGTTGAGGTGCAGTTCAAGAATACGCGAAAAGGATATTATCACAACGTCAACAACCTTGACCTTAGGAAAGGTGACATTGTAGCGGTAGAGGCCAACCCTGGGCACGACATCGGCGTGGTGACACTCACCGGCCGGCTCGTCAGCCTGCAGATTAAGAAAGCCAACCTAAAGTCAGCCGACGACATCAAACGGGTGTACCGTATCGCCAAGCCCGTAGATATAGAGAAATACAATGAGGCTAAGAGCCGTGAGCACGACACCATGATCGAAAGCCGACAGATAGCCAAACGACTCGGCCTGCAAATGAAGATCGGCGACGTGGAATATCAGGGCGACGGCAACAAGGCCATCTTCTATTACATTGCCGACGAACGCGTTGACTTCCGGCAACTCATCAAGGTACTGGCCGAGACCTTCCACGTCCGCATCGAGATGAAACAGATTGGTGCACGACAGGAGGCCGGACGCATTGGAGGTACAGGTCCCTGCGGACGAGAGCTCTGTTGCGCTACATGGATGAAGAACTTCTCCAGCGTGTCGACCAATGCCGCACGTATTCAAGACATCTCACTCAATCCACAGAAGCTGGCCGGCATGTGCGCCAAGCTGAAGTGCTGCCTCAACTACGAAGTCGACGACTACATTGAGGCCAGCCGGAAGTTGCCGCCGAAAGACGTACTGCTGGAAACAAAAGATGCAGAGTACCATCTGTTCAAGACGGACATCCTGGCCGGGTTGTGTACCTACTCCACCGACAAGAACCTGGCCGCCAACCTCGAGGTGATCACGGCAGAGCGTGCCCGCGACATCATCGCAATGAACAAACATGGCGAGAAACCGCTATCTCTTCTCATGGACGACAAGGCCAAGGAAGAGAAGAAGCCTAATGACCTGTTGGCAGATGCTGATGTCAGCCGCTTCGACAAGAGCAAAAAGAAAAAGAAAAATAAGAAAGGTAAACCTGCTAAGGCAAAAGCCACTCAAGACAATAACGACAATAAGCCAGCAGCAGACAACAAACCAGCAACAGCCACAAAACCCGGTGCCAAAAAAGCAGAACCAGGCAACAAGCTCGCTGCCAACAAGCAGAACGCAGGCAACACGCCTGCTTCCGCCAACATGCCCAAAGCTGCAGAGAAGACTATGCCGGACAGCAAGCCCAATCAGCCGAAGCCTGTGACTGGAAAGAACGACAATGGCAACAACAGCAATAATGGTGTTGCCACTGCTAATGAATAAACAATGAAAGCTTCATTGCTGATTGATAAGTATTATTGATTAGTCATGCGACGTTTCTTATTATACTTTGTGACCATCACCTTATTATTATGTGCCTGCAATAATAATAAGGTGTATGATTATTATCATCACACCTTGGTATCAGGATGGGATAAGGTTGACGTCCTGTCATATGACGTTGCCCCCCTGGCCAAGGACGGCAACTACGCCATGCGGCTTGGACTGCGCATCAACGACAGTTACCCCTTTCAGCGCATCACGCTCATCGTAGACCAAACCGTCTACCCGAGTGGCAAGAAGCAGGCCGACACTCTCAACTGCGAGCTTTTCGACCGCAAAGGCATAGTGCGAGGACAAGGTGTGAGCTACTTTCAGTATCATTTCCGGGTAGCTGAACAGTTCCTGCAAAAAGGCGACTCTCTTCATATCACTGTCCGACATGACATGAAGCGTGAGATTATGCCCGGCATCGCTGACGTGGGCATAGAGATTGAAAGAACACGATGACAGCTGAACTGAACAAGTGATGTGACGGGTAAAATCCTGACTCACCCGTCAATCTCTGCGAGCATGAGTGCAACCTACCAACCAAGAACCATCGGCAACGATACATGCACTCGAAATTGAATTGCTCTCCATACGCTCAATAATATTTCGGACTTGGCATGAAGCAATGTCAAGATTATTTATGTTAAATAGCTTCTGAGAATCGCGTTTCAATCATCAAAGCGGTCGTTGGCTTGAAATACGCCAATATTGAGCCTTTTAGTAACAGGTTGAGAGATAGCATGTTACATGTCCAATGAACCACGATGCATGCTTTTCCTTCAAGATATCGCCAAAAAGAGGTCGGAATATCGCCGAAAAGCCACTGAGATTTCGCCGAAAAGCCATTGGAATCTCGCCGAAAAGGCAATGGAATCTCGCCGAGAAGGCATCATCATTACGCCGAAAACACAATAACGATTCGATTTAATGATGGTTCCGACCCTGTTTTGGCCTTTTATCAGTACAATAAAGTGTTAAAAGTCGAACGGCATATTGTAAACAATATTCCAATCTTTATGTTTATTCTAACACGACCAATGTATCACATCTTTTCACTAACGGGACATGTATGTTGCCCCAATAGACTACTTCACGAGTATCACAAGGTACTTACTGGTGCTCCAGAAAATTTGAGGATTAGTAATGCGAAGCTCGTATTGCTGATTGTTGTCTTTGACCAGTTCGTAGCTCGACGAGGGATGGGGCGTGAGCAATTTAGCCGACTTTGAGTAGAGTTTGATATCGTTGGTAACACGAATATCAATCTTCGTGAAATAACTCTTATTGAATGCCGATTGTAGCACTTTACCATCCGTCAGGATGCGCTGTTCCCTGAGCTCACTCTTCGTTCCGAACACATACCATGCAGTATTAAGCTGCAGATCCTGCGTATTGATGGTCTCCAACTTCATATCGTTGTCTGCCTTCAGGTCAGAAACGTTGGTATTGAGGTCTGTAATGGTCTGATCGAGCACTGCGATATGAATGTTCTTCGCATCGAGCTCTGCACGAAGCTGCTGCAACTGCTGGTCTTTGGCCTCGAGCTGTTTCACCATATTGGCAATGACCCGTTTGAATTCGGCACTCTTGAAGTCACTCTCCTTCAACTGATTCTGCAGTTTCTTTATCAGCTCACGGTTGAGCTGCATGCGATCTGCAATGAGTTGGATGTCTTCCTTAATATCTGCTGCCTTGTCGGTGCGTTCATCGTCCTGAATGAGACTGACGCGGTTCTCGGCCTCACTGATCTGATTGAAGCCTTCCTGTATTTCATTCAGCGTAGCCATCATGCTGTTGATTTGCTCTTCTCTATCTGCAATAACCTGCTTGAGCGAGTCGTCCTGTGCCACCGTCTGCAGGCTCACAGGAGCCTCCTTACGCTGCACGCACCCCGTCACAGCGGTCATCAGTGATACGAGCGACAGCAACATTGCCATCCAAGTCTTCAGCGAAGCATTTCTCTTCCCTTCTTTCATACATTACCCTTCGTTTAGTTATCAGCGTTGTCTGCATCGACAGCCTCGTCAGCCTCTTCGCCACCAGCCAGAACCTGCTGGTCTCTCAATTTGTTACCATGCTTGCCGGCTGTCTTTTCCTTTTCTTTTCCAGCCACGACGATGACAAACTCGCCACGCGGCTCAGTCTCCTCGAAATGCTGAATGGCCTCGTCCAGCGATCCTCTCACGTGTTCCTCATGCACCTTGCTAATCTCGCGTGCCACGCTCACCTGACGGTCACCACCAAACACCTCGCGCATCTGCTGCAGTGTTTTCAGGACGCGATAAGGCGACTCATAGAAGATCATCGTACGCGTCTCGTCACGAAGACCCTCCAGGTGAGTCTTCCTGCCCTTCTTCTGAGGCAGGAAGCCTTCGAAACAGAAGCGGTCACAAGGCAGTCCCGACGACACGATGGCCGGAATGCATGCCGTCGCTCCCGGCAAGGTCTGCACCGTTATGCCCTCCTTGGCGGCCTCACGCGCCACAAAGAACCCCGGATCACTGATACCAGGAGTACCGGCATCACTGATCAGCGCAATGACCTGACCGGCCTTCAACCTGTCGACAATGCCCGATGTCGTGCCATGTTCATTGAACTTATGGTGCGCCATCAAATGACATTTAATGTCGTAATGCTTCAGCAGAATGCCAGAGGTGCGGGTGTCTTCTGCAAGCACCAGGTCGGCCTCCTTCAGAATACGCAGCGCACGCAACGTTATATCTTCCATGTTTCCCACAGGCGTGGGAACTAAATATAGTATACCCATAGTTGCAACAAAAATAAACATTTATTCCAATCAGAGCAAGAAATTGCCTGATGTTTTGCATTTTTTAATACAGAAAACGTACTACGACCCTACCTGTCTTCACGGATCATATCGCCGCACTGATAATACAACAACGCCATTCCCATGCTTATTGTTTGCTGTTTAGCTGAAAATTAATAGTTAAAATTGAGAAAAGAAGCCATTGTTCGACATAGATTGAGTAATTTTGCATGTCTATGAGCGTTATGAAAGCAAAATCATTCATCATATTGTTTCTTTGTGCGGTCATCATGGCATGGGCCGATAGTAACGTGCTTCTTCCGCGGAAGAAGCACCGCGTGCCTGTGAAAGACAGCCTGGCACTGAATGACGCTAAGGACTCCTTACAATCCGACAACCTCAAAGACGACGATGCCGCCGTCGACACCACTGCAATGGATTCGCTACAGCTTGCCATCTACCATCACAACAAGGCTGTGGACGACTCTATCCACCTCGACTCCCTCAACCGACAGAAGAAAAACGGCATCGACGCGCCCGTCAACTATACCGCCAACGACTCACTGGTCTATGATGCCAGCTCACGCACAGCACGCCTCTATGGTTCTTCGGAAGTCAAGTATGAGAACATGGACCTCAAGAGTGACAAGATACACATGAATCTTGACAGTAGCATGGTGCATGCCACAGGTTCAATTGACTCCACCGAAAAGACCGGCATAAAGGGCCGTCCCGTTTTCCAAATGGGATCGGACACCTATGACACCGATACCATCGCCTTTAACTTCAAGACTAAGAAGGGACTGGTGCAAAACGCTTATACAGAGCAGCAGGACGGTTTCCTGCGCAGCAAGATCAGTAAGCGCAACGACAATGGAGACGTGTATCTGGCCCATGGCCGCTACACCACCTGCGACAAAGAACACCCCGACTTCTACATAGCGCTGTCGCGTGCAAAGGTACGGCCAGGCAAAGACGTTGTGTTCGGTCCTGCCTATCTTGTGGTGGCCGACGTTCCCCTGCCCTTTGCCATTCCCTATGGTTTCTTCCCCTTCACAAAGAGCTACTCCTCGGGATTCATCATGCCGACTTATGGCGATGAGAACTCACGTGGCTTCTATCTCCGTGACGGCGGTTACTACTTCGCCCTCAGCGACAAAGTTGACCTTAAGCTCCTCGGTGAGATTTACACCAAGGGCTCATGGGGCTTCTCAGCTGCCAGCAACTACCGGAAGCGATATAAATACAACGGCTCTTTCTATTTCAGTTTCCAAGACACACGTACCGGTGACAAGGGCATGCCCGACTATGCCCGACAGACCAGTTTCAAGGTACAGTGGAGCCATCGTCAGGACAGCAAGGCCAATCCTTTCAGCTCTCTCTCGGCCAGCGTGAACTTTGCCACCTCAAGCTATGAGCGCAACAACCTGACGAGTATGTACAACCCGCAATCGCTCACACAGTCGACACGTACCTCTTCGGTCAGCTGGAGCACAACATTCTCCAGCATTGGCATGTCGCTTAGTTCAACTGCCAACCTGAGCCAGAATATGCGCGACTCGAGCATCGCCATGACGCTGCCCGACCTGAACATCAGCATCTCCCGCTTCTATCCCTTCCGCCGCAAGAACCAAGTGGGAAAAGAAAGATGGTATGAGAAAATCTCCATGAGCTACACCGGCCAGCTTAGCAACTCCATCTCTACCAAGGAAGACCAGCTCATGCACTCCAACCTCATCAAAGACTGGAAAAACGGCATGCAGCACCGCATTCCTATCAGCGGCAACTTTACTGTACTGAAGTATATCAACCTCACACCGCAGTTTGACTTTACCGACCGTATGTACACCAACAAAATCATGCGCTCATGGGACACTGAAAACCAGCGGGAGGTACTTGACACAGTGTATGGATTCCACAACGTCTACAACTGGAGCATGTCGATGTCAGCCAGCACCAAGCTATATGGATTCTTCGTGCCCAATCGCAAGATATTCGGCGACAAGATCATCGCTATCCGTCATGTCATCACGCCACAGGTTTCGTTCAGTTATGCGCCCGACTTCGGTGCGTCACGCTACGGTTATTACGAGACCTACCAGCGCACGGATGCTGACGGTAACGTCTCGCTCGTGCAATACTCTCCTTACGCTAACAGTCTGTATGGCGTACCGGGCAAAGGCAAGACGGGAAGCATCTCTTGGGATGTGTCCAACAATATTGAGATGAAGATAAAGAGCGATGACGACTCTGTGGGTTACAAGAAGATTAGCCTCATTGATGAGTTGGGCTTCTCAATGTCCTACAACATGGCTACCAACTACCATCCGCTGAGCGACCTCTCCATGAGGCTGCGCCTGAAATGGTGGAAGAACTATACGTTCAACCTCAACGCGGTCTTTGCCTCTTATGCCTACGATCTCGACGACAACGGACGGCCTTACGTAGGCAACCACACCTATTGGGGAATGGGCAAATGGGGACGCTTCCAAGGTATGTCGCAGAACGTGTCTTACACGCTGACTCCGGAGAAAATCAAGAAATTGTTTGGCGGGGGCGATGACGACAGCAAGAAAAGCAACAAGAAGAAAAACAACAACGATGACGAAGGCATAGACACCGACATCGAAAGCAATGTCGACGACACGATGATAGAAGCCCAGCGTGGCGCCAAGAAAAAGGACAGCGGAAAGGCCGATACCGACGAGGACGGCTACATGGCTTTCTCCATGCCATGGTCGCTTACCTTTGGCTACGGCATCACCATGCGTGAAAACACTGATATTAACAAGTTCAACTACAAGACGATGCGCTACCCCTACAAGTTCACGCAGACACTCAACGTCAGTGGCAACGTGCGCATCAGCGACGGTTGGAACATCTCATTCTCCAGCGGCTACGACTTCGAAAACCATAAAGTATCCATGACTACGGCATCGCTTCAGCGCGACCTGCACTGCTTCAACATGAGTTGCTCGATGGTGCTGGCACCGTATACAAGCTATAACTTTACATTCCGCTGCAACGCATCCACACTTACCGATGCATTGAAATACGACAAGCGCAGTGGATACAGCAATGCCGTGCAGTGGTATTGATAAGAAAGCTCATCAGATCTGACCTTTCATGGATATGGGGATAACCTTATAAAAAATGTTAGAACGATGAAATGGAAACGAATGGCAAATATTGCCTTCCTTTTCTGTTGCCAAAATGCTTTCGGCCAAGTTCAACAAGCAGTCACGCTTACACCCACCGGCAGTAGCGATGTGACGCTCAGTGGCGGCATTGGACTGGCTGCAAAAGGTAAGAACAGCTTCACAAGCGAGCACAACATGACCTCTATCTTTTTCGGCAACGCAGCTTATCATTACCAAATCTCCTCACCCGTAGCCATCGGACTGAGCTATAAATTCCTTGGCAGCCACTCGGGCCACGATCTGTTGCGTTGTCATTTTGTGGGACCAGACTTTAAGTTCCGTTATTTGATGAACGATGACCAACAAGCCTTGTTTCTCACCATTACGCCTGGCTACTTACACTACGCCGACCGTGTTAAGAACAAGCAAAGACGACAGATTGCCTTCAACCACGGCTATTTCGCCGCCGACTTTGACTTTGGCTACGAGTTTGCGCTGAGCCGTCACCTAAGCCTGCAAATGCATGCCGACATACTTACTGGCCGATGGGGCAGCAATCCCAACTACCAGCTCATACCCTCGGATACTCAATATTATATTGGCGAAGACGGCAAGCTACGGTCATATCACGATCCAGAATACATGTTCGAACCGTCACTGGTGTTCATTGCCATCAATATGGGCATCGCCTATACGTTCTAAACATTGCGCGAAGCACGCAGCAGTCTGTCCATATTACTTCCGTCTGTTCTTGAAGAACGACTG
>SAMEA3663070__coassemble_969_pt1 | contig 11407 bp, 8 predicted proteins | sample SAMEA3663070__metabat2_low_PE_033 | metagenome-assembled genome bin SAMEA3663070 (sample SAMEA3663070) | pig gut metagenome | biome: pig gut; feature: pig-associated habitat; material: faeces | place: France | collected 2012
AATCCCAATCTCATTCGTAGTAGTATTGGGGCTGTGTTTACGGTACCTACGGTTGCATGTCGTTCAGAGGAATGCATCGCCTTTCTGAAAGCGCATCACATACAGATACTCACGGCTCAGTTGCAGGATTCTAAACTCTATTACGACACTGATATGAAGCAACCTACAGCCATCGTGATGGGTACGGAGTCGACGGGGCTTACCAACGTATGGCGCGAGGCTGCTGATGCTCATATCCGCATTCCTATGTTAGGTCGGCTTGACTCGCTCAACGTCTCAGTGTCGGCAGCCATCCTGCTCTTTGAGGCAATCAGGCAACGCGATGGTGAGCATTGATTGACGGAAGGTCAATCAGCCCATGGCCTATCGTCCGTTGCCGGCTTGATAGTCTGTTCTTCACTTGCTAATCGGGCCAGCAGTTCTTAAAGATATAATCCTTAAATCGTGCAGCAGGATAGTCAAACAGCCTATCGCTGATATTTCCAGCCTTGAAGTTGGTGATGTAAACCTTGGTCCAGAAGAACGCGACCTTGATATGTAAGGACACGGGGTAGTAGTTCTTTGGGTTGAGCACCACTTTGGCATGTTTCACGCTGCTATCAACGCCTTTCTTCGCATTCAATGTGATGACGATTCCTTCCTTGCTTTTTGCCCAGGAATAGTTGTAGTCATTGAGTGCGTACGTAAACTTAGAAGCATATTTGTCTCTTTTTGGTGACTGCGGATTGTGCAGTTCCACTTTTTTCTTCTTCAAGTCGACGGAATATAGTTTCTTACCATTGTTCCATGCACAATACCTCTTCTCAACGAAGTGTTGTTTCTTTCCTTTGATAGCGATGCTTCCTTGTGTCTTGTATATACCGATGATATTGACCGAATAGTTGAGTGAGCATCCTTCTGGACCGAAGACCATTTTCCACGTTCGGTCTAACATTTTGCGTGCCTCCTGCGCATTATTAGCATTCGCCTTGCCCACGAAGAGCAAGGCGAAAAGCATAAGGAGCACGGCGGCACGTCGTGTCGTTGTAATCCTCATTATGAGATGATTGTCAGATAATTATTCTTTGTCTGTTGTTGCGTTCTGTTTGTTCTTACGCCATTCGATGAACAATCCGATGGCAATGATGATGGCCAGTATGCCGTAAGAGGCATAAGCAATCGACTCTGTAGCACGGATAGTGGTGGGGTGGAAGTCGAGCACCACTTCATGCTTACCTGGCTTGATCTGTATGGCCCTGAGAATGTAGTTGACGCGTCCGAGCTCCACCGGCTGTCCGTCGACAGTTGCTTTCCATCCTGGATAATAGATCTCAGAGAATACCAGCACACCACCCTTGTCGCTGTTGGCTTCGTAAACAAGGTGGTTGGGCTCATAGCTCTTGATGGTGGCTACGGCGTTGCCCGTCTGCTTGACAGCCTTACCGAGCTGTTGCTCAAACTGCTTGTCGGCCACGGCTGCATGCTTGAGGTCCAGTTTAGCCAGTGCGTCAATCTCTTCGTTGGCATTGTCCACATAAGATAACTGGTCAACATACCATGCATTGCCGTTGACGTATGGGTTTTGCAGCGGTACTGTCTGGTTGTTTTGTAGTGGGATGACGAAGTACTTGGCATTGAGCATGTTGAGTACTGGGAAGATAGAGTCGCCGTTCACCTTTGTCATGTCGCCGCCGGCTTGAGCGATGGCCTGCATCATCTTCCGCATCTCTGGCTCTATGTAGTAGGTGATCATTTCGTTGTATCTGCGCAGTTTGGCAGGGTGGTAGCCTCCGATGCTCTTGTGATAGTAAGATGTCTCGTTTTCGTTGAACGTATTGGTTGACAGGTTCAGCACACGATAGTCGAGACTCTTGTCACGCAGTATCTGCTGGTCGGTTGCCGTCATCTGCTGCGGTGCCTCGCGCACGCTCTTCTCCACAAACATTCCGTCGTTGAGGTAGCGCTTGTCTACCTGCCACATGTCAATGAGGCAGAGCAGAGCCACACCGCCCACCATAAACTGGGCGTTGAGCTTCTTGTATTTGAACAGCAATAGCATTGCCATACCGATGGCGATGATGATGAAGGAGCGCCAGCAGTCGGAAGTGAACATCGCGCGGTGCATGGCAGCCAGGTTGTTGGAAATCTGGTTGAAGGCATCCGGTGTCATACCTTGTATGCTGTGCAGCATCTGTTGCTCCTGTTCTCCGTGGAAATCGAAGAACATGTCAGGCAGCAGGGCGAACAGCAGGCAGAAGCCACCAGTCAGTGCAAAGCTTGTCCACACCCATTTCATCTTCTTCTGCAGGATCGTGGGGTCGTCAATCAGCTTCTTAAGAGCCATCATGGCCAGCAGAGGTATAGTGAACTCGGCAATGACAAGAATGGAGGCAACCGTACGGAACTTGGCATACATCGGGATGTAGTCGAGGAAGAAGTTGGTGAAGCCCATAAAGTTGCGTCCCCATGACAGCAGAATGCTCAGTATGGTAGCTGCGAGCAAAGCCCATTTCATGGGTCCTTTCACGATAAACAGACCGAGGATAAAGAGCAATAGCACAAACGCGCCCACGTAGACGGGCCCGTTGGTCATAGGCTGTGTGCCGAAATACTGAGGTATGCCATCGTAGATACCCGGCAACATCTGTTGCACGTTGATGTCGGCTTTCTCCATGGCAGCCTTACTGTGAGAGAGGGGCTCGGCGCTTGTGCCACCCTTGGTGTTAGGAATGAGCAGTGTCCAGGTCTCGCCCAGTCCGTAGCTCCACTGAGTGATGTAGTCACGGTCGAGGCCGCTTGAGGTCTGGTTGGCTGTATTCTTCTTTACCAGCTCACTCTTGCTGCGCATGCTCTGCTTAGAGTATTCGTAGGTGTGATAGAGGTTGGAGATGTTGATGCAGATACCGATCAATCCTGCCACTACAGCCACAGCTGTGGCCTTCCCGAAGTTTTTGAGCTGATGGTCGCGGATGGCCATAGCGAGCCAAGCCAACAACATGAAGAAGATGATGTACAGATAGTAATACGTCATCTGCACATGGTTGGAAGCTATCTCGAAGGCCGAGAAGATGGCGGTGATGAGGAATCCCCACAGATATTTGCCACGGTAAGTGAGCACCAGACCGCCAATCATAGGCGGCAGATAGGCCAGTGCCATCACTTTCCAGATGTGTCCGGCTGCGATGATGATGAAGAAGTAGCTGGAGAAAGCCCAGATGATGGATCCCAGCACAGCCAGGTATTGCTTGAAGTTGAAAGCCCGCAACAGGATGTAGAATCCCAGCAGATAGACGAAGACGTACCATACGTAAGCGGGCAGGCCAAGATGATAGACGGTCTCAGCCTTCGACAGTACACTGGTGGACTGGTAGGAAGGTGAAATCTGATAAGTAGGCATACCGCTGAACAAGCCGTTGGTCCACCATGTCTTTTCACCTGTTTTTTCCTGGAAAGTCTTGGCTTCCTGACCAGCGCCAACGCCGGCTTGGGAGTCATGCTGGAAGATTACGCGCCCGTCGATGTCAGCGGGCATGAAGTAAACAAAGGAAATAACCGCAAACAGCACGATGGCTATGATGTCGGGCAGACATTTCTTCAATGTTCTCATTGCAATGTTTCTAAGATAATATTTCGGTATTAATGTTATGCATCTGTTCTGGTGCAGCAAATCAGCCACAAAGTTAATTATTTTTTCGTTGAATGGGGAAAAGCGAGCGTTAAATCAGCATTTGTGGATTGTTTTTTTTACCTTTGCAGGCGTTATATTTACATTATCGTCACAATATACTCGCATTAGGGTAAAAGAATAATACAAAAGAATTGAAAAAGATAGCATTCATTGTCGCCATGGACAAAGAAATGGCGCAGTTGCGGACGTTGCTTTCATCGTCAGAGACGTTGTCTGTTCACCATCACAATATTGTATCGGGACGTATTGGCGATGCCGATATTATCTTACAGCAATGTGGCATTGGTAAAGTGAATGCCGCTATTGGTGCTGTGGAGATTATCAATCAGTTTCACCCCGATCTTGTTGTCTCCACGGGATGTGCGGGCGGTGCCGACGTGTCGCTCAATCCTCTCGATGTAGTGGTGGCATCCTCGTGCACTTATCACGATGTCTATTGCGGTGACAACGTGTCGTATGGTCAGGTGATGGGGTTGCCGGCCCGTTACGATGCTCCTTCCGATCTTGTAAAGCGGGCACTGTCGCTGCCTATGCCTGAGGGACAACAGATCGTGAGCGGTTTGACCGTGAGTGGCGATTGGTTTGTCGATTCCCGTGAGAAGATGAATGAGGTGTTGTCTCATTTCCCTGAGGCCAAGGCTGTCGACATGGAGAGCTGTGCCATTGCCCAAACCTGTCATGTCTACGAAACACCTTTTATCTCATTCCGCATCATCAGCGACGTGCCTCTTAAAGATACCAAGGCCGCACAGTATTTCAATTTCTGGGACCGCATGGCTGAGGGAAGCTTTGAGGTGACACGCCATTTCCTGCAGGCTATAATCAGTAAAAGTAATGAATAAGATTCCAAGTTTTACCATCAACCACGAGAAACTCTTGCGTGGTATTTATGTATCAAGAAAAGACGAGGTGGGCGGAGAAACCGTTACTACCTTTGATATTCGCATGAAGGAGCCCAACCGCGAGCCCGTCGTTCATCCGGGTGCGCTGCATACGATAGAGCATTTGGCTGCTACCTTCCTTCGAAATGACCCTGAGTGGAAGGACCGTGTCATCTATTGGGGGCCGATGGGGTGTTTGACCGGTAACTATCTGCTGTTGCGGGGCGACTTGGAACCACGGGACATTGTCGACCTCATGCGGCGCACCTTTGCTTTCGTGGCCCAATTCGAAGGTGACGTGCCCGGAGCAGCACCGCGCGATTGCGGCAACTATTTGCTGCACGACCTGCCTATGGCACGTTGGGAAGCAAAGAAGTTCTTGACAGAAGTGCTTGAGAACATCAAGCCGGAGAATATGGTCTATCCTCAATAATTGACAAGGGGATGTATCAAAATAGGAGAAGTTCAGAAGTCCGGAAGTTCAGAAGTTCAGTCAAATGCATAAGTATCTGATAATAAGGTATCATTATAGTAATGACAGAACTCCCGGACTTCTGAACTCCTGGACTTCTCCAATTTTGATACACCCTCTATTGTATTTATGCTATAGGTTGAGCTTGTAACCGACAGTTAGCGCAAATACTTTGTTGCGGCATTCGTTATCGGAGAGTGCCGACTTATATATCTTGGTCAGACCAATGTTATAGCGCAAGTCAACGACGACATTGGCATACTCAAACGACAAGCCAACGGGAATGGAGAAATCTACCTTCCTTAACATGTCACTCTCATCCTCATTTATGTGCTGTGCTTTGTTGTCGTAGGTGTAGCTGCCGTCTTTGTTGACGGTGACAGCTGCTTTGTCGAATTCCACATTGCTGTGCAGTAGGAATCCTGCTTGAACGCCTGCGTTGAGTGACAACCCGGGCGCAAAGTAGAAGTGAGCCATGAGCGGCACGTTGAGGTAATCGAGGTTATTGCGCACGTTGCTGTAGCCTGTATAGTTGCCGGGAGCAGCGTTGCTCAGATCGCTGTCTTCGTATTTACAACCCTGCCGTGTGTAGCCAAGTCCTATCGAATAGGCCAAGTGGTCGGTGGCCTGATATTGCACATCTACGCCCGCAGCAAGGCCTTCCCGGTATTTGCCGCTGCCCGACGAGTTGCTGTCGTAGACAAAAGATTCATTGCTGATGTTGGCTATGGCTGCGCCTACATGGGGGATGAGAGAGAATGTGTGGCGCTCTGGCTGTGCCGATGCAGCAACTGCGCAAGACGCAATTACCAAAGACAGTATAATCCGTTTCATGTTTTCTTTGATTAACGCAATGCCAGGCAATGTTATTGTAGGGTGAAAAGATTTTCTTTATGCTTTGTATGTGGTTAGACCGCCTTGGAATGACAAGAAATCCACAGACCTTTTTCATGGTCATCGAATATAAGTCCGCTGATGGTGTGTCAGTGTGATCAACAGCATGCATTGGGCATGGAGTGATGTCAAAATTATTTATGTTAATAGGCCTTCAAGAAGCGCGGTCAAATCGAAAAGTCGGCTGTCGGCTTGGAAAATGCCGATTATTGATCGTTTTTGTAATGTACTGAGGGTGAGTTGGTTATATATAAAACGACTTTTGCCGCGTTTATTCTCCTTCGGAGTATCGGCGAAGAAGCGCAATCATATCGCCGAAATGTCAATGGAGTATCGCCGAAACGTCAATGGAGTATCGCCGAAATGTCAATGGAATATCGCCGAAAGAGCAACGCTTTTTCATCGAAGAAGGGATGGCGATGCGATTATTTGGAGGTTTTAGTTCAGTTTTGATCATTTTTTATTGCTGAAAAGTGTTAATTTCAGATTGGCCTTTTGTAAACTATCTTCTAATCATTCCCATATTCTTTCATTACAGTTCTGTTCAATAATTCTTTGCCATTCCTCTCGTTTGCACTAACTTTATGCATGGCATGAAGTTAGGCTTCCCTCGGGAATGTCCAAGAAAAAGACGAGCTTTTTCTTTGCCATTCCTCTCGTTTGCACTAACTTTATGCATGGCATGAAGTTAGGCTTCCCTCGGGAATGTCCAAGAAAAAGACGAGCTTTTTCTTTGCCATTCCTCTCGTTTGCACTAACTTTGCAGTAAATTTATAAAGTTACAGAAAATGACTTATACCATTGAGAAAGTGACTACGCTTATCGGCGCACGCCGTTATGGACTTCACGATGCTAATATCGGCTTCCTGCTTACCGACAGCCGTTCGCTTTGTTTCCCGGAGGAAACGTTGTTCTTCGCATTGAAGTCGGGCCGTAATGATGGTCATCGCTACATCGCTGACCTCTATCGTCGCGGTGTGAGAAACTTTGTTGTGACTGACGTGCCACAGAGTTTTGATACGGTCTATCCCGAGGCTAACTTTTTGAAAGTGACTGATACACGTGAGGCACTGCAGCGTCTGGCCGAGCGCCATCGTGATGCTTTTAACATCCCCATCGTGGGTATCACGGGCAGCAATGGTAAGACGATTGTCAAGGAATGGCTTTACCAGGTGTTGTCTCCCGACCGTTATGTTACCCGTTCGCCGCGTAGCTACAACTCGCAGATTGGTGTGCCTCTGTCGGTGTGGCTGTTGAACAGCGACTCTCAGGTGGGCATCTTTGAGGCTGGCATCAGCGAACCGGGCGAGATGCTTGCATTGCGCGACATCATCCAGCCTACTATCGCTGTCCTGACCAATCTGGGCCAGGCCCATCAGGAGAACTTCACGTCAATGGAGCAGAAGTGCCGTGAGAAGCTGGTCTTGTTCCATGATGCTCAGACCATCGTCTATCCGGCTGATGATAATACCGTGCGCCATGTCATTGCTGAAAGCGATTACCGTGGAGAGCGCCTCTATTGGTCGACAACTGACGAACATGCCCCGATGTTTGTCAAAAGAATCGAAAAGCACGAAGAGGCTACTACGGTCACTTATATATATAATGGTGCGAAAGAACAAAAGTTCAGTATTCCCTTCATTGATGACGCAAGCATTGAGGACGCTATCGTTACGGCCATCGTGGCGTTGCGCTTAGGAGTTGATGCAAAGACGCTTGCCGACCGTATGATGCAACTTGAGCCGGTGGCCATGCGCTTGGAAGTGAAGGAGGGGCGCCATGGTTGCACGCTCATCAACGACTCCTACAACTCCGACATCAATTCGCTCGACATTGCCCTCGACTTCATGAGCCGTCGACCCGACCATAAAGGCCGTCGCCGCACACTGATCTTGAGCGACATCCAACAGAGTGGCGAGGAGCCCGCGGCGCTCTATCGTGAGGTGAGCGACTTGTGCGTCAAGCGTGGCGTGGAGAAGTTTGTCGGCATCGGACCGAGAATTTCTGACAACGCTGAGGCAATTGCCGTGCGTGAGAAGTTCTTCTTTACAACCGTTGAGGCGTTCCTGCGCAGCGAGGTGTTCCGTACCATGCGTGATGAAGTCGTGCTTATCAAGGGTGCCCGGCAGTTTGGCTTCGACCAGATTACAGAGCAACTTGTGGAAAAGGTACATGAGACGGTGCTTGAGGTCAATCTCAATGCTGTGGTGGCCAACCTCAATTACTATCGCTCTTTCATGAAGCCGGAGACCAAGCTTGTGTGCATGATTAAGGCTGATGCCTATGGCGCAGGCAGCGTGGAGATTGCCAAAACCTTGCAGGATCATCGCGTCGACTATCTGGCTGTGGCCGTGGCCGACGAGGGTGCGACGCTGCGTCGAAACGGTATCACCAGCAACATCATGATAATGAACCCTGAGATGTCGGCCTTCAAGACGATGTTCGACTTCGATCTTGAACCTGAGGTGTACTCGTTCCGTCTGCTCGATGCCTTGGTCAAGGCAGCCGAAAAGGAGGGTATCACGGGTTGGCCTGTCCACATCAAGCTCGATACCGGTATGCACCGTCTTGGCTTTGACCCGGAAAAGGACATGGACGAGCTCATTCGTAGGCTGAAACATCAGAATGCCGTCATCCCGCGGTCGGTGTTCTCTCACTTCGTCGGTTCCGACAGTGATAGCTTTGATGACTTTTCGGCCAAGCAGTTTGCTCTGTTTGATAAGGGCAGCAAGCAACTGCAGGCAGCCTTTGAGCATAAGATTCTGCGACATATTGACAACTCGGCCGGCATAGAGCATTTCCCTGACCGCCAGCTTGATATGTGTCGTCTCGGCCTTGGTCTCTATGGCATTAATAGCCGTAATAACCAGACCATCAACAATGTATCAACTTTGAAGACAACGATTCTCCAGTTGCGTAATGTGCCGGCTGGCGACACTGTGGGCTACAGTCGAAAGGGTACTATCGACCATGACAGTGTGATTGCTGCCATACCTATCGGCTACGCTGACGGACTCAACCGCCATTTGGGCAACCGCCATTGCTACTGTCTGGTCAATGGTCAGAAGGCCGAATATGTGGGCAATATCTGCATGGACGTGGCAATGATTGACGTGACTGGCATTGATTGTAAGGAAGGCGACAGTGTGGAAATCTTCGGTGATCACCTGCCGGTGACGGTGCTTTCCGACGCACTCGACACGATTCCTTACGAGGTGATGACCGGTATCAGCAACCGCGTAAAGCGTGTTTACTTCCAGGACTAACAGAAACGATACTTACAATAAGCAAAAAAATCGGGGCGAGACCGCTCCGATTTTTTTGTGCCATAGCCGACCGACGCTGCGGTATATGGTCTCATTCTATTCCAGGTGCTTGATATAGACGCGGTGACGTCGATTGCATTCCGCATCGAGGTATTGCCATTGTGACAGCACCCCCTTGTTGGTTTCCATCTGTGGACCGGTCTGTGCGTACTTGAAATTGTATTTCTGGTACCAACCGATGAGGTCATTGAAAATCAATGCGTTGGCACCTTTTACACGATATTCCGGCAGTACGCCGATGAGTAGCAGGTCGACGATGCTTGTCTTATGCCATTTTAGCACCTTGAGCATGTGCCACCAGCCCATTGGCCACAGTCGGCCATCGCGTGTCCGGCGCAAGGCTCGGCTGAATGAGGGGAAGGAGACCCCGAAGCCCACCAGCTTGTCGTTGTGTCGGGTGTCAACCACACAGCTCACGAGATTGAGGTCGGCCAATGAGATGTATTCTTCCACGAGACGCTTGATCTGACTTGAAGAGAGATGGGAAAAACCGTACAAGTCCTTGTAGGTGATGTTGAGTACGTCAAACAGCTCATACGCCCTTCGGCCTTCTACCATGTCGTGGCGGTTGAACTTACGTGTTTGCAGACCGTAGCGCTTCTCTACCATCTCGGCGGTGCGAGCGAACTTCTGTGGCGTCACCTCAGGCACCTTGACCTTGTATTCCACGTAGTCATTGTCCTTGACAAATCCTAAGCGTTCCAAGTGTTCTTGGTAGTAAGGATAGTTGTAGTTGACATACATGGAAGATATTTCATCAAATCCTTCCACGAGCAATCCCTCACGGTCCATGTCCTCAAAGCCCATTGGGCCGACAAGAAGTGTAAGCCCCTGTGAGGCTCCCCATTTAGCCACGGCCTGTAATAGGGCGCTTGACACCTCAGGGTCGTCGACAAAGTCGAACCATCCAAAGCGTATGGCCTTGCTTTGCCAGTAGTCGTTGGCCCGGTGGTTGACGATGCCAGCGATGCGTCCGCACAGCCTGCCATCTTTATAGGCTAAAAAATACTTGGCATCACAGAATTCAAAAGCAGGGTTCTTGGTCTTGTCGAGCGTTTTCATCTCGTCGGAAAAGAGGAAAGGTACAGCCGACGGGCAACTGCGATAAAGATCATAGTAAAACTGCACAAATGCCTTCAGCTCCTTGTGTGAGCTAACGCTTATTATTTCAACGCTCATGGTATGTCAACTTAAAAATCCCTGATGCTTCAGAGCTTCAACGAGTCCTTCCGACATAGCCTCATTATCCTTCTTCGTGTATCGGATGTCAGTGAACACTTGCGCCAACGTCTCTTTGTGGTTGATCTCAACGAAATGTTGGTTTTCGGGCAGTGACTCCTTGTAGTCGTAGCATGCATCGATGCGCTCGGGCGTGTAGTCGTGATAGGTCTCACTGTGCAGAATAGCGTCGATGGGCAGGCGGTCGCTTTGTGCAGGGTCCTCGTCGGGCCAGCCCAGGGTGATGGTTGCCACTGGGAACACCAGTTTGGGCAGTTTTAGCAATTTGATGATGGACATTGGCTGATACACCGTAGTGCCCAGGAAGCAAGTGCCCAGTCCAGCCTCTTCTGAGAGATTACAGAAGGTCTGGCAATATAATAAGGTGTCGGTGGCCGCATTGATAAAGCTCAGCAGGTTGTCATAGCCTGGTACGGCGTTGCGGTTCTTGGCCCACAGCGAAGTACGCCGAAAGTCAGCACAGAATGTGAGCACGACGGGTGCGCCGGTCACCATGGGTTGGCTGAAATGTGCTGGTGCCAGTTGTCGCTTCATGGCGTCATCACGCGTCACCACTACACTGTAGAGCTGAAGGTTGCCCATAGTAGGAGTGCGCTCGGCTTGTTGAAGTAAAGACGTAAGCAAAGCTTCGGAAACTGCTTTGCCTGAATATTTTCTGATACTTTTGCGTTTTCCCAAGTTGTTCATTTCGTCAAAGTCTTAGACTGCAAAGGTATGTATTATTTTCTAGACTAAGTGAGATTTAACATAAATATATTTCAAAAGTAATACAGATAAGATTATTATTTACTATTTTTGCAGTCGCAAATTCTCCACAAATAATCAATAATTGAAATAATGGAAGCCCAAAAGACTTACACTTATGACGAAGCTTTCAATGCTTCGTTGGCCTATTTCGGCGGCGACGAGTTAGCTGCCCGAGTGTGGG
>SAMEA3663070__coassemble_973_pt1 | contig 11379 bp, 5 predicted proteins | sample SAMEA3663070__metabat2_low_PE_033 | metagenome-assembled genome bin SAMEA3663070 (sample SAMEA3663070) | pig gut metagenome | biome: pig gut; feature: pig-associated habitat; material: faeces | place: France | collected 2012
AAATTGGAGAAGTCCGGGAGTTCAGAAGTCCAGAAGTTCTGTCATTACTATAATGATACCTTATTATCAGATACTTATGCATTTGACTGAACTTCTGAACTTCCAGACTTCTGAACTTCTCCAATTTTGATACACCCTCTTGTTGTCGATGGGCCGTTATTTCAGAGTGAGTACCACAATTGACTTGGCTGGTATCTTCACTTTCAGAGTATTCTTCTTGATCTTCGCATCCTTGAATAGGGTAGGCTTCACGTTGTCGGGGTGATTGAAGTCGTTGTAGTCCTGAATGTTCTTGCACGACAGCACTTCACCCGATACCTGTGAAACGGTGGCACCGTCGAGGTTGAGCGCTGTCTCCGCAGCCTTGTCGAGGCTGATGTTGACGAGCGACACGATGATGCTGCCGTCAGCTTTCTTAGCGGCTGAGGCTGAGACGACGGGCACGACGCGGTTGTCTCGCACCTTCATGCTGTCGCATTGGATGTCAGTGGGGAGATAGGTGGCATCCTGGAAGCCGTTGTACATGCGGAACACATGATAGGTTGGGGTGAGCACCATGTGGCCGCCGTTGATGGTGTCGGTGAGGATCATCGACTGCAGCACATTCACCACCTGCGCGATGTTGGCCATTCTGATGCGGTCGGTATGGCGCTGGAAGACATTGAACGTCAGAGCAGCCACCATGGCGTCGCGCATAGAGTTTTGCTGATAGAGGTGTCCTCTGATGGTGCCGGGCTCCTCATCCCACCACGTGCCCCATTCGTCTACGAGCAGACCAATCTTCTTTTTGGGATCCTTCTTGTCCATGATGGCGCAATGCTTCTTGATGACATTCTCAATCTCGAGACATTTGCCCATGGTCCAGTAATAGTCGTCGTTGTTGAACTTAGTGGCAGAGCCCTTACTGCCGCTCCATCCTGTCACAGTGTAGTAATGGAGAGAGATGCCGCTCATGCGGTTGCCCACGTTGTCCATAAGCACCTTGGTCCAGTTGTAGTCGTAATCGCTGGCTCCGGAGGCAATCTTGTAGAGGTGGTGATTGTCGTAGTTGCGGCAATAGGTGGAGTAGCGACGGAAGAGATCGGCATAGTACTCAGGCCGCATGTTGCCGCCACATCCCCAGCTCTCGTTGCCTACACCGAGGAACTTCACGTTCCATGATTTCTGCCGACCGTATTTCCTACGCAGGTTGGCCATGGGCGTGTCTCCGTCAGAGGTCATATATTCCACCCATTTGGCGAGCTCCTCCACAGTGCCGCTTCCTACGTTGCCACTGATGTAAGGCTCGGCGCCGAGCAGTTCGCAGAGATTGAGAAACTCATTCGTACCAAACGAGTTGTCCTCAATCGTTCCGCCCCAGTTGTTGTTTTGCATCTTAGGCCGTTTGTCGCGCGGACCAATGCCGTCCATCCAGTGGTATTCGTCGGCAAAGCAGCCGCCCGGCCAGCGAAGTACAGGAACCTTGAGGTCTTTGAGAGCCTTGAGTACATCAGAGCGATAACCATCGGTGTTGGGAACTGTGGAGCCGGGACCTACCCAGAGACCGCCATAGATGCATGTGCCAAGGTGCTCGGCAAACTGACCGTAAATCTCCTTGTAGATCTTGTTTTGCCCTTGCGTGGCATGAATGGTGACTGAGGTCTGGGCCTGCAGTGTTAATGTGGAAGCTGCGAGTGCAGCCGTTAGGAAAGCTTTTATTTCCATAGGTAACTTACTGTTTGTTTGATTATTAATTGTTACAATATATGCTGTATAGGTTTATCTTGCTCATGCGACATTCGGGAATGGAAATGAAGCAATTACATGGATGTTTCAATTTTGGTGTAAAAATAGCACTAATTTTCCAAAATCTCGTATTTCCGAAGCTGAAATTTAAGGGCCAGGGAATAATTATAACGCTTTTTAAGAAATAGACCTTCACTGAACCGTATTTCAGGAATCTCCTTTTGGCGCAGCAGGCGCCGCAGCTATCCTTGTTGGTTCTTATTTGTTGTCGTTAGCCATGACTATGGGCTCGTTCCCATCTGTTGTCTTTGACGTGTAATAAGCGTTGGCTATACGAAGAATCTTTACAACCATACTCTCACTATTGCGCTGTTTGTCACCAACTGTCCTGCTGATTGAAAAAAAACGCCACCATGAGCTGATTTGTAAATGATTGACTAGTAGATATTTACGTTAATCCTCAAACTAAACGGTCTTGAGATTGTCGACATTTACTTGCTATTTCGCCGAAAAGTCCTTGCTTCTTCGGCGATATCGTGCTGCTTCTTCGCCGAAATGTCCTTGCTTCTTCGCCGATATTGTGAGGTCTCTTCGCCGAAATCGTGCCGCTTGTATACAGGTTTTCCGGTCTTTCTGGGGCAGATAGCCTTGAAAAACTCAAATTAGAGCTTTCCAGGCAAGCATTATCCTGAATTATCGATATGGATTTGAAAAAAACAGCGTAGTTCCCAAGTGTTAAATTCTTGTCAGTTTTTATGACAGACTAACATGCGCTGGTCGCAGTGGTAATGGTCACATGGAACCATTGCTTTTCCTGCTATGTCTTTATACACACAAAAAAGAGCTGCATGAGTGAATAGACACTTCATACAGCTCTTTCTATTTGGAGCGGTATTATTCTTATTGGAGTGGTGTTGTCTTACTTGTCGTTCAGACCACGGTTGTTAAGCGTGACGTTGAGCAGCTTGACATACTCACGATACTGGTCTTCGTCCAACAGTCTGTGCATGTAGGAGAGGTTTCTGTTGATGGCCTTCTTGAAGGCACGTGCACGATCCTGGCCGGTCAGAGAGGCAGCCTTCTGCATGTCGTTGGAGAAATCCTTGTTGACGAGTTCAACGTTGTTGGCTGTGTAGTAGTCCAGACCCAGTGTGCGGGCAAGAGACTTTGAGTTGATGTTGATCTCATATTTGGCTGCCTCGACGTTGTTTGCACTTGTCGAATTAGCATCCCCAGCAAATGCGCTGGTCAAACTCAGTACGGCTACGAGTGTTAATACAATCTTTTTCATTTGTTATCCTTTCTCTTTTAAGTTAAACTTTGCAGCCTCAAGGACTGTGTTAATAACTAATGTTTTAATGGGCCTTAGCCCTAACTCATTGCTTGTAGCTTTGAGTTGTTATCCTTAATACACTTGCAAAGTTAAGCGAAAAAATGGTTGTAACAAACGAATTGTTAGTATTAATGCTGTAAAGTCTTACATTTTTGACGTTCGTCAACTGACTTGACCTAAGTCATCTCCCCTTGGTGCGACCAGTCTGTCTCAATGGTTCAGAATAGCGTCTCTGCACTGTTCCATCAGCCATTTCGGCGTACTTGTGGCTCCGCAGATGCCAATGGTCCGTGCATCTTTGAACCATTCGTAGTCAATCTCTTCCTTGCTTTCGATATGATGGCTGTTGGGGTTGACGGCCAGGCATCGGGAGAAGAGTGCATGCCCGTTGCTACTCTTGCGGCCACTCACGAAGAGTATGGCGTCGTGGTGGGCAGCGAAGTCGGCGATGTGTGGCATGCGGTTGGCCACTTGCCGGCAGATGGTGTCGTAGTTCTTGAAGGTGGCCTGTGGATTGAGATGGTCTTGGATGTAGCTGATGATGAGCCGGTACTCATCAAGATTCTTCGTTGTCTGCGAGAACAGGGTGATGTCACGTTCAAAATCCACCTTGCGCTTTACGTCTTCCAGATTTTCCACGACGATGGCGTGGCCGTGCGTCTGTCCGACGAGGCCCAGTACCTCAGCGTGCCCGTTCTTGCCGAAGATGACAATTTGCCCATTGGGGTTGCCCACGTACTGCCGTTTGATGCGTCCTTGTAAGGCCAGCACCACGGGACAGGTGGCGTCGACAATCTCTATGTTGTTACGCTGGGCAATCTCGTAGGTCTCAGGTGGCTCACCATGAGCACGCAACAGCACCTTGGCGTTGTGCAATTGGTTGAACTGCTCGTGGTCGATGGTGATGAGTCCTTGCCGGTGCAGGCGTTCCATCTCCATACCGTTGTCCACGATGTCGCCCAGACAATAGAGCTGTCCGTCCTGGGCCAGTTCTTCCTCGGCTTTGCGTATGGCTGTAGTAACGCCAAAGCAGAAACCACTGCCGTTGTCTATCTCAATTTCTACATTCATATGATTTCTTTTCTTGTATTATAGTTTGTAAATAATGGGTATCATAACTTTTGCCTGACTGGGGTCGTTGGTGATCATCAGGATGCGTGCCCTTGACCTGGCTTTTCTCAGCTCCGAGGCGGTGGCGGTCACTTTTAATTTGGCCGATTGGCCTGGCTCGATATTCTGCTTGCTGAGCGAAACCTTAAGGCCGCCGGTCAGCATCTGTATAGAGCGTATGTTGAGAGTAGATTTACCCTGATTGGTGATGACGAGGTCGTCGGACTTGTGTTTCTTGTTGTTGAACTCGCCCAGGTCGATACGTCCTTTCGAGAGTCTGAGTTCAGGGGCGTTGGCGCGTTGCGCCTCGGTGAGGTTGCCGAAGTCGGGCAGAAGGATGATGTTGACCGGTATCTCCTTGTTGGATGCCACTTTGTCACCTGGGAACATGCCGAGGTAGATGGAAGTCTGCGTCAGTCCTAGTTCACGCAGCTTGCGTGAGTCGAGCTGAAGGGTCACAGTGCCGCTGTGGCCCGGTGCTATACGCTCGGGCGTTACCTGGCCGCGCAGATAGGTGGGCAAATGCATGAGCTGAGGCTCGGCCACTTGGTCGGAATCGTTCATCAGGTGAAGCTTAAACAGAGGCATATCGCCGCGGTTGACATTGTTGAACTCCACCTCACTGGTATCGGCACGGAGCATGCCGATGGTGTAGGGGTATTCGCCCTTGAAATTCTTGATGTGCTCCACTACGACCCCCTTGATGGTCAGCATGAAAGGCTCGTCGGAGGCATTGCTGTATATGCCCAGTTGTTTTTGGAAGTGCCCCATCTGCTTGGCATCGTAGACAGCGCTCACCTTGAAAGTCTGGCCGGATGCGATGGGCTCTTTGTCGTATTCCACGGTGGTGCAGCCGCAGGAGGAGCGCACGTCCTTGATGATGAGGGGCTGAGTGCCGCTGTTTTTCAGCGTGAATTCAGCCTTGATGGGTTGCCGGAATGTCACTTGCCCACAGTTGATGGCCGTGTTGGCGGTCGTTATCTGTTGGGCTGACACTGCGGGGGTCCAAAGCCCAAGCGGTGTCAGCAATAAGATGGTTATAGTCTTGTTTATCTTCATGATCGTATCGTTGCGTGATGGTGTAATTGTCGGTTTATTGTGCTACACGAATGACCTTGGCAGCCTCGCGGCCGGAGAACTCCGGGGCGTAGGCACACTGAACGGTGCAGATGCCTGTAGCATAGTCGCCGGGACGGTCGATGTAATAGGTTGTCTCTATGACATGGCGGCCTTTGGCCAGTTTGTCGAAATAGTAGTTCGTGACATTGTCTTTTGGGGCAGCGTAGTACTCACCGTTGTAACCGCTCTGTTGGTTGGCTGGTTCGAGGCAGGCGGCACGCTTGTCCTGCACGTTAACAAAGTCGTAGTCGCGGTCGGCCTCAATGGTGATGGTTACCACGACCTTCTGTCCAACCTTGTAGACTTGACTGGAAGTGGCTTTGCCTAAGATGGTGGGCTTCACGCTTCTTGTCACCTTGATGCCCGAGGCTGCACTGGCCACTTGAGTGGACTTCTGTGTGAAACTGCCGTAGACGGCGCCCCATGAGGTGCCTGCCGATTTCTTCTCGATGGTAAGCTTGTTGACAGCTGCTGTCGGGCTGTTGAGGTTTGGCGCTACCTTCACATAGCCGATGGCTGCGGTGGCCTTGGGCTGTTGGATGACCGCTCCGTCGAGATACATGGTGGCCTGCTCGCTGCCAGCCAGCTTGCTCATATCGGCGTTGCCCGACGGATTGAAGAGGAAGGCATAGACCGCATTGACGCTGTTGATGGAAGTGCTCCATGAGGTGGTGCGCTTCTCGTTGAGCAGCCAGCGCTGCATCTCTGAGATGGTCAGGGTGTCGTTGGGTGTGAGCATCTTCAGTGCCTCGATGGCGAAGGTCTGCGTGGGGATGCGGTAGTCGAGCCAGCTGTATTGTGCCTTCTTTGTGTCGAAGTAGCGTCCTATTTCTTCTTTATAGACAGTGTACTCGCGGATGCTTTGCAGGTATTCCTTAGCACGGCTTGTCTGACCATACTGTGCCAGGATGACGGCAGCGCCAGCCTTACCATAGATGGTGAGTTTGGTGGGGGCCTTGCTGAGCAGGTTGATGAGGTAGCTCATGTCGCTGGTCTTCGCACGGTTGGCCAGGGCGCTGGCATACAGCCAGTGACAGGCAGTCTCACTGGGCTGAAGATTCTTGATGCCTTTTTTCTCCATGCGCTTGAGCTCTTTCACCTCATCGGCCATCTTCTGGTCGAGGTAGCCGAAGGCTTTGCTGAGCATGTCATCGAGGTCTGATTGCTGACCTGCCAGATGGTTGAGTCGGCAGAGCGTTTCCACAACGGAAGTGGTCATGTAGACATTGCCGTCCATACCAGGCCACCAGCTGAAGGAACCGTCGGTATGCTGCAGTTGCTTGAGTTGTGTGGTAAAGGTGCTGATCCGGTATTCGGTGTTGGATGCGTCGAGGTAGCCAGCCAACTGTCGTTTCTGGTCTGACTCGTGGTTGGCATCGGCCGCCCATGGAGTTTCGTCGAGCAACATGGTCTTCAGTTCACTGTCCTTTTCCAGATTGCTGTTGAGCGAAGTGGCATTGCCGTTTTCTTGTTGCCACTGATGGATGGTCTGTGCTATCTTCGGCGACGAGGTAATGATGGTGCGCCCGATGATGTTGGCATAGAGAGCGGAAGCGAGCGACAAGGCATCCTTCTGCGTGGGGTTGGCCATGGTGGGCAGTGCCTGCACGACGAGCCAGGCCGGGTTGTTGGTGTACTCTATCGTGAGGTGGCGCTGTGTGGCGTCGGCGGGGAACAACCGTGTGAGGTCAATGTCCTTGTTGCCGGCGGCGTTCTGATAGAAAGGTATGGTATTGATGACCTGTTCGCGATTGGGCAGAATGGGCAGGTAATGCTGCTCACCGTCGCTGAAACCGTTGCCCTCTGCATAGATGCGGGCAGCCAGCAGAGTTTGCCCATCGGCTTTTGTTGTCAGTTGCTGGGCGTCGACGTCGAAGCTGGCCGTTGCTGTGCCCTTGGCATTGATGCTGAAAGGTTTGCTTGCCGACGCGATGGTCTGGTCGTTGTCAGGATTATATATAATAAGGTGTATACGCCCGCTGAGTGGCTTGTCTGTCGTGTTGAAGATGCGTGTACTGATGGTTGCCTTGTCGCCCTCTCTGAGGAATCGCGGCATATTGGGCTCGACCATCACCTGCTTAGAGGCCACGGCCTCGCAATCGGTCAGGGCATAGTTCATCAGACTGTCGTGAGCCAGTCCAAGGAAGCGCCAGGTAGTGACGCTTTCTGGCAGAGTGAAGCTGATGTCGATGTCGCCCTTGTCGTTGGTTTGCAGAGCCGGATAGAAGAATGCAGTCTCCTTGAGATTCTCACGCAGTTGAGGTGTCGCGTCGGATGAATGGGTCGGTGCCGGGGCAGCTGTTAGTACCATTCCTGTTCCTGCCATGTCGTCGGTCGATACATTTTCCTTAAGTTCAGATAATAAGACGACTTCCTGTAAATCATTCTGGGCACTGGCGCGGCTCATCATTACGCGTTTCATGCGTGGATTGACGCCATAGGCGAAGATCTGACCGAAGAGGCTTTCGTCGAAGCGGTCGAACTGTAGGTCAGGCACATTATCGTATTTCGCATCCTTGTAGCTGTAGCCGTAGAGCTTGTAGTTGTGGCTGCCGACCCATGTCAGACGGGTGATTGACAGTGGGAAAGTATTGCTGAACTGCCAGTTGTGCGCCGTGATGGCATCGAGGCTCTTGTCGTAGAGAGTACTCAGCAGCTGAGCCTTGGCCGGTTTGCCGTCAGGTGAGGCAATGTGCATGGTCAACTGTTCCTTCTGTCCGGGGGTGAGCTTGTTGCGGAATGTCGTCCATGTGATGTGTAGTCGATTGTCTGGGACAGGCCGATTGATGAAGAATGTGTGACTGTAGAGCTTTCCTTTCACCACCCATGCTGCGGAGAAGCAGAGACCGTCGCCGTAGCTGTCCTTGTAGGTGAAGCTGCGGGTGAAGACTTGATTGTTAATGGTCTTCGAGCCCTGCTCAATAATCTTGTTGTCAGCCACTAGAGTGTAATAGACCTTTGTTCCACGGTCAGAACTGCCTATCTGTATGTAGACAGGTTTGCCATCGGAAGGGAACTGCCGGTTGGAATGGTAGGCCCAGTCGTGGGTCTCGGTCACTGGTGTCTTGTCATTGATGGAAAACACAATGAACTGGTGGTGCAGAGTATCAGTACCACAGATGGCTTCCAATTGGTGTAAGCCACTGTGCAGTTGTGATTCCATCGAGATGACGGTGTTGGTGTGAGCCTGTCGCCATTGCCCTTTGTCGAAGCGATAGCTGACAGTGCCCGCAATCTCTTCGCCCGAGAGGTTCTTATAGTTGAGTGTGAAGGACTTGAGACTGTCTTTCAAAGTCTTCTCTGGCAGGCTGGTCTCAAGGATTGATGAGCGGTTGCTCAAGGGTATTGATATGCTGCCCTCGCGGCTTTCACCGGCGCCGTCGGTGACAGTGGCCTGGATATCGAAGTTGAAGAAGACCGATCGGCTGACGTCTACGTTGTCGGGATAGGTCAGAGGCAGTCTCACGGAGAACGAACCGTCGTCAGTTGTGCAGATGGTGTCGTTGGCGATAAGTTCATCGTTGCCACGCCGCCACCACCACAGTCCCTGGCTGCGGTTGATAGTGTAGGCTACCTTGGCATTCTGCACGGGCATTCCGCTATAGGTAGTGGCCATGCCATGGATGCTGATGGTGTCGCCGGCCTGGTAGTGGCCCTTGTATTTTTCGAAGGTTACTTGGAAGGTGGGGCGCTTATATTCTTCTACGTCGATTTGACGACTTGTGAAGCAACCTTCACCTCTCACGGAAATCGTGTAACGGCCCGTTAACCCTGTTGCAGGCAACACGAAGTCGGCCGATGCCGTGCCGAACTGATCGGTGGTGGTGCTCTGCTCATTCACGATCTTACCATTAACGTTGATGAGACTGAACTTGAGCATCTTATCGGTGAAGGGCTTCGATGTCAGTGTGTTTTTGTCGGCTTGCCAGGCAATGGCTGCCACGTGCACGGCTTGTCCTGGACGGTATAGGGCACGGTCGGTGTAGGCTGACAGCTTGTTGGCTATCCCCTTATCGCTGTCTGTCCAATAGCCGTACATGGAGCTATATGTGTAATAATAGGTCTCTGTGCTGGCTTTATCGTCATTAGTGCTTGGCCAGAGGTAGCGCACAGTGCTGTTGTTGGTATAGGCCACCTCGCCGTTGCTGTCGGTGGTGAGGGTCGTAACAATGGTGTGGTCGCGCTTTGTCAATTGTATTTTGGCGTTGCTGACGGGGGCCCCGGTCGTAGCATTGACAACGACAATACGGGTAACCTTGTCGGGAAGAGGTTGCTGCAGCACCATCAGATTGCTGACGCGCAGCAGACTGCGACTGACCGGTACTTCCTTGTCGGGTGTGCTGACTTCTATGAGATAGACGCCAATGGGCAGCGAGGATATGACGATGCTGTCATTGTGGCTTTCCCAAGCGGCCTTGTCATACTGGTGGCGCTGGGTGAAAACAGCGGTGGGCACGACCAATTGCTTGAGCTTGGCATAGCTCTTTGGATCGTTGCATGATAAGTGGGTGTTGCCTTCCACATTGACGCGATAGATGTTGACAATGGCTTCCCTCACGTTTCTAATCTGCTGAAGATACAGGGTGAAGGGAGTGTTGGGCAGTATCTTCCCTTCCTGCAACTGATAGCTGATGCTGGGGTTGGTACGCGACTTCAACTCGTTGGCTAATTGCTTGATGCGTGGCCACGAAGCCCATGTCTGCATGGACTCGTTGATGTATTGTACTTGTTGGGCGGCGGATGTAAAATCTTTCTCCGACATGGCGTCAAGCCTCTCAATGGCTAGCTCGCCTGCCTCGGGCAGGTCACGATAAACGTTGATCAGTGAATCGAGATGACCGATATAAATTGCTTGAGCCCTCTTGTTGCCGAAGTATTGGCGGTTCTGTCGCAGATCGAACAATGCACTGAGACATGCAGCACCGCGGTTGCCATGCTCCTGATAGTAACGATTTAGGAACTTGAACTCTTTCGCCTGCATGCCAATGACGTGAAGCAGGTCGTCACCAAACGTTTTGCTGAAGTCGCCTTTGATAATGGTCGGCTCATAGTCGGTAGCCTTGTGGTGGGCCAACATGTCGGGGTCGGACAAAGCTTGCTTAAACCAAGCAGCGCTCTTTTGGGCATTGTCGTTGGCTGTTTTGGGAAGGTTGCTGTCATAAAGACTGCCCAAAGCACAGGCATAGACTGCCTTCAGCGCAGGGTCGCTGGCTCGGTGTTGTTTCTCCTGAAGTCGGACAAGTGCGGGACCAATAGAGTCGGGGGAAATATTGGCCAAACATCTGTATTTCATTAACTGGGCTTTCAGCAAATGACCGTATTGCTTTTCATTCTCAGCCTTATTGGCTATCTGCCTCAGTAGACTAATTTCGGTTTGAGGCAGATCTTTCTTTTCTGCTTCATTAACTTTCTTCCATTTGGCTGTATAGTCGTCGGCTAGAGCTGACATCGCAACTACAAGTGCCAGGAACGTGAACAAGACCTTTCTCATGTGTCTAATAGTGAAATGGTTATTTGTGCAAAGATAAGGATTATTGACGAAATGGTTCTATTTCAACTTTTAAATAAAGTGAAATCAGTCAACAATCAGAAGAGTTGCTGCTTGCAGATTCCTTGTATGTTGGAAGCAAAAGACAGAGAAAATGCACTCTGTAAGTTCTTGTGATAGAAAGGTGCATTATAAATGTGCTTATTTCTTCGTTGAAAAGTTGTAATTTAAAAGATAAAGTTGTAACTTTGCAGCAAAATTCAATATTGATATGGCAAGACAAACAATTGATGCATTAGACAGAAAGATTTTGAAGCTCATCCAAAACGATGCGCGCATTCCTTTCTTGGAGGTAGCAAGAACCTGCAATGTAAGCGGAGCTGCTATCCATCAGCGTATTCAGAAACTTACATCGATGGGTATTCTCAAAGGCTCAGAGTTCATCATTGACCCTGAGAAAATAGGCTTTGAGACCTGTGCTTACGTGGGGCTCTATCTGAAGGACCCCGAGAAATTTGATGACGTGGTTGAAAAGTTGAGGCAGATTCCGGAGGTGACAGAATGTCATTATACTACGGGTGGTTACGATATGTTCATTAAGATT
>SAMEA3663070__coassemble_983_pt1 | contig 11330 bp, 6 predicted proteins | sample SAMEA3663070__metabat2_low_PE_033 | metagenome-assembled genome bin SAMEA3663070 (sample SAMEA3663070) | pig gut metagenome | biome: pig gut; feature: pig-associated habitat; material: faeces | place: France | collected 2012
GATAGAAGCGATGTGTGCGTCGTTCTTCTCGCAGCAGTCGAGAATATCCTTGATGAAGCCCTTACCGCTCTTGGGGTCGGTGTCACGGCCATCCATGAAGCAGTGCACGAACGTGTTCTTCAGGCCATACTCCTTGGAGATCTCAATGAGCTTGAAGAGATGATCCAGTGAAGAATGCACGCCACCGGTAGAGGTCAGTCCCATGAGATGGAGACGCTTGCCGGTCTTCTGAGCATAAGAGTAAGCGGAGATAATCTCCTTGTTCTTCAGGATGTCACCGCTCTCGCAGGCCTTGTTGATCTTCACAAGATCCTGATACACGATGCGACCGGCACCGATATTGAGGTGACCTACCTCAGAGTTGCCCATCTGTCCTTTAGGCAGACCCACATCCTCACCGCAAGCCATGAGCTGCGAGTGAGCGCAAGTAGCGTTGAGCAGATCAAGATAAGGTGTAGGGGTGTTGTAGATAACATCACCGCGGTCGTGTTTGCCAAGTCCCCAACCGTCGAGGATCATCAGCAGTGCTTTCTTTGCCATAGTAATATTGAAAATTTAAATGTTTGTACTTGTTGTTGAAGACCAATGTCTTTAAATGCTCTTGCAAAGTTACCGCATTTTAAGTGATTAGCAAAATTATAACCTTGCTATTTTCATTCCTCCTCAATGCGTCTTGAAGAACTCGGCGGCATAGCGTCCCATCTCCCGGTAGCCAATGGCGTTAGGATGCAGGGCATCGGCAAGTCTCCACTCCGGCCTGAGGGCGAGCTGCTCATTGGGATTGCGCATGAGCTTGTCGAAGTCGAGGTAGCCGTCGGCCTCTTTCTGCAAGCGTATCCACCCATTGATAATCTGCCGTCCCAACTCATGATTGATGCTGTAGTAGCCGGCTCCTTTCATCGGTGTGATGGTCGCCAGCCACACCCTGAGGTGGGCTCGGCGGCATTTCTGTATCATCAACTTATACTGAGCGATTACCGAGCGTGCAGTGGTCTTGCCGTCTCGGCTCGTGCCGAGATCATTGATGCCCTCGAAGATGATTACGTCTGTCACACCATGCTGCTGAAGGACGTCGCGGTCGAAACGGTCCTTGGCCGGTTGACCAAACCCCACGCTGAGCACACGGTTGTTGCCAATGCCCAGATTGAGCACACCCCACTGCTTATAGGCCGATGTCATCTGCTGGTTCTGTACCGCCTCCTTCAGTGGACCGTTGAGATAAAAGCTCATCTCGTCGGGCCATCGGTTTTGGTGATCGGTGGTCGAGCCCTTGCCGTCGGTGATGCTGTTGCCGATGATGGCGAAGGTACGTATGTCGTTGCTCAACACCTCCAGGGCGGCAATGTTGAACCATTTCTCGTAGCGGAAGGCTCTGGAAAAGTCGGTCTCGGGCGTCGACACTCCTTTGAGGATGTAGCTGGTAGTGCGTGAGCCCATATGCACGGTAGGATTGCGCGGTGCCGACTCATAGTTGATGGTGATGGCCAACGACTCCAATGGGCGGAGGTCGAAGGCCAGCGGGTCGGAGAAGAGGCTGCGTCCGGGCTCGATGGTGACAGCGTCTTTGCCGGAGAACTTCAGGTAGCGGGCAGACTTAGCGTCGATGCGGAAAGAGTCGAGGGCATGGGCTATATACACCGAGCGGATGACAACGGACTCGGTGGAGAAGATATTGGACAACTGAAGCCGGACAACCTTACCGCCCGCCGACACCTTGACGATCTGACGCACCGAACGGTTACTCATGCGGTTGTTGTAAGGCATAAACGATTTCACCGGTGTCTGCATGGCAGTGGCCCATGTTCCGGACCATCGGCCAAACACGGTTCCGACGGGATGGTAGGCTAATGCGTGGGTAGTGGCGCCAAGAAGGAAAAACAATAAAAGAAGTAACTTATGCCTCATCATTTTCATGTGTTGAAAGTCATCACTGAACTGAGTGCAAAGTTACTTCTTTTTATTGTGAAATGTATCGTATGTGTCTGAGAAACTTTCTGATAGTTATGGTCTCACGACCTTCCGTCCGTTGACGATGTAGATGCCTTTCGGCAGACGTGAGAGTTGTGTGCCCACATACTGTCCGCTCAGCGTGAAGATGCGTTTGTCGTCGGCGCGTTTCTCGGAGCGCACGTAGCTGATGCCGTTGGTCACAGGTTTGGTGACGACAACCTCATCAAGGAAGAAGCGACGGTCGGGCGTAAAGCACACCCGTGTCGTTCCGTTGCCGACGAGCTTGAGAGTATACGTGGTCCAGGCGCCTTTCTGCATGGTCAGCAGGGTGTCGGTACCTACATTGGCGATAGAGCCGGCTCCTGAGAGGGTCACCTGCAGGCCGGTGCCATCGCCCGTTGCTTTCCAGCAGGCAGCCTTGAAGGTCAGTGTGGCGGTGTCGCCCACCAGCGTGAACGACGGGGTAATGACATAGCCGGCACCCGAGGCTATGCTCGAGGAATTGAAGCGGGCACACTGATCAGCGCCATAGGCTGATCCGGCATGTTCCCAACCGCTGTTGTCGGTCTTGAACTTGTTGAAGGCTACGCCACCGGAGAAATGTCCGTCATTGCCACCGGTGCCATTGCATTGGTCAAATGTCTCTTTAAACAGCACATCGCCGTCCTCGTTATTGGTAGTGTCCTTGGGAGCGACGGCTATCTTGGTAAAGTTGAAGGAGATGGTGCTGTCGGCATGCTCAGTGATGCCAGTAATGGCTATCGGCAGGTAGCGGCTGCCGTCAGACAACTGATGATAGACAGTAGTTGCCGGCTTGGAGTTCATGGTCAGACTGTCGTTGCCATTATATGGGAATGGGTCGGACTGCTCATTGTAGTAAGAAGCGCGGTTGTCAGCGGGTAAGATCGTGATGCGCTGATGGTCGTTGATCTGCGAATAGTATCCGGACGTCGTGTTAGGACAATTATTGCTCCATACATCCTCATCATAGTCGACATATGTCACGAGCAGACCATGTCCATACTGCTCGGCATCGAAGCCATCGAGCTGGCGGTTCTCCAAGATATAGTACTCATTGTCGTAGTTCGGATTACGGATGAGGTAGGTCTGTCCCATATTGGTGAGCGACTTCATGTCGGTGATCACCGTGTCAGCCGTCAGCTCAACGGGAGTGGTCCATCCACAGACGGCCCGCTCATATCCTGTATAGTTGCTGGGCACGAAGGTATCGCCATTGTAACTGCCGTAGCACATCAGGTCCCAACGACCCATGCCGTAATTGCCGCCATTGGCGACGTCGTAGACATCAGGGAAGCCCATGCAGTGGGAGAACTCATGACAGACAGTACCGATGCCGTCAACAGCTGCCGTGCTGCCAAGCTCACTGGAACAGGCATATACATCAACGGTCTTGCCGCCGTAGGTCTGTGCCCCTACATTGGTGTAGCTCAACTGATACATGTGGGGCCATATCGTCGTGGCGTCATTATAATCAGCCTCACCATGACCGGCGTAGATGACAAACACTTCCTCCACATTGCCGTCATTGTCCCAATCGTAGGGTGTGAAGTCGGTAGAGTCGGCAATGGAATCCAACGCCTCCTTAATCATCTCCTCGGGGCAATTATCCTGACTCTGACCGCTGACATAGACATTGCGGCCATAATACTGGTAGTTGTTTGCAACCGTGACTGGACCTTTGACATCGAACTCAAGATCGAACTGTCCACCGCTCTGTGCCAGGAAGTAATCGCGCACGCTTCCCTGGAAGTTGCCATCATGAAAACCTATCTCATTGGCAAAACGATTGAAGAAAGCCTGGGGATCATCCATAGAGAACTTCGAGTTGGGGAACTGTGCCAAGATGATGAGTCCACGCTTCTGACCCTTAAAGAGAGAGCCGGAAGCGGCACGGCGGGCCGCCTGCCTGGCAACGGCTGCTTGGGCCTTGCGTCTCTTGGCAAGGCCGGCAGTGGCATCAACCGTCTTCTTCGAGAAACGGCCGGATGTCTGATTCAGCACATACTGATTGCCATCAGCGTCCTGCCACCAATGCGTGAACTCATCGCCCATGAGCTGGGCCCGGACGACAGTGCCATCAGTGAGGGTGATGGAACGCCACAAGCCAGGTTTGGCAGGCACAGCCATCATGATGATGGAGAAAAGACAAAATAGGGAAGATAATGCGATACGCTTGATCATAGTCTAATATATTATGACCACAAAGTTACCATTTTTCCTACTAATCTCAAACAAATGGCTAAATTATTCTTTTACGAACCTCATCAAACACAGAGAAAGTTGTCATTTGCTAACTTTTCGTTCAAAAGTATGCGCAACCAGACTTACACAGGCATCCATTGAAGCCGGTATCGCATTTCGGCGAAGGGCCGTCGGAGGTTCGGCGAAAGGCCGACGGAGGTTCGGCGAAAAGCCGACGGAGATTCGGCGAAAGGGCGAGATAGGCGAGATAGGCAAGATAGGCAAGGTAGGAAAGATAGGCAAGGTAGGCAAGATAGGCAAGGTAGGGAAAAGTAGGAGGGGTAGAAACTATAGAGGGGGTAGGCACCATAGGCGCTACCCCCTCTGAGTATTATCTTAATTAAGTTACTTGTTGATGACTTTCTTGCCACGATGGATGAGCAAGCCCTTGGTGGTCGGCGACACACGCTGGCCGGCAAGATTGTAGTAAGCATCGTTGTCATCATCCCGGGTGAAGGTGATTGTTGAGATGCCACTGGTGAGATTCTGGCGCTTGAAGAGCTGGATGGCCGGAGCGGTGCTGGCGGTATATCCGGCAAACGACAGCTCGTCGGCATTGAAGCCAATGGTATTGTGCTTGTTGGTACCAATGAACCGAATGGTGGCATTACCATCTGTGATGCTGATGGTGGCAGCCGCATTATATGACAGCTGATTGCTCGTGGTCAAGGTGCCGGCAGCGGTGGCGACGGTGATATACTGGCGATTGGCCGGGCAGAGCATCCAGTGAACATGATCGGCCGTGTGGCTCAGCAAAAGCGGTGTAACGTCATAACCGGCCCATACAGTATCGTTCTCAATATAGACATCCTTACCAATGAGGTGATTGCGTCCGGTTTGGGAGGACAGGGCCATGCTTCGGTCTTCATTGACGATGAGCACGGTGTCGCCGCTGGCAAGGTCGTCCATCGAAGTGACCTTCACATAGGTATTACCTTCCTTGGGGATGCTGCGAAGCTCAGAGGTCAAGAAATTGAACGTGCAAGTACCGTCGTTGTGCTTCTGTATGCTTGTAATACCTGCATATTGCTTTTTCGTGCTGTTGAAGAGCGTCAGCGAGTCGATACTGGCATAGCCGTTACCGAAGAGTATGGACGGCATGAACTTACCATCTGTGATTGTCGAGCCATCGGCAGTGACAATCATCGCACGCTTGGCGTTCTGATTGTTGTTCACGTCGTTATAATAAGTCCAAGAATAGAAATTGTAGGCATAGCGTGTGAGCATCAATCCCGTTCCCAGTAAAGAGGGATACCACTTGCCTGTCTGACGGTTCTCAAGAATAAAATACTCATTGTTGCTGTTGGCCCGTGAGAGATACACGGCACTGCCTTCGGCTGTGCCCAAAGGCGACTGAAGGGTGACGTGCTGAGGTTCTGTGAGCTCAGGTATTTGAAGCCAACCCATAAAACTCTTCTCATAAGCGGTATAGCCGACCGGCATACGGGCATACAGACCATAGTAAGCGCCCTGGTCCATTACATCGTACATGCCGAAGCCAGCATTGTTCTCATAGCTGTAGTCGGTGCAATAGAAGTCGGGCAGGCCGAGGGCATGGCCAAACTCATGAACAAAGACACCGATACCCATGTGCTCTGTATAGGTGCTGTCGCCAAAGATCTCATTTCCTACGAAATAAGAGTTGATGTTATAGCCGTCAGTCCTGCCATAGAGACCTGAGAAATGAGGCCAGATGCAATCGGCGTCGCCTCCGGTAGCCTCACCGGGACCGGCATAGTAGATGCTTACGAGGGGCATGCTGCCATTGTAGTAATAATTCTTGAAATCGATGCCTTGATTGGCAGCAGCAGTGACGGCATCGGTAATCAACTGACGTACATTATTGTCCTGGCTGGGGGTGTTGGTACCATAGTAGCTATAGGGGTGGTTGAGAGAAACCTTGGCTCCGACATCGAAGGTAGGAATGAACAAGCCACCACTCTGGTCAACGAAATACTGACGGGCCGAACCGTCAGCACCAGTGTCTCCGTTGTAGTCATCCTGATTGAACATGTTGCTGACCAGCTCCTGCGTTGTAGACTCCATGAACTTACGGTCGCTGAACTCAACCATGATGACAGGAATGGTATAGCTGCCCACGCTGGGGAATGTTCCGTTAAAAGAGTTCTGGCCATAGGTGCCCATACCATTGACCTTAAGCGGAGCAGCCGAGGGGATGCCACGGACTTTGCGTACAGCTTCATTTTTAGCGGCCAATTCTTTGATGGCCGTCTCTTTAACCTGCTGTTGCATCTTCTGCACGAAGGCCGTTTCTTCGGCACTACGCTGGCCAGCCTCATGAGCGAGCAAAGAAGAGGCTGCGAGCTTGCCATCGGTGACAGTGGCATAGCAGAGATTGTTGGTAGCGGCATCACGCATAAGGATGACACCATCGACCGAGGTATAGAAGGCCTCAAAGCCATTGCCATGGAGATAGGCAGAGATGGTGGTGCCATCACTCTGATGATGCGGGAATGCCACGGAGATAGGGCGGATAGCACTTGCTGTCAGCGTGGCAACGATCATCACGAGGATGAGGAAAATCTTTTTCATTTGTGAATGATAAATGGGTGGTCTAATACTATTATGATTTGTGTTGCAAAAGTACAAAGAAAATATGAGAAGAAGGAGTTGACTGACAATCTTTTCCCTATGAATCAGTCAAATGGCTCAAAACAGGATACCTAATAGTTAGCAATCCATCATGACCTCATGTACACACGGCCAGTGAATGCATCAAAAAAGGGGTAAGACCAAAGGCCCTACCCCTAAAAAGAAGTATCTGTAAGTTGTCAGGAGACCTGACCGGAAACTGATTACTTGTTGAAGAACTTCTTGCCGTTCTTGATAACAAGACCCTTATAGTCCTTGCTTACCTGCTGGCCGGCAATGTTGTAGATCTTATCGTTGGTCTTCTTCTCAACAGAGATGTTACGTACAGCTGTAGGATCAGGAATGTTGGTTACATCACCCTGAGTGAGCTTGATCTTCAGTTCCTTGCCGAAGCAGTTTAGCGTAACGACACCACGGCGACCAACGGTACCTGCGGGCAGTGCGTCAGCCTGGAGGTAAAGCATCTGAACACCGTATTGAGCAAAATACTTGTTGCTCCACTGATAAGCAGACACCCAATCAGGAGCATCCATCATGATATTGTCTGAAGAAGACAGCGTATAGATATCGATGTCATTAAAAGCTTGGCCATCCTCTGTTCCAGTCACGCCATCACCACCTGCAGCGGGGAAGTCAACAGCGAAGGAAGTTGGATCATTTGCTCCAAGCTCCAAAACAGGCATAGCTGCATTGAAGCCCATATGCAAGTTAACCTCTGGTACATCAGAATTATTATAATTGACAGAAGCCAAAGAATCATTGTCAAGCAATACATAACCATAACCTTCCCAACCATTAGCAGAAGCGAATGCCATTGTTGTACTTTCTGACGAACCTAACTTATCAAATCCTGTGATTGAGACGCGGAGCATATGCTTAGGCAATACAACAGGTGTAGGCAGCTCACCGAAAATAGGATCAGCTGACTTGAAAGTAAAGGTCGTATAGTCATAGCTATTTGCACCCAAGCTCATAGCATCGGCGGCAACGGCATTAGCTGACGCGAAACGATACCACTGCTGGGCATTTTCATCGTAATAATCAATATTAGCAGTGAGCGTATCATTTCCCAAGGCAGCAGCCAATGTTTTGCCACTTTCTTGATAGGAAATCATGTAGATGCTAGAGACCTGTACGGTATCTGTGGGAGCATTGAAGAAAGTGACGAAGCCTACGGCATTATGGTTCGTGTTATCAAATGCCTTGTTGGTAGTAAACGAAGGACCATTACTGAAGCCACTATACAAGCCACACACTGGAGATGCGTTGCTAAGTACGGCAACGCTGTCTGAACCACCGCTCCAATAAACACTAACTTCCTTTTTAGTACTATTACTATACAATGTATACACAAAGGTAGAAGAATCGGTACCGTTATAAGCTGTCAAAGTAGGCATGTCTACAGGACCAAATGCCTGATACACATAATTCTTATCAGTAGATACACTGTTGGCAGATGTTCCTACCATCCATTTATATGTAGTACCCTTAGGACCCTGACTATAGTTAGGGAAAGTCACATTCTGAAGACCTGCCGTATAGTAGAACGGGTAATAACGGAATTCGGATGACAATCCGGCCCAAAAGCCACCGGCCGGGACATTATAGAGTGCTGACAATTGTACATCATCAGCAGCATAGCGCTTGCTGCCCGGAACATAGTTCTTGGACTTGGCAACAGCTTTAACACCCGTCACATTCAACTTTACAGGAGTAGCGGAAACAGATTGCTGAACGGGCTTTACATCCAAGTTGCTCTTAAGAGATAAGGCTTGCGCATTGGCAGAGAGCGTGCCGAGAATCAGCGCGGCAATTGAGATTAAATGTCTTACCATAAAAAATTGATTTAATAATAATTCGATTCAATTAAAGGAGATGAAGGTTCATGACCTTATTAGAAGATGTAGTTGAGGTGAGGCGCAGCGTCGTGAGGTCAAATACAGACGAAGCACTTGTCACACTATAAGTATCGGACACAGCGTCCAGCAAGTTTTTAAGGGCTGGCATGCCATTAACCATCGTGGTTGACATGTTGTCCTCAGGTGCGTCATAGGTCAATTTGACATTGCCATTGTCAACCGTATAGTTGAAGAGATAATACAAACTAAGCTGCTGATAACGATTTGTACGTACGTTGATATTCAGGCGCAGTTTGTCGTCAACCTTCGTCAAGGTGAAATAATTTCCATTAATGGAATATTTCATACTGCGCAGAGCCGACGTGAATGCGGTCCAAAGTGAAGAATAAGCATCAGAGTTACCCTGGTCGGAAGCCATATATCGCCAGCTGGAGCCCGCACTGACCTTGTCAGAGAAGAACGCTGTGGGATCTTGACCATGGATGGTGTAGATCTCATTGCCATCGCCTACACCCGTGAACATCTGCTTGTCGGGGTTGTAGACAAACTCCTGGACGGTGCTGTCCTGTCCCACCTCAAACGCCCATTTGAAGCGCAGATAGTAGTTGCCGTCACGCTTGCTGACGATGAACGGGCGACGGAGCATGCAGAGGATAGAGTCACCATGGAAAGGATAGATCTTAGGAGATGCCGCCTTGGAGAGCGACTGGATGCAGTAGCTGCTCTTGCCCAGGTCGAGGACGGGCTCGGAATAGCGGCTGCCGCCGAAGACTACGTTGCGGAAGCTGTCGCACTCGGCGAGGTACTGCTGGAAGTCAGTGCCCTCGGGCAGACGCGTCATACGGACATAGGTACCACGCTTCTTGCCCTTGATAGTGCCCTGCTCCGCATTGTCCTGCAGATCGGTGATCACAAACTCGTAGTCACCCTCAGCACCCAGACCGGTCACGCTGGAGCCTCCGCCACGGATGGACGTGGGCAGGTCGTTAGGATCACAGAATGCATGAATGCAGTCGTTGTAGGTTGAGAACGAGAGTACAGGACCGTCGTCGGTGATAATGTCCCAAAGCGAACGGTCGGATACGTAAGTATCGTTGCTGAAGCGGTTGTTCATGCCCATGGTGACGGAGCCGTCACTGCTGAACTTAGCGCAGAGCTGATAGCCAACAGCACGATAGTCTGTTGCACTACTGCCAACGCTGTCGTTGGTAGCATAATATTCCATGGCCCATCCGCCATTGGAAGAAGCGAGCAGGGCCGAGTACTTGGTCTTTGCCTGATTGAGTCGCTCAGCAGCCGAGCTGCTGAAGAGATCGTCTTCCTCATTGCTGCAAGCAGAGAAACTCAGCACGGCAAGACAAGCCAATGAAAGACTATATATCTTATTCATCTTGATCATATTCGATTGCGATTGATGATATGATTAATCAATGTGGGTGTTATTGCAAAGCTTTATACTGGTTGACACCATCAAGCAGCACGTCCATCACCGTTCGCGACGGATCGGTAGAAGAGGGTTGCATGAGCGCGTTGATGGGATCGCCATTGGCATCGAGCTTGTAGGTACCGTCATCGTTCACGACATACTGGCGGCGCTGCACCTCTTTGTGCACCTTGTCGATGTCGTAGTTGAAGTTGGTTTTCAACCACTCTTTGATAATACCAAACTTCTGTTCCAGTACAGAACGGCCGTTGATGCCATCGGAGTCGAGGTAAACTATCTTGCCATCCTGATCAAGGGCAGGATAGCCATCGGCGTTGCGCTGAATCTGCTTGCGGACGACAACATAGCTGGCGAGGCCGCCACCCTCGGAATTGACATCACCGGTGAAGAGACGATAGCCGATAGAGTCGAAGTTGACACGGCCTTGGCGCTGCATCTGCTTGATGAGTTTCTTATACTGCTGCAGCGAGTAGCTCATGGTGTTGACGCCGAGCGAGCGGGTATAGCGCTCAGCAGGGATAGTGTCGACCTCCCAACCGTAATTGGCGGTGTTGAGATAAGCCTTCCACTGATCGTCGGTACGGGTAATGTAGTTGGCGATGAGCTCTACCCAGTCCTCCTCGTAACCGGAGGAAGCATACTGAAGGAAAAAGCCACGGGACAACGCGATGGAGTCGGCGGTCTCCTGCCAGTTCATGGCATTGTACTGACCATTGCTGATGGCACGGAACGAGGTAGGGATAATCACATTCTGGTGAAGGATGTGACTGAACTCATGGTGCATAGTGCGGAAGAAGTACTCGTTGAGGGAGTCGATGCTTGTCTCATCGAGTTCGTTGCCTTTATAAAGGGTGATCTTCAAACCGCCCTCGGCCGTACCCAACACCTCCGTACCGGAATTGGCATTGTAAGCCGGTGAGCCGATGAGCTGGATGATATGCGGAGTGTACTTCTTAAGGAACTCGTCACCCACCTCTTTCTTATATACATCATACCAGAGATATTTGCCCAGCACGGCAAACTTGACTGCCTTCTGGTAGTCGACCGGCACGAGGTTGTAGTTCATGTTCGTACCGATATCCTCCATCTTATAGATGAAGCGGATATTGTAAGGCTCACGATAGTTGACCTCCACGAAGGAGTCGAGCGGGAACGAGTAGAGACTCCTGTCAAGGGGATGATAGGTAGCGTCGAAGATACTC